>Ga0302198_10004242_pt1 | contig 13934 bp, 10 predicted proteins | sample II_Bog_N2_2_FD_193521 | JGI IMG/M metagenome (GOLD analysis project Ga0302198, IMG submission 193521) | Peat permafrost microbial communities from Stordalen Mire near Abisko, Sweden - II_Bog_N2_2 | ecosystem: Environmental > Terrestrial > Soil > Wetlands > Peat | place: Sweden: Abisko... | reverse complement strand
CCGGCCGGGCACGATGGCTTCCTGATCGAATCCGCACAAGTGGGCGACATCATCCGACTAGGCCTGGAGGGCGTGGGTCGCTGAGCGACCGTCGTCGATAGCGCTGTCCTGCGTCAGGTGGATAGCCGACGGCGTCAGTTCTCGTTCTGGGGCGCGTCGAATTCGGGCAGCCAGCTCACCGACTGACCCCGCCCCCGGAGTTTGGCGTGGTGCAGAGCGGTGTCGGCGCGACGCACGGTGTCGACCGGATCCTCACCCGCCTGTGCGAGTGCGACACCGATGCTCACGCCCAGCGAGATGGATTCACCCTCGGCAATCACCGGCTCACTGAAGCTGCGCTGGATCTTCTGCGCCACGAGCTGCGCGTCGTCGACCGAGTGCAGAGCGGGCAAGAGGATGACGAATTCGTCGCCCCCGACTCTCGAGACCACGTCCCCGTTACGCCCGACCGCCGCGAGTCGAGTGGCCGCGGTGATGAGTGCGATGTCACCCACGTAGTGACCGAAGGTGTCGTTCACCATCTTGAAACCGTCGATATCGACGTAGAGCACGCCGACGAGGTCACCGGTTCTCACCGCACGATGCCGGAGGTCCTCCGCGCGCTGGTAGAGATCGCGTCGATTCACCAGGTGAGTGAGAGCGTCGTGGGTGGCCTGGTAGTGGAGTTTCTCCTGCCGGGCGCGTTTCTCGGTGACGTCGACGAACGTCGAAACGAAGGAGACGGGCATGCTGGACTCGTCGCGCACCAGACCGATGGCGTGCTCGACCCAGACCAGCGTCCCGTCGGCTTTGTGGAATCGCTTCTCTCTCGCCGAGTGGATGATTCGCCCGGACAGTGCCTCGGCGCGCATGCGCAAGTCGAGTTCGTCGTCGTCGTCGTCGATGATGTCGGAGATGGCGTGATCCAGCAACCACTGCCGCGTCCGTCCCACCATCACGCACATCGCGGGATTGACCGCCTGGAATCGCCGATCCAACCCCACCAAGGCCATCCCAATCGGCGCGGACTCCATGGCGAGACGGAATTGCTCCTCGCTGCGGGCCAGATTGGTGAGGGCTTCGTGTTGCGCACCGATGTCGCGCACGTTGATGACCGATCCAATGGTCTCACCGAACTGGTCGAAGAGAGGCTTGGCTGAAGCGGCAACCCACTTGTCGTCACCGGTAATCGTGTGCACCCGCGCTTCGAAACGATCGGGGTTCCCGGCAGTGACGTTGCCGACCACCAGCGTGAGTCCTGGCACATCTTGCGCGCTCACGAACTCCCCGATGTTCTTACCGACGATCTCATCGGCCCGCCACCCGACGAGATCGAGCGCCGACGGCGTGATCCACTCGATGGTCCCGCCCAGACTCAACTGCGCGGTGACGTCGACTTGGTTCTCTAGGACCAGGCGGAAGAGCGCCTCGGACTGCGCCAGCTTCTGCTCCGAAGCGACCTGAGCCGAGATGTCACGCAAGGCAATGATGCGCCCCTCCACCTCGCCCATGGAATTACGAATATCGCGACCGCGCCCGGAGACCCACGCATAGTCCCCGGTGGACTTGCGCCACCGCAGGGCATCGATCGAGAAGCTGTCACGGAGATGGTTCTCGCGTTGGTCGATGACGTGAGCCAGGTCGTCGGGGTGCACGAAGTCAGTCGCACACTTGCCCACCATCTCTTGCGGTGTCCAATCGAACAACTCGGTCGCCGAGGGCGAGACCCATCGATAACTGTTGTCGGCTGCTAGCAACAGAATCAAGTCGGAACTGTGGTCAGCGAGCAACCGATATCGCTCCTCTGATGCCTGGAGCTCGTGTCGGATCATTTCCTCGTCGTGTACGTCATGCAAGGACACCATGTAGGAGACGGGCGTGCCACAATCACTCAACTTGGGGCGAGATCGAGCAACCATCCATCGCGTGGACCCCGACGACGTTAAGAAGCGCGCCTTGATGACCTGAGGTCTCATGCCAGTGCCGAGGTTGGCACGCTCGTAATGGAACGCCGGACGATCGTCGAGGAATACGTAGTCCGTCACCGGTTGGTGGATCATGTCCTCTGGTCGCCAGCCCAGGATGTCGTACACCGACGGCGACATCCACGTGAAGTTGAAGTCGGCATCGGTCTCTCCCACGATGTCAGAGGCGTTCTCGGCGAGGAACTGGAATCTCTCCTGCGCCTCCTTGAGCTGCGACGTGGTTTCCACCAGGTCTTGCGCGTCGCGCCAACTCGACACGATTCGTGACACGTTCTCGACCGTGTCGGTGAAGCGGCGCGCTGAGATCGAGACCCATCGAAAATCGCCGTCCTTGCGTCGCAGACGCACGAGGAATTGGGCGCTCGGCGCGTCGGGTGCTAGCCGACGAAAGTCGACGATGGAGCCCAGGTCCTCGGGGTGGACGAAACTGTCGATGCGTCGTCCCACCACCTCCTGGGGTGACCACCCCAACAGTTCGGTGATGGAGTCCGAGGCCCATTCGCCGACGGCGTCCTTGGTGGCGAGCACGACCACGTCGGCCGGATGTTGCGCCAGGATCCGCAGGTGTTCGGTGGTCGAGCGCAACTCACGTTGCAGTTCGATAGGGGCGGTGACGTCGGCGAAGACGACACTGACGGCGACGAATTGATTGTCCACCCACAGGGGGTTCGCATTGATTCGCAACCATCGGCGCGACTGACCGGGTTGGTCGATTCCCATGATGACCCCGTGACAAGGTTGCTGGGTCCTCAGAGCGATCATGGCGGGGTGTTCCTCGCCGGGGTAGTCCGTCCCGTCCTCCTTGACGGCGTGCCATACGTGATCGAATGCCGTGCGCCCCATGAGTTGATCTCGAGTGACACCCAACAGCTTCGATGCCGCCGCGTTCGCGTCGACGATGCGTCCTTCGAGATCATGAATCACCATGCCCTGGGTGAACGAGTCGAGAAAGGCGCGCGACGCAAAAAGGTCGTTGAGGACACCAGCGGTGTCGCCTCCGGGCAATGGGCCGCTCGGCACCATGCCTCCTCTCGGTGAAGTGGACAACTGCCCACTTCACGCCTCTCATCAAACTAAGAGGTCGCCAGTGATCGGGGAAGGGCAGTTAGTCCTTTCGTGAGAGATGGTCGTGACATATCGCAGTCGACGTCGATCCCATGGCCGCCCCTAGTCACTCGTTGCATTTTGTGAGGATCGAGAGATCAGCCGAGGTTGATCGCGACGACGTCGTTAGACTTCACGACCCATGCGACCAGCGTCAGCACGCGAAACTCGGGTGTATAATCGGGACCTACATAGATTCCGTTATTCATCGTTGTGAGCGATGACGCAACCACGGAATTCGGGAACGAGGACGTATGTCCGAACTTACCCATCTCAGTAATCAACTGATTGCCGCCCGATCCCTGCGGAAGCTGCGAGATGAATATCGCGCCCGCAGGGCTCGTCGTTTCCGCGCCCGAACGGCAGTGGCCACCGCGGTGTGCTTCGGCGTCTTCGCCGCGACGGTCGCGGCCCCCACCACGGCCGGCGCTGCGACGACGGTTAATCTCGGCACGGCGGCGTCCTACGCGGTGTTGGCGGGCAGCACCATTACCAACACTGGCCCTTCGGTTATCGCCGGCGACATCGGGCTCTCACCGGGGACGGCGATCACCGGCTTTCCCCCCGGCAAACAGAGCTCGGGCGTGACTCACGCGGCCGACGCCGCGGCGTTGTCGGCGAAGAATGACCTAACGAGCGCGTATTTGGTCGCCGCGGCGCAGGTTCCCTTCGTCACGGTGGCAGGTGATCTGGGCGGTCAGACTCTGGTGCCGGGCGTCTACAAGTCGGCGTCCAGCCTGTCCCTGACCGGGGCGCTGACCCTAAACGGTGGAGGGAACGCCGACGCGGTCTTCATCTTTCAGGCTGGTTCCACCTTCGTGGGAGCGTCCGGTAGCCGGATCGTGCTGGAAAATGGTGCCCAGGCGTGCCACGTCTTTTGGCAGGTGGGTAGTTCGGCCACCCTGGGGACGGCGAGCCAGTTCACCGGAACGATTCTGGCGCTGACCTCCATCACCCTCAACACCGGTGCACTGGTGAGTGGTCGGGTGCTCGCGCAGAATGGCGCGGTCACCCTCGACGACAACGTGATCACGGCGCCGGCCTGCCAGGCCGCGGCGGTGGGAACCACTTCGACCACTTCGGCCTCCGGTGCGACGTCCACGACGACCTCGCCGACATCGCCCGTCACCACCACGACGCATCGGACAACGACGACGCGTAAGACCACCACGACAACGGCGAAGGGCTCAACGACCAGTACGATCGCGGGTTCGGTCACCACGACGAGTACTGGCGCTACGGCGTCGACTACTACGACGTCACCGGTGACCACTACCACGGCGGCACCGACCACCACGACCACCGTGATTCCGACCGGTCCACCAGCCACCGGCTTCGGTGGAGCAGCTGGACCGGGCGGATTTCCGCGACTGCCCTTGATCGTGGGTTCGCTCGCGCTGGCGGTTCTGTCGGGTGCGATGGCACTGATCCAGCGCCGGCGCGTTCGTCGTGCTCGTGGTAATGAGTTCGACGATGAGACGGCTTAGTTCGAGACGACTAAACCGCAAGGAGTTGACGTACTGGGTTCTTTGCGCGATGTTCGTCCTCGTCGGGGCCGTCCTCGTGATCAACTCGCTATCGTCTCGGGATCCGGCGCGACGCGTGCTGACGCCGACGTCGACGTCGACGTCGACCGTGGCTCCGATCGTTCCGACGACGGTGCTCGGCGGCCTGGCACGCTCAGTACCAGTCCGCTTGATCGTCCCGGCCTTGGGCATCTCCACCTCCGTGGGCCAGTTGGGGTTGCTAGCGGATCACCAGGTCCAGGTCCCGACGAGTGTTCACACCGTGGGTTGGTTCCATTTGGGTCCTTCGCCGGGCCAGGTCGGCTCGTCGGTCATTCTCGGCCATGTGGATTCCTACTTAGGTCCGGGCATCTTCTTCAATATCAAGACGTTGCACGTGGGCGACCTCATCGAGGTCGTCCTCGACGATGGTGTGACGAGCCTCTTTCGCGTACTGGACGTGGTGCAGTACTCCAAGACGAACTTCCCTGACGCGCTGGTGTACGGCACGTCCGGCGCGCGACTCTTGAACCTCGTGACCTGCGGCGGAACGTTCAATCACCTCACCGGCAGTTATGAATCCAACATCGTGGTCTTCAGCCGTCTCGTCGGTGTGAGAGGAGTGGCGTCGTCATGAGGGCCCCCGAAGTAGCCGTCCCACTCGAGCAGTCCGACCCGGACCTCTGCGTCATTGCACCTCGACATCGCTTGATAGCGAGCGATGTCGAGCGAGTGTCGCCTTACAGCGTTCTGTGGACCTCCGATGATTTTCTTGTGAGTGGTGAGAGTTCGGTGAACAAGTTGACGCGCTGTCGAGCCACCGTGGCGCCGACACATCGCTGGTCAGCGCCGCGAATTGCTGGTCACACACGAGGTGCAGCCCCGGCTCGCTGGTGGCTCGCACCGTGGCCCGAGTCGAGAAGCACATCGTTAGGGTGGCTGAAAGGGTTCTTCTCGCATCAAGTGGACGCGAGACCTCGACGTTACGTGCACGAACTTTCGCCAAAGGTGGCCCCGAAATGCTGAGAGCAAATCCCACCCCGAATTCGACGCAAGGTCCCTCGCGTTTTAGCGCTGCGGGTTCACAGCCGTTCTTCTCGTCGCGCCGACGAGAGGTCGGATTGTTGGGACCACCGAACCAGGAGGCGCTGGCCACGATTTTCCCGGGCATCTCGGACTACGCGTTCCTCTCAGACTGTGAGAACACCTGCCTGGTGGCGCCCACCGGTTCTATCGAGTGGCTGTGTCTTCCCCGTCCTCACGACGCCAGCATTTTCGGGACAATCTTGGATCGGGCGGCGGGATCGTTCCGCCTCGCCCCCGTGGACAGTGCGGTCCCCGCTCACCGCCAGTATGTCCCCGGCACGATGGTGCTCGCGACCACGTGGCAGACCCGCACCGGCTGGTTGATCGTGACCGACTTCATGGCGATTGGTCCCTGGTATCGCACCGGTGAGCGCTCGGATCAGCATCGGCGTACGCCGGGCGACTTTGACGCGCGCCACTTCTTGGTGCGCTCGGCGACGTGCTTGCACGGCACCGTCGACGTCTTGTTGAACTGCGAGCCGTCCTTCGATTACGGACGAGCCGACGCACTCTGGGATTACACGGGTGACGCTTACGACCAGGTCGCCACCGTCAACACCGACTTCGACCGACTGACGTTGACTGGGGACATGCGATTCGGGATCGAGGGTCGCGCAGTGCGCGCCCGCCATCGTTTGACCGAAGGTGAATCGTCGTTCGTCGTCCTCGGGTGGGGGGATTCCACGCCACCCACGACTCGAGCTCAGGTGGACTTGTGCCGGGCCGAGACGAGTCGGTTCTGGCGTAACTGGCTCGACGGTGGACGCTTCCCCGACCACCCGTGGCGAGAACTCCTCCAACGCAGTGCTCTCACGCTCAAGGGACTCACCTACGCCCCGACGGGAGCCATGCTGGCGGCACCGACCACTTCGCTGCCCGAGCAGCGGGGGGGACAACGTAACTGGGATTACCGCTACACCTGGATTCGCGACGCCGCCTTCACATTGCGCTCGCTGCACTCGCTCGGCTTCGACACCGAGGCCGATGATTTTCTGGCGTTCCTTGGCGACGTCCTCGAGCCCCGGGGGGCCGTCGCCGGCGGCGTCGCCCAGGCGAGGGGAAACCTCCAGGTGCTCTACCCGGTGGACGGGGCGAGCGCGGTGCCCGAGTCCGAACTCGATCACCTCACGGGACACGTGGGAAGTCGACCAGTGCGAAACGGCAACGCCGCCTACAACCAGACACAGTTCGACATCCTCGGCGCCATCGTGGACTGCGTCTTTGAGCACACGCGTTCACGCGATTCGCTGAGTGAGCGTTCGTGGCGCATCGTGGTGCAGGCCGTTGACACGGCGTTGGCGTGCTGGCGTGAGGTCGATCGGGGAATCTGGGAGGTCCGTGGCGAGCCGATGCACTTCACGTTCTCCAAGGTGATGTGTTGGGTCGCTGCCGACCGTGGCGCCCGTCTCGCAGCCTTGCGCGGCGAGAAGGACCGTGCCGATCGGTGGTGGAGCGCCGCGCAAGAGATCCACGCCGATATTTGCGAGAACGCGCTGAGCGAGGGCGGCTACTTCACCCAGTCCTACGGTTCGACCGATCTGGATGCGTCGCTCCTGCTCCTGGGATCACTCGGCTTCTTGCCGGTGGACGATGAAAGAATCCGGGCCACGGTCATGTGCATCGCGGACGACATGAGCGACGGGGCGTTCGTCTACCGCTACCGGCCCGAGACGACCGACGACGGACTAGAGGGCCAGCCCGAAGGCAGCTTCACCGCCTGTTCTTTCTGGCTCGTGTCGGCGCTCGTCGAGATCGGCGACCTGGATCGAGCGCGGGTCCAGTGCGAGAAGTTGGTGGGTTCGGCCAGCACGCTCGGCCTCTACGGCGAGGAGATCGAACCCGAAACCGCCCGACACCTGGGCAACTTCCCCCAGGCGCTCACGCACCTGGCATTGATCAATGCGCTCCTCGACGTCATCGAGGCGGAACAACGAACCATGGGCCGAACGATCGGACCGACGGGTTCGCCCAGTTGGTGGAACACCGTCGGAACGACCGACCGCCCCGATGCGGTCGGCTAGGGATAGGAGAACTACGACATGCTCGAACAGACTCGCGCACAGCCGTCGGCGTCCTCGCACGTAGTCGGCGAGGAGGAGAAGGTGCCACTGGCCGTCGATGCTCACGCCCGTCGTGGCCAAGGTCCGACCGCAGATTTCGTGGTGGTCGCTAATCGACTCCCGGTGCAGCAGGCCGCGGCCCCCGGCAGCGACGAGTGGCGTCCCAGTCCTGGGGGATTGGCGTCCGCCCTGACGTCGGTTCTCCAGAGTCGCAATGGACTCTGGATTGGCTGGCTGGGTGGTACCGAACGTGGCGACGCACCCGAGCAATACGAGGGTATCCGGCTCAAGGCGGTATCCATCACACCCGACGAATACGAGGAGTTCTATCTCGGGTTCTCCAACGCCACCCTGTGGCCTCTCTACCACGACGCCATCCGTGCGCCGACGTTTCATCGCACGTGGTGGAAGACCTATCAGGACATCAACCGGCGCTACGCGACAGCGGCGGCCGAAGCGGTGACGCCTGGTGGGACCGTGTGGATTCACGACTACCAACTCCAGCTCGTGCCCGACATGTTGCGCCGCCTTCGACCCGACGTACGCATTGGCTTCTTCTTGCACATTCCCTTTCCCCCCAGCGAGCTCTTCATGCAATTGCCGTGGCGTCGCGAGATCATCAACGGGCTGCTGGGTGCGGACCTGATCGGGTTGCAGGTGCCCCACGCGGCATCGAACTTCTCGCGCACCGCGCGACGATTGGTCGGTGCCACGGGCACGGACTCGATCCTGCACTACGAAGGCCGGGTGATTCGCGTGGGAGCGTTCCCCATCACCGTCGACACTTCGATGATCATCTCTCGCTCGAGGGAGACGTCGATCCGTGAGCGGGCCCGCGAGATCCGTCGCGACCTCGGCAACCCCGAGGTGGTGTTATTGGGTGTGGACCGCCTGGACTACACCAAGGGCATCCAGCAGCGACTGACCGCGATCAACGAGATGTATGCGGCGGGTCAGTTGAGTAGTGGCACGCACGTGATCGTGCAGGTGGCGGTGCCCAGTCGCGAGAGCGACGCGCACTACGACCTTGAACGCCATAACCTCGAACAAGTCGTCAGTGCGATGAACGGTGACCACGGACTGGTGGGCAGTCCAGTGATCCACTACCTCCACCAGAACCTTCCCTTCGACGAGCTCCTCGCGCTCTACTTGGCCGCCGACATCATGTTGGTCACCCCATTCCGCGACGGAATGAATCTCGTCGCCAAGGAGTACGTCGCGTGCCGCACCGATGCGTCGGGGCGCCTCGTGCTCAGTGAGTTCGCCGGAGCCGCCGCCGAGCTGCGCGGGGCCTTCATGGTCAACCCCCACGACCTTGACGGCATCAAGGAAGCAATCGGGCTCGCTATGAAAGCCGGCCCCAAAGAAGCGAAGGCTCGGATGCTGCGGATGAGGCGCAAGGTGTTGCGCCGCGACGTCTCGTACTGGGCACAGACGTTCTTGTCAGCTCTCGCGAACGAAAGTGACGCAGAAGGTCCCGCCGTTCCGGGTTCGTCCGACACGGCGTGACCGCTTAGAGTTCACCGATTAGTTCGGCGACGGACTCCACCACCCGGGACGGTCGAAAGGGGTAGCGCCCGGCATCATTGACGTCGTTGGCGCCCGACAGCACAAGAATTGTCTCGAGTCCGGCGTCGACGCCACAGAGGATGTCGGTCTCCATCCGGTCTCCGATCATGACACTCGTGTGGGTGGTGGCGCCGAGGACGGTCATGGCTTCGCGGATCATCATGGAGTTGGGTTTGCCCACCACGTATGGGGCCACGCCCGTCGCGCTTTCGATGAGCGCGGCCATCGCGCCGGTGCCGGGCAGTACCCCGTCGCGAGTGGGTCCGGTGGGTTCGGGATTGGTGCTGACGAAGTGGCTGCCTGCGCGCACGAGACGGCTGGCCGTGGCGAAGTCATCGAAGGAGTACTCCCACGTCTCGCCGAGGACGACGTAATCAGGATCGTCGTCGCTCTCGCGGTATCCCACGTCAGCCAGGGCCTCGTGGATACTCGACTCACCGATGACAAAGGATGAGCCCCGCGGCCGCTGGGAGGACACGAAATGAGCCGTCGCCAACGTGGACGTCCATAGGTGCGTCTCTTCGACGTCGAGGCCCATTGACGACAATTGGGTGTGAATCTCGCGAGGGGTGAAGAGGGAATTGTTCGTCAGGACCAAGAAGTCCCGACCCGTCTCGCGCAGGCGCTCCAAAAATCGGTCGGCCCCTTCGATCATGTGGTCGTCGTCGATAAGAACGCCATCCATGTCGCAGAGCCAGGTCTGAACCTGACGGACGTCCTTCACGTCACCATTATGGGCGCTCGCGAGCGTTGGCCGTCCGCCGACCCAGAGGATTCGACCACGAATAGACGAGAACGGGTTCGCGATACTCATCGATGGCTGCCAGGATGCGCACTGACCACGTCGGGTGAGGCCAGTCCGTCACAGCCCCTAGCATCGCAATGAGAACTGGTGCCGAGATGATTTCCGCGTCCGTGGATCGTCGGGGGGCCGAGAGCAGAGGAGTCGTCGACGTGAGCGATATGAACGACTGGAACAAGAAAGTTATTGAGGAATTCCGGGCCAACGCGGGCAAGGTGGGCGGACAGTTCGAGGGCTCCCCGGTGCTCTTGTTGCACACCACGGGTGCCAAATCCCGTCTCGAGAGAGTGAATCCGATGATGTATCTCGAGGAATCAGACCGTGTCTACGTCTTTGCGTCCAAGGCTGGCGCTGACACTGATCCAGATTGGTATCGCAACTTGGTGGCGAATCCTGGGGTGAGCGTCGAGTTGGGTGAGGAGTCCTACGACGCGACGGCCGTGGTGATCACGGGGAGCGAGCGCGACCGAATCTATGCGAGTCAAGCAAGGCTGTTCCCGGGGTTCGCGCAGTACGAGGCGAAGACGACCAGAGTGATCCCGGTCGTGGAACTCGTGCGCGTCTGAGCCGTCAGCGCGCGGGCTTGACAGAGTCGTGAAAACGAGAGAGAGGCCAGCTCGTGGCTGAGGATGTCGCCATTGAAGTCAAGGAGGTGGCGACGTTCGTCGATGGCGTGGTGGTCATCGCCCGTGCGGTTCTGGTGCATGCCAGAATGAATCGGGTCAGCGTGGCGGCCGGTGCCTTCGCCTATCGCTGGTTCCTCTCCATCTTCCCCTTGATCGTCGCACTGTTGGGCGTGGCTTCACTGGTCACGATTCCCCATCGGATCATCGTCAACCTGATCCACGGAGTCACCGCGGCGCTGCCCTCGGGCGCCGCCACGGTGCTCACCCAGTCCTTGACCCACGCCCAACAGGATTCGCGGTCAGGTCTGGTGACCACGGTGGTGGCCAGCATCATTGCGCTCTGGAGTTCAGCGGCGGGGATGGTGGTGGTGCAGGAGGGTTTGGATATGGCCTTTGGTCTGCCCACTGATCGCTCCTTCGTCTCGCGACGCGTGGTGGCCATCCCGATGCTGGTGAGTGCGGTGTTCCTCGGTGGTGCCGCCTCTGCATTGGCCGTCTTTGGTTCGCAACTGGGTCGACTGATCCAAGAAGTAGTGCCGATCCACGGTGAGCTCTTCGCAGCCACCTGGGGCACGGTGCGCTGGATTGTGGCGCTGGCGCTGATGAATCTGCTGCTCTCGGTGTTCTACTTCCTGGCGCCCAATCGTCGTTCGCGTTGGCGCTGGACGAGTCCGGGCACGGTGGTCGCAACACTGATGTGGGCGCTGGTGTCCTTGGTCTTCTCGCTCTACACCTCGATGTTCGGGTCGTTCGCCACTACCTACGGGGCGTTCGCGGGTGTGGCGATCCTCATCTTCTGGCTCTTCTTGTCGGGTTACGCCATCTTGATCGGGGCTGAGGTCGACGCCGTGCTGGAAAGCATCACGTAGCGACGCTCAATCGACGGGGTGGTGCTCACGCAGATAGTCGTCGAAGAGCGGCACAGTGAACTCGACGAGGCCGCGCCGCGGACTCCAGATGAGGTCCTTGGCGATGAGTGATTCTCGGTAAGTGGAGATCGCGCGCTGATCGCGCGCGCCAAAGGCTGTGGCGACCTCGCCAATGCGGTAGGGACCCGTACCGAGAGAGGCCATGGCCGAGAGGACCTGTTGTTCGGTGTCGGTGGCCAACTCGAATCGGGTGCCGAAGAAGCTGCTGGCCAGGGTGTCCTTCACGACCCCTCGGATGGCCCGCAGGTCGTCGTCACTGATCGGTGACTCGTCGGCGTAGTTCCAGAGCTCGAGTCCGTACTCCTGCAAGAAGTAGGGATAGCCGGCGGCCTCGGCGACGACACGTTCGACGACGCGCGGGTCGAAGTCGACGCCGAACGCTGCGGCCGGTCCCACGAGGGCCGAGCGTGCATCTACCGGCGAGAGGCGTCCTAGTTCACGGTATGAGAACAGTCGATCGGCGTAGGGCTTCGCCGCCAAGAGACGAACCCGTAGGTCCGGCAGCCCTGCTCCCACGAGCGACACGGGAAGTGACCGGCGACTAATGGCTTGAAAGGCGATGCAGATCGCCGCGAGCGAAGGACCGTCAAGGTTCTGCATCTCGTCGATCAAGAACAAGGCGCCCATGTGGTTGGCCTGGGCTACTTCGCCGAGTTCGGCCAGCAGATCGGTGAGGTCGTGTTCGGGGTCGCCCGAGTCCGCGATTCCGGTCGCCGCGTCCACGTCGATCCTGAGTTCGACGGCGCCGGGCACCGCAAGACTGAACGCCTTGACCACCGACAGCGCGCGCTGGATGCGCTCACGCGCGCGGTGTCGTGAACTCATATTGGTCAAGAGCCGCACTCCCATTCTGGCGAAGGCCACACGAAAGTCCGCCTGCGTTCCGACCTCCTGCACGTCGGTGGTGGCCCAACCCGCTTCGCTGGCGAGGACGTCCAACTCCATCAAGAGCACGGTCTTGCCGACACCGCGCAACCCGGTGTAGATCAGGCTTCGCTCGTACGATCCGGAGTTGAGCCGCTCGACCAGGTCTTGAAATTGCTCGAGATCCGGGTCTCGGCCCGCGAGGGTGCGCGGTTTGCGTCCGGCCCCAGGCGTGTAGGGATTATCGCGCTTGTTCACGGCGACACCTTTTTTCTAGATTTTCTTCTAGAATAATGCAGAATCCGTGTGACACGCCTGTCGGCAACTTTCTAAGCGTTCATCGAGAAAACCTCAGAAAAAGCGCTTCGGCCATGGATGCCTCGTCTTGAGCGACCGACGTGCCCAAAATAGTTGTGTTCAGTCCTGTTCCAACTCACTCAACCCACGCAATGCGACGCGTGATTGGCCGAGATCACCGTGGCCAAATGAGCCTCAAGTCTGGCCGTCAGCCCGCGGACTTGGCGGCGCTGAGGAAATCGCTGTAGGAGGCGACATCATTCTGGGCGGGAATCGAGACGATCACCGGATGGCCATAATCGGTGAAATCAATTTGATCGTTGCCGGAGGCCGAGACTCCGTTCGCGACGACACTGATCGAGACCGTCTCTCGTCGCAGGAGATGATTCGCGTCGAGCCACACTTCGATGACGGTTGGATTGAACGACACATTGTCGAGCATCGTCTTGATCGCTGGCGCTTCAGCTTCGCTGAGGGCTTCGGCCCTCTTGTACGCTGCCGCGAGAGCTTGTCGGGTGATCGTTACTTGGTAGCCGCTCACTGCCTCACCATCGATGGTCGACGTTCCTAATGACACGACGGTGTTGCCCTTGGCGGCCAATAACTGGAGTTGGGCGAGAATATTGGGCTCGCTCGCTCCCAGCCCCGAGGTCGACGACACATTCAGAGGTACTTGCACCCAGTGTTTGCCGGGTAGCAATTGAGCGATCTGGTTGTGGCCATTCTCGAGGACCTGCATATAGGCCGTGTGGCCATTGACGAGAACGCTCTCTTGCAACGGTGTGCCGTTCACGCTGAAGGAAAGTGAAGTGGTCTCAATGTTCGATGAGAGATCGGCCAGCCCTGAACCAGTGAGGATGATGGACTGCCCGCTCGCTGAGATTGTTCCGTCGATGCTCAGGGCCACCGTGTGCTCGGACAGGGTCGCTAATGCTCCCTTGACCACTTGAGCGGAGGCATCCCTTGAGCCCGGACCTCCGGCCCCGACGAGGAGAAACGAGACCACGACGGTGACCGCCAGACCGGCTGTCACCAGCCACCGCCTTCGCCGAGGACCACGGCGCGCTCCGCCGCCCGACGTTTCACGCGCCAACGTTGAGTCGAGTCCTTGATTCATCTGGTCCCCTG
>Ga0302198_10004234_pt1 | contig 13952 bp, 14 predicted proteins | sample II_Bog_N2_2_FD_193521 | JGI IMG/M metagenome (GOLD analysis project Ga0302198, IMG submission 193521) | Peat permafrost microbial communities from Stordalen Mire near Abisko, Sweden - II_Bog_N2_2 | ecosystem: Environmental > Terrestrial > Soil > Wetlands > Peat | place: Sweden: Abisko... | reverse complement strand
GATGGGCCGATGGTTTGGGTATCCCTCGACTCTGCTAGCCTCAACTTTTCGAACCGCCGGATGCGGACCCGCTTGTCCGGTGGTGTGGCAGGGGAGGAGAGGAAACTCTCCCCCCTATGCCGATTGCTGGCGGATTGTCTACTTTGCCGGCTCCGCGGCCCGCTTGACGACTAGCGGCAGGACGTTGCCCATTTGGGTCAGCGTGCCATCGATGGAGCTCAGGTCCGCGCTGATCTTGCCGTCGAAGGTAAGGCCGACCCCCTTCAGCGCGATGGTCAGGGCGCTGGCGTTGCGGGTCACCGACGTGGCGGGAATCCACAGAACGGTCTGGTCAGGACTCTGCATCTGGGCGGTCAAGCCGTCCTGGGTGTTGACGATTTTGAAGAGGATGCGCAGCTTGGCTGTACCGGCATCCAGCGTGCCCTGCCACGTGCCGTCGATCTCCGAGGGCGGGGCTGGTTTGGGCGCCGCTGGCTTGGGCGCGGCCGCATGCGCGGGTGCGCGGGTGAATTTGAGTTCGAGCGGCTGGCCCTGCGACCAGGTGCCGTCAATCTCGCTTGCATCTTTGTTGACCGTGCCTTCATAACTTCCATGAACGGCATCGACGGCGAGGTTCAGCTTCGAATCCTCGAGGGTGACAGAATTGACCGGAATATCGTTGACTCCCTGGTCAATGCTGTCCAATGTCGCGCTGAAGCTACCGTCCTTGGCGGCGGCAAGGTGCAAGATAAGGTGAAGCTGCATACCACCTGCACTCAGCGTTCCCTGCCAGTCCCCGGCGATCGGCGCCTGGGCGCGGCTGAACGCCGGAAGAGCCAATGCGGCAAAGGCCAAGAGGGCGAGTCTTGAAATGAATGGGATTCTCATCGTTCTCCTTATAGCAAAACCATGGGAGACGATCCCGAAACAAGTACACTCGAGCCGGCGGGACCGACAGAGCGCGGCGACCTTCTACGTGGCCAGTCAGGCTACAGCATCCCTGGTTTTGCTCCAGACTACACAGAACGGTACGTCAGAGTTCGTTCCTCCGTTCCAATTGTTTGTAATAAAAAAGTGAATAGACGGCCAGCGCCCTCCGCGTCATCGCCGAGGCCGAAGCCAAGATCGCCTACGCGGCGGAAAAGCGCTGAGCATTTCTCTACAGTTCATCGCTTCAACCGAAAAGGCCCTGCCGATGCGAGCGGGGCCTTTTCATACTTCCTGGAGTTGCTGAACCTGTCACTGCTTCAGAATCCAGCTTGCCATCTTGTCAAGCGCCACGGGCGCGATGGTCTCTTCGATCCCCACATATTCGCTGGGAGCTCCGGTCTTCGCAGTCTGAAAAAGATGATTCAGCCCAGGCAGCTCATCCACCTCGAAGTGCTTGTTGCCGCCCTCTTCCAGCGCCTTGCGAATGGCGGGCAGGTTCTGCGCGGGCGGAACTTGCAGGTCCAGTGAGCCGTCGAGAGCCAGCACCGGGCAGGTGACTTTGCGCAGCGCCGCCGCCGGGTCGTAGGTGAGAAAGTTGCGGAACCATGGTGAACTGATCGCCTTGATTTGCGCGCCCATCTGCGCATCGGGCATTCCATCGGCCGCAAGTTTTTCGTGTAGCTCCTTGTCGAGAACCGCGTCGTCCTTTTCCTTCTCCACCAGAGCGAGCAACTCCCGTTCCTTGGCAGCGTTGGCGTCGGCCTTTTCCTTGCTCACTCCTGAGGCTTCCTCGATCAGCCGCCCTTGCTCCACGATGATCTGGTCTCCAGGAACGCCGGAACCGGCCACCATCACTATGAATGTGACATCCCGGTCTCTGGCCGCCGCCATGGGCGCAACGATGCCGCCTTCGCTATGCCCGATGAGGCCGATCTTGCGCGGGTTCACCTCGGGGCGCGCCTTCAGGTAGGCCACGCCCGCCTCAGCGTCGGTGGCGTGGTCGGCGATGGTCGCGGTGTCGTGATCTCCGGTCGATTTGCCCACGCCGCGCTTGTCCGCGCGCAGAACCACGATGCCTTTGCGGGTGAGGTAATCGGCCAGCACCAGGAACGGCTTATGCCCCATGACGCTCTCGTCGCGGTCGTGCGGGCCCGAGCCGACGATCAGCAGCACGGCGGGAAACGGCCCCTTGCCCGGCGGAATCGTCAGCATGGCAGCAAGCGTGTTGCCCCCGGCCTTGTTGGCATAGGTAACTTCCTCTTCCCGATAGGGATAGGGCTTGACCGGATTCTGCGGACGGCGAAGCTCCAGTTCAGACTGATCCTTGACGCGCTTGAGCAGCAGTGGAAGGTGAGCGCCCGCTTGCGTGAATGTGCCGTCTATCGAGCCCAGGTCCGCGGCGATCGTGCCCTCGAAGGCCGCACCCATCCCAGTGATGGCGATGGTCAGCGAATTGCCCGAGCGCGCTACGGACGTGGCGGGAATTCCCTTGAGGCCGGTGTCCAGGCTGTCGACGGTTGCGCTCAGGCCGTCCGCGGTGTTTTCGATCTTGAAGACGAGACGCAGCTTATACGCGCCGGCATCCAGCGAACCCAGCCACGCGCCATCAATCTCCGAAGGCGCCGCCGGTGGAGGGGCCGCGGCTGGCGCTGAAACTCGCTTGAAATCGAGTTTCAGCGGCTGGCCCTGCGTGAAGGTGCCGTCGATCTCCGTTGCAGTCTTGTTGACCGTGCCGCCATAGGCGATATGCGCGGCATCGATGGTAAAGGCGAGCCTGGAATCCTGGAGCGAGATGGAGGTCGCCGGGATGCCGTTGGCGCCCTGGTCGATGCTGTCGAGAGTAGCCGTGAGGCTTCCGTCCTGGGCAATGGCGATGTGAAGGACAAGACGGAGTTGGGCACCGCCGGCATTCAGCGTTCCCTGCCAATTCCCTTGGATGGCCGATTGCGCCACGCACAGCGGCGTGAGAGCCGCCAGAGTGAAAACGATGGCTGCGAGTGTTCTTGCGATTCGCTTTTTCATTTCTCTCCTTGCCCGCCTGCGAGCTCGTCCCCAAGTTCTCCGTGCCGTTCCAATTGTTTGTAATAGACCAGCGAATAGACCACCGACGCCAAAGCTGGCAGCGCAATGAAGAGAACCGCCCAGAGATACAAGCCGGTGAGCGAGAGCGCCAGGGCAACCAATCCGCCCGCGACAGTCATCCGGGCCGCAAAACGATGCGTCGCATTCCAGACGCGTTCGCTGGCCAGCGTCCACGGCGTCCGGACACCGAGATAGAAGTTGCGGCGCAGCTTTCCCATCACGTTGCCAAGGAGGACGATGAAGAGGCAGACTCCGCAAAAGATGGCCCGGACAACGTCGATCGGGCGCCCGCAGTCGCTCCACAGCAACACGGCAAAGAAATAGGTCATCACACCGAAGAGCAACAGCATCACCAGATGGTAGGTGTGCCAGAAGCCATCGATCCCAAAGCGCTTGGGCGAGAGCCGGGGAAACAACCAGGTCAGCCCCATCACCGCGGCCATGATGCCGGGGCCGAAGAGATAGAGCGTCCACCTGGGCCCAAAGAGGTCGGGCTGAAGGCGCACATTCCAATGCATGGGCACGCTGGCCGGGAGTTGAGGATAGGCAACTGCAGTGGCCACCAGAGCCGCTGCTATCAGCAGCATTTCAAAGAAGAATACTTTGCGCGTCATTGTTCTCCGGTTCCTTTCTTGTTGTTCTCTTCGATCAGTCCCATCGCCCATGCCATCAGGTCCTGGACCACGGTGGTGTTCAGCCCATACCAGATCTGCTGGCCCTCGCGGCGGCTGGTGATCAGGTCAGCCTCCTTCAAAACAGAGAAGTGATGGGACATCGAGGGCTTGGTCATATCGAATCTCTCCGCCAGGTCTCCAGCCGTTCTCTCCCCCTTTCGCAGCAGGGCGAGGATCTCCCTTCGAGTCGGGTCGGCCAGCGCTTTGAATGCTTCGTTGCTGCTCATGGATCGTTTAGCCACCCTTCTAATTAGACGATTATCGAAATATAATCGGCAGGGAATTCCATGTCAAGAGAAAAAACAAGCGCTGCCTCGGCAGGAAATCTCCACGCCGGACGAAGTGCGATTCAGAGTTCACGTCTTCATTGAATAACGCCGCGCTGAGCCCTACCAGATCGTTCGCGGATAGTGCTTTCTTATCTCTTCATCGGCGGAGATGAGCCAGGCGAAGCCGTTGGCCTTGGCATTGGCGACGATCATCCGGTCAAAGGGATCGAGGCACCACTTCTCGTCGAGAGCCGCGCCGGCAATGGTTGCAAAGGGAAGTTCGCAGAGGTGGACGCCCAGTTCATGTTCGACCTTGCGCTGAATGTCGCGTGCGGGCAGTCTGATGCGGTTGGCCTCGTAAAGATACTCAAGCTCCAGCAGCACGATGGGCGAGAGCAGCAGGTCGGTGCCTTCAAGCAAGTCGCGAGTGTTGGAGCTGAAGCGGCTCAGTTTGCCGGTCGCCAGCCAGACCACAACCTGCGTGTCCAGATAGGCAGGAGCGTATGCGGTCAAAGTTCCTCCCAGTCGCTTTCCCAGGCCTTTTGTATCTCGGCCATCCTTTGATCCCTGAGTGCTGGATCGAGCAGATCGGGAGTCTCAGGATTGATGATCTCGACCGGCGTGATCCGGCTGAGACGGCTGGTAGCCAGGCCTTCGGGGACGATTTTGATGCGGCGGCCCTTGTGCGTGAACCAGACTTCTTCACCGTCGATTGCTTGATTGACGAGGGTGAAGATTTGCCGGCGAAATTCGGTGATTGGGAGCTCCACATGGGTAGTGTACCATAACGTACATATATAGACGTACATCATGTACATATAACCCTTTTCTGAGCCTCTGTGCAAGCTGCGCCATCAGCGCTTACAATTCACGAAGAGAAAAAATGGCCAAGAAGAAGGAACAGATTTTCGAGGTTGCGTGCCCGGATTGCGGGGCGATGCTGAAGATCGATGCGGCCACTGGGCTGGTGGTGAGCCATACTCCGGCTCCGCGCAAGCGGATGTTCGAGGATCTGGAGACGGCGGCCCAGGCCATGCGCGAACAGGACGAGCGCAAGGAGTCGATCTTCCGCCAGTCGGTTGAGGCGGAGAAGAACAAGGAAGATCTCTTTGAAAAGAAGTTTGCCGAGGCTCTGCGCAAGGCCAAGGACGCCCCCGATGGCAAGCCGCTGCGCGAGTTCGATCTGGACTGAAGGCGGGCTGCCGTCATTAGAGGAAAGTTGCAAAGCCGGAGTTTTCCGCCGCTCTTTTTTCTGATGCGCACGGCGGGCGATTTGGAGCGATACTTGATGCACCGTTCCCGAGACCGCGGTCCGGGGCAGAAGGAGAAGTGATGGTCATTATCCCCCTTTCAGAGCCAGCGTACGAATCTGAAACTCGACCGGACGCCGATGAGTGCGAAACCGTCAACTGGGTTGGATTCACGGCGGGCACAACCCTTGCCGTAGCCGGCATGCTGCTGCTCTCAGGCAATCGCCGCGCCGGCATGGTGGCTGCTGCCACGGGTACTACCTTGGCCGTCCTCGACCAGCAGGAGACGCTGCGCTCATGGTGGAATGCGCTGCCCGGTTATATCGACCAGGTGCAAGGGCTCCTCGGACAGGTGCAGGATACGGTCAACGATGTAGCCATCAAGCGCGAGGCTTTGCGCCGGGCTTTGGCGAGATAAGGGAAGAGCTCAGTTCTTTCGATCCACCAAATACTGAGCGACGGCCTTTAGTCCATCGGCGCGGCTACCGTAAGGCTCGAGTGCGGCGAAGGCTTCCTCAATCAGGCGGGCGGCGTCTCGCTGACTTTGCTCGATGCCGTAGACGGCCGGCCAAGTGGCTTTTTCAGTGGCCTGATCCTTGCCTGCGGTCTTGCCCAGATGAGCCGAGTCCACTGTCAAATCCAGCACGTCATCCACAATCTGAAAGGCCAGACCGGCTTTGCGGCCGAAGAGCGTGAGGCGTGCCACGTCATCTAATGTAGCTCCTGCGTAAACACCTCCGGTCACCACGCTTACGCGGATCAGTGCTCCGGTCTTGGCGCGATGAATGGCCAGCACCAGCTCGGGCGTCGGCTTCAGGTGTTCGCTCTCGATGTCCAGCACCTGGCCGCCGATCATGCCTTCGACGGTGCCGATGGCGTTCGCGATCAACCCGATGATCTGGACAGTAGCCGCGGGCGGCGCGTCAAGCCCGGCCAATACCTCGAAGGCGCGGGTCTGGAGCGCATCGCCGGCCAGGATAGCGATGGCCTCGCCGAAGGCCACATGGCAGGTGGGCTTGCCGCGGCGCAGGTCGTCGTTGTCGAGCGCAGGCAGGTCGTCGTGGATCAGCGAGTAGGTGTGCAGCATTTCAAGAGCCGCGCCCAGCCGGGCGATTCCCGCTGGCAGGCTCCCGGCGATAGTGACCGCGGCCTGCTGCGCCAACACCGGCCTGAGGCGCTTGCCCCCGGCGAAGACGGAATGGCGCATGGCGCCGTGAATCGATGCGGGCACGGTCTCCGCGGAGGGCAGCAGCTCTTCTAGAGCGTGGTCAGTCAGCGCCGCGCCTTCTTCGATCAGCGATTTTACATCCACGTTCATCGCTCCCATCATAACTGAGGCCGGCCCGGCTTTCGCTCCAAGGACCAAAGCCCTGTGAGCAGCAGTAAGGCCAGGGCGCTTAGCCAGCGGCCGGTCAACACGTCAGAAGTCGTGATCCAGTCGATGGTCAGATCGACTGTTCCTGGCCAAACTGGTAGGACGATCAAGCCGTCATTGCGGCGGGGCAACGAATCGAGCGTATAGCCGCTGTTAGCGACTCGCCAAGCCGGGTAGCTGCGCAGGCGAAGAATCAAATAGCGAGGAGTGTCGCTCACGCCAAGAGGACGTTTGAGGGCAGGATTGCTCGAAGTTCTGATCGAGTCAATGTTGGTCAGAAGGCGCTTGTGCTCCGGCTGATCGACTTGCCAGCGCATGGTAGCGTCACAACTGCCCTGTGCGGCATTCCAGTCGGGGATGGCGTCGTCGTCACTCACGCCCTCGGGAACGGTTCCGAGTTCAGTAGTGGGATCGCTCACCAAACAAGCGTCGGGAAGGCCGGCGGCAATCAGCGAGTTATCTGCGCCGATGGGCTCGTACTCTCCCTGGCCGGCAAAGCCATGGCCTGATCGGTACGTGCCCAACATGCCGGGCACTCCGTCTTCGGCGTCGCAAGCTTGAAAGAACTTTTCTTCTGCCAAAGCGGTCATCCCGAGAAAGACCGCGATACAGGCGGCCGCAACGGCAACCCGCCGCCAGAGCCGGGAGGATGGATGCGGCCACACGGCCGACGCGAGGAAGACGGCCATTGGCGCCTCCAGAACCACCAGCCAGCGCCAGGGAAACTGCAGGAATCTCAGATTGGGGAGGAGATTCCATAACGAATGCGAGACGGGGAAGAGGAGGAAGAGAACGGCCACGGGTGTAAGGGCAAGGGGAATCCACCACCGTCGCTCCCCTGGCAAACGGCCGCGCAGCCAACTCACCAGCAGACCGCCAAGCGCTACAGAGATCATGCAAATCGCAATGATCGAGGCCGTGCGGAGCACCTCGTCGTGAAGGGCCATGGACGGGTCGGCGTGAACGGCAAAGAGCCAGTTGTTTTCCAGGGTCTGGCCGGGGTCGTTCGTGACCTGGTGGATATCTACCCATCGTTGTTCCCACGCCGCGGGGACGAGATAGATCGCCACCAGACCCATGCCCAGCGCGGCGGCGCCAGAGGCGCGCAGCAAAGGCGCCCATGAACGGGAGAGCAATGCCGAAGTGAGCGCGACGGCGGCGAGCAGGTAGCAGGCCATCACGCCGACGGTCGGATTCGACAGCCATGCGCCGGCGACGGTTAAAGCCAGCGGCACCGCCGAGCCGTCGAGGGCGCGTTGCCAGACTGAGACTCCTGCGGAGGCGCCGCGATGATGGAGAGCAAACAGAAACACGAGCGGTATCCAGAAGCCGCCGGCAAGCTCCGCGAAGGCTGTGCGTTCATAGGCTGTAAACAACGCATAGCCTGAAAAGATCGCCGTGCAACCGGCCAGCGTCGCCGCGCCTTCGTTGAGCGCCTGCCGCGCCAGCGCCCGCGTGGCGAGGCCCGTTCCTGCGAGTAGCAGAAAGGTCAGCGCGATCGGCGCAAGCTGCCAGGGCAGCGCAAGCCCCAGCGCCGCGCCCAGCATCCACGTCAGTGGCGAGTAAAAGACGAAGCGCGGCTCGCCTGCGCCGAAGTTGGCGCTCGCTGTCCAATGCGGATAGAGAATGCCATGGCGCCAACTATTCAGGCAATCAAACCACGAGACGAGATGGAAGTCGAAGTCGTGTCCGCAGGAGTTGCCGTGGACCAGTTGCGGCGTCATAGCGACCGCAGCCGCCAGCAGAACAACCGCAGGTCCGGCGAGTGATCGCCAACGGGTCTCTCTGAGAAGTTTCATGGCAGCAGCTGCAGCGTGTGCCGTGTCTGGGCGGCTACGGCTGCCGGAGTGAAGGGCAGGGCGAATGTAGTCCCGCCGTAATAGTCGTTCCACTGGTCGCGGAAGTACGGCGAGTAAGGATTGCCGCTCTCGCCCAACACGATGTTTTCCGTCGAGCCGTCAATGTTGCTCCAGTCCATGGTGAAGCGCTGCGAGGGGCCAAAGGAGCGGCCGACTTGCTTCACTGTTGTCGTATCGCCGCTCAACGGTTGCTTACCGGTTCCGGCGATGCGACCCACCAGCGGCAGAAACTCCGCAAGGGGATGCTCAATGTCGACCACATGCCAGCTTCCATAACTCCAGCTAGCTATCTCGGAGGGAGCTTTGCCGCTTTTCATGCCCAGTCGCACGGCGTCGGTGAGCACTGCGTTCCAGTCCTTATAACTCGACGGCAGCCACTCCGAGTTACCGTGCATGATGATCTCTTCCTCGGCAAAGTCCTTCTCGCTCCAACTGTAAAACGCGGCATCCTCGCCTAACTTGGGTTCGAGTATCAACGGCCAGAAGGCATATCGCGCGCGAGTCACAATCGAGGCGGCGGCGGAATCCGTGGTGAGCTTGCCATCCCAACTGCGCATCAGGTCGGCGGCCTTCTGTAGTTGCTGGTCTGCGCCTGGAGTGTGGTCGATGGCGTAGGCGAAGCGGTGGCCCAGCTCCTGATCGACTTCGCTGTAAACATCGTTCTGAAGCGCGAGAAGGTCGGCGGGTTTGATCTGGTCGCGACCATCCAGAGATTTGTAGATGCGTTCGATGCGGTAGGGATCCGCCCACTCCAGCGAAAGCGGATACGGCGAATCCGCGGTTGTAACCCGCGAGTTGGCTGTGGCCAGAAAACCCGACTGCGGATCGGCAGCGTTGGGCATCGCGTCAAATGGAATGTAACTTTGCCATTCATGCGCGGCGTCGTGGATTGGCAGGCCCACGAGACCCGATGGCCGCAGCGGAACCCGCCCGATCGCGTGATACGCAACATGTCCCTGATCGTCGGAGTAGACTACATTTTGCGTTGGCCAGCACCACTTACTCAGCGCCGCTGAGAACTCCGTCCAGTTCGATGCGACATTCATTTGATAAAGCGGGAGCCCGTTCAGCGCGGGATCGTAGAGGGTCCACCTCAGTGCAATCGGCCGCGTCTCTTTCTTCAAGACCGGATTCAGCAGAGGCCCGTGCGCGGTCAGTTGCACGTCCACGGTCACGTCTTTGCCGGCGCGGACCTTAATGATTTCATGGTCGATCTGGAGCGGTTTCCAACTGCCATCCAGATCCTGATAATTGCCCTTGCCGTCGAGTTGCTCAAGATATAGATCCTGCACGTCGGCGTAGAGCGCGGTGAATCCCCAGGCCACATGCTCGTTGTGCCCGGCGACGACAAAGGGCATGCCGGGGAGGGTCACTCCGGCGGCGTGGAAGCCGGGTGCGCCATCCGCTTTCAAGTCGGCCATGTACCAGATATTCGGCTCGGTCAGGGGCAGGTGCATGTCGTTCGAGAGCAGCGGCTTTCCGCTGGCCGTGTGCTGACCGGCGATCACCCAGTTGTTTGAGCCGGGCGCGCAGCCATCGCAGGAGGGTTGGCCGAGTAGAGCCCGTAAAGCGCGTAGGTCTTCGGCATCGATCGATGAATTTTCCTCAGGGGCTAAAGCCCGCGTCAATCCTGCGGCAATCATGTACGGGCTGAAGCCCGTACCCTTCATATGGCTCAGTTCCTTCAGAGTCTGATGCGGCGCGCCGCTGGCCTGGCTGCGGTCATCTTCATCGTCGTCGTCCGTGGCCGGGGCGGGCTCCGCGTGGGGCTGGCTCAGGTCCAGCCGGATGCCGGTCGGCGGATGGTCGCGCCACGAGCCTACCGGATACAGCTCACTCTCCAGCTTCTGGTCGTGCAGCCGGGCCGCCACATGGTCGCGGCCCAGCTTTGCGTACCAATGGCTATCCAGCATGTCGACCATCATCAGGCCAATGCTGACCGAGTCTACGCCGGACCATGGTTGTGGCTTGTAGTGCAGCAGGCTGAACTCCGGCGGCAGAGAGTCGCCGTGCTGTGCGATATAGAGATTCACGCCGCGCGCATAGGCATCGAAGCGAGCGCGATCTTCGGCGGAGAGGTTCGCATAGACCCGCCGCGCCGTATTGCGAAACTGCAGCACCCGCTGTGCGCGATCATGCGCCACCATCGAGGAGCCCATCACCTCCGCCAGTTCCCCATTGGCGTTGCGCCGGAAGGCGTCCATCTGCCACAGCCGGTCCTGCGCGGTCACGTAGCCCTGCGCCACGAAGAGATCGTCCTCGGTGGCCGCCTCGATGTGCGGCACGCCGTGGCCATCGCGCCGGACAGTTACTGGAGCCGAGAGCCCGGCCAGATGCACATCTCCATCCAGGACGGGCAGGGCGGCGATGGCCGCCGCGCGCAGCCAAAACGCGCCCGCGCAAGCCGCCAGCAGCAACAGCGCCAGCAGCCCCGCCGCCGAACCCAGCAGAATTCGTGGCCAGCGGCGTTTGCGGCTGCGGGAAAGAGGTACAACAACCGATGCGGGCACTTCATTTCGAGCTTCTGTGTGATCCATGCGTCTACCTCAGGATAACGCCGCCGCCATCAGTGGCACGCGAAGTTCCCTGGCCGGCGCGGGAATGCTGGTCTTAAAAGGCACGTTTCAGCCGTGCCGCCGGCGCGCTGAACACAGCTCTCGGCTTCAACCGCCGATGAAATACCTCTTACCAGATAAAATGGTCTTGTCCCGCCGAAGTTCCCGTGAGGTCACAAATGAAATTTCTAGTTCTAGGTAAGGGAAAAACCGGAAGTCTGGTCGCCGAGGTGGCCCGCGAGCGCGGCCATGCCGTCCGCGCCCTCGACGTCGACGAGAACCCGCACGCCTCTGCTCTCACTGCGGCGAATCTTGCGGAGGTCGACGCGGTGATCGACTTCACCGCCCCCGAAGCGGCTCTGGAAAACATGCGCGCCGTGCTCGCTCTCGGCGGCAGCATTGTTGTCGGCACTACCGGCTGGTACGAGCACCTGGACGAGATGAAGTCCCTTGCACGGCAGTACGGCGGAGCGCTGCTCTATGGCACCAATTTTTCCATTGGAGTTCAGAAGCTCTTCCGGCTCACCGCCGCGCTGGCCCAGCTCGACGGCTACACTTTCACCATCGATGAAACCCACCACGTCTCCAAGCTAGACGCGCCCTCCGGCACCGCGATCACTCTGCGCGAGATCATCGAGGCCGCCCGCCCCAAGACCAGCCCCGTCGTTGAAATTTTTATTGCCTCCCACCGCGTGGGCGACGCCAAGGGCGAACACATTGTTACCGCCGTAAGCGATACCGACACCCTCGTACTCCGCCATGAAGCGCACAGCCGCAGAGGCTTCGCGCTGGGCGCTGTTCGCGGGGCCGAGTGGCTAGCCCATCACTCCGGCCCTTATGACTTCCGCGATATCTTCGAACAGTTATGACTATCTTCCGGCCGTCATGTGCCGCTCAGATTCGCAGAGGCGCCGCTAAACTCTGTTAGTCTGAATCTTATCGTCAGTTTAAACTCGGCGTTGCGGAGAAACTCATGAGCGGGCCAATTGCCGTTAGCGCGGAGAGAATTCATCCTCTCACATCTCTGCGCTTTTTTGCTGCTTTTTACGTAGTTATCTGGTCAGTGCTAAGTTCTCTCTGTCTCATGCGGCGATCTCCGCTCCGCGGTCGTTGGAGTTTGAGGCGTTGTTGGGCTCCCTGTAGCGGCGAACAATAATTCTCAGTTTGTGCGGGAGCGCCGCAGCCTGGAGAAATTCCGGCAGTGTCGCGCGCAGCGCGCAGGCCACGACCAGCTCCGAGGGTGGCAGTGCGGGATTCATGGTGCGCAACCAACTGCGAAAAAGCCGCCAGACCTCGGCCATGTGATTCAATGCCAGGTGCTGAAGTAGTCCCTGCGCGACGCAGCCCAACTGCACATGCAAGTGAAATGCATTCATCTTGCGGCGGACGGCGTCGCGATAAGTCTGGCTTTCTCGGTGCAGATACTGGTCGCCCTGTCCGCGGCGGCGCGGTTTCATGTCGGCCATCCAAAAGTGGTATGCGTAACTTCCTACGACATGCACGGCTTGCCGGAATCCCAGCTCGATTTTGAAGCGGTAACCATAGAGCAGGACGATCTCAAGCGGCTCCAGAGTCAGATCGGTGGCCAGCAGAAAGATGGTGCCGCGCAGCGGATGGCAAACGATGACAAAACGCACCAGCCGCCCCGCCGGCCGCCACACGAGATCGATGGCGCGATAGCGCAGCGTAACATTCTGCTCGCCGTAGACGGGGCTTGGAGCGGAGATAAACTGACTCCGGTCGCGGGCCAGATCCTTGAGCTTCACTTTTTCGCCGTAGAGCCGTGGCCGTCCGCGGCGGCGCTTGGTTGGCGTGGGCGCGGGCCAATAGGCCACGGCGTTCGACTTAGCGCGAGTTACAAGATGGTGGCCTTGAGTTAGTAACTGTCCAATCATCTTTCCGCTGGCGTAGTAAGCATCGGCGACCAGCAGCAGTTTGCGATCGACGATGCCGGCCAGGGAAAACAGCAGCAACGCCAACTTATCGAGCAGGGTGCGCGTGTCGCGGTTGGACCAGATCAACCCCTCGTGAATGCGCGAGACCAGCGGCACGGCGGCGACGTGGCCGGCCGGCCCCTGGGCCAGCAAACTGACGGCCTGAAAGCTATGGCCCATGATGTATTCCGGCTTCGAGTTACTCGCCGATTGCTGATGGAGTAACTTCACGGCGGGCATCTTGCGGCCTTCTTTCGGAGCCTTGATACCATCGGCCAGGCAGACCAGCCGCTCACCCACGGCGACGGGCTCAAAGAGTCGCAAACACAGCCGCGCCCAACAGGCGGTGAGCGCGTCAAGATCCAGGGCGCGGCTATGAAACAGGTGCAGGAAGCGTCGATAGCCTAGGTTGCCGAAGCCGAAGAGGCGAACCAGGCTGGTGACGCCGGCCCTCTCCGGGCGGCAGCAGAGGCCGACCAGGGCCAGAATCATCCAGAGGAAGGTGAGGAATCTTCTTGAGGCCGGGCGCAGAGCACGCACGGCATCGAACCAGGCGATCCAGAGGGACATAATACCGATGTAAGCACGAACGCCGCTAGCATCACAGTGCTATCGGTCACACGACTCGCAAATCGGTATCCTTGGCGTTATGCTTTTAGTTAATGACCATCTCCAGAGAAAAGCTCTTGCTGCGGCAAATCGAGAGGGTGAAGGGGCAACTGGCCGCGCTCGGCGATCTGCGTCCAGGCAGTCTCTCGACGCAGTACAACGTCTGCGGCACCCCCGGATGCCGGTGCAAGGCCACGCCGCCCGAGAAGCACGGGCCCTATTATCAGGTAAGTTTTACGCGCAAGGGAAAGAGCAGCTCGAAGTTCGTGCGCAGGGAAGACCTCAACACCGTCCGCCGGGAACTGAAGAACTACGAGGTCATGAAGACGCTCGTGGACCGCTGGATCGAGATGGCCACCGAACTATCCAACCTCCGCATGGCCAACAAACACACCTGATTCCAGCAGAGAACTTGGCACTGTCCAGTTCCACTTAA
>Ga0302198_10004222_pt1 | contig 13970 bp, 9 predicted proteins | sample II_Bog_N2_2_FD_193521 | JGI IMG/M metagenome (GOLD analysis project Ga0302198, IMG submission 193521) | Peat permafrost microbial communities from Stordalen Mire near Abisko, Sweden - II_Bog_N2_2 | ecosystem: Environmental > Terrestrial > Soil > Wetlands > Peat | place: Sweden: Abisko, Stordalen... | reverse complement strand
TATAGCTCCATCTCTGTGCGGAGTGGTCGGTCGTCATTCGGCCTCAGTTCCAGGCTTTAACTATTCTGATGCAAATAGGAAATCTGGAATCACATGGACCGAAAATGTCCTATTCAAATATCTGAAGAACCCGCACCTCGTCGTTCCTAACACAAAGATGTCGTTCGATGGGCTGCCTGACGAGAAAATGCGGCGCGACGTGATCGCCTATTTGAAAACTCTACACGACTGATCCCTAGCTAGCAACGGCGGCCGGTCCCGCCAGCACGTTTGCCGGCTGCGCCTGGCCTGAGGGGACGACGCCCTCAGGCCAGGCCGAGCGCCATCCGGAGGTCCGTATCGAGCCACAGGCCCCGTCGCCTTCGCCACCCGCACTGCCGCCGCGATATTGATCCCCGATTGGATCAGCACGTTGAACATATGCACCAGCCTCGGCGTCCGGAATGCGGTCGCGGCCGGAAGCCGGGCGATGACAATCGTGGCTTTACGTTTCGGATGTCGCTTGCGGTGCCGGCTTGGGCGACGCCCTTGGCCGTCCCGGCTTCGCGCGTGCCGTTTTGCCACGGGCAGCCGCGGCGGCCTGCTTCTTCGGTGCTGGCGAGGCAACCTTGGGACGGCGACCGGCAGCGGCCTTGCCCGCCTTCGCCCTGGCGTTGGCCTTCGCGACCTTCTGCTGTTCGCGAGCGTCCTTGATCTGATCTCGAATCGCAGCCAATGCGGCTTTCACCACCGCATCGCGCCGAGGTTCAGGAATGTCGTCGGCCGCGGCGAAGAACGCTTGCACCAGCGTCTTGGTCCCGTTCGGCGCGCGGGTTGTTGCGGTAGCTTTGACGGCCATGGAGTTAACGTCCCTGTTGATGCAGTCGGTGCCGCAATGGCGCGGTTCCCATTCATCCAAGCTTCGCGCGAATCGGGCCGCGCTATGTCCAACCTGAGCAACGAACCATGGGCACTTCTCAACAGCAATACAAGCAGCGCAAAGCGCGACGCGCCGGCGGCGGCTGGCGGGCGAGTTCGCCTCACGCGACTGGCGCCGCCCGATACTCAGTCGGCACTGCGCTGATCGTGCCGGCTGTCATGTCCAGCGCAACGCGGATCCGATTTGCGTTGAATCGCTGACGAGCACGGTCGCTTCAGAAAAGTCGTCGGCCGCGCAGTAAAGACTGGGCGTCGCGATCACCGCAATACCGGCGGCGCGCGCGGCGCGGATGCCGTTCTCGGAATCCTCGACGGCAACAGCGCGCGAGGCCGGCACGCCAAGCGTTTCGAGAGCCGCCACATACACGTCAGGCGCCGGCTTCTTGGCCGGCACCATATCGCCGCAGATGACCGCATCGAACCAGATCATCGCCCTGGCGCCAAGACAGGCTGTGATCAGCGCTTCGACGTTTGTGCGGCTGGTGGTTGTCGCGATGCCAAGAGCGACGCGGCGACGGCGTGCCTCCTGGATCAGCTCCGTGATACCAGGCCTGAATGCAACCTCGCCCGCGATCACGCGTGCGGTGTAGATCTCGGTCTTGCGGGCATGAAGCCGGCCAATCAGGGACGCCGTATCATCACCCACCGGAATCGCCTCGCGTTCGAGGAAATGCCGGATGCGCTCCTTGCCGCCGGTAACCTTGAGCAGCTCGCGATACAGCGCCTGCGACCAATCCCAATCCAGCGCGGCTTCAGCGAACGCCGTGTTGAACGAGAGCCGGTGGGCCTCCTCCGTCTCTGCGAGCGTGCCGTCGACGTCGAATATCAGGGCATCGAGTTGCTTGATCACCGCATTCAATCCTGTTGCGCGCCGCTGTGCGCGTTCGCGTTCATGGTCACGTCCAAATCTGGTTCCCACCCGCTGCGGGCCGACCGCTCGGCGGCGTTGGCGGCAATCTCGAAGCGCTGGCGCAGCCAGGCGTTGGTGACTTGCAACCCAGCCGCGACGTCGCGCGCCCATTGCACGTAATCGAGCCGTCGCTGCTCCGGCCACTCCGCCGGCGGGCTCGACGCCAAAGCGTTCAGGTTGCTGGTCTTGTCGGCCAGCTTCAACAGCGCCGCGCGGGGCGATGCGTGCGGCGCGTGCTCGACCTGCAGGCGCTTGCGCTGCGGCTTCGGCAGTGCCTTGTCATCGGTCACCTCCAGCACAAGAGCGGCCACATCCTCGCCGAACGCTTCGGCGATCACGGCGGGGGCGATCTGCTGGTCCTCGATCGCGTCGTGCAGCAACGCGGCCACCACAAGGTTCACGTCCTCGCCCCCGGTCGCTTCGGCGACCAGACAAGCCACATCCAGCAGGTGGTTCACGTACGGCTCCTGCGCGGCACCCTTCCGCCGCTGGGCGGTGTGCCAGTCCGCCGCCTGGACGGCGGCATTCAAAACCACGGTCAACGGATTCAACCCACACCTCCTGCCTCCTGTCCCGCCAATAGGACAAGACCTCGATATGGGTCGTATCTGGCCGGCATTGCGCAGCGGCGGCGCAGCGCCAAGGTGGCCAAACGCGGCCCAATGCTAGACCCGCCCCAATGATCGGAGTGGCGCCGATCGATCCGGCTCATGCACCCGTGCGCAAAACGGCCCAGCATGCGCGGCCGGACTATGCCCGCCTGCATTCAATTAATTCGACGATATATATCGTCAATTTCCAATCAATAAAAATCTTGGCTCTTGCAGCCAAGGGTTAAGTCTTGCCACCCCGGCTGGGGACGGTGTAGCGCTTGAGTTTGAAGTTCTGTGTCGATGCCATCGTGCCGCGGAGCCAGGTGGCTTTCCCGCGGCGCAGGGCGGTTGCTCGGCCTGAGCTTGCTGGTGAGGCACTGTCTTGTATCGGCCAAAATGCAACGCCTGAGCCATACCGGGGCCTCTCCTGCAACGGCCTCTTCGTTCGAGACTCGGCAGCGGAGGCCAGGGGAAGACGAAGGAGGGAATGTGGGTGGACGCAAGAAGGGAGTACAGATGACGGCTGAACCCCTCCCGGGGTTGACCTCCTGCGACCGGGAGCCCATCCACATCCCTGGCTCGATCCAACCGCACGGCGTGCTGCTGGTGGTTAGCCGCCAGGATCTTGCGGTCCTGCAATTTGCCGGCGACACGCGATTCCTGGTCGGGGTCGAGGCCCGCCGGCTGCCGCAACTGACGCTGTTCAGCTTGTTCGAGCAGCACGTGCTGTTGCCGATTGTCGAGCACCTTCGGACACCGACACAAACCGTCGTTCCCTGCATTTTTCTTGGCATAAATTCGCGCGCCGGTCTGTTGCCGCTGGACGCCACCGTCCATGCCAACGGCAAGATCGCGATCGTCGAGTTGGAACCGGCGCGGCGCAGCAAGGGGACGACAGGCGATCCCCTGTCCCAGGTCAAGTCCATGCTGGCGGCGCTGCATTCGGCCAAGGGTTTCGAGGCTTACTGCCGGGCCGTTGCCGTCCAGGTGCGCGCGATTACCGGCTTCGACCGCGTCATGGTCTATCAATTTCAGTATGATGGCAGTGGCGAGGTGGTGGCCGAGGACAGGACGAACGCCGTCGAGAGCTTTCTTGGCTTGCGCTACCCGGCGTCCGATATTCCCGCACAGGCACGCGAACTGTACCGGCGGAATTGGCTGCGGCTGATCCCCGACGTCGCGTACATGCCGGCGCCGCTCGAAGCGGCTGTAACAGCCTCCATCGGCGGCCCGCCACTCGACATGAGCAACTGCACGTTGCGCAACGTGTCGCCCATACACCGGGAATACCTGCACAACATGGAGGTCAGGGCCTCCATGTCCATCTCCATTGTGATCCGCGACGAGTTGTGGGGCCTGATCGCTTGCCACCATTCCGCCCCGCGCTACGTGGCGGCTGATCTGCGAATTGCCTGCGAGCTTTTTGCCCAGATATTCTCATTGCACCTGGATGCCAAGATCGAGGCGGATGCGTCCCAGCGGCGATTCGCGGCCCGGCGCGTCCTGGAAACGCTGGCCGCCCGCGTGCCATTGGCCAGCGACATCACGACCGGGTTGATGACCGGAGAGGTGACGCTCGTTAACCTGATCCCGGCCGGAGGCGTCGCGACGTGGATCGACGGCAAGCTGCATGTCGCCGGCGCGACACCGCCGCCGGACTTTATCATGAAGCTGGTGGCCTGGCTTAATGGCTTGGCCAAGCCGATCCTGGAGACCTACCAGCTCGGAACCTTGTTTCCACCGGCCCGTGCCCACTCCGCGACGGCAAGCGGCCTGCTGGCCGTCTCGCTGCCGCGCCAAATCACCGACTACGTGATGTGGTTCCGACCCGAGGTCGCGCGCACCGTCACATGGGCGGGCAATCCCGAGAAGATGGTCGGTGACAGGCTGACGCCGCGGACGTCGTTCGAAGCCTGGCAGGAGGAAGTCAGGGAGCAATCGGTCCCCTGGGACGAAGTGGACTGCGAAACGGCCCGCGCCCTGCGCGTGTCGTTGCTGGAAACCGTGCTGCGCCAGGTCGATCTGGCCCGGCGCGAGCGCGATGCCGCGATCAGCTACCAGGACAGGCTGATGGCCGAACTGGATCATCGCGTGAAGAACATCCTGGCTTCCATCCAGGCCATGGTGCGGCAGACCGGAAAGGGAGCAAGCTCGCTGGAAGACTTCACCCAGGCGCTCGAGCAGCGGATACGCGCCATGGCAGACACTCACGGCCTGCTGGCCGCCAACCACTGGCACGGTGCCCGGTTGCGGAGCATGGTGGAGGATGAACTGGCGCCATACCGGGCGGCCAACGGGGGCAACGTCCAACTCTCTGGCGACGATATCATGCTGTCGCCCAAGGCGGCACTTCCGTTCACCCTGGTCCTTCACGAACTCGCCTCCAACGCGGCCAAATATGGTTCGCTGTCCACGCCCGCTGGCTGCGTTCGCGTGAGCTGGCGGCTGGACCCGGGTGATGGCGCTCTCGTGGTGACCTGGAAGGAGCTTCGCGGTCCACCGGTCGCGCCGCCCGCGCGGCGCGGTTTCGGCTCCGTGATCATCGAACGAAGCCTGCGCTACGAACTTGCTGGCGAATGCACCCTGACATTTGCCGCCGACGGTGTCGGCTGCATTATCTCATTGCCATCCGAATATGTTGCCGACGAGAATGGGCTTACTGATCATGACTGACCGACGCGCCCTGGTGGCCGAAGACAGTTTGCTGATCCTGCTCGATCTGGAGGCGGTCCTTGGGCGCCTCGGCATCGGCATCATCGGACCCGCCGCGACCCTTCAGGAGACGCTGGCATTGGCGGAAGCCGATATTGCCGACATCGCCATCCTTGACATCGATCTGAACGGAGAAATGGTGTATCCCGCGGCCGACATTTTGATCGCGCGCGGCGTCCCGGTCATCTTCGCGACCGGCTATGGTGGGGCAGCATTGCCGCGGCAGTACTGGGACGTGCCGCTTCTGCGGAAGCCCTATAAGGATAGCGAGCTGTTGGACCTTGTTGAAAAGGCGTTCGCCCTGTCGCGACGGCACTGGCGGAAGAACCGCGCGGCCACCGCGCGCGTCTGAATGCGGAGCCATTGCGGCGTTGCAGTTGACGGGCCGCATTTGATTGGCCGTGACCAAGTCCGCATTCCTCGCATAGGTATCGGTGGGCGTATAAGGGCTGAGCCAACCGCTATCGCTGCATGCGGCACCGCAAGAGGCGGAAGACGCTTCGCTTTTCCACCCTACGGTGCAGCATTGCTCGGTCCGCCGCGGGTCAGCAAGGCACCGTCGTACTACTCCTGCCGGTAGTTCGGCGCCTCCCGGGTGATCGCCACGTCGTGGACGTGGCTCTCTCGCAGCCCGGCTCCCGTCACCCGCCGGAACCGCGCGTTGCGCTGCATGTCCTCGATGGTCGCGCTGCCGGTGTAACCCATCCCGGCGCGCAGCCCGCCCACAAGCTGGTGCACCACCGCCGCCACCGGCCCCCGGTAGGCGACCCGCCCCTCGACACCCTCCGGCACCAGCTTGAGCTGGTCCTTGATGTCCTGCTGGAAATACCGGTCCGCCGAGCCGCGGGCCATCGCGCCGATACTGCCCATGCCGCGATAGGACTTGTACGAGCGCCCCTGATACAGGAACACCTCGCCAGGCGCCTCGTCCGTGCCGGCCAGCAAGCTGCCCATCATCACCACGTCCGCCCCGGCGGCGATCGCCTTCACGATGTCGCCCGAGGTCCGCATTCCGCCATCGGCGATCGCCGGGACGCCATGCTCCCGGCACGCCGCCGCGCACTCCATCACCGCGGTGAACTGCGGCACCCCCACGCCGGCAACCACCCTTGTCGTGCAGATGCTTCCCGGCCCGATGCCGATCTTCACCGCATCGGCTCCGGCCTCGATCAGTGCCAGCGCACCCTCCGGCGTCGCCACATTCCCGGCCACCACCTGCACCGCGTTGGAGTGCTTCTTGATCGCCTCCACCGCGTCCAGCACGCCGCGCGAGTGCCCGTGCGCGGTGTCCACCACGATCACGTCCACCTCGGCCGCGATCAGCGCCATCGCCCGCGCCGCGCCGTCCGGCCCGACGCCCGTCGCCGCCGCCACCCGCAGCCGCCCCAGCTCGTCCTTGTTCGCCAGCGGATGCGCCTGCGCCTTGTCCATGTCCTTCACGGTGATCAGCCCGACGCAGCGGAACACCTCGTCCACCACCAGCAGCTTCTCGATCCGGTGCCGGTGCAGCAACCGCCTGGCCTCGTCCGGCCCGACATCGGCGGTGACCGTGACGAGGTTCTCCCTCGTCATCAGCTCGTAGACCTTCAGCGACAGGTCGCTGGCGAACCGCACGTCGCGGTTGGTCACGATCCCGACCAGCCGGCCCGTTTCACGCTCCACCACCGGAATGCCGCTGATCTTGTGAGTCGTCATCAGCGTCTTCACGTCGCCCAGAGTCTGGTCCGGATGGATCGTGAGCGGGTTCACCACCATGCCGGACTCGAACTTCTTCACCCGGCGCACCTGCGCGGCCTGTTCCTCGATTGTCAGGTTCTTGTGAATCACGCCCAGGCCGCCGAGCTGGGCCATGGCGATCGCCATCTCGCACTCGGTCACCGTGTCCATCGCCGAGGAAATCAGCGGGATGTTCAGGCCGATCGAACGAGTCAGGCGGGTGCGCGTGTCGGTGGCTGACGGCAGGACCTGGGAATAGGCTGGAATCACCAGCACATCGTCGAATGCCAGGCCGTCTTCAACACGGACGACGTGCGCCGCCGCGGAGCCAAGAGTCTCGAACGCCATGGGCGGGTCCTTCCGCTACCTTGGCGGCCCGAAATAGGCCCACGGGGGGAAAATCGCAAGGAAACAAGGGCGGGGGCTCTGCCCCGCGCCCCGCAAGGGGACAGTGGTCCCCTTGACCCCTCGGGGTTTTTTAGCCGCCGGCCAGGGCGATGCGCGGCTCGGACCTCCGGCGGTAGATCAGCACCGTCGCTACCAGGCTGCACATCGCGGCGAACGACATCCACAGGCTGGGGGCCGCCCGGTCGCCGGTCGCCTGGATCAGCCAGGTCGAAACCGCCGGCGTGAAGCCGCCGAACAGCGCTGTCGCCAGGCTGTATGCCAATGAGAACCCCGCCGTTCGCACGTTCACCGGGACGACCTCGGTCAGCGCTACCACCATCGCGCCGTTGTAGCTTGCGTACAGGAACGACAGCCAGAGCTCCACCAGCAGCATCTTCTGGAACGTCGGACCCGCCACCAGCCACGCCATCGCCGGATACGCCGTCAGGATCGTGAGCACCGTGAAGCCGATCAGCAGCGGCTGACGGCCAACCCGATCCGACGCCGCCCCCATCACCGGCAACCAGGCGAAATTCGACACCCCGACGCAAAACGTCACGATCAGGCTGTCCCGGTCGGTCAGATCCAGCACGCTTCGGCCGAATGTCGGCGTGTAAACGGTGATCAGGTAGAACGACACCGTCGTCATCACCACCAGCATCATTCCGCCGAGCACGATCGCCCAGTGCCCCACGATCGAGCGAACGATCTCGCGCGTGGACGGCCGGTTTTGCCGCGCCAGAAACGCCTCGGTCTCCTGCAGCGACCGGCGGATCACGAACAGAAACGGCACGATCATGCAGCCGATGAAGAACGGAATTCGCCAGCCCCACGCGGCAATCTCGGCGGGCGCAAGCGTCCGGTTGAGCGTGTAGCCGAGCGTCGCGGCGACGATGATCGCAACCTGCTGACTGGCCGATTGCCAACTGACGTAGAACCCCTTGTGCCCTTGCGTCGCCATCTCCGACAGATAGACCGACACGCCGCCAAGCTCGGCGCCGGCGGAAAACCCTTGCAACAACCGGCCGATCAGCACCAGCACCGGTGCCGCCAGCCCGATGGCCGCATAGCCGGGGACCAGGGCGATCAGGATCGTGCCCGTCGCCATGATCGCCAGCGTCGTGATCAGCCCCTTGCGCCGTCCCACCCGGTCCACATAGGCGCCAAGCACGATCGCCCCTAGCGGACGCATCAGAAACCCCGCCCCGAACGTCATGAACGTCAGCATCAGCGAGGAGAACTTGTCGCCGACGGGAAAGAACGCCTCGGAGATGTACGGCGCGTAGAAGCCGAACAGGAAGAAGTCGAACATCTCCAGGAAGTTGCCTGACGTGACCCGGAGAACCGTGGCGGCTTTCGAGTGCCTGACGATCGCCGTCGCCATACCGCCTCCTCCGATATCCCGCAGCCGACCGTCCGGACGCGCGGCGCCAGCGTAGCGCGGAATCCAGCCCGCGCCACGGGGCCGCGAAGCAAGGACACTTGACCGGGAACCCCGACTCTTCTCCGTGACCTCCGTGCCTCCTCCGTGGCCTCCGTGTTGAGACTTGCTTTCCTGGCGCCGTGAAGAAAAGACGAAGAAAAGATAAGGTTCAACACGGAGGACGCGGAGGTCACACGGAGTGCACGGAGAAGAGCGCACCAAGCGGTCACACCATCCCCGGCCCCGCGCCCGCAGCGTTGAATTGACGTGGGACCGCCGGGCTCCTAACGGAAGACCAACGAGTACAGCGGAAGGCGCCTTCGATGTCCGACTGGACCACCAACGATATCCCGGACCAGACCGGCCGGCGTGCCGTCGTCACCGGGCCGAACAGCGGCGTGGGGTATGAGACCTCACTGGCGCTGGCCGGCGCCGGGGCCGAGGTCATCCTGGCGGGGCGCAGCGAACTCAAGGGGCGCGACGCACTCACTCGGATCAGGGGAGTTCACCCGCGGGCGAACATCCGGTTTGAGCTGCTCGACCTGGCGAGCCTTGGGTCCGTGGCCGCCTGTGCGGACCGGCTGGCCGCCGATGGCGCTGCGATCGACTTGCTGGTCAACAATGCCGGCGTCATGGGGCTGCCGGCGCGGCAGACCACCGAAGACGGGTTCGAGCGGCAATTCCAGACCAACTACCTGGGCCACTTTGCGCTGACCGGGCGCCTGCTGCCGCTGCTGCGGCGCGGGCGCGCGCCTCGGGTGGTCAGCCTGGGTAGCCTGGCGGCGCGTCCGGCCGCGATCAACTTCGACGACTTGCAGGGCGAGCGGGCCTACGCGCCGTACCGCGCATATCAGCAGACGAAGCTGGAAACGATGATATTTGCGTTCGAGCTGCAGCGGCGCAGCGATGCGAACGGCTGGGGCCTGCTGAGCAACGCCGCTCATCCGGGATGGGCGATGACCAACATTTTCGCGAACGGCCCCGGGGCGAAGGCGAACAAGCTCATGAGGTGGGTGGCGAAAACGGTGTCGCCGGTGTTCGGCCAGCCCAGTGCGGCCGGTGCGCTGCCGGTGCTGTACGCGGCGACCTCGCCGGACGCCGAGCCGGCCGGCTACTACGGACCGACCGGGTTCATCGAACTGAAGGGACCGCCGGGGGTGGCGAAAGTGCCCACGCAGGCGAACGATCGGGATGTGGCGGCGCGGCTTTGGGAGGTGTCCGAGCAGCTTACCGGGGTGACGTACTAGCTCGGGCGCGCGTGGGGTGGTCTAGCTCGTGCGTGGGCGGGGCGGGGTTGCATTGCTCCGAAAGTCAGCGAGGATCACGGCCAAACCCAAATGCCGAAGGCCGCATAGCCCCCCGCCATCCGATGCGTCCGCACGCTTGACCGGTTAACCCGCCGACGTAAGTACGATCCGACGGAGGAACCAGGAACAAGGGGAAACCCCATGGCTCGGACGGTTGCCGAAGTTATCGTCGCTGCGCTGCAGGCGGCTGGCGTGAAGCATTGCTGGGGCGTGCCCGGCGACACGCTCAACCACGTGACCGACGCAATCCGGCGCAGCGACATCGAATGGGTGCACGTGCGCCACGAAGAAGCCGGCGGGTTCGCGGCCGGCGCGGAGGCGCTGCTCACGGGCAGGCTGACTGCCTGCGCGGGAAGCTGCGGCCCGGGCAGCCTGCACTTCATCAACGGCATCTTCGAATCGCACCGCAACCGAGCTCCGGTGGTGCTGATCGCCAGCCAGGTCACGTCCGACGAACTGGGCTTCGACTTCCCGCAGGAAGTCGATTTTCTCCCGCTGTACAAAGGCTGCAGCGTGTTTTGCGAGGAAATCCGCTCGCCCGCACAGGCCAGGCGCAAGACCGCGATGGCGGCGCAGGCCGCGCTGTCCCGTCGCGGCGTGGCGGTGCTGATCGTGCCGGTGGACGTCTCCAGGGCGCCGGCCCCGGACGAGCCGGACTTCGCCGTGCATATCGCCGCGCCGATGGTGCGCCCGAACGATGCCGAGCTGGACCGCATTGCCGCGGTGCTGAATGCCGGGGAGCGCATTGCGATCTATGGCGGCTCCGGCTGCGAGGGGGCGCACGATGCGGTCGTCGCCCTGGCCGAGCGGTTGAAAGCGCCGGTCGCGCATACCTCGCGGGCGAAGGATTTTCTGGAATACGACAACGCCTGCAATGTCGGGATGACCGGCATCTTCGGCGTCGAGTCAGGCTATCACGCGCTGCAGAGCTGCGACACGCTGCTGCTGCTGGGTTGCGACTTCGCGTGGCGGCAGTTCTATCCGCACCACGCACGCATCGCGCAGATCGACATCGACCCGACGCATTTGGGGCGCCGCCATCCGGTGGAGATCGGCGTCGTCGGCGATGTGCGCGCGAGCCTGGAGGCGCTGCTGCCGCTTCTGCATGCGCGCCAGGACCGGGGATTTCTGGACGACTGCCTGACGCGGCACCGGAACGCGCTGGCCGCGCTGGACAAGCGTGCGACGGTCGGGCGCGGTGGGGCGATCCATCCGCAATATCTCGCACGGCTGATCGACGCGCACGCCACCGACGATGCGGTGTTCACCGCCGATGGCGGGGCCTGCATGGTCTGGGCGCTGCGCCACACGCGGGCCAACGGGCGGCGGCGTACGCTGCTGAGCCTGACGCACGGCACGATGGCCAATGCCATGCCGCAGGCGCTGGGGGCGAAGAAGGCGCTGCCCGACCGGGAAGTGATCGCGTTCAGCGGCGATGGCGGGCTGGCCATGATGCTCGGCGATCTGCTGACCGCGATCCAGGAGTCGATTCCGATCAAGATCGCGCTGTTCAACAACGGCTCGCTCGGGTTTGTGGAGCTGGAGATGAAGGTCGAGGGGCTGCTGGATGCCTACACCGACCTGCACAACCCGGACTTCGCCCGCGTTGCGGAGGCTTGCGGCTTCTGGGCGCGGCGGGTGGAAAAGGCGGAGGAGCTGGAGGCGGCGGTGGTCGCCTGGCTGGCCGAGCCAGGACCGGCGCTGCTGGACGTGACGACGGACCGGATGGAGCTGGTCATGCCGCCGGTGATCGAGGCGAGCGAGGTGTTCGGGACGGCACTTTATTCGGTGAAGGCGCTGCTCGGCGGGCGGGCGGGGGATGTGGCGCGGCTGGTGGGGGAGAATTTGGGGTAGGCGGTAGCGGATGGCCGCTTTGGGTGGGACGCGGACCTAACGGCGGCGAAACTCTGCTCCTCCGGGGGTTGCATGTGGTCGGAGCACGACCGGCCCAAAGTTCGGCAGCGGACGCGATCGGGGGAACGATGAAAGCTCACTGACGATGCCCGCCTTGCTGAGAGCACTTCCCGGTGAACCATCGAACCAAGGAGACTCACAATGGATAGGATCGAAATCTCCGGGGAAATCGACCATCGTCGTCGCCACTTTCTTGGCAATGTGGCCACTGCGATTGCTGCCGTCCAGCTCGGCTTGACCGGTTTTGCGGACGCCCGACCCGGTAAGACAAAGCCCGTGGATCTGCCAAAAATCAAGCCGGGGACGAACACCACGTTCGCCTCGCTGAAGCAAATCGATGCCGGCGTCCTGAATGTCGGATATGCTGAAGCTGGCCCGGCCGACGGTGCGGCGGTCATTCTGCTGCACGGCTGGCCTTACGACATTCACAGCTATGTCGACGTCGGGCCGCTGCTGGCATCGGCCGGCTACCGGGTGATCATCCCGTATTTGCGTGGCTATGGCACAACGCGATTTCTTTCAGGCGACACGTTCCGGAATGGCCAGCAATCGGTGGTCGCTGTCGATATCGTCGCCTTGATGGATGGACTCAAAATCGAGAAGGCGACCATGGGCGGCTTTGATTGGGGCGCGCGGACCGCCAATATCATAGCGGCGCTTTGGCCGGAGCGCTGCAAGGCCATAGTGTCCGTGAGTGGTTATCTGATCGGCAACCAGGAATCCGGCAAGATACCGTTGCCGCCAAAGGGTGAGCTCGAATGGTGGTACCAATACTATTTTGCCACGGAGCGCGGCCGGGCCGGCTACGACAAATACAGGCACGATTTTGCGAAGCTCATTTGGCAGATTGCCTCGCCGAAGTGGAATTTCGATGATGCCACATACGATCGCACGGCGGCGTCCTTCGAAAACCCCGATCACGTCGCTATCGTCATCCATAATTATCGCTGGCGGCTTGGACTGGCTGTCGGCGAACCGAAATATGACGAGCTGGAAAAGCGACTTGCCGAAGGTCCCGTCATCACCGTGCCCACCATTACCCTTGAGGGCGACGCCAATGGTGCACCGCACGCGGATGCCAGTTCGTATGCCAGGAAATTCTCGGGCAAATACCTGCACCGGATCATCAAGGGCGGCATCGGGCACAACCTTCCCCAGGAAGCCCCGCACGAGTTTGCAGAAGCGATCGTCGAAGTCGCCGAAGTTTGATCGGCGCGCGACTGGCGCAGAACCCATGTTTTGACCCGACGCTTTGGTGGGAGATCAAAAGTCCGGGTGGTCCGTTGTACTTGTCCGCCCAACCCGCACCGTCGCGCCGGCCCCCCTACTTCCCCGCCGGCAGCATATGCGCCAGCGACGTCGCCACCGGGTCGCTGGAAATCCGCAGCACCCCGTCGAACGGGCTGTCCAACTGCAGAATCAGAAAGATCGCACTCCCTATTGCCAGCGAGCACAGCAGAAACGCCGTCACCACCGTCGCATTGCGTGGCGCATTCATCCCGAAACTCACGAAGATCGCGCACACCCAGGACACCAGAATGGCGATGGCGGCGGGCCGCACGCTCCGGCCGCTGCGCTCGATCAGCAGCCAGCGCTGGCGCAGCAGGGAGATGTGCACGTCCAGCGCCTGATCCTGCAGCCATTTCTGTCCCGCATCCACCGGCTGCAACGCCCGGATCGACTCCCGCACGTGTTCCAGCATGGTGCCGATGTGCCGGTTCTCCTGCATGGCCTGGCGCCCATGGGTCTCCGGCCAGACGTCGTGCAGCAGAAATGCGGTGTAGTCGCGCAGCATCCGCCGCGGTTGCAGCGCACCGTCGCCGTAGTCGCGCAGTGTCTCGTCCAGCAGGATCAGGTCCGCGGCATAGGTGCGGATCGCGGAGTCCGTGTTGTCGTAGGCGCTTTTGGCGGTCGCGATCAGCAGGCCCAGCACCAGGGAGGCCAGCACGGACAGCATACCCGTCCCCAGCCGCACCACGTCCTGCGTCTCCCTGGACAGGTGCGATTTGGGCAGCACGCGGCTCAGCCCGAGCCCCACCATGCCGCCGGCGAACACGCAGGCTGCCACGATCAGGCTTGTCGTCACTGCG
>Ga0302198_10004221_pt1 | contig 13971 bp, 13 predicted proteins | sample II_Bog_N2_2_FD_193521 | JGI IMG/M metagenome (GOLD analysis project Ga0302198, IMG submission 193521) | Peat permafrost microbial communities from Stordalen Mire near Abisko, Sweden - II_Bog_N2_2 | ecosystem: Environmental > Terrestrial > Soil > Wetlands > Peat | place: Sweden: Abisko... | reverse complement strand
CCATATTTCGAGCCATAAAGTCGGGCGGATTCGGTCATACGAGGTCGAATCGACTGGACTCGTGTCCGAATACATCGAGGTCAACGGACTCGCGCATACACCATGGACACCCTGGGTCGCACTTGAAAAGCCGCGAGGTGCAAGCCTCCGGGGGTTCGAATCCCCCTCCCTCCGCTGGTGTGCCGTCTCACGACGCCGGAGACAGGTTCTCGAAACATCGCCGACAACCAGGGACTATCCGTCACGACCGTGACTAGTGGTCCGTTGTTGTGTCCACGGCCAGATGACGGAGTGCGACCCGTCGGTCATCACGTTCTTGCAGGCAGCCACGTTCCACTTCTCGGCTATGACTAACAGTGACTCCCGGGAGGACACGAACTCACTGAGGTCTCACGGCGATGACGCACACGGTGCCTGTGAACTGGCGAGTCACTACGCCTCAGGTCAGTGGAGGAGGCTGGACACCACGTTAATGACGAGCGCAACAATTGTGGCACCAAACAGGTAGGAGAGCAGCGCATGGGAGAGGGCGGTCCACCGAACCGACTTGGCCGTCAGATTCGTGTCGGACACTTGGTACGTCATGCCGATCGTCAACGCCAGGTAGCCGAAGTCGAGATAGTTGGGCGGATCAACTTCATTGAAGTCGATTCCGCCGATCGGTTCCGAGTAGTAGGTCCTTGCATAACGCAGCGTGAAAACCGTGTGGACGAGGCTCCACGAGAGCGCCACGCTCAGAATGCCCAGAGCCATCAGGTAGGCCTTTGTTGCCCCAGTGGAATTGCCGGCCCGAACAAGGGCGAATCCGACGGCAGCCAGGACAGCGACACCGGCTCCGAGGAGTATCAGCTCGGTCAACCGAATACTGGTGTCCTCTCTCCGGGCGTGGGTTCGGCTCTCGTTGGGACTCAGTCGTCCAACCACCCACCAGATCCACGTCACAAGAAGCAGAGCTCCGGCGTCCCAGCCGATGAGTGTCGCCGCCTGCCAGGCGGTGAAGATGCACGCTAGGCCACCGGCGACGATCCCGACTGAGGCGGCGACTACGACTCGTGTCGCGGCGCGAGGATTCTGCAAACCCTTGGGCGTCGGCTCATCCGGTCTCATCGAAGAACCGAAGGGGTGCCGACGAGTAGCTGGAAGCCTCGATCATCTCGGCCTTGGTGAAGCTCCATTCCATCTCGGCCTCGATCTGCGTGCTTCCCGATTCGTCGATGAGCCACTGCACGATCTCGTCGTGGCGGTCGGGGCGGACCCCGTCGACGCCGGCCAGGGCCGGGTCCAGGGACCCTCCGGGCACGATCAGCTGCGGGTACGCGCAAAACCGGCCAGCGTCGCGCCATCCAGTGCCTCACGTAGCTCGTCTGCGTCGAAATCAGCGCCATATGCCGAGTTGCCCTGCTGCTGGCGCCAGGTGTCATCCAGGCCACCGCCGTCGACCGGGTCGAATCCCAACGCGTCCACGAGATCCATGACGACGGTCTTGGCTTGGACGTCATCCCCTGCCACGGGTAGGGCGATCCGGCCGGCTGTCCCCTGGGTCGTTCCCAGGTCGCGGAGGTGCTCGGCCTGGATGTTGTTGAATGCCTTGACCACACTCACCCCGATCTGCTCCTCGACCCACCGGCTGTCGGTCATCCCCGCCTCGATCTCTTCGATTCGGCCATCGCGCTCCCTCGAGTAGTTGCCGGTGTCGATCACCACCACATCGTCGGCTGCACCCTTGAGGAAGTTGTCGGGGAGGTCGGGGACGTCCTTTTCCGGAACGGTGACGATCACCACGTCGGCACCCAGAGCTGCGTCACTGACCCATACCGCCGAAGCGCCCCACTCCGTAGCCTGGGACTGGATGGTCTCTGGATCCCGTGAGTTGGCGACCGCCACACTGTGTCCGAGGGCCACGAACCGCTGAGCGAGCGTGCCACCGATATGGCCAGCACCAATGATTCCGATCCTCATGACTGCTCCTTCAGGCTGGGATACCGCTGACGAACGAGCAGGTTCCGCAACAGTGCCGGTCGGGACCTCCTGGTCACTCCCGGAAAGAGCGGCCAGATTGCCCCTCTTCAGCACCAGGCCGGCCACCACCGCTCCGACGACGAAGATGGCGGCGGACCACTCGAACGCAGTGGTGTAGCCGCGAAGTGCGGAGGCCTTGTCGGTGGCCGCAGTGACCGTCCTGCCCACCAGGTAGGCGGCAGCGGCACTGGCCGCCAGGGTGTTCAACAGGGCGGTGCCGATCGAGCCCCCGATCTGCTGGCTGGTGTTGACCGCGGCCGATCCCACCCCGGCGTCCTGTGGGCTCAGTCCCAGGGTCCCGGTGCTGAATGCTGGAGCGATTGTGAGACCGAAGCCCAAGCCGAGGAGGATGATGTACGGCAGGACATGGGTCACATAGGCGGTGGCCACACCCACGTCGTGCAGTTCGTACAGCGACACAGCGCCCAGCAGGAGGCCGATGGGGACAATGATCTTCGGGCCGAACTTGGCCAGAAGGACGCGATTGGACACCTGAGACATGGCGATGAGGGCACCCACCATGGGGAGGAACCCGAAACCGGTCTTGACCGGACTCCACCCCAGGGTGTCCTGCAGGTAGTAGGTCATGAACAGGAAGAACCCGAACATCCCGATACTGGTGAAGAACATGGCCAACATCGATCCACCCCTGGTCCGGTTGAGGACGATGCGCAGAGGTAGCAGGGGGAACTTGGCCCGGGTCTCGAACCATGCGAACGATGCCAGCATGATCACACCGAGGGCAAGGAACCCGATGGTCCAGTAGTCGGTCCACGAGGTCGTGTCGGCGTGAGAGAAGCCGTAGACCAGGGAGAATAGGCCACCGGTCACCATGACCAGGCCAGGGAAGTCGAGTGGGTCATGATCCGCCGCCTGGTCGTTGTTCAGCCATCGGAGCGCTCCGATGGTGGCCAGAACGGCGAAGATCAAGTTCACGTAGAGGCAGTACCGCCACGATACGTACGAGGTGAGGAGACCACCGAGCAGGAGCCCGATGCCGCCACCGGCGCCGGCGATGGCCCCGTAGATGCCAAACGCCGTCGCCCGTTCGCGCGAGTCGCTGAATGTGGTGGTGAGAAGAGCCAGCACCGAGGGGGCGAGCAGGGCACCAAAGGCGCCCTGAACAGTCCGGGCACACACCAGCATGATGAAGCCGGTCGATGCCCCGCCAACGGCCGAGGCCATCGCGAAGCCGATCAGGCTGATCAGAAGGGCACGCTTGCGACCGACGATGTCGCCGATGCGACCGCCTAAGAGGAGCAGGCTGCCGAAGGCCAGGGAGTAGCCCGTCACGATCCACTGCCGGTCGGCATTGGAGAAGTGCAGGGCCTTCTGCGCGGACGGAAGGGCGATATTGACGATGGTGGTATCCAGGACCACCATCAGCTGGGCCAAGCCCAGCACGGCGAGAATCCACCATCGCATGTCGTGATTGGACGCCCGGCCGGCGGTCACCTCCTCGGTACCGGTGTGCATCATTCCCGTGGTTGTCATCAAGTCGTCCTTTGATCTGGTGCGGTGACGGATCTCCGCTGGCAGGGCTGTGGGGCGCTACGGCTACTGGTACGGCTACTGCGGTGCATCGCTGGACCGGCCGTCTTCACTGCCGGCGCTGTGACTGGTGGGTTCGGTCAGTACGGCCAGCGCCGGAGGAGGCGGCAGACGAGGGGTAAGGAATACGTGATGGCCCACGCGAGCGGCACGCTGGTGATCACGTTCGACTCATAGAACGACCACGATTTCGGCAACCAGGCCGTCTCGCGGGGGATGATGACTGCCGTCAGTGCGTAGGTGATGACGAATGTGACCGGCACCATCCTCCACTTGACCAGTGCGGGCCCTGGCCATCGAAATCAGAGGTCCGCACAACGTCCAAGCTGACCGGATCGATCTGGTACCAGTGGTCGCCAGACTCCTGCAGGGCGAAGATCTTCCTTCCGAGTGCCACCACATTCACGTTGGCCACCAACTTGAACTCGGGCGCACCGACCGGCAGCGGTGGCAGAGCTACAGCGGCGTTGCTGTAGATCCCGTTGTAGAGCGAGCGCCCCTCCCCGTCCTCGACGTCGAGGCCCTCGGTCTGCACCAACCGGTTCTGGTAGCGGGCCCAGCCATCGTTGAGGTGGAAGGCGTGCACCATCCCATCCCCGTCGAACCAATGGAAGTTCTCGACGTTGCTCGGCCCGTACTTTGCGTTGGAGCCGTTGCGGTCGAGGGTCCCGTTGAGGTCGTCCGGGATCCGGCCCTCGACCCGGAGAGACTGGACGTAATACCCGGTGGTCAGAGGCTCGTAGATTCCATCTAGGAACTCCGCAGCGTTCGACCACATGGTCAGACAGTCGCTTTCGTTTTGGGATCCAAGGGATCCGCTTGTCCCGAGGGATCGTCGTCTCGTAGCTGAGAATTGCTGGACGGACCGAGCACAGGAACACCCGTACTCATTGGGCTCCCCGTCGCGCACGGTGTCTCGATACTTGGTCGGTCGTGGCGCCTGGACGGGCGACCGACCACCTGACTTGCCCATGGCGTCGGAACCTTCACCACCATCGCGGGAGGAAATGACCTCGAGACGGTAACGAGCATCCGCGACCCGGACAGGATCTTCGTCGCGGTCATCGGACGGGTGGTCCGGGTTGGTCCCCTCGACCGAACGGCCAGGGTCGGCAGACGTGGCTGGAAAAGGCTTGAGGAAGTGGCTCAACAGAAATCCCTGGTGTTTCCTCGGGTCACCAAGTATCTGGAGCGACAGTGCGAATGATATTTCGCTGCGATGTGGAGCGTTGAAAACTGTTCCTGTCAATCGGTATACCAGCTCGAGCTGAGACACGAACCGACCCCGACCGTTCAGGCCCTGCATTGCCCCCACTTTTCGGTCTGCTCCGAGTGTGGTTGGTGAGCTCGTCCCTACTCCGTTTGGACCACATCCGGATCGCCGGGGCTCGAGGCCGTCTGGTCCATCTCCCGTCCGACTCCTCTGTCGGTTTGGCCCCGGGGTCCGCCGACCGGGCAAACTGGTGATCGGAGGGGGTAGGAACGGCCATGAGCAACACCCGGAACACACCCACACTGGTCGGCGCCAAGCACGATCTGGCGGCAACTGCGGTCGAGCGTCGCGAGATCGGACGGCAGGCCCGGGTGCTGGCTCCCCGCAGCGAACTGGGGGTGTGGGACGAGCAGAACCGTGGCCACGACCCCGTCGACAGGATCCTGGCCCAGAACGAGATCCGGCTTCCCGAGCTCGCCCCACTCCGGCACCAGCGCATGGCGCTCTCACCGTGGAACTTCTACCGGGGTGCGGCCACCGTCATGGCGGCCGATCTCGCCTCGCGGCCGCACAGCCGGATCGAGGTCCAGCTGTGTGGGGACGCACACGTGCTGAACTTCGGCCTGTGGGCCACACCGGAGCGCAATCTCAACTTCGACCTGCGTGACTTCGACGAGACACTGCCCGGCCCGTTCGAGTGGGACGTGGCCCGCCTGGCGGCGAGCCTGGTGGTGGCCGCCCGGGAGAACGGCGTGAAACAGAGCAGGTCGGACGCCGCGGTGACCGCGGCTGTGGACGCCTACCGCAACCGGATGCGGTTCTACGCGACGTCACCGATCCTCGACATCTGGTACGAGGGCACACGCTTCGACCAGTTCATCGACTCCTTCGAGCAGGCCGACCGAGGTCAGGTCAAGGTGCAGTTCGAAAAGAAGAAGGAGACTCGGACGAGCCGCGGGGCCTTCGCCAAGCTGACGACGGAGCGGCGCGGGCGGGCGCGCATCACGCCGCAGCCCCCACTGCGCGTCACGCTCGACGACGAGGAACAGGGCGATGTGGTCGAGGGCCTGCTGGGCCAGTACCGACTCACACTGCAGGAGGATCGCCGCAAGCTGTTCGACCGCTTCATCCCCGTGGACATCGTCCGCCAGGTGGTGGGGGTCGGCAGCGTGGGCATGGTGGTGTACCTGGTGCTGCTCGAGGGGAGTGCGACGGGCGACCCGCTCTTCCTGCAGTGCAAGCAGGCCGGAACGTCCGTCTACGAATCCTTCACCTACGCCAGCGAGCACGACAACCACGGTGCCCGGGTCATCGCCGGCAAGCGGATGGTGCAGAGCGCGACCGACATCTTCGTGGGCTGGGGCTCGTTGGGTGAGCGCGATTTCTACGTCCGTCAGTTCCGTGACATGAAGCTCATCCCCACCACGAACCTCATCGCGCCGGTGCTGGTCGAGTTCGCTGCCGCCTGCGGCAACACCCTGGCCCGGGCGCACGCCCGATCCGGCGATCCCGTGGCCATCGACGCCTACATGGGCAAGAGCGACGTCTTCACCAAGGCCATGCGGAATTTCGCCCGCCGCTACGCCGACCAGAACGAACGGGACCACGCAGCGCTGCGGGCCGCGATCCGGCGGGGCAAGGTGGAGAGCATCGAGGACTGAAGCCCGGGATAGGCACCTCGACGAGCCGGGTCCGTGGCCTGGCACCCCCGGTCCGACCCGATAGCGACCCGGAATCGGCCGACCACGGCAGGAACGCCGGGGCCCCGCGATGGTGCCGATCCACGGTGGGCGCGGAGCGGCGAGGAGTTGGGTAGCGTCACGACGTTCCTGCAGCCGACCCGATGACTGACGGCCGTCGCCGTCCCGTCCAGATGGAGAACCCGTGCCCCACCCACTCGACGAGTTTCCGATCCACCAGGTGCCCCTGTCGATGGCCGAGGTGGCCACGTCGGACGCCAATGCCTACGACCGGTGGTACTTCAACGCCCATGGAGGTAACGGCGACCCGATGGCGCTGTTCGGATTCGGGCTCTACCCGAACCTGGGCGTCATCGACTCCTTCCTGACCGTCCGCACCGGCGACCGCCAGATCACCGTCCGAGCCTCCGACGCGCTCGGGGACCACGTGGACCGGCTCAAGCCGTCGGTGGGTCCTTTCCGCATCGAGGTCATCGAGCCGCTCGAGCGGCTGCGGTTCGTCTGCGAAGGTGACGATCACGGTGCCGGATGCGACCTCACGTGGACCGCATCGTTTCCGGCGGTGGACGAGGTACACCATCTCTGGCAGCCCGGTTCGCGGGTCGTGCTCGACGCCCAGCGGTTCGCCCAGGTGGGCAGCTGGGAGGGTGAACTCCGCTTCGACGGCACCACCGTGGCCGTCGACCCCGCGGTGTGGATGGGCACCCGCGACCGCTCGTGGGGCATTCGTCCCGTCGGAGAGCCCGGCGCCCCGGCGCGCGACGCCGCTGAGCCCATCGAGGGCTTCTGGTGGAACTACGTGCCCCTGCGGTTCGACGATTTCATGATCGTGGTGATCGTGCAGGAGGATCCCGACGGCCACCGCCGGCTCAACGACGCCGTCCGGGTCTGGCCGGCCGCGTCCGGCCGGCGACCCGAGCAGCTCGGGTGGCCCCGCATCGACGTGCACTACCGGTCGGGCACCCGGTTTCCCGAGGGGGCCACGATCCACCTGACCGAACCCGACGGCACCCCCCTCACCATCGAGGTCGACACGCGGGGCTTCGTGGCTCTCAACGCCGGCACCGGGTACGGGGGCACGTGGACCCACGGTCAGTGGAAGGGACGCGACTGGGTCGAGGGCGTGGACATCGACCTGACCGAACCGGACGTGGCGGCCATGATCCCCTTCGGCCTCCTCGACCACGTCGCCCACGCCACCCTCGGCGACCAGGAGGGTTGGGGGCTGTTCGAGTTGGGCACCTTCGGGCGCCACGACCCGTCGGGCTTCGCCGACTACGGCTCCGTCGCCCCCTGACCGGTGTCGCCCTGGTGGTCGTAGACCTGCTCGACGAGGAGGCGTCGGCCCAGTGGCTACCAGGCCAGAACACCCCAGCCCGACCACTGGTCGGTGGTGGTCGCCGAGTTGAGCTGGGCCCTGAAGGCGTCGAAGGAACCAATGGGCTCGTCGATGGCAGAGCCCAGGTCACCCTCCGGTTTGTCGCCTCCCTCAGGTGAGAGGGCCAGGACCGCCGGTGCGGAGTCGATCACGCATCACGCCCGGTTGGCCCGCGATTCGACGATCGTGATGGCCTGCTTGTAGGCGTCGGTGTCCGTGTCCTGCCCGAGGCCCTCGGCGATCCGGTCCCCCAGATCAACGTCGACCGCGGACCAGTAGGCGATGACCCGCAGCTGGACCTCGTCGGTGACGTGATCGCTCGCGTGACCGACGATGTTGTTCACCAGGTGGGTGCGTGCGGTGTCGTCCATCACGTCACGGACCAGGGTTCCGGCCTGGGAGAAGTCGTCGTCCTCACGATGCTTCTCGTAGCCGTAACGGCCGAGCTCACCGGCTTCCACCTGCCAGTCCACGCCTCCAGCCCGTTCGGCATCGGCCTCGGGCCCACCGTAGGAGTTGGGGGCGTAGACCGGCTGGCCGCCGGCGTGCCGGTAGGTCATGGCCGCGTCCTTGTTGTACGAGTGGACGTCGACCCGGGGGGCGTTGATGGGGAGCTGCTCGTAGTTCGGCCCGATCCGGTGGAGATGGGTGTCGTGGTAGGAGAAGATCCGCCCCATCAGCATCTTGTCCGGGCTGAGTCCGGTCCCCGGGACCAGGTTGGCCGGCGAGAATCCGGCCTGCTCCACCTCGGCGAAGTAGTTCTCGGGGTTCCGGTCGAGCACCATCCGGCCCACCGGGATGGACGGGTAGTCGCCGTGGGGCCAGACCTTGGTCAGGTCGAACGGGTTGAACCGGTACCCGGCGGCGTCGGCGAAGGGCATGACCTGCATCTCGAGCCGCCACTCCGGAGCATCGCCGCCGGCGATCGCCTCGTGGAGGTCCCGGCGGTGGAAGTCGGGGTCCACGGCCGTCATCGCCTTGGCCTCGTCATCGGTGAAGTTCTCGACCCCCTGGGCCGACCGGAAGTGGTACTTGACCCAGAAGCGCTCGCCGTCGGCGTTGATGGTGGAGTAGGTGTGGCTGGAGAACCCGTCCATGTGCCGGTAGGTCCGGGGCGTGCCGCGGTCGGACATGAGGATGGTCACCTGGTGGGCACTCTCGGGCGAGAGCGTCCAGAAGTCCCACTGCATGTTGTTGTCCCGCAGACCCGTGTCGGGCTGGCGCTTCTGCGAGTGGATGAAGTCGGAGAACTTGCTGGCGTCACGGATGAAGAAGACGGGGGTGTTGTTGCCCACGAGGTCGAAGTTGCCTTCCTCGGTGTAGAACTTGAGGGCGAATCCCCGGGGGTCCCGTACCGTGTCCGCGTAGCCCTGCTCGCCGGCCACCGTCGAGAAGCGGGCGAACATGGGCGTGCGCCTCCCTACCTCGGACAGGAAGTCGGCCCGGGTGAACCAGGTCACGTCCTCGGTGACCTCGAAGAAGCCGTGGGCGCCGCTCCCCTTGGCGTGCACCACCCGCTCGGGCACCCGCTCGCGGTTGAAGTGCTGCATCTTCTGGACGACGTAGTGGTCGTGCAGCGCGGTCGGCCCGGTGGGTCCGACCGTCAGCGAGTACTCGTCACTCGGGGCGGGGATCCCCGAGTCGGTGGTGGTGGCGGGTGGGTTCATGTCGTCCTCCGATCTCGTACGGAGGTCGTACCCCGATCAGCTCCGGGGCAAACGGAGTGCTCGTGGCCAGCGGCGGGTTCCCGGGTCGCACGGATGGGGCACGCACCGTGCCGGACGCCGACCCGGGGCATGACGCCGACTCGCTGGTCCCGATCGGGACAGCTCCCGCGCTGGCGAATCGGCTGGTGGGACGGGTGGCAACGGCCGGATGGTGCAGGGGGAAGTGGCTCCACGAACTCGATCTTCGAGAGCTCGTGCGTCACCAGGTGTCCGGAGCGACGGCGGGAGTGCAACCTCCCTGCTGATGCGGAGCGGTCCACGCTGCTCCCTCCGACCGGCAGGGCGACACGACTACGACGACCGGCAGGGCGACACGACCACGACGACCGGCCGGCATCCGGTTTCCGTCCTCGGGCCACGACATCCGCTGCCACTGATCCGACTGCGCGGGCTGCTCGTCCAGGTCGCCTCGCCGCACGGTGCCGCGGCGTGCCGGAGTGCCGTCAGATGGGCTGGCCGTCGAGGAGTAGCTCGACGTCGATGTTGCCCCGCGTGGCGTTCGAGTACGGGCACACCTGGTGGGCGGCACGGACCAGCTCGGCCGCCGCCTCGGCGTCGACACCCGTGGGCTTCACGACATCGAGTGCCACCGTGAGCTGGAACCCTCCGTCGCCGGTCGGGAGCAGGCCGACGGACGAGTTGATGGTCACCTCACCGATCTCGAGCTTCTGACGGCGGGCGACGGCGCCGAGCGCCCCCTCGAAGCACGCGGCATAGCCCACGGCGAACAACTCCTCGGGATTCGTCCCCCCACCGGCGCCGCCCATCTCCTTCGGCACGCGGAGCTCGACCTCGAGCTGACCGTCGGTGCTCCGGCCGTGACCGTCGCGACCACCGGACACCACCGCGTTCGCCGTATACAGAACCTTTGCCATCGTGCGCTCCCTTGCTCGTCGTTGCTGCATGCGATCCGAGCGACGGAGACCCGTGTGCGGATCCCGTCACTGATCAGGCCGACCGGTCGGCACGTGTGCCATGGTCACGGACACCGGGACCGTGACACGTCCAGCCGTCTGCGTCCCCGGCCTTCCGGCCTGCGCCGGGAAGTGGCGCTCCGTAGATCTCCTGGAGCTCCGTCCAAGGACTCCTCCAGCATAGGGAGACCCCCTTCCCTCCGGTGCGTCCGGCGGATGACCCCGGTGCGTCCTGCGGACACCGGCCGAGCCACCGGGACGATCCGCCCGCGTAGGCTGAGGGCATGCGCGTAGCCGTTCTGGGCATGGGGAGCATGGGGAGGGCCTTCGCCGGAAGAGCCCTCGGTGGCGGCCACGGGGTGACGGTCTGGAACCGGACCCCCGGTCGCGCCGACGACCTCGTGGCCGCCGGGGCCTCCGAGGCCGACTCGGTCGCCGCAGCGGTCGCCGATGCCGAAGCGGTGCTCACGGTGGTGGCTGACGACGACGCGCTCCTCGAGGTCTGCCTGGGACCGGACGGGGTCCTCCAGAACCTGGGTCCGAGCGCCGTCCTCGTCAACATCAGCACGGTGGCACCCGACACGATCCGCCGGGTGGCCGACGTCGCCACCGGGGACCGGGTCGTCGACGCACCCGTACTCGGTTCGCCGGACATGGTGGCGCAGGGTGGAGCGCACTTCTTCGTCGGAGGTCCCCCAGAGGTGGCCGCCGACCTCGAACCGCTGTGGAGCGCCCTCGGTGCGGGCACCACCCACTGCGGACCGGTCGGTGCCGCGGCGACCGTCAAGCTCGTCAGCAACCTGTTGTTGATCACGGGCGTGGCGGCACTCGCCGAGGGGATCGCCACGGCGCGGAGTCAGGGCATCCCCGACGACCTGATCCGGACGGTCTTCTCCGACAGTCCGGTCGTCAGTCTCGCCGGTGTGGTCCGGCTCGACAGCCTCCTCGACGACGCCCACCCGGGGTGGTTCTCCCCCACGCTGGCGCGCAAGGACGTCCGCCTGGCGATCGACCTGGCCGGTCCGGACTCCCTGGGTGTCCAGATCGGGCCGGCCACCGAAGCGCTGTTGTCGAAGGTCATCGACGCCGGCGGCCAGTGGCCCGACTTCACGGCCGTCATCGAAGCGCTGGGCTGAGTCCTCCGCGTCGGCTCCCGGGGGATCGCGGAGTTGGGACCTTCTCCTCTGAACGATTCGGAGACGACGGGCCAGGCTGGGGGTGCACCCTCCGGTGCGACCACGAGACGCACGACAGGAACGGTGTTGCACGATGGCTGGAAAGACCGAACAGATCAAGGGACGGACGGAAGAGGCGGCCGGGAGCCTGGTCGATGACAAGGACCTGAAGGCCGAAGGCGCGGCGGACCGGCGCGCGGGCGAGGCGAACGAGAAGATCGGTCACGCCAAGGACAAGGCCGACGAGGCGATCGAGCACGTGGAGCACAAGCTCGGCGAGATCATCGAGAAGGCCAAGTAGGGCCTGCCCGGGGCGGACGCCGGAAGCGGTACACGGACAGGCACGGCCGCGGCCTTCGGCTCCACGCTGGACTTCGCCGAGGTTGCCGGGCTCCCCACGTTCCCCGGGCGTCGGACCGACGACGGGATCAGGCGCCGATGGCATCCAGTTCGGCCAGGTCGTCGACGGACAGCTCGAGTGCGGCGCTCGCGACGTTCTCCTCCAGATGGGCGACCGAGGACGTGCCGGCGATGAGCAGGACGTTCGGGGAGCGCTGGAGGAGCCAGGCCTGGGCGACGGCCATCGGTGTCGATCCGACGCGAGCCGCCACCTGGTCGAGCGCACCGGACTGCAGGGGCGTGAACCCGCCCAGGGGGAAGTACGGCACGTAGGCGATGCCCTCGGCGGCCAGGGAGTCGACCAGGGCGTCGTCGACCCGGTGGGCCACGTTGTAGAAGTTCTGCACGCAGACGACCGGAGCGATCGACCGCGCCTCGGCGATCTGCTCCGCGTTGACCGTGCTGACCCCGAGGTGGCGGATCAGGCCCTCCGAGCGGAGCTCGGCCAGTGCCTCGAACTGCTCGGCGATCGATCCGGGTTCGGGGCCGTCGAAGGCGCCCATGCGGAGGTTGACCACGTCCAGCACATCGAGGCCGAGATGGTCCAGGTTGTCGTGGACGGCTGACCGCAACTCCTCGGGGGTCCGGGCGTGGGGCCATCCGCCCTCGGCGTCGCGGCGCGCTCCCACCTTGGTCACGATGGTGAGGTCGTCCGGGTACGGGTACAGGGCCTCTTTGATGATCTTGTTGGTCACATGGGGGCCGTAGAAGTCGCTGGTGTCGATGTGGGTGATCCCCAGCTCGACGGCGCGCCGCAGGACGGCCACGGCGCCGTCGTGGTCGGCCGGAGGCCCGAACACCCCGGGACCGGCCAGCTGCATGGCGCCGTAGCCCACCCGGGTCACGGTCGGTCCGTCGGGCAGGGTGAAACTCCCGCCGGGAAGTGTCGTCGTCATGGGTGCGCTCCTCGCGATCGGTCGGGCGGGCGTCCGGGGCGGTCCTCCGCCACCTGCCGCTCGTGCTCCCCTGCAGACTAGGGAGTCGGCCGATCGGCTCAAGCCCACCGGTCGAGCTGTCGATTGTGGTGGAATGTTGCCGCGTCGATCACGGAGAACGGACTGATGGCTGCGAAGAACCCCACCGGTAAGGCGATCCTGAAGGCCTCACTCGGGTTGTTCCGGCAGGATCCCCAGATGATCTGGTTGCCGGTCATGTCGTCGGTGACCGCCGTGGTGGCCTTCGCCGTGGTCACGACCCCGGTGGTGATCGCCCTCGACCACAACGGCATCGCCGTCCTCATCGGCGTGGCCCTCGGTTCCATGGTCGCCACCGTCGCCACCGTCATCTTCAACGTCGCCCTGTGCTTCGCCGCCGCCGACCGGATCGAGGGCCGGACGCCCACGGTCCGGGGATCGCTGGCCAAGGCGTGGACCCGCAAGGGCGTCATCTTCCGCTGGGCCGTGCTGTCGGCCATCGTAGGGACGGCGATCCGCGCCCTCGAGGAGCGCTTCGGGTTCATCGGGGCCCTGGTCGGCTTCGCCGGTGGTCTGGCCTGGGCCGTGGCCACCTTCATGGTCGTTCCGGTACTGGCGTTCGAGAACGTGGGCCCCATCGAAGCCGTCAAGCGGTCCTCGTCGATCTTCAAGGCCCGGTTCGGCACCGTGGCCCGGGGTGGGCTGCGCTTCGGTCTCCTCTTCGTGGGACTGGTGCTCGCCGCCCTCGCCGTGATCACCCTCGGCATCGTCATCTCAGTCGCCAATTTCGCCGTCATCGGTGCCCCGCTGGCGTTCCTCGGATTCGTCGCCCTGATCGGGGTCGGCATGTACGCGACGGCGGCCGGCATGTACATGCGGACGATCCTCTACCGGTTCGCCACCGACCAGCCCATCCCGGATCTGGGCGTCGACGTCTCCCGGACCTTCCGCACCTCCTGAGCCGACCAACCCGCCGACTGC
>Ga0302198_10004204_pt1 | contig 14017 bp, 9 predicted proteins | sample II_Bog_N2_2_FD_193521 | JGI IMG/M metagenome (GOLD analysis project Ga0302198, IMG submission 193521) | Peat permafrost microbial communities from Stordalen Mire near Abisko, Sweden - II_Bog_N2_2 | ecosystem: Environmental > Terrestrial > Soil > Wetlands > Peat | place: Sweden: Abisko, Stordalen... | reverse complement strand
CCGGCGCAGCGGCGCTGGTCCGTCGCCGCCGCCCTGCTGCTGGCCGGCCTCCTCGCGGGACTGTTCTGGTATGCGCTGCGCACCGACTGGCGGACGCTCTACTCCAATCTCGACCAGGAGGACGCGCGGCAGACGGCGCTGATCCTGAGCCAGGCGCAGATCACCTATGAGACCACGCCGGATGGGTCCGGCATCCTGGTTCCGGCCGACCAATTGGACAAGGCGCGGCTGGCGACGGCGGCCAAGGGCGGCCTCAAGAGCGGGCGGCTGGGGTTTGAGATCTTCGACAAGCCCAACTGGGTGGGCTCGGAGTTCGATGAGCAGGTGAACTATCAGCGCGCTCTCGAGGGCGAGCTTGAACATACCGTGGGTACGCTGGCCGACATTGACTCGGCGCGGGTTCACCTGGTGCTGCCGCACGACTCGCTGTTTCGTGAGCAGGAGCGGCCGGCCAAGGCCTCGGTGGTGCTCAAGTTGCGCCATCGCTCCCTGGCCGACGGCGAGCCGGAGGCGATTCGCAACCTGGTCTCCTCGGCCGTGGACGGGCTCACGGCCGACCGGGTGGTGCTGGTGGATGCGGCGGGTCACGTGCCGCTGGGCCCGAAGACGGCCGACATGCTCCGCCTCACGGCTGAGCAGTCGCTTGAAGAAAAACTGGTCTCCACCCTCGAACCGGTGACCGGGGCAGGCAACGTGCGCGCCTCGGTGACGCTCGACTACGTTCCAGCGGCCACCGACGAGACCGAGGAGACCTACGATCCGGACCAGGTTGTGACGCTCTCCATGCAGCGGACCGAGCAGACAACCGGGCCCCAGCCGGTGGCCGCGGGGGTTCCAGGTACGGCCTCCAATGCGCCCAACTCGCAGTCCTTGCCCGTCTATCCGCAGCAGACCACGCCGCCGCAGTCGGCCAAGACCGAGTCGGGAACCTACGGCGCATCGAAGATGACGCGCCACACCGTTGAAAACCCGGGCCGCCTGCGCCGGCTGACCGCGGCCATTGTGGTCAACGACCGTCTCGCGCAGATGGCCTCGCGCGGCAAAGCAGCGGTCTGGCAGCCGCGTTCGGCCGACGAGCTGCGCAACCTGACCGCGCTGGCCCAGGCCGCGGTGGGCTTCGACCCGGGGCGCGGAGACATGCTCACGGTGCAGGACCTGGCCTTTGAGGAGAATCGCACCGCGCAGCCGATCACGCTGCCTGGACAGGTGCTGGCTACCGCCCAGAACTCACCGGTTCTGGTCAAATACGCTGCGCTCTTAGCCGGCATTCTGATTGTCCTCGCTTTTGGCGTGCGGCCGGCGCTGCGCAAAGCAAAGCCCGCGCCTGTTGTGGTGGCCTCCAACGCAGGCTCCAAGGAGCTGGCGGCGGGCGCGGCGGCGGCCGACGCGGCCCATCCGGCTCTCAAGCAGCCCGATCAGGTTGAAGCCGATCCGGAGCGGATCAGGGCCCAGGAGATCCTTGACCAGGTTACCGGGCATCTGCGCCGTGAGCCCTCACAAAGCTCCCGCCTGCTGCAGAGCTGGATTCACTCCGAATGACCGCCACAGACAAGCACCGACGGCCGCCAAGTCGGCGCAGGATGAGAGGAGACGGCCTTGGCCGAGGGAAGCGAGAACGGAGCACCGCGGTCGCGCATGACGGCGAACCTGCCCGGCCTGCGTAAGGCTGCAATTCTGCTGGTGGCAGTGGGCGAGGAGCTGGCCGGTGAGATTCTGCGGGCGCTCCCCGAGGCGGACGTGCAGCAGCTCACCGAGGAGCTGGCCGATCTGCGCGGCATCTCACCGGAGATGTCGTCCGAGATCCTGGAAGAGTTCTGGGAACTGCTGGCAACCCAGGGCTTCGTCATGCATGGGGGTTTGGATTATGCCAGCCGACTGCTCATCGAGACCTTCGGCAAGGAGCGGGCCGACGAGCTGCTGCAGCAGGTGCGCCGCTCCCAGGAGGCGGCGCAGGGCAACCTTGCCAAGCTGCAGCGCACGGACCCGCAGCAGCTAGGCAAGCTGCTCGACTCCGAGCACCCGCAGACCATTGCCTTGGTGCTCGCCCACCTTGATCCCCGCAAGGCTTCCCAGGTGCTGGACAACCTGAGCGAGGACCACAAGGTGGTCTCGGTGCAGCGGCTGGCCGAGATGCGGCAGTTTTCGCCGGAGATGGCCCAGAAGGTGGCGCACATTCTGCACCGCCGCCTTGAAAGCGTGGGCGACACGGCGCGCAAGAGCTACTCCGGGTTCAAGGCGGTTGCCGACCTGCTGAACCGGCTCAACGCCGAGGAGTCGAAGAAAATTCTGGAAGCGATCGAAGACGGGCAGCCGGAGCTGGCCCTGGGCATCCGCAACCTCATGTTCACCTTCGAAGACCTGGTGACGGTGCCGCCGGCGACCATCCGTGAAATTGTTTCCGGCGTGGACAAGCGCCAGCTGGCCCTGGCCCTGCGCGGAGCCAACGAAGAGCTTCGGGCGCAGATCTTCAAGTCGATGAGCTCGCGCGCCGTCGAGATGCTGAAGGAAGACATGGAAGTGCTGGGACCGGTGCGCTCGCGCGAGGTGGCCCAGGCCCAGCAGGAGATCCTCAACCTGGCGCGGCGCCTGGAGGCCGAGGGCAAGGTCGTGCTCAAGCTTGAAACCGGCGACGAGATGCTGGCGTAAAAACAGGGGTCAGGGGTCAGGGGTCAGGGTTCAGGGTTCAGGGGTCAGACGACCGGTGGCGATTCTATGAGGTTCCTTGGCTGGTTGGCTTGGTCGATACGGCGCGCGGCACGCGCAACTTGTTGCGAATCATTGCCCACTCACCTCTGACCCCTGAACCCTGAACCCTGACCCCTGAACCCTGAGACGGAGGAATTTGTTGGAACCGATTGCCGAGATGAAACAGCCGGCCCACTTTGAGATTTTCCAGTACCCGGCCGGACCCGACGCAGCGGGGATGCCGCTCTGGGAGGGCTGGGACGATCCGGCGGCGGACGCCGCGCCGGCTGCACAAGTCGCTCACGACCGCGACCATGGCCGCGATGCGGCTGAGGCGGCGCTGCGCGCGGAGTTCGACCAGCGGCTGGCGGAAGAGACTCAGAAAAGCTTTGAAGGGGGCCGCGAGCGGGGCAGGCAGGAGGGCCAGGCGGCCGAGCGTGGGGCGCAGGCGGCTGCTCTTGCCGGGGCCCATGAGCAGCGCAGCCGCCAGGCGGCCGCTTTGGTTGAGGCATTTGCCGCCGAGCGCGACCGGTTTCTCCACAAGGTCGAGCACGAGGTGGTCGAGCTGGCCCTGGCCGTGGCGGCGCGCATTCTGCGCCGCGAAGCCCAGATGGACCCACTGCTGCTGACCGGCGCGGTGCGCGTGGCCATAGGACAGCTCTCGGGGTCGACCGAGGTGCGGCTGCGGGTGCCCGAGGCCGATCTGGACCTGTGGACCGAGGCGATGGCTCACATTCCCAACCTGGCCATCAAGCCCACGGTCATTGCCGCGGAGGGGATGCGGTTGGGCGATTGCGTCGTTGAGACCGAGCTGGGATCGGTCGATCTCGGGATTCGTTCGCAACTGGGGGAGATCGAGCGCGGCTTCTTTGATCGCGCGGGAGGCCAGCGCCGGCTCGCCGAGCAGGCAGGATCTACGCCGGCAGCAGCCGCAGGCCGGGAGGGACCGGCGTGAGCACAGCGCCTATTCCCGTTCCAGGGCCTTCGCCACGGCGTGCCTTGCTGGGCCGCTACTTTCAGCGCCTGGAGCGAGGTCAGCCCTGGCGCTGGCGGGGACAGGTCCTTGAGTCCATCGGACAAACCATTGAGTCCTCCGGTCCCCTCGCATCGGTCGGCGAGGTATGCGAGATTCAAGACCAGTTTGGCGCGCCGCACCTGGCCGAGGTGATCGGCTTCCGCGGGTCCAATGTCCTTTCCATGCCAGTTGAAACGACAGAAGGCATCCGTTTCGGGGACCCGGTGTCCGCGCTCGGCATCCGCCCGGAGATCGAGGTGGGCCCGGGGCTGATGGGCCGCGTGTTGGACGCAATGGGCAAGCCGATCGACGCAGGCCGCCTGCCGGCTGCCGCAACCGCGCTGCCCCTGGACGGGTTGGTGCGCTCGCCTCTGGAAAGGGTGCCAATCAAAATGCCCCTCGGCACCGGCATTCGTGTTCTCGACGCGCTGCTCACCGTGGGCCGCGGGCAGCGGGTGGGCATCTTTGGCGGATCGGGCGTAGGCAAAAGCACGCTGATCGGCATGATGACCCGCAACACGGCTGCGGATGTGACCGTGGTTGGCCTGGTCGGTGAGCGTGGCCGCGAGGTGGGCGAGTTTATGGAGGATTCGCTGGGCGTGGAAGGCCGGCGGCGCTCGGTGGTCGTTGTTTCCACATCGGACCAGTCTCCGCTCATGCGCATGCGCGCAGCGCTGGCCGCAACGACTGTGGCCGAGGCCTTTGCGGCGCAGGGCAAGCACGTGCTTCTGGTGCTCGATTCGCTCACCCGCTTCGCCATGGCCGCACGGGAGATTGGTCTGGCGGCCGGCGAGCCGCCAACTTCGAAAGGCTACACGCCCTCCGTCTTTACCCGGCTGGCCAAGCTGGTGGAGCGCACTGGCGAGTTTAGGGTCGGCTCGATCACGGCCTTCTACACCGTGTTAATGGAAGGCGACGACCAGCAGGACCCGCTGGTGGACGCAGTGCGGTCGCTCCTGGATGGTCATATTGTGCTGTCGCGGGCCCTGGCGGCCGAGGGGTGGTATCCCCCCATCGAGGTGCTGGACTCCATCAGCCGGCTCATGCCGGCGGTGACCGAGCCGGCCCACCGCGAGCAGGCGGCGCTGTTCCGCCGGCTTTTGGCTGTCTATGCCAAATCGGAAGACCTGGTGCGGATTGGCGCCTACAAGCCCGGCTCGGACCCCGATCTGGACCGTGCTCTGCGTGCCCGCGGCGCGATGCGCGCCTTCGTCACCCAGGACTCCCGCGAGCAGGTCAGTCTCCCGGACTGCATGCGGCGCCTGGCAGCGCTGGCGGCGGAGATCTGACCCCGCCGTGGCCGTCTCGCGCGCCCTGCGGCGCCTGCTGCGCATCCGCGACCTGGAAGAAGAACAGGCCCGGCTGGCTCTTGAAGCCGCTCTCGTCGAACGCCACCGCCTGGATCAGGCGCTCCACGCAGCCTCAGCGCGCGAGCGCGGCGGAAGGGAGTTGGTTGCCGCAAGCGCGCGTAGCGGCGAGTTGCCCGATCGGTTGGCCGGCCTTGAGGAAACACGGATCGCCGAGCGGCTGGAGTCGGTGTTGACACCCCGGCTTGCCGAAGCCGAGGACGAGGTGTTCGCCCTGCGCGGCGAGTACCTGGCCGCGCGGGTCGAGCGCCGCCAGGCCGGAACGCTGATTGAAGAAGCTGCGGCGCGCGATGCCCTGGACTTCGAGCGCCGCAGTCAGCAGGGACTGGATGACTGGTTCCGCAACCGGTTGCACCGCACGGGACCGGGCGCGGAACTGAAGACTGCGGCGTCTTCACCCCATGGGGCTGGAAGCGCCGGAGACCCCGGCAGAGGCGATGTGTCGAACGGAAGCGAAAGGTCATGAGGGGAAATCCGCAGGCTGTTCTTGGGGCGGCGTAGATTGGGAAACTCTTTCCCGTTCGTGACAATGCTTTAACCCTTCCTTGTCCGGCTTGGCACGCCATCTGCATGAACTCCGGCATGACTGTTGCAGCAACCAATGGAGCGCAATCAGGCGGGCATTCCGGCGCGGCGCCGAACGCAGCCGTTGCCCGGATCCTTGGCGCGGCTGTTTCGGCACGTCAAGGCGGAGCAGGAGCTTTGCCGCGCGTGACTCTGCCCGGCTTATCAAGTTTTCGAGCCAACTGGCATGCTCAACTGGAAGTGCTGAGCAACGCGGCGGAGCAGTCGGGAATCGAGGGGGACGAAGCAGATGGAACGAACGGCAGGTCGACGGCGCGCGCGGCTCTGGCGCAGCGGAGTCCGACGGACGGTCCAGCTCCACCTGTATCCACAGCACGGCAAACTTCAGGGGCGACGGCCGTTGCGGCGTCTAGTTCAGCTTGCGGGATTGGATCGAGAGTTGCACACGCGAGCCGCGCTGAGGCCGGGGCAGCTGCGATCGGGGTTGAGAGCCGGGCCTTCGACCTGACGTTCCGGCCGCCTGCGGAGACTCGAACCAGTCAGACGGCTGAGCGGGAAGGGAAGCCGGGCACACGAAAAGCTGCTGGGGAAGAAGTCGCCGCTGCGGGTGTGGAGCTTGCGGACAGCTCAGGAGTGATTGCAGCTCTGCCGGTCTCGGCCGTCGTGACCCAGGTTCCGCTGAGCAACCTGGGTGCGAATCAACCCGGACAACCGAACCTCGCAGAGGTGAACTCGCCGCGGACGAGCGCCGCTGCTAGTCAGGATGTACCGCCCGTCGTGCCGTCCGTCGTGCCGTCCGTCGTGATCGTTTCGCCCCAGGGATCGGATGAGCCTGCGACCTTTGGCGGGGAAGCCGTCGATCCTCCAGTGGCTCAGGCCACCCAATCTATGGCTGGGCCGAATGCTGGAGCGCATGCCGCGAGCGCTCCGATCCGTCCTCCGTCTGCGGAGGAACCGATTCATTCAGAGCCGGTTGCGCTAACCTCGCATGCAGTTGAGGGTGTTCCTGCGGAAAACCGTCAGCCGTTCGCGGCCGCACAGCCGCATGGAGCCTATCCCGCGTCTGCAAAGACGGATGACCCGACGCACGGTCCCGCTGCCGCGACCGCCGGGGCGGCGGCGGCTCCTGCCCAAGGGGCGGCAGCTTTCGTTGCAGCAGGGCCGATGCTGGGCGCGGCAAGTACCCCGACGAACCGTGCCCTGGCGAGCAGGACTCTTGACCCGCAGCAAAGCACTGTAATCAGCATAAATAGTGCAAATACAGTAGATGCAAGCAATTTATCCATGCAAAACATGAAGTCGTCCGCCGAGGCTCCGATCGGCGGCATTTCGCCGCCACGGAGTGTGCGCCCAGGGGAAGCGGCGGGCCGCCGCGCTGCACCTTCTGGGCCGCCCACAGGTGAGTCCGCGCCAAATGCTCCAAGCGGAATCATGCTCCACGGGCCGGCGCCCGGCCTGGAACCGTCGGCAGCGCGCGGGGCAATTCTCGCGGAGGCAAGCCGGGCAGAATCGGCGGGAGCGGGTCGGCACGACCCTTTCACAGAGCTCGACAGCGCGCCAGGCACGGTGACATGGTCCCATACCGGGCCGCGCCAGGCCGAGGCTGGATTTGAAGACCCGGCGCTGGGTTGGATTGGCGTCCGGGCAGAGATGAGCGGCGGCGGGGTGCATGCCGAAGTGGTCCCCGGCTCCGCCGGGGCTGCCCTGGAGTTGGGACGGCAGATGGAAGGGTTGCACAGCTATGTGGCTGAGCAGCGGATGCCTGTCGATTCGCTCTCGATGGCTTCATCGGGCGGACACGGCGGAGACCCGGCCGACGCGCAGCAAATGCAGCAGAATCCGCAAGGTCAAAGCTCCGGACAGCATGAGACTGAAACTCCTCAGCCAGTCCGCACGGGTCGGGGAGAGGGCGGGGCGGATAGCACCGTCAGTGCCAGTTCTGGTTTGCGAACCACCGCGGAAAGAGCAGCTCTCAACGATTTTCAAGCAGGGAAGAGTATCTCCGTAATGGCCTGAGGGAGGGCTGGAATCGGAGTGGGGACAGGAACCGCGCGACCCGGAAAGCGGGGAGCGCGCCAGAAAGCAGGGCACGCATGGCAGCCATGGCAGGCATTTTGAATCACTCGATGACGGCGGGGCAGGCGCTCCAGGGAGCCGGGGCCAACCGGATGGCAGTGGCGCCGCAGGCAGCGGCCGGCGCAGCGGCCCCGGACAGCGCTGCGGCCACTTCCTCGGCCACGATCTCGTCCAACGATTTTCTCACCCTCCTGGTCACCGAGATGCAAAACCAGGATCCGACCGCGCAGACCGATCCCAATGAGTACATCAACCAGCTGGTGCAGGTCAACAGCCTGGAGCAGTTGATTTCAATCAACCAGAACCTCTCGACGGCGCTCGGCGTCAGTGGCTCAAGCGCCAGCGGGCAGAGTGCTTCCGCTCAAGCAAGCAATGCGGTTTCAACACCTTACCCCTCCACTACGAGCGTGACTGGCGCCCCAGGAAAGGCCGTTTCACCAGCCCCCGCGGCGCATCGGGCAGTGTCGCTGCCGACGACGCGATCAGCTGGCTCAAACACCGCAGCGGCTATCGGCCAGTTTGCAAACGCCAGGCAGGCTCCGGGCAATCTGGCCGTTCCCAGGGCGCAAGGCGCAGCCAACAAGGTCGCGCACGCCCTGGATGGCAGGGGCCGACCGCACTGGACGCCGGGCAAGCCGGCTTGAACCTGGCCGCTGGCAGGCGCCAGCCGTCCTCCGATTCAACCGCTGGCCGGATCGGCCGGTAACCAACAGGGAACAGGAGAAGCACCATGCCGAGCTTTTATATCCCGCTGAGCGGACTCGACGCAGATTCGACGGCGCTGAACACCATTGCCAATAACCTGGCCAACATGAACACCAACGGCTTCAAGTCTCAAACCACCAACTTCAGCGACCTGTTTTATCAACAGGTTGGCGCCAACGGGTCAGGAGACGAGATTCAGGCGGGAACCGGCGTGCAGGTGGCCTCCAACAGCACCGACTTCTCTGGAGGATCGATCGCTTCAACCGGAGTATCGACCGACGCGGCAATTGACGGCGCAGGATTCTTCGTGCTCGATGCCGGCAGCGGCAGCCAGCTCTACACCCAGAACGGCAACTTTCAACTCAGTTCCAACGGGACGCTGGAAAGCTCGGATGGGCTCGCCGTGATGGGCTACGGGGCGGTCAACGGCGTAGTCAACAGCAACGGCGGGCTGGTGGACATCAACATCCCCACCGGGCAGGTGATGCAGCCGGCTGCGACCACCACCTTTGGCATGACGCAGAATCTTGATTCCAACGCTGCAATCGGTTCCCAGGTGACCGGGCAGGTGCAGATCTACGACTCACTTGGCAATCCCTATCAGGCCACCGTGACCTACACCAACCAGGGAAACAACACCTGGAACTATAGCGTGCAGGTGCCAGACGCCCTTCCGAGCACTTCAGCGACAGTAGCTGGAGTTACTACGACGAGTTACAACTTCGGTTCGAGTGGCGGCACGCTGGCGACCGTGGACCCGAGCACCAATTTGACTATTACCGGACCAACGGCAAGCGGAAGCGCAACGATTACGGCGCCGACGGTGACAGCCGGCGAGACACTGGCAACCTACACCACGGCGGTCAATGCAGCCATCGCGGCGGCCGGAATCACCGGCGTTACCGCTGCCTCGACGGCGGCCGGCCAATTCACGATTACCGGGACCGGGATCTTGACGGCTGGCAGCCTGGTTCAGGATCCGATCGCCTCGGCGAGCGCCAGCGGCACGCTGACCTTCAATTCCAGCGGCAATCTGGTGAGCCCGGCTACGGATGTGAGCGGCATTACGTTCTCGGGGCTGGCCGATGGAGCTGCGGCGCTCAATTTGAACTTCAATCTGTTTGCAAGCAACGGCACGGGGCAGATTAGCCAGACAGCCGCCGCTTCGGCGACCTCGGCGACCAGCCAGAACGGCTATACAACAGGCCAGTACCAGAGCTTCGCAATCAGCGGCAGTGGCTTGATTTCAGCCACGTATTCAAATGGCCAGACGCAGAATGTTGGCCAGCTGGCACTGGCCACAGTGAGTAACGAACAGGGTCTCGTGGATGTGGGCTCAACCGAATATCAGGCGACCACTGCCTCCGGGAACGCAGCCATTGGGCTCGCCGGGAGCGGCGGCCGGGGCACTATTGACGGGTCGTCGCTCGAGGCCTCCAATGTGAACATTTCGGCTGAGTTTTCAGACCTTATTGTGGCGCAGCGGGCGTTTGAGGCCAATTCAAAAGCCGTGACGACCTTCGACTCTGTGACTGAGCAGACGATCAACATGATTCACTAGAGCCGTTCTCCCATTCATGTGCTCTATTGAGTTCCGTGCACGGCGGCTTTTTCTTACGGAAAAAGCCACTTATCATCGTGCTTTCGGTGTACAGCAATTGGAGAACAGCTATAAACCTCGCTGCGGCCGTGACAGAAAGAGACGAAAGGCCCGGTTGGGCGCCATCTTGCTCGGATTGCGCCGGTTCCGGCATCGGGAAAGACGGCCGTGTTCCAACCGGTCGCCGGTGCGTTCGCCCATTCTGGTACTCACGGAGGGTAATACCCTATTTGTCGCATTGTGCCTCACCGGGAATCGATGTTCAATTGAGGTGCGGTGGGGCAGTTCAGGAATCGCCGCTGACCGGAAGTGCGGCTCTAAGTGGATTCTCCCTGGGGAAACTATCATTTGGAACCTCAAGGCTGACGATCAAGCAGATTCCTAAATTGCTCGAACGAGCCGGTTAGAGCAGTTCTCCAATTCATGTGCTCTGTTTAGTTGCGTGCAAGGTGGCACTTTCTTAAGGAAAAAGCCACTTCTCATCGTGCTTTTGGTGTACAGCAATTGGAGAACAGCTATAGCCGGGGATCGAGGAGATTGAGCTGACATGTCGGACGTGCTCCATAAGACCACAGGCGACCCGGCGACGCCGGGATACAGGCCATTGCCCGGTTCGGGGCCCACGCGCGGCGCAGACCTGCGCACCACGGTTTATGCCGGGTTGGGCATTGCACTGGGAATCATTGCGGGCACCTTCATTGCCGACGGGACAGTGCAGCGGATGCTCGCCGGTCCCCGGGACCAGGTGGCGCAGGTCAGGCCGCAAGCTTTTCCCGTTGCGCCAAGCCCCTCCCTTGCAGTCGTTTCGGCGACATCGGCCGCGGTCTCGACACCACAGGCGATTGCTGCGGCTACTCCAACTGCCGCCGTTGTGATTCCGGCAGCCGAGCCGTCGCATGACACCACACCGACGGTTATGGCTGACACCAAACCCCGGATCATTAAGCCTGTTCCCCCAGCCACGCCGCGGCAAGGGACGCACGCTGCGACACAGGTGGCTTCAGCTCAGAATGCGCCGGTGGCTGCGGCGTTGAATCATGCATCCTCCAGGCTCGATTCCTCCGTCAAGGCAGAGGACGTTTCCGCCGCGGCGCGCACTGTTGCCGTCACCCATCACCACCGTTCCATCCGCAGGTCTGCCTCGCGGCGAGTGCATCTGGGCCGTCGCCATGGACGCGGACGGCACCGGTTCCATCCCCTGGAACGGATCGCAATGCCGGTTCGATCACCTGCCAAGATCGAGTTTGTTGGACCAGAGCCAGCCGACGAGCCGGCCGGCTTTACTGTGGAAGGCAACCTGACCGTGTTGAGCATCGACCCGTCGGAAGGGATCGTGCAAACCTATGAGGGCGAAAGCTTTGCCCTGGGCAAGCCAGCGGGTGACACAACGATGGTTGCGTGGTTGCAGAACCCCGCCGACCTGCACTACCGCTGCGATCAGTCCGGCAATTGCACCCTGGGCCACGGCCGTGTGCTTGTCGCGACCGCAAAACGCACAAAATAAATCGTTTCTAACGAGCACGAACCTCGATAAACAGCCCCTTGCCCTGGGCCAGCACGGTTCCGTCGGCGCTGAGGACGCGGGCTTCTGCCCAGTGCTTGCGGCCTTCATTCCGCGTGACGCGGCCTTCCAGGAGGAGCGGCTGGCCGGAGGGAACAGGCCGCAGGTAGTCAACCTCCATGTGGCGTGTCATGGCGATGAAGCCGCACGCACGTACGGCCTTGCTCATGGTCTCGTCGATCAGGGTGGCGATGATGCCGCCGTGCAGGTAGCCAGGGTGGCCCTCAAAATTGCCGGATACGATGGGCTCAGCCAGGACTGACTTTTCTGCCCCATCTTCGCGGACCACAAACTCCAGATGCAGACCGCCCGGATTGGCCGGGCCGCAGCCGAAGCAGCGGTTGGCCCCGTGCAATTTGGGGTCGGGGCGGACGTGAAGAGGCGATTCCATTTGCTCAAGTTTACCGTGCGCGGGGGCGTACCCAGCGATACGCCGCTGCAACAGGGGGATGGGGTGCGGTAGCAATCTGCATTTAAGGCCTGTTAACGCTACCAGGACGGTTGCCCTGGAGGCCCTAGTGTGGTGTCTGTCAAGTTCTTGTCATTCAAGAACAACCGCAGATCCTTCGACTCGGTCGCCGCGGCGACCTTCGCTCAGGATGACAGTGGCTTTTTATGTTGTGAACTTCAGACTCAGGCCCTAGTTGATGACCACCTGGAATGTCGTCGTCACCGCGGTGACTGTCGGGTTGCCGGTCCCAGTGACGGTAAAGGTGTAGGTCCCAGCCGTGGTGCCAGCGGCCGTGTTCCCGGTGGGTGCTTTCCAGAAGTCGCCGCAGGCGGTGAAACTGCTGAGAGCGACCAGAACGGCAACGGCTCCAAGCATGGCCCGCCATCTCCGCTGGCGGGAGGGAACTGCAAAGAAGACCAGCAATGCCAGGGCCGCTCCACCACCGGCTCCCATCCAGCCTTTCCCGCTGCCGGGTCGGGCAGGGTGGGTATTCTGACTGGCGGTTGGCGCGGTAGAAGAAACAGTCGCGGTGACGCTGCCGGTGGTGCTGCTGGAACTGAGCGCAACGGATGTGGGAGAGAGCGAGCAGGCGGGTGGATCGGTGACGCTTGAAGCGGTCGGCGAGGTAAGCGCGCAGGTGAGCGAAGCAGTCCCGCTATATCCGTCGGTCGTGGTAACGGTTACGGTCGAAGTCGCCGCAGTTCCGGGCGCGACGGCTGAAGTTGTGCTCGCGCTCAGGGTAAAGGTCCCGGTCGCAGCGCCGGAGGTGACTGTAACGGATCCGGTCCCGGTAGCGCCGGCGTAATTTGAGTCGCCGCTATAGGTGGCCGTCAGGATTGCGGTTCCCGCAGTGAGGCTGTTGGCGGGAACATTGAAGGTGAAGTCGCCGCTGGTAAGAGGCTGAGCTCCTGACGAGTAGCTGCCGCTGGTCAGCGTGACCGTACCTGAGGGGGTGGCGCCACTGCCGGTGACGGTGACCGCCACACTGAGCGCGCTGGTTGCAGCGATGCTGGAGGAGCCGGGTGTTACGGTGACGGTCGGCGTGAGGGTGCCGCTGCTGCCCGTCACAGTGACATTTGAGGTGCCGGACGCTGCGGCATAAGTTGAGTCACCGCTATAACTTATGGCGATAACCGTGGGGCTTCCCTGGGCCAGGCTACCGGCCGGCACGGTGAATGTGTAGTCGCCGCTGGCGAGAGTCTGCGCTCCTGAGGAATAGCTGCCGCTGGTCAGCGTGACCGTACCAGTGGGGGTGGCGCCCCCCGAGGGGCCGAGCACCTCGACTGCCACATTGAGCGGCGAACTTGCTGCGACGGTGGTGGCACTGGGGATGATGATCAGCGTGGGCGTGACGCCTGTGGCGGCGGCGCCGTTGACGGTGACCGTGACAGCGCCGGCCGACGTGCCGTAGCTCGCGTCGCCGCTGTACGTGACCGTCAAGGTGTCGCTGCCCAGGGGCAGGCTGCTGGCCGGGATATTGAATGTCGATGCCCCGCTCGTGAGCGTTTGAGCGGCGGCGCCGTATCCCGCGCCGGAGAGCGTGACCGTGCCTGTGGGAGTGGCCCCGCTGCTGGTGACGGTGACCGCCACGCTGAGGGACGCAGTCTGGGCCAGGCTGGCAGGCGTAGCCGTGGCTGAAACGGAAGCGGTGCCTGTTGGAGCGGTAACAGCAATGGTGGCCGAGCCGGTGGCAGCCGCATACTTCGAGTCTCCACTGTAGGAGACGGCCACTGAGGTCGCTGTAGAAGTGAGACTGTTGGCCGGAATGGTGAAGCTATACGCTCCAGCCGCAAGGGACTGCTCGGCAGACGTATATCCGCCGGCATTGAGGATGACCGTGCCGGTGGGGGTGGCGCCGCCAATGGACGAACTGGCCACGGCCCCGGTTACGGTCAGAGCGCTGGTGGAGACCAGGCTGCCTTGGCCGGGTGTGACGGTGACCTTTGCGGAGGTCAACCCGGTGTCGACCGGCCAGGCGTTGACCACATTCGAAACGTTCAGCGAGCCCAGACCGGTGGCCTGGTCGTATCCG
>Ga0302198_10004203_pt1 | contig 14026 bp, 14 predicted proteins | sample II_Bog_N2_2_FD_193521 | JGI IMG/M metagenome (GOLD analysis project Ga0302198, IMG submission 193521) | Peat permafrost microbial communities from Stordalen Mire near Abisko, Sweden - II_Bog_N2_2 | ecosystem: Environmental > Terrestrial > Soil > Wetlands > Peat | place: Sweden: Abisko... | reverse complement strand
TGCCATGCCGCCATCCAACAAGGCTACCGCGTGCTCTATCGCGAAACCCACACCTTACTCGACGAACTGGCCGAGGCCACTCTGGACGGCACCCGCAAAGAGCACATGGAGTTCCTGGTCACCGTTCCCCTGCTCATCCTCGACGATCTGGGGATGCGCAAGCTGCCCCTCACCGCCGCCGAAGAACTGCTGGAAATCATCATGCGCCGCTACGAGCGGGCCAGCACCATGCTCACCTCGAACCGTCCCGTGGAAGACTGGGGCAAACTGTTGGGAGATGCGGCCGCCGTGAGCGCCATGCTCGACCGCTTACTGCACCACGGCCACGTGCTCAAGTGCGGCCCCCGAAGCTGGCGCACTAAAACCGACTTGCCACCACAGGAGGCGGCAGGGTAGAACATTCTCAGTCCCGAACGGCCAATCTCGTTGGCCGGTTTTGAAGTGATAACCGTTGGCCGCTTTTGAAGTGATCACTGAGGTAAGCGCTTCAGGCCAGAGAGGAGTAATTGTGTCCGTCTCCCCAGAACTGCTTATGGGGGGGGGCTGTGGGGCATCAGGAAATTGCCCCCTCCACGTTCTGCAAGAAACCGCTGATGGTTACCGAATCGTTCTTGATGGAATTGGCGCAATACAATCTGTAGCAATGGCGAAAGAGTCTACCAGAGGCTTCTACAATGTAATTATTCATGGTGGCACAGTTGGTATGCCAATGACCATCAGCTATGCTTGGAACAGTTCAAAATACGAAGTCGCAGGTTCTTTAGGTGCGCAGCCGCAAGAAAGCTCGACGAATGTAGTTCATTATATGCCTCCAACTAATCTGCCGAACACTGACCGGAAAGGTAGTTGCTGGGAAAGTTCCGCAGCCGCTTCCTACCGGACAGACGCATGGCGTTGCATGGACGGCAACACCATCTACGATCCCTGCTTCAGCTTGCCCGGTAAAATGGCGGTTGCCTGTGATGTGATTCCGACAGAGAGGGAAAAGGGATTCCGCCTCACGCTCACCAAACCGCTACCGAAGCCTTTCGTAGTCCCTCAAGATCGCCGCGCCAAGTACTGGGGATGGCTGATTGAACTCGACGACGGTATGTCGTGTTCACCGTTTACTGGTGAGCGACCCTTCGGTGCAGATTACGGATGTACTTCCAAGACGAAAGGGGGAAACTTGCCAGAAAACTGGACCCTTCTAACGGGTCTCGATGGGCACAGCACCCTGTGGAGTACGAAGAAAACGATATTAGTCAAATCTGGCTCCGAATGGAAGGTCAAATCGATCAACTCGGTTTCGGTCAAGACGGCCTGGCAGTAAGGCTGCGATTGCTAGTGACTATTGAGGAACGCATATTACAGTGACAGTTCTAGCTCGCCTTCCCCCGCATCAAACGGCCCGTATTCGTGCATCCCGTCGTCACTATATTATGCGTTGCTCAATAGAGCGTGTTTCAAATATTAACGATCTTGATTCTGGGGCACCTCTGAGACCTGATTTTAAGGCACTTATGGGGACTGCCGGAACGCCAAGAACGATTTATGAAACACGCTCTAATAATCATTTCAAGTGCTGCTTTGCCAGATCCGCCCGATCAGAAGACCGGGGATAGCTTCTACCAGAACACTCTGGACTCTTTTCGCCGGAGCCCGCCCGTGGAATTCTTTACAAAATATGGTTATGCCGGTCGCCTCAAATCACGTCCGTCTCGCGCAGCCCATGCCGCTCCGCCAGTGCCCGGTGCTTCCTAATGAGCGACCAATAGTTTTTGCGAGCACGCCAAACGGGGCACCCTTTTCCAACAGATGGATGCCGGGCAATAAGCGCCCAACGCTTCAGTTTCCTGATGATCAGAGCTTCTTTTAGTTCCGGACGAGCGTTCATTTTACGAAAATCCTCCCCGACCAGGCTTAGGCGCCTTGGTTCCAGGCAAAATCGGAAACGGATTACTGAAACCAAAGAAGTTGATCTCCGCAGCGCCCGATTCTGTGCTTCTAATCATTGGTTTTGGAAGTCGGGGAATATCTGTGATTGGCGATGAAAAAAAGCAGATATTTGATTTTGTTAAAACAAACAATTAGATCGGGCGTTGGGATTTGCTTTTCCGATTCGTGCCCAGCCGGGAGCGTCAAAATACGGAGTTAGGAAGAAATGCCGTATATATGGACTCCATACAAATCCCCTTTGTGCTCTTGTCATTAGAGCAGGATTGGGAAGTTTAGCAAGTACCCATTGGTACATTTGCCCGTTACCAGTCATTACAGACGATATAAGCGTTTGGGGGTAGTTAGGTAGCATCCAGGCCAGTACTGTTGATCCTGAGTCGCTATAGCACATCCAGCAGCAGCTTCTTTAGCTGAGCAGGCTTCGCATGACACAACTATTCACTGAGAATCATCCCAAGTATATTGTTCGTATCTTTGTTTATCACTTAACTTGGACCTTGTAACTTTGAGAAATCTAGGATCCGGATTGTGGTTTTGGTTTTGGTTTTGCTTTTGCTTTTGCTTTTGCTTTTGCTTTTGGGGTTGCCCTGCTCTTTGGTCGAAATTCTCGGAGTCCAAGAGGTATCCATAAAGCTCTTGGGGTTCGGCAAGAGTATTGCGCCTTCCAGCAGGTCCGCCTCAAGCTCTTCCGTAAGCTTGGTCGGCTTCCTACGCTTGCCGAGTTTCCTGCCGGGGACCTCCAGTCGTTCCTCAGCGATGTCGCTGAGTTGGTTGTCGTATGCCGAGCCGAGTCTGGCTCGTGCGACCGCTTCGTCGTATTCACTTCCAAACATGTGTGACATTTATGCAGTTATCCCTTCTTCGGTGAATTTGATTTCGGTGCGTGTAACCGCGTGCTCTTCGTCGGAGCGTGCGCGCTCGATCCGTACGAGACCTGGACAAACGGCATGTGACCACTTGGCGTAGCCGTCTTCCCTGACGATCACGGTGCCGATTTTGATGTAGCCTCGGCAGCGTGGGCAAACTGTGGTGTGCTTAGCTTGAATACGCCAGTAATTGTTCATCCGATTCCTCCTCCTCTAATACTGCAAATTTGTCCCAGCCGAAGTATTCGCAGACGATGTCCCAAATCTCAGCCCCGTCTGCGTCTTCGTAATGGTCGGGATGGTAGACGACTTCGGCGTGGACTCTCAGCGGGAACTCTGGCAATCCCATGATGGTATGGCCGGCTTCGATGAATGCATCCTCGACAGCCCTCTTGCACTCTTCCGCTCTTTCGGCCTCGACATGCATGTACAGAGCATCATGATGGGGGGCAGCCAGTGCGGGACCCCATCCCGCATCGACCAGGAGGATGCAGGCACACCGCAGCAGTTCCGCACATCCCGCCTGCTGAGGGAAGTTCAGGACACTGTTCGCACTCATGTGTTCGGTCGACTGCCGCCACCCGAAATCCGTTTCCACGTAGCCACGTTCTTCGGCGAGCTTGGCTTGATCTTCAGCCCACTGCCAGTAGACCGCGTACCCCTGCTTGTGGCGGTTGATGATTTTTTGTGCTTTCCAGAGGGGCACGCCAAGGTATGTGCTGAGCGTCTCGCCACCAACGCCGTACTGGATCGCAAGCTTCGCAGTCTTGTGCTGTGCCCGGATGATTTCCAGTTCCTTGTTTTTCTTGTCCCTCATGGTTCCGAACGGTACTGCCTCGGTGACAGCAGCAAATTCCATGTAAGAGTCTGCCCCAGACGAATAGATCCGCATCAACTCGGGGTCGCCAGAGAATCCTGCCGCCAGCCAGTCTTCAGCGCCAGTCACGTCACATGCGACCAGTGCCATGCCTTCCCGCGGCGTAATCAGGTTGCGAACCCAATGCGGCCGGCTGAGCAGGAAGTCTTTGGCTTTGGGGTTGTTCCGAGACGTGACCGTGCCAAACATCCACAGCGTCGAGCGGTTGAACCCGTCCTCGCCGAGCACGGTCTCGAAGCGGCTGAGGTTGTTCAGCGATTTCCGGCACTGACGCAGTGGTTGGAGTTCGGGGTAGGCGTTACACATGTCGCCGAAGTAATCGTCTTCGAGCATGGGATCGCCTGACGGCGTAGCTTGCCACATAGCCCCGCGGTTGCCGACAGTTATGCCCTTGGACGCCAATAGCTCTGCGAACTTATTCATCTTGAACACGGGATGCGGCTTGGTCTTGGTCGTTTCCTTTCCTTCAATCACGTAAACACCGTAGCGGTGCGTCTCTTCGATCTTGTTGGCGATGCTGAGCTTGAGCTTCGGGGATTCGTCTTCGATGGCACGGAAACGTTCGGGGTCCACGGGGACGCCGTTATGCTCGAAGAATGCGTTCGCCTTGCAGTATTTCCCACGCCAGAGGGCCTGTTCGAGGTCCAGTTCAGGAAGCATCTGACGGCCCAGCCAGACGGTCGCATTCACGTCCTCTTCGCAATAGGCAAGGATCCGCTTCTGGTGCTGTTCCATCGCGATGCCTTCGGGCGGCTTCGTGCCGTTCTGAATGATGTAGTCACGCTCTTTGTCCTTGCTGCTCTTCCAGAAGTCCATCGGATTGCCGCCGAAGTAAGTCACGGCATCCACCAACCCTGTGCCCAAGTCCTTCAGGCAGTCCTTCCCACGCCACTTGCCGTTGATCATGTTCAGGAACTCGACGTAGAGGTCAACGCAATACTCTGGCAGTTCCCAGCCGAGCGACAGCATGGTCTTCAGTTCCGCGGGCAGGTTGTAGCCAAGGAAGAGCGTGTTCTTTGGATCGGGGAATGGGCTGGCGGCCGGCTTGTCGAAGAACATCTCGATCCGCCGGCCTTTGTGGAAGCCATGGGCAACGAGGCACACCGGGCGTTGTTTTTCGCCCGGTCGTGCCACGTACTCCGTATCGGGGACGTAGACATACGGAAAGCGTTCAGGTGTCAGCTTACTCGACATCTTCTTCGTCCTCGCGCGCTGCTACGCCGCCGCTCATGTAGTCGGTTACCACCTTGTCGTCGGCGACGTTTATGTTGGAATCGAATGCGTCCATAAGCATTTGCTCGAAGGACGGCAACGACGACCACTTGGGCTCGGGAATGGGCTGGTCGGCGATCTCAACGTTGTATGTCTGGCGTGCTTTGATGCTGCTCACGATGACGAACTCACGTTGCGCCTCTTGGACGGACTTGATCGCAGCCTTGCGCCACTTGCTGGAGGAAACGAAGACGTGCCACAGGAAGAATGTGCCGTCCGCACAGCCAGCCGTGTGAATGTCCATGAGCTTGCAGACATTGCGAAAACGCTCTGGCAAATCGCCGGACTCGAAGAGTTCGGGATTGATGTAGTGGAAGGTGCCTTCGTTCTCGTTGACGAACACCGGCAGGTTGAACGTGTGGTAGGCAGGCGAAGGATGGACCTTGACATAGATCCCCTTGGGCGGCTTTCCGAACTCATAACTGACTTGCTTTGCCTTGCCCGTGCGGCTAGTCGAAGTCGCGCCTTTTTTGGCTGCTTCGGCTGCCTTGCGGCTGGCGGGTGCGAACATTGTTTTCGAGGAGGTATTCTTCGTGGCGTTGGCGACAGCCTCGTGCGTCGCTTTACCATTTGCGGGAATGACTGCAGGTGACTCGAAAGCCACGTCAGACAGCCGTGCGGGATCGTTTTCTGGACTCAACATCTGTACCTCTTACGACTTAGGGTGGCGATTCAAAACTGAGGTAGCAGGCTGGATAGTCTGGTACTGCGGTTTTTTTCGGGCGGCAGGGAACCGAGTAGGAACCTGCCGCCCTCGATGACTTTTGGAAATCACCGTTCGCTTAACACTCAATACTGGATTTTTTGGAAATCCGGGACTTATAGGTGAGATTTTTTTAAGCGTAGTTTCTATAGCTTAGGGGCCGTGCGGCGGGTGGACCCGCCGGGCATGCAATTCAGCCGTTCAATCCGATCAATCTATCCGATCGTCCAATCCTGCCATTCCGTTCTGTCATGGACTAATAAATAAAACAAAAACATATTTATTGTTGAAGGGGTTGAATGATTGGAATGGTTGATCGGATTGACCAGACGGATTGAATGGATGGCCGAACACGGCGGCCAAACTGAACGTCGAGCAACTGGCTCCTTTACCGGCTCGGACTTGAGTAGGTTGGTAGAGAAGCATCGAATGGCCCCGGGGAATCATCCTCATGCGCCGACTTGATGAAGCCGTCGCCAGACACCTTCTTCACGTATTTGGACTCGCGGGAGGGTCTCGGGGCAGGCTTCGCCGTCGTAGAGCAGTTTGTGGCAAAGGACGCCTGCGATCATTTGCGTCTCGTTGTTCGCGTTTCCGTGAGTTCCAGTTCGAGGTATTGCGGATCAAAGCCGGTCTCATGGAGCACCCTTTCGATTTGTTTAGAGAATCCCTGTCGGCGAAATTGAACCGCTGAGACATTTACTGCGACTCTTACTGGAAGCAAACCAGCTTCTTGCCATTTCCTCGCTTGAGCACAGGCCGTCGTCAGCACCCATTCGCCGACGGGCACGATCAAGCCGCAGTTTTCCGCAATAGTTATGAATTTATCGGGTGGCACCAGCCCCAGTTTCGGGTGTTGCCAGCGGAGGAGTGCTTCCACTCCAACGATCTCCCCGGACACTATATCCATCTGCGGTTGATACACGAGAAAGAGTTCTTTGTTGTCGAGTGCCTGCTGGAGGCTGTTCTCCAGAGTCAACCTCTCCGCAGCCTGAGCGTCTATGTCCGCTGTGAAAAAACGAAAACTGTTGCGTCCACTCTCTTTGGCGCAATACATGGCGATATCGGCATTCTTGATCAGGGTTTCGCCGTTTGTCCCGTGTTCCGGGAAAATGCTGATGCCGAGGCTGCACGTGATATTCAAAGCATGACCTTGAATGGAATAATCACCGATGATTGCATCCATGAGCCGCTCAGCGGCAACCGCTGCATCGGTAGTGTCCCTGAGTCCCGTCAGTATAAGGAGAAACTCGTCGCCGCCTACGCGGGCTATGGTGTCCTGTTCACGCCCCCATGTCTTAAGTCGTTCTGCAACCTGTTGCAGAAGAAGGTCACCAACCGCATGCCCAAGTGAATCATTGATGTTCTTAAACCTGTCGAGATCGAGGAACAGAAGTGCAACTCTGTTTTTTTGCCGACGAGCGCTGGCAAGCGCCTGAGTCAATCGATCCTGAACAAGCCTACGATTGGGCAGTCCCGTAAGAGAGTCGGAGTAGGCTAGATGTTGAATTCGTTGCTCGGCTTTCTTGCGATCATCGATGTCCATGGTGGTACCGGACATGCGAGTTACGTGCCCAGCGTCATCATAGAAGGCCTGCCCGCTGGACATGCGCCAGCGCACGCTATTGTCGGGCCGAACAACGCGAAATTCGACGACGTAGTCTCGTTTTTCCTGAACTGCTCCGTCAATCTTCGCCTGCATCATTTTCCAATCGTCCGGATGTACAACGCCCTTCAAGGCCTGATAGCTTGCCTGAGTGTCTAGGGGCACGCCCAACAGAGTTTTGCAGATGTCTGACCACACGTGCCTGTCTTTTATGACATCCAAATCCCAGAAGCCTATCTTCGCCGCTTTCATGGCCATTCGCATGCGTTCTTCGCCCCGACGCAAATCGGATTGGGCTTGTTCCCGCGCCATCGCCTCCAATCGAAGGCTCTCCTGAGCCTGTTGGCGCTCGATCATCTCGGTTGCCAGTTGCTGGTTCGCCACTATGAGTTCGCGCGTCCGCTGTATTTCTCTCTCTGACAATGAACGGTACCGGCTTTCGCTTTCTACCAGCGCCTCCTGCGCTCGCCTTCTAGCGGTAACATCCCTTGCGATCCCCGAGACCCCCACGACCTTTGCCGTGTCGTCTTTGATCGCAGCAAGCGACAAACTCACATCGATGATCGTGCCGTCCTTCTTGAGACGTAGCGTGTCAAACCGTTCTAGGATCTCACCACCGGCAATCTTCTGGACGAGAACGTCAAGTTCCGAGCGTCTTTCCGGCGGGACACAAAACGAGATGTGGCGACCCAATGCTTCGGCGGCAGAATAGCCATAGGTGCGCTCCGCTCCACGGTTCCAGCTTGTTACCGTGCCGTCCGGTGCCACACTATTGATGGCATCGTCAGAGTTTTCGACGACGGCTGCCAATCGCAAACGTTCTTGCTGCGCTGCCATGTCCCTACGACGAATGATGAAGCTGATGCAGAACCCGAGACCACCAGCAAAGAAGACCGTGATGATGTGAGATGTCACGAGGGATAGTCGAGGAAAACATAACTGCTTCGTGATCTCGTAGACTGCTGTTACACACAACACCGTGAGACCGACCCGCAAAGCCCTGAAAAGTGGAGATCGTCTAAACATGAAACGGCTTAGTCACCAGAGGGCATTTGAAAGCGTGGAAGGTGGCGTGCTTCATGATCATGACCTATGGCAGAGAACGTTCATCAGCAGGAAAGGTTAGAAGCAGTATGACCGTCCGCCTAACCTGCGGATGTGATCCTCATCACACACTTCTCATTACTTCGGTAACGCTGCAATGTCCGCTCTTGAGCCTTGCTCGGCACTGCTATAATTTCAATTGCCGATCACCCCGGCATTGGCTCGCCCCTGACGGGCGTCATATTGTTTTCTCAAGTTGCTATCTCCCCGTAACCGGCGGGCGTGGCGAGCTTGCCGAAATCATTCGCACTTATTTCGGGTATCTGGAACTGGCTGTCCTTGCAAAAGATCTGGACGCACCGCATCATCTTGAACGGGCCCATCGTCACCGCCACCATGGCTTCTCGTCTGCCCCCGGCGAACCAAGAGGTTGGGTAGATAATGGGGTGCAAGATCGCCAGCCGCCGACACACTCGCCAAATCTCCAACCCTTCAGGCCGATACATTCGGTCGTACGGCGGATCCCAATAGCCGAATTCATGGACGTTGTCCGCAAGCGGCAAAGATTTCCAGTTATAGCCGTTGCTCAGGTCGTAAGCCGCGATGCCTTCAGGAATGCCGTCCGTCTTGCCAAACGCTGCGTCCGGAGTTCCGAACTGTTTGCAGATGCGATCCCAAACCTGCCCGCTGCCCCAGTGCCTGGTTCTTGGTCTTTGGCACGCCCAGTAAAGAGTCGATACAGGCCTTGATGAACTCCGCCGCGACTTGCGGCACGATCGCGTTGCCGTAGCCTTTAAGCAGCTCCACCCTGCGGGGAACCCCATGAGCCAGCGGCTCAATTCCGGGTTCAATCGGCCGGGCTTTTCCGTCGCGGCAGGGGAGCCAGACACATCCGTCCCAGAACCCAGTTCCTTGAGGTCGCGGCCCAGACACTTCTGCCTGCTGCCCTTCGCTGTCCTCGCACCCTCCACATAGTCCGACGCCTGCGGCGTCGCCCAATGGATGAGCTGCTGGGAGTGCACCTGCCCCATCGCCGGAATCTTCCAGGTGTTCAATGACCGGGAGTAGGAGTCGCCTATGTTCGGCGTCGGCCACTGCGCCAGTCTCGTCTGGTTCTCCCCGAAGCGACCCAGCTTGTCCGCTGTCGTCGGCGTACCCCAGGACGCCTCCCCAGTAGAGTCGCCGTCTGAGGTGGGGAGCGCCGACGCTGTGTGCGCCCATAACCACCGCCCCGCAGGCGTAGCCTTCCGCTTCCAACCCTGAAGAAACAAGGTCGAGCCATCCATGGGCAACCGCCGCCTCAACCTGCTCACCAACGACAAGCTGAGGTCTGCGCTCCGCGATGAGGCGGAAGAACTCCGGCCACAGGTGCCTGTCGTCCTCCATGCCGAGCTTCTTCCCCGCGCCGGAGAACGGCTGGCACGGGCACGACCCAGTCCAGCATTCGAGGTCCGGGACCCCGGCGAGCCGGAGGGCGTAGGCCCATCCGCCGATTCCGGCAAAAAAATGACACTGGGTATACTCACTGAGATCTTCTGGCTGCACGGCTGCGATGCTTCGTTCATCTATTGCTCCTTTTGGAATCAGTCCCTTGTCCATGAGTTCCCGCAGCCATTCGCAGGCGGCGGGGTCGCGCTCGTTGTAGTACACCCGGGCGCTCATAGGTATTGCTCTGCCGGCGCGCTGCCATCGCCTTCGCTTGTACTGCTGTCGTCGTCCTCCAAGTCTTCTGTTTTCGCCCCTTCGAGAAAGCCCGCCGTGAGCACGATTTTCCCGTCGCCCTCATAGCGGTACTCGACGCCATTCTTGTCCTTGAAGACGAGCCGATCGCCGACCGCGATTTTGCGGACGGTCACCCTGACAAGACTCTCCGCAACGCAGGTTTCAGCCTTCTTCTCACCTTCGAACAGCACGTCCACCTTAGGCACGCCGCCGTCTACTTCGTGCACGCGAGTGACGACGCCCACATCGACCTTCCCCTCGACCTTGACTTTCGTGCCTTTCGCAAACTGCTTCTGCTGTGGGATATCGCCGTCTGCGAGCAGCCGGTAGATCGTCGCCCGCGAGCCCAGACATGCCTTGTTCCTGACCCAGGCGTCAAAGGTGAGATCGGCTGGGGCATCAAGCAGGTCCGTCCGCCTGCCCTGACAGGACAGCGCGTCGTGGACGCGCCAAATCGCGGGAAGCATCGCCTTGCGTGCCTTGATCACGTCCGCATGGTGGAACGCGATGCACTGCACGCCCCTGTCCACGAAATCGTCCAGCTCCTTGAACGACATCGCATCGATGTCACCTTGTCTCACCTGAGACAAAGTCGCTAATGTGAGTACTTGGCCATCCTGCTCGGTGGGATCCGGGAGATGATCCTCAGTCTGGTCTGGAGCCGCATCGATGGACTGCGGATTCGCGGATGTTGCTTCTACGCCTGCCACACCCGAAGCGGTTTCGGATGAGTTACCATTTGGCGCTATAGGCTGCTGCGGCTGCATAGGAACGGCTTCGGTCTGGACAGACTTGCCGTTCTGTGCGGTCGCAGTGTTTTTGTTTGCTTTCTTAGACATAGTGTTTTCTCCTTTTTGAGCTTTTGCCGACTCCGTTCGGCATGTTGCGTTTACCCCCGACAGGTGTTTACTTCATGCTCATGCGATTCAAGACCCTATCAACTACGGCGCTCGGGATTCTAAGCACGCGATAGCGCCGCTTACCCTTCGTATTGTTGCGGCGCCCGAGATCGATGACCCCAGGCTCGTCCGCGAACATTCGGCGCACTGTGTCTCTGCTCACGCCCAGCATTTCTGCGACTTCTGCTACTGTTCGGAATTGCTCGTTCATGTTGCGATTGTGACGGTTGTGCGGGCAAAAAAAATGCGCTTTAGCGCAATCGTTTCTAGGGAGGGTCTTGCGGACTACAGGAACGAACGAGGAAGTTGCAACTGGGATTTTACGGAAGACTAAAGACCGAAGAACCACCTAGCGATCCGGGCGAGTCCGACATCTTTAATATCGCACCGAAACTCTTGGATAATTTTGTCCTTGAGGCTGAGAATAATGTTATCGACCATACGCTCTCCTATATGCGTCAGTTTTGCGATCTCTTTCTGCCTCATGCCTTGGGCTGTGAAGCATGCGACAAGCCATTCCTTGTCATCGAGCGTGCGGTGCCGTTCCATTGCTGTTTCGTAGCTAATCGAGCCAAGCGCCGATTTCTTAGCCACCTGCCAGAACAGTGCGTTGCGCTTTGCGAACTCGTCAGGATTGTCTATCCACTGATAGATCAGGTCGCGGTCTTTCTGGCTGACATCCGCCACCTTGGCCCATCTTTTCAGGAATTGCTTCTCCTGCACCGAACCAGCTGGCGCTAGCCAGTTCTTTGCATGATGCTCTCGTGCCTCCTTGCGAAGCTCTTTGTTGTTTGTTTTTGCCAAAGGTTGTCGCAGAGCGTCTTTTGATGAGTTCTCATCGGTCGGAGAAGGTGAAACTTGACGTTCTGATCGCCTCGGCAATGCCAGCGACTTGTGAGGTGCTGGCTTCTTTTTCATATTCGCAGCTTAGGATGACACGCGGTGTTTGGCCATAGCACCCTTATGCGTGCGGACCTTGTGAGTAAACAGCACCGACTGCGGTATCGCCCGGTGCCGAAGGAAACCGTCAAATTGTGATTTCGGACTCGGTGAAAGAAAAGAATGGATGGAAATGTCCAGCCGGCCCAGACAATCGCATATAACTACCCGGCAAAATGGCACTTTTGCGATTTTCTTGGGACGGACTGATCAGCCAGGCTTTTACAACAATTGAAAGCAGTCCATTCTGTAGTTCCGCCGATCACAAAGGTGATGCGGCTGCTGATCGGTGACGCTCGAAAAGATTGCTGAATTCGCCCCCCCAGTCAGTTCGTGGAATGCCCCTGAGCTTCATTTCCTCATTTGTCTCTATCCCCACCGCAAGGGGAGGCACTCACTGCCAATAATTGCTAGGGCTATTGATCGGAATTCTGCATTTGAGGACGCAGAACCGCTGAATCCGGCAAAAGCCGGAACATTCAGTAATTAATAAGAAGAAGATTGACCGGGCGTGAGTCGCGGCAACGAAGGATTGATTAGAACAGAAATGGAAGAGCAATTTTATACGGTGGCGGAAGCCGCCGAAATTCTCAAGGTCAGCACGGACAAGATCACAAAGATGTTCGAGGACGAGCCGGGTGTGGTGGACTTGGGTTCACCGGAACAGTCCCACAAACGCAGGTATCGTGTCCTGCGGATTCCCCACGCAGTTTTCAACCGCGTCATCCACAAGCGGCGGGTGCAGTAGTCGCCCTGGGAGCACCGAGCAGATTGTGTCAGGAATTCGATAAAGGGCGAATTTATTGAACAGTCCCGCGCACTGGAAACAAAGGTTCAGGTAGCACCATCTTTTTCCATGCATCCTTGACTTCTGCCTCTAGCATCTGCTGACGTTCTTTCACCCAAGCAGAATAGTATTTTTCAGTTGTCCGAATGGTTTTGTGACCAAGCAGGAGGCTCACCCGCTCGATGGGTACCCCCGCTAGGAGCATTTCAACCGCGAAGGTGTGACGGAACCGATGCGATAACATTTCTTCCCGTCCGTGCGTAACGCAAGCCTTGTCGAACACGGGCCTTAACCAGTCGCCAAACATGGCGACAATAGAGGTGTTTTTCATGCGGCCGGGATTCCAGAAAAAATAATCAGGATGGTCGTTGGGCAGGGTACGCAGCATCTCTGCAACAGCGGGGGGCAACGGAACAAAAACCTCTGTACCCGTTTTATTGCGGCCTCTTGTCAGGTTGTTATTGGCATTGATTGCGTCACGCCTGAGCGTGGCTGCGTCCATGCAGGCCAATCCAGACCAGCGCTGGAGCAGAATGAATGTCTTCACCTTGTACACGATCTCAGGTGTAAATCCGCACTGATCGACTGCTGCCAGAATACGCTCGAACTCGTCCCGAGCGAGTGGCAGGACTTGGCGTTGCCCGCTCGGAAGGGACTTCAGCTTTGCACCGGGGTCAGCCGCAATGAGGTCTGTGCAAAATGCCCACTTGAAGAACGTCTTAACCACTGACCAGTGAACGGCTGGGCTCCCGCTCTTCGGTTTGAATTTCCATGTTGAACGCCACTCAGTCAGCAAGCGGGCCGTGACATCCTTGAGCAAAATGACCCGACGGGCGTTGGCGTAGTCCCCCAGGCGGGCGAGCATTCGTCGTGCCTTCGAGGGGTCTTTGATTTCCCGCTGAACCATGTCGGCCAGGTACAGATCGGCAGCCGATTCGATGGTTATGTGGTCTGGCTTCTTGATCGGCTCGATTCCGAGGGCTTCCAATTCGAGGTCTTGCTCCAGCTTGCGGGCCGTTTTTGTGGCGATGTCCCATGACCGCGTGTGCGCGGACCTGTTCCCGTCCTTGCCCCACCGCAGCCACAGAGGGCAGCCGCACCGCTTGTACTGCCCGGCATTCTTCTCTTTGCTCTTGGGGCACTTCTTCGAATGCCTTGCGTGAACCGTAACCGTCATACGAATTTTTCCCTATGACCTTTAATACTGAAGAACGACCGAGAACCCTTGTGTTCAAAGGGTTTCGGCAGTACAAAAGCAGTACAAAAGTTTTGGATTTTACGTAAGCGGTTGGAAACGCAGGGGCAAAAGTTGGCTCCTCAGGTAGGACTCGAACCTACAACCCTCCGGTTAACAGCCGGATGCTCTGCCATTG
>Ga0302198_10004198_pt1 | contig 14042 bp, 16 predicted proteins | sample II_Bog_N2_2_FD_193521 | JGI IMG/M metagenome (GOLD analysis project Ga0302198, IMG submission 193521) | Peat permafrost microbial communities from Stordalen Mire near Abisko, Sweden - II_Bog_N2_2 | ecosystem: Environmental > Terrestrial > Soil > Wetlands > Peat | place: Sweden: Abisko... | reverse complement strand
CTACAGAGGCTGCGGAAAAAGGCTCTGCTCCAGGCGAAATGCCCGAAAAGCATACCTCAGGGGCTAAAGCCCGTGTTGATTCTACAGCGCTTACGGCACGACTGAAGTCGTGCCCTGATACAAAGCCAAAGTTTCTCAACAAGCTCCTAGGGGTTCCGCTTCGCAAACCGCCGTCCGCGAATCTCGAATTCTCCGCTGGCTACGCGGGCAATTGCCTCGGTGTAGGCGATGTGCTCCTCGGCCAGAATGCGCGCGGCGAGGGAGTGGGCGTCATCGGTCTCCGCAACCGGAATCGCCCTCTGCACGACGATCGCGCCGTGGTCCAGATGCTCATCGACAAAGTGCACCGTGCAGCCGGCCACCTTGACGCCGTAGTCGAAGGCCTGCTGCTGGGCCTCAAGGCCCGGAAAGGCGGGTAGCAGCGACGGATGGATGTTGAGAATGCGATTGGGAAAGGCGGCGACAAACTCCGGCGAGAGCAGCCGCATGTAGCCGGCAAGGCAGACCAGGCCCACCCGATGTTCGCGCAGGCAGGCGACCACGTCGGCGTCGTGTTCGGCGCGGTTGCGGCCTTTGGAGACAAAGAGCGCCGTCGGCAGGCCCAGTTCACGGGCAGCTTGCAGGCCGGGCGCTTCGGCGACGTTGGAGATCACGATGGCGATCTCGACGCCGGGGAGGCAGCCGGCTCGGATCGACCCGGCGATGGCGAGGAAATTCGAACCGCGGCCGGAGAGGAGGATTCCGAGGCGAAGGGGCCGATCTTTTGAAGCTTGTTCCAAGGTTTGCCTCAGGGGCTAAAGCCCGCGTTGATTTTGATGCAGCTACGGCACGGCTGAAGCCGTGCCCTTTCAAGGCAAGAGGCAATCGCCTTGATTAGGTGTACTGCACCCGGCGCTCGCCTTTGACCACGCGGCCGACGACGTAGAACTTTTCCTCGGAGCGGTCGAGGAGGTTCTTGGCGCGCGCAAACTTGGCCGCCGGGATGGCCGCGATCAGGCCGATGCCCATGTTGAAGGTGCGCATCATCTCTTCCTGGGGGACCTGGCCGAGATCGCGAAGATGCTCGAAGATGGGCTGCACGGGCCAGGAGCCGATCTCGATCTGCGCTCCGATGTTCTTGGGGAGGATGCGGGGCAGGTTTTCGGTGATGCCGCCTCCGGTGATGTGGGCCATGCCTGTCGTCAGCCCCGCCGCCACCAGCTTTTGAATCAGATGGAGGTAGCTGCGATGGGTTCTCATCAACGCCGCGCCGGCCTTCTCCCGGATGGCGGTCACATACTGCGTTGGCTTGTAGCCAGCCACATCAAAGAGCAGCTTGCGGGCCAAGGAATAACCATTGGTGTGCAGCCCGGTGGAGGGCAGCCCGATCAGCACGTCTCCGGCCTTGATTCCCGCGCCGGTGACCATCTTGTCGCGGTCCACCGCGCCCACGATGAAGCCTGCGAGGTCGTATTCGCCGTCGGCATAGAAGCCAGGCATCTGCGCCGTCTCGCCGCCGATAAGCGCGCAGGCGTTGGCCTTGCACGCCTCCGCCAGCCCGGTGACCACGGCCTCAGTCACCTCCGGGTCCAGCTTACTGCTGGCCAGGTAGTCCAGGAAGAATAGCGGCGTCGCGCCCTGAACGGCGATGTCATTGACGCAATGGTTCACCAGGTCTGCGCCCACCGTGTGGTGCAGCCCCAGCTCGAAGGCTACCTTCAGCTTGGTGCCAACGCCGTCGGCCGAGCTCACAAGAATGGGGTTCTTCCAGCGCTGCATGTCGAGCCGGTAGAGGGCGCCGAAACCGCCAATTCCTCCGAGGACATTGCGGTTGAAGGTCTTCTGCGCCAGGTACTTGATGCGCTCCTTGGCGCGATTGCCGCCGCTGATGTCAACGCCGGCATCAGCATAGGTCACGGATTGAGGCTTGGATTCGTCAGGCACGCTTTTGTCAGGCATGGTGCGGCTTTCTGCGGGTGGAGTTGTTGAGCGGCGCTGCTGGCCGGGAATGTCAATTTTAGCAGGATTTCGATACGACTGTGGTGCGTTGTGGATATCTGCGGACTCCTGCCGGAAAAGTATCGGGATTGCTTGATGGAAAGCCGGCTTGACAAAGAATCAGATCCACGCTACTCTGATCTGGAAAGCTGACTTTACATGGATCGCACGATCACAAACCGCGTAAAGGAGCTCCGGGCCGCGCGGGGATGGACGCAGGAGCAACTGGCCCAGGCTGCCAGGGTCTCCCGGCAGAGCATCAACTCCATCGAGCGCAACCGCTACGTTCCCAGCCTGGAGCTGGCGCTGACCTTTGCCCTCATCTTCTCCTGCTCCACCGACGAGATCTTCCAATTGGAGGAAAAAGCATGATCCATCCTGTTCTCAGCCGCATTCTCATGCTCGACTATGTTACCGACGAGCGATTCCGCGAGCATCAACGCCGCTCGACCAGCGCCGCTGCCATCGGCGGCACGCTCACCGCTTTTGTCCTGCTCGAATATCACCTGCTCATCGAGCATCGCGTTCCCTGGGATCTGATCACGGTGATCTATGCCATGGGCGCGATAAAAGTCGCCCTCATGCTCTGGTACCGCTTCAAAAACTGAATTTGGACTACTTTCCTGGTTCGCGCGCCGTGTGCAAAGCTGCTCATTTCGTCCTTGAAAGGAACTTTCATGTCCCCGCTCGATACTTGCAGTTTGAAAAAATCTCTGCCGCTCCTCTTTGCACTGCTCGTCGTTGCTCAAGTCGATCTCGCCAGTGCAGCCGGCTGGCCGCAAACACTCTTGTCGTTGTTACATCTCACTGCGGCGCACGACGATCAATGCGGGAGTATGTGTGCCGGGATAGGCACATCGATCGATGTCATTGTGCTCTTTCAACTCGCTCGCATCTTTACCAAACGCGCAATGCGAACTCGTCACGATTGAAGCCAATTCCCAACAGAACTATCACAAAGGAGGAACCAACAATGTGTCTCAATCATCGCCAACTCGATCCCAAAAGCCGCCGCCGCATGGTCATCGCCAACATCGCGCTGATTCTCGGCATTCCGCTGTCAAACTCCGTGCGCTTGCATTGGGTTCACGGTCTCAGTCAGATAGAAGTGAATTGGCTCGACGCAATCACCGGCTTTTGCTTCGGTCTTTACATTGCAATCATGTTCTTTGGGTTGCGGGGATCTCGCCGCTGCGGCCTCACCGACTCTGGAAAGTGATAGAGGCCTCACACGCCATCGGGTGCAGCCACTGAACTGCGTCCGTGCCGTTGTCTTCCACTTGAATCACTGATCTTTGGAGCAAGCCATGAAAGTTACGATAATTGGTCACAGCACCGTCCTAATCGAAGCCGCCGGGACGAAAATTCTCACCGACCCCTACTTTGGAACGTGGGGCAATCTGGCCTACAAGAGGATTGCTCCTCCGTCGGAGACAAGGGAGGGCCTGGAGGCCGTCGATCTGGTTCTGGTCTCTCACAATCACTGGGACCACACGGATTCGGGGTACTTTCGCGGCTTGGCGGCACAGGTTCCCATAGTTGCGCCCGGCGCGGCGGCATGGATCACCCGCGCCAAGGGGGCAAAGAATGTGGCCGGACTTGCGCGGTGGGAAAAACGGCAATTTGGTCCTGTTGCGATTACAGCGGTTCCCGCCCTGCACATGGGACTGCCGGGCGGATTCGTGATTGAGGCCGACGGCAAGCAGATCTACTTTGCCGGCGATACCTATTTTGCCGGATTCATGGAGGAGATTGCCGCAAAGTTCCGGCTGGATCTGGCGCTGATGCCGGTTACGACCTTTCGCATCCCGATGACGATGGGGGAAAAGGGCGCCGTGCGAGCCGTGGAGGTGCTTCGGCCCCGGACGGTGATTCCGATTCATCTGGGAATTCAGCCCCGCTCTCCGCTGCTGCGGACTGGGCAAACTCCGGAGGGCTTCAGCAAGCATGTGCACGACGCGGGATTGCAGACCGAGGTTGCGATTCTGCGCGAGGGCGAGAGCTGGACGAGCCGGGATTGACGGGCTTCCTGACAAAGACAACCACATGAGGCAGCAAGCGGCGGCGACGACCCCGATTCCGGCAAACTACAGGAATTTCACGCGCTCCTCGGGTGCAGGTAGCGGACAGCTTTCCAACCGCCCCCAGATGCGATAGCGCCAGCGGGCGACGAGGCGATAGCCCAGGTCGCGGAGTGGCCGTGGAATCCAGCACAGCGCCGCAGCAACCGACGGCCAGGGTTGCGGCAGCTCGCCGAGCAGCGCCAGAACCGCATCCGACCGCACCAGCACGCACTCCGCCGCTTCTCCGCAGTCTCGCACAACCAGAATCGTGTTTGGCCCGGCCTCCAACTCGGGGATGCCTATCTTGTGCCGCGCCAGCAACGCGGCAACCTCCGCGGAGCCCGAGGCCGTAAATCGCAGCCGGTCCAGCCGGTCGCGCCGCAAGAACCATCGCACCATGCGGTTGCACAGTGCACAGGTGCCATCGAAGACAACCAGCAAGCGGCCGTCGAGTCTCAAAAAACTGCTCACCATCAACAGGATGCGGGATCAAAGCCGTCCGATTCAATTCGGAGGATCCGCAGCCAGCTCGCCTTCTATACTGTAGCCACCATGAGTTCGCCCGACGCAGCCCGCAACCGCACTCGTTCCCAGGCACTTCAACAGCGCGCCGAGCGCTTCTTTCCGGGCGGGGTCAACTCGCCGGTGCGGGCCTTTCGCGCGGTGGGCGGCGCGCCACCGTTTGTCGAGCGGGCCGAAGGGGCCTGGCTCACCGATGCCGACGGCAACCGGTATATCGACTACTTCGGCTCCTGGGGGCCGATGATTCTGGGCCATGTTTTTCCGCCGGTGGTCGAGGCCATTGAGCGGGCCGCGCGCAACTCGGCCAGCTTCGGCGCATCCACGGCTGCCGAGGCGGACCTGGCCGAGCGGGTGGTCGCCTGCTTCCCGGCCATCGAGAAGCTGCGGTTCGTCAGCTCCGGAACCGAAGCCACGATGAGCGCCATCCGGCTGGCCCGCGCCGCCACCGGACGGAAGATTATCGTGAAGTTCGAAGGCTGCTACCACGGCCACGCCGACGGGCTGCTGGTCAAGGCCGGCTCGGGCGTCGCGACCTTTGGAATCCCCGGCTCAGCAGGTGTGCCGGAAGAGATCGCCAGCCTCACTCTTGCTCTGCCCTACAATGACCTGTCCTCGGTGGAAGCCGCATTCGCCGCTCATCCCGGCGCAATCGCCGCCGTGATTCTGGAACCGGTGGTCGGCAACGCCGGCTGCATCGCGCCCGCCGCTGGCTACCTGGCCGGCCTGCGCGGACTCACTGAACAAAATGGAGCGCTGCTGATTGCCGACGAGGTGATGACAGGCTTCCGCGTGGCTCTGGGCGGAGCGCTGGAGCTTTATGGCATCGATGCCGACCTGGTCACGCTGGGCAAGATTGTTGGCGGAGGACTTCCCGTGGGCATTTTCGGCGGCAAGCGCGCCCTTATGGACCTGCTGGCCCCGCTCGGCCCCGTCTACCAGGCCGGAACCCTCAGCGGCAATCCGCTGGCGATGGCCGCCGGAATCGCGACTATCAGTTATTTACAGGCTCACGCCGCCCAAGTATATCCGCAGCTTGAAGCCACCGCCAAAGCCGTCGCCGAGGGCGTGGCCGCTGAGGCCGTCAACGCCGGCGTTGCGCTCACCCTTAACCGAGTAGGCTCCATGTGGACCTGGTTCTTTACCGAAGGCCCGGTCACCGCCTATGCCCAGGCCGCTAGGAGTGACACTGCCGCCTTCGGCTGCTTTCACAGGGCGATGCTCGATCAGGGCGTCTGGCTTCCGCCCTCGCAATTTGAAGCTGCTTTCCTCAGCACGGCGCACGGGGAAGCAGAGGTCAAAGCGACTATTGCGGCTGCCCGCGAGGCATTCAAGGCCGTCCTGGCCCAATAAGCTAAGCGAGGCCAACCTGGTCGTGCTGCTTGGCTTATCCACTTGACAATAACGCAAAAAAGCATACACTGTAAATACAGTGATTGAGAAAGGGGCTCCGCTCTCTCGGCTGCAAATACACATATTTAGAAGCATTTATGAACGATAGAACACTGATTTTCGATTGGGACGAGGCCAATCGGAACCATCTAGCCCAGCACGATGTGAGACCTCAAGAAGCCGAAGAGGTCTTTCTTCGAGACCCGCTCGATATGGAATTGCAGATTGCCGGTGAGGGCGACGGGGAAGAGCGGCTCCAGCAACTCGGAGAGACAGCGGCGGGACGAATTCTGCAACTGGTAACCACTTGGCGCGGCGGAAAGGTGAGAGTGATTTCCGCATGGGATGCGCCCAGACAACTCAAGCTCTACTATCTGGCCGAAATGGAGCGGCGCTATGGAGACACTGACGATTCCGAAGTTTGAAAATGAGACCGACGAGGCCAACTGGCTGTATGAGAACCGGGATGGGCTGGCTAACGCCTTCCTGCAGGCGGCGCAGGAGGGACGTGTGCGGCAAGGCACACTGAGGCAACGCGGCATCACGCCTCCAACCACCATTCGCCTCGCCCCGGAGGACATCTCTCGCGCCCGAACCCTGGCCGAGCGCCGCGGCCTGCGTTATCAGACCTACCTCAAGATGCTGATTCACGAGGCATTGGAGAGGGAAGAACGTCTGGCCAGCTAAGCACAGCGCCCCGTCATCGTGAGCGAGCGCAGGAAGCCGAAGAACCTGCAGCTTGTCTTCATCGCGGAAAGGGCAGGAGAACCGAGAACCTTTGACTCAGAAATCAAGTCTGCCCGTGCTCCGCGTCTCGTCCATCGCTTTCTGCCATTCGTTGGCCAGCCGCAGCGCTCATGCGCGGGGCAGAGCACAGACCATCTTTGGGGCGGCCCGATCTAATTGGCCAGCCTCGCGCGCAAGACCCCCACGCCTGGCTGCGTGAGGGTGCAGCTTGCGGTCTGATCGCACCGGTAGTGAATCAGCACCGGATAGTCCTGCCAACTGGAGTTAGCGCTCGCCGCGCTTGCCTTGTCGACCAGGAACATCTTTCTCCCGCGGGTTTGGATCACCCCACGGGAGAGGTCAAAATCGACGACTGCATCGTCTCCTTCGATCGAGAAGGGCAAGAGTCTTGCAGGAGCCTTCGCGGCGATCTTTTTTGCGCGAGCGGCAGGTGTCTCAGCAGGCAGGCGCTCCGCGCCTGCCCCTGCCTCATCCTTGCGGGTCAGCAATTCATCCTGCTCGTCAAGGGGTGGAAAGTCCGGCGAAAGACTCCAACTAGCGATCTTTTCATAAGAATCCGCCGAGCACGGAAGATCTCCCTGAGCGTTGATGGCCATAATCCGCCCATCTGGACCGATCTGATTCCGGAAGATGTCCTTGCCCTGCTCCCGCGCGGCTTCCTGGGCATTCAATCGCGCAAGATCAGTCTCTTGTGGCAATGGCCTACCGGAGGCTTTCGCTGCATCCGTCTTTCCCGCCTGGGAGTCTGGAGCGGATGGGGCAGCGGCCGCCGCATTCCTGGCATCGTACTTCAAAACGATCTCCTTGGAGCACAAAACAAAGCCCTGGGAGTCCTGCAGGTTGATTCCAATGGATAGGGGACGTGGCGAATTGGCAACCGCCAGCGCAAATCGCGCCTGTTGATCCGAATCGCTGGGCGTGACCGCCAGGCGGTACTCGAGCTTCTTATCCCATTTAATAAACAGATGGCCTTCCAGTCCGGTCGCGGTCGATGTGACTGGTCCCATGTCGTAGCGTCCATTCGGGACGCGCATAAAGTAGGAGGCAACGGCAATTACGGCCCCAAGCAGGACTCCGAGACTCACGCCCGCTGCGACATAGAACATGGTCGAGTTCTTCGCGAGTTTCCGAATCCGTTCAACCAAGAACCCATGGGAGGACGGCGGTGGAACGGGAGGCTTAGCGGCGGGAAGTTGCTCTTCCGCGGCTGCGCTCAGATCGATGGGGATCGGCAGATCCGCGTCCGCGCTTATGCTCGCGTAACCGAGATGCTCTGGCTCCGCAGGCTCGCTGTCGGAATCCTCCGAGGCCGACGCGACGATCCTGTAGTTGCTCATTGGAAGCGGTTCCAAGTCCCCTGACTCGCTGTTGAACTCTTCCAACTCCGCGTCCGGAAGCTTGTCGCCGAGGCTTGGCTCCTCATCCCAATTCTTCTTCTTGCGGTTGGGAAATCTGAGATTCTCGTCCATAGTCAGGCACCCTCTCTTTTCCGGCGGCCGCAATGCCGGTCTTCGGAGCCACTAGCATTGAAGCACAATTTGACCCCCGTGAAAACCCTAAACTGTTGTGGATCACGGCTAAGGCTACCGGCGGACGTGCTGCGAAGGCGCCACCGCGGCCCTTTCGATCCGGCCAATCCCCTCCCGCTTTTTCCCTCTTTGCCCGAAGCCGGCCCTCGCCGGCCCGCATCCAATCGAACGGGGTTCAGACAAGAGAGGAGGAACAGCCATGATCATAGGCGTTCCCAAAGAGATTAAGGACAATGAAGCTCGCGTCGGCGTGACGCCGGCAGGCGTGAAGGCCCTTGCAGAGGCAGGGCACACGGTTTTGGTGGAGACTCAGGCAGGCGCTCTCTCCGGCTTTCCCGATGCCGAGTACCAGGAGGCCGGCGCGGAGATTGTCGGCGAGGCTGGCTATGTCTGGGGCAAGTCCGACACCGTTGTCAAGGTGAAGGAGCCCATCGAGCCAGAGTACGCCTTCTTCCGCGACGGCCTGGTCCTGTTTACCTATCTCCACCTGGCCCCGCTGCCCGCGCTGACCGAAAAGCTGCTGGAATGCAAGGTCATCGGGATCGCCTATGAGACCGTTCGCGACCGGAAAGGCACACTGCCGCTGCTGACGCCGATGAGCGAAGTGGCGGGGCGCATGAGCGTGCAGGTGGGGGCCGCATATCTCGAAAAGGAGCACGGCGGACGCGGCATCCTGCTGGGCGGAGTGCCGGGGGTTCCTCCGGCGCATGTCACCATCGTCGGCGGCGGGGTGGTAGGCTCGAACGCGGCCAAGATCGCGCTGGGTTTTGGCGCAAAAGTCACGCTCGTGGACGTCAATCTGAACCGGCTTCGGGAGCTGGACGACATCTTTGGCGGAAGGCTCTACACGCTGGCCTCAAACAGCTACAACCTGGCCCATGCCACCCGCGAGGCCGACCTGGTGATCGGCGCCGTGCTTATTCCGGGTTCGATGGCGCCCCGGCTGGTGACCCGCGCCATGGTGGCCGGGATGAAGAAGGGTTCGGTCATTGTGGATGTGGCCATCGACCAGGGCGGCTGCGTGGAGACGGCCCGGCCCACGTCGCACTCCAACCCGAGTTATGTCGTGGATGGAGTCGTGCACTACTGCGTCACCAATATGCCCGGCGCAGTGCCCCACACCTCCACTCTGGCCCTGACCAATTCGACCTTTCCGTATCTGCTGCGCATCGCTAATCTTGGGGTTCGCGAGGCGGTTCGCCAGGATGCGGGCCTGGCCGAGGGGCTGAATACCTGGCTGGGGAGGCTGACCTGCCGCGGCGTGGGCGAGAGCCAGCAGCGGCCGTGGGCGGCGTCGGCGGAGGCGATTGGATAATGGCAGGGACCAGGAAACAGAGGTCAGCGCGGGCAAAAGCCTATGTGGTTTCCCGCCCCTGCGCCGCAAAGAAGGCGCAAGGGCGGGGTGCCGCGCCTTCCTCATCACCTATTCCGACTCGCCTACGACTGCATACCTGCGTGTTATCCCATCCGGGAGCAAGAACTCGTATGCCTGATGGTATTGCGAAGCTTCAGGCGGCGCATATTCCAGTTCCTTCGCCTTGTAATCGCCGATACGAAGCACCAATTCCGAATCCTCGATAGTGTCGAATTCGAATATCTTTCCGTTCGCTGCGCTGCTGAGTTCGAATTTCTTGCCATTGATGACTACGTTCAGGCGTTGTTTCATCCCGCAACGTACGTGGCCAAGGCTTTCGTGGCACATGGCGACCAAAGAGGAAGCCCGCACATGAACAACAATGGCATAGTCTGCCGGGTTCGGTTTTGGTTTTTCCGCCCACGCCATCGCGGACGAGAGCAGAAGAATTACAAAGAGAAGTTTCTTCATGGTTTTCTCCGGCTGCCATCATGGCAAACGGAGGGACGGGGGCGCAAGGGAGCGAAAACGAGCTGATACTTTCCTATTGACATATAAGCTCTATTAGATATATATCTAATAGGACTATGGCAAGACGTTCAAGTTCGAGCATGGAAGTGCTTCTTGGCCTGCTGTCGATCGCGCCCATGTCGGGCTACGACCTGGGACAGGCCATCCGCGGATCGGTCGGCTTCTTCTGGAACGAGAGCTACGGGCAGATCTATCCCAACCTGAAGAAGCTGGCGATGGATGGGTTTGCGATCTCGAAGACAGAGCGGCAAAAGGGCAAGCCGGAGCGGCACGTCTATTCCATTACGAAAATGGGGCGGGAGCGGCTGGCGGCATGGCTCAAGGTCAAGCCGCAGCCGGAGATTGCGCGCAACGAATTGCTGCTGAAGCTGTTCTTTGGCGCGCAGATTTCCCCGGAGATCTCGATTCAACACGTGGAGCGCATGGTGGAAAACGAGAGCGCGTTTTTGCGCGAGTTCAGGCGGATCGAGCGGGAGGAGATCAGCGCGCGCCATGAGTTTCCCGACGCCCCCTATTGGAAGATGGCGGCGCGCTTCGGACAGTTGGAACTGGAAGTGCACCTGCGCTGGGGCGAAGAGACATTGGCCGAGCTGCGCAAGATCGCGAAACAACAGCAGACTCCTTCGAAGAACCGATAGGAGAAGAGCCATGCAGGCAGATGAGAATCGCGAAGTCGAGAATTCAAGGCCACAACAAAAGCCGGAGCAGATCGCTTCGTCGGCGCATTCTGTGGGGTTCCTGCTGATTGGAGGCGGGGTGGTCGCCTTGGGCTTTCTGGCGCAACAGGCACCCAGCGGGGGCGGCGGCGCGGCGTCAGGCCAGCTTGCCAGCCACAGCAAAGCCATTCCGATCTACCTGACCGCAATCTTCATGGACTGGGCGCTCCTTTATTACTGCTGGGCCGGCGTCCATCACCGTGGCGGCAATCTGGCCGCGCTCTCGGGCGGGCGATGGACTTCATGGAAAGACGTATGTGTGGATCTCGGAATCGCCTTGCCGTTCTGGGTCATTTGGGAAGGCGCGGCCTATGGCGTTCACTGGCTGCTTTCCTTGGGAATGGGACCAAGCAGCGCGAAGACCGTCGATAGCCTCTTGCCGCAAAGCTTGCTGGAGGTTCTGATTTGGATTGGAGCATCCATCACCGCGGGCGTCTGCGAGGAGATGGCCTTCCGCGGCTACGTGCAGCGTCAACTTCACGCGCTGAGCGGGAATGTTGGGTTGGCCGTGCTGGGGCAGGGCCTGGTCTTTGGCTTGTTTCACAGCTATCAGGGCTGGACGAACGTGATCGTCATCAGCGTGCTGGGAGTTCTGTATGGCGTCTTGGCCGCATGGCGAGGGAACTTGCGCGCGAATATCATCACTCATGCCTGGACCGACGTTTGGGAGGGCTGGCTGAAGTTCGTAGTCTGGCGGTAGGTGAGATCATCTTCGGTCTTTTGTTCCCCGATCCCTAACAACTGACCGCTGACCACTCACGGTTCTATAATCGCCGCATGAGGTTCATGGCCGATCCTCGATGGCGGTCGGTTGCTCTGCTTGGGGGCGGGTTGCTCTTCTTCTTGGCCCTGTTGGGCGCCTTGCAGGCGTTCAACACCTCCAACGTGAGCTTTCTCAATCCCGAAACCGCCGGCGACACGCTGCTTTCTGTCGGCCTGATCGTGCTCGTCTTTCTTCTGCTTCTGCTGCTGCTTGTGCTGCTGCTGAGGAACCTGCTCAAGGTCTACGCGGGACAGGAAGGCAGCGGGCTGGGGGCGCGGCTGCGCTCGCGCATGGTGCTGGGCGCGGTGCTGATTGCCCTTGCGCCCGCAGTCCTCATGTTTCTGTTCAGCTTTCTGCTGATGAACAGGTCGCTGGACCGCTGGTTTTCGCCGAACACCTCGGAGATGCGCGAGGACTCGACCCGGGTGGTGGTGGAACTGGCGCACTACGTGAGGGACAACGCCCGGCAGGAGGCGGAATCGATCACCGCCTCGGGCGCGCCGGACGGAGATCAGCTGGCGCTCCAAAGCGAGCTGAACTCGCGCCGCATTTCGCTGGCGGGCGGATTTGCAGTGGTTTATGACAGAGATCTGCGGGTGTTGGCCAGTTTTCAGGCCCCGCCGGAATCGAGCCAGGCCAGCCTGATTCCCTGGCCGGAGGAGGGCGGGCAGGGAAAGACGATTTCGCTCCACGGGCCGCTTTCGGCCAACCTGCTTTCCGTAGCCCAGCGCAGCGATGAGCCAGTGATGAAGCTGGCCGGCCAGGAGTATGCGCTAGGCATTTCGACGACTCCGTCAGGCAAGATGGTCGTGGCGGCGGAGCTCATGCCGCAAGGGCTCAGCCAGCCCGCCATGCGCATCCGTTCAGGTTCGGCCACTTACTGGGCGCTCTTCCGCAAGCGCAACCAGATCCGCACCTGGTTTTTCCTTATCTTGTTAGTGGTTACCGTACTCGCGTTCTTTCTCAGTGTGTGGATGGCGCGATTCCTTTCCAACCAGATCACGCGTCCGGTGGAAGCTTTGGCCGTGGCCATGGCTGAGATTGCGACGGGCAAGTACGACCATCGTGTCGAGCTTGCGGCCACCGGGGAGATGGGCGAACTGGTGAGCGCTTTCAACCGGATGGCGGGCGACCTGGACGCCAGCCGGCACCTGGCTGAGACCTCCTCCGCGCAACTGACCGCCGCGAACCAGGCGATCGAGGAGCGCCGTCGCGAACTGGAGACCATCGTCGAGACCATCCCCTCGGGTGTGGTGACGCTGGACTCGAGCGGCACGATTTTGCAATCGAATCGCGCCTTTGCCGCGCTGCTGGGCCGGCGTGTGGACTTCGGCCTTGGCGGGGAGAGGATCGAATCGCTCTTTCCCGCCGAGTGCGCCGACGATCTGGCCGGTGTCATTCGCCGCGGCCGCCGCATGGGCGCCGCCTTCACCGAGATAGAGTTCAACGCACGGGGCCGCATCTTGCACCTGGCCATCACCAGCGCGCGATTTGAACTGACACGCGGGCGGCCGGGAACCGTGCTGGTGGTCGAGGACACGAGCGATCTGCTGCGCGCGCAGCGCCAGTTGGCGTGGAAGGAGGTGGCGCAGCGGGTAGCCCACGAGATCAAGAACCCGCTCACCCCCATCGCGCTCTCCGCCGAGCGGATCGGCCGGCATCTTGACCGTAGCCAACCGGATTCTCCCAGCGTTATCCGCAAGTGCAGCGAGGTGATTCTGGGCTGCGTCGCCACGCTGCGCACGCTGGTGGACCAGTTCTCCGCTCTCGCCGAGTTTCCCGCGCCGCAGCCCCGGGCCTGCAACATGAATCAGGTGGCAGAGGAGGCGCTGGCTTTGTTTGCCGGGCGGCTGGATGGCATCACCGTCGAGCGCTCCCTGGCGCCGGGATTGCCGCCCGTGCTGGCCGATCCGGAAGCCATTCGCCGCGCCCTTGCCAACCTTATCGACAACGCCGCCGAGGCCATGCAGGGCAGTCTGCTGCGCGTCCTCGGCCTTGAAACCTCGCTCAGCGAAGATGGAGCGGCGGTAGAGGTGCAGGTCTCCGACACCGGCCACGGCCTCACCGATGAAATTCGCGAGCGGCTGTTTCTGCCCTTCTACTCGACCAAACAGCGCGGCACCGGCCTGGGTCTCTCCATCGCGGCAAAGATTGTTCAGGAGCATGGCGGCAGCCTGCGCGCCGAATCCAATAGCCCCAAGGGCGCACGCTTTCTGCTGCGGCTGCCGCTGATGGAGCCTCTGCTGGAACACAGCGCCGCCGCACCCACTGACTCTTCCGCTTCGATTGAAAGGTCGCTTTGATGAATCACATTCTGGTGGTGGACGACGAGGCGGAGATTCGCGCCTCTCTCGAAGATATTCTGCGCGAAGAGGGTTACGGAGTGGCCAGCGCGGCCTCCGCGGCCGAGGCCATGGTGCTGCTTGAGGACGCGCCCTATGATGTGGTTCT
>Ga0302198_10004195_pt1 | contig 14045 bp, 8 predicted proteins | sample II_Bog_N2_2_FD_193521 | JGI IMG/M metagenome (GOLD analysis project Ga0302198, IMG submission 193521) | Peat permafrost microbial communities from Stordalen Mire near Abisko, Sweden - II_Bog_N2_2 | ecosystem: Environmental > Terrestrial > Soil > Wetlands > Peat | place: Sweden: Abisko, Stordalen... | reverse complement strand
GTCGCCTCGCCGCCAGCGATGATCCTGACTCCATCCTTGTTGAGTATTACGACATCTCAGGGTCTAGGGTTGACGGTTGTTGTCAGCGCAGGAAACGGGCATCCGGTCCCAACCGGTACTGTGGCGCTGGCCGGCGGCGGCTATGTTTCCCCGGCAACGGCACTCAGTAATGGCAGCGCCACATTCAGCATTCCCGGCGGGTCGCTGGCGGCCGGCAGGATCCAGCTCACAGCCACCTATACGCCGGACTCCTTCAGTTCCGCAACGTACTCAAGCTCAACTGCAGCAATCTTCGTAACTGTCATCGCCCCTTCTCATCCGGGCTATTTCATGCTCAGTAACAGTGGGAGCATCACCGTCAATTCCGGCGCGGTCTCTGGCAATACCTCCACGATTTCTGTCACGCCTTCCGCAGGATTCGAAGGCGTAGTCAGCCTTTCCTGTTCCGTGACCAGCAGCCTGATCAATCCCGCACATCCTCCGACCTGTACTCTGGGCCCTGGCGGGAGTTCTTCCTCTTCTGCCACCATTGCCGGAAACTCCGTCGTCACCACGACACTCACGGTGCAAACCACGGCACCTGCCAGCCTGGCCCACTTTCCGCTCAAGGGCTTGTTCCTCGAAGGCGGAAGCGCGACTCTAGCTTGCCTCCTGCTCTTCTGGGTCCCCACGCAGCGCCGTGGCCGGCGGGGAATGTTCGCCTTTTCGCTGTTTCTCATCATCCTTGTTTGCAGCGGCACTCTTGGCTGTGGCGGCAGCTTCACTCTTCGTGCAGGCAATGGCCCTAGCAACTCGGGCACTACGCCTGGAGCCTATATCGTCGGTGTAGCCGGCACTTCTGGCGCAACAACGGTCACCACCACCGTCAACCTCACCGTAAAGTGAGATCAGGTCATGGCGATAGGTACACGCAAGGATCTCTAGCGGCAAGAGGATTTGTGGGTGGCGTGTGCAGATACGGCCGTGGGGCCAGGGCTCCTGTTCTATGTTCGTCTCAATGCAGCATTCAGAAAAGGGCCAAAGAGCTTGGACTGGATGTCACAGTCAGTCCCGCAGCAGCCGCATAAGAGATGTTTCTAAAGAGTCGCCATGCATCCAAGGATACTGTCATGAATTGATTCGTTTCTTCCCGGCGCACCTCTTTCGGCGTCCTCTGTGTGACGCAAGGCGTACGTTTCTGACCATCCGAAATCCGCAACTCCAATCGCTGAAAATGAAGCCTTTACGAGGCTCGAAGGTTGAAGCCTTGTGGACCAGCGACTGGATTCCGATTTCTATACGGAAAGGGAATACTTACAGCGTAATCGCCATAGCGTATATCGCTCTCTTGATGCGGTAAAGCGCATGCTGAGGCAAGAACCGTGGACCAGATCACCCGTACACCAAAACAACTCTGAGGGCTTGTCCGCCGGCGCAAGGAACTCGGGTTGTCTCAGGAGGCAGTTGGCTCGCGTATCAGCCTTCGTCAGTCAACCATCTCTGCGTTGGAGACATCGGCTGCGGATACCCGGCTCGGAACAGTCCTCGACGTTCTGGCGGCCATCGATCTGGAATTGGTCATTCGACCTAGGACCAAAGGTTCAGTCCGCGAGATTGAGGAGCTGTTTTGATGGCTAGACATCGAACGTAGGAGCCTCTGAACGTCTTCCTTAACAGCAGGCTCGTTGGGCAGTTGCGACGCAAGCCTTCGGGAGCTATCGAATTCCAATACGATGCCGACTGGCTGGCCTGGGCTCCCGCTTTACCAGTTTCCCTCCCCCTTCCGCTGAGGGAAGAGGCCTATGCGGGGGCAGCGGTCTCGGCCGTATTCGAGAACCTCCTTCCCGATAACGACACGATTCGGCGGCGCATCGCTGCCAGAACGGATGGTGTTCATCCTGGTCGGCGCTACTGGCCTCAGGATTGGGGAGGCGCTTGGTCTGGAGATCGACAAGCACATCTCCTCCGACTTCAGGACCATCAGCATCGACCAGAAGGTCCGCCACTGCAAGGTCGAGAAGAGGCTCAAAACGGAAAGTGCTCTTCAGAAGGTTGACCTTCATCCGACTATCGCCACCATGCTCAAGGAGTTCACTTTCGGGCGCAAGATCGGGTTCCTGTTCCGCTCGCGGAACAGAAAACCTATCGGCTCTTCCAACATCAATCGCCGACATCTTCATCCTGCTTTGAAGCAGCTTGGGTTCGTCAACTCGCTGACCGGTACCACCAAGGCTGGCAGCCATGCCTTCAGGCGCTTCCGGAACACGCATCTCCGGAATCGTACTAAGGTATGCGTATGACCAAACACACGGTTGACGAGGCGCGGGGTTCGGTTTTATAGGTTGTCGGAAGTGTGTCTTGCGATCCAGACAGCCGGTGTGAGATCGGCGACCTGTTGAATGGGCCTGTCGGCTAGCCCTGGCAGGATCTCGTTCAGGTAGTCGCGAGCAGGGATGCTGAGCCGGCGGCAGCTTTCAACCACAGATAGGATCGCGGCCACACGCGGTCCGGCCTGCTGGCTTCCGATATGGATCCAGTTTTTTCTGCCCAACGCTACGCCGCGCATGGAATTTTCCGCCAGGTTGTTGCTCAGTTCCAGTTCCGGATATTCGAGGAAGCACGTCAGTTTCTTCCATAGCTTGACCGTGTAGGCGCAGGCCTCACCTGGCGCACTTTTCGGCAACACATTCTTGCTCAGCTCAAGGATCTGGGCGTGGATTTTGTCGAGCAGGGCCGGAGCCTCCTGCTGGCGTAGCACATGGCGGGCAGCGTGATCCATCTTCTCGTTGCGCGCTCGGGCATCGATGGCAAACAATTGATCCATCCGCTCAACGATGCTGATCGAGGCGGCATCCAGCTTGTTGAGCTTGATCGCGTCGACAAAACCCCGTCTCGAGTGGCTCCAACATGCCGCATGCACCATCTTCGGGCCGCCCACGCCACGGACGTACGAGACATATCCGTCGGTTTGCAAAATCCCCTCGAACTTGTCCAGAAAATGCGCCGGGCCTTGGCGCCCGCGGCCCATTTGAAAATCGAAGATCGTCGCGCCGCCCGGCGTGCCGTACTGCCACAGATAAGCCTGATGATTCTTGCTGCGGCGGTCATGCGTCTGTACGTCGACTGTTGTCTCATCGGCCTGGATGTAACTTCCAGCCAGCAGCTCTCGTCGCATCGCTCCCACTACCGGCGCCAGCATCTCGCCGACCGTCATCACCCAGCCGCACATCGTGGCCCGGCTGATGTCGATGCCCGCGTCGCGCAGGAAGATGACGCTCTGACGAAAGAGAGGATTGTGGTCGGCATATTTGCTCACGATGGTGTCGATGATGATCCGGTCCGAGACCAGGCTCTTGGCGATAATCCGCACCGGCAGCGGCGCCATCGCTACTCCTTGCTCCTCACACTTTTTGCAGGCACGCTTCTCGCGCTTGGTCACTTGCACAAAGTACTCGGCCGGCTTCACATCCAGCACTTCGCTCACTTCGTAGCCGATCACCTTCGTATCGGCTCCGCAGCCTCCGCATACGCACTGTTCCGGCGTGCAGGCAATCACTCGCTCCACGCGGGGAAGATCGGCGGGCAGAGTTTGGCGGCCCGGATGCTTGCGCCTCTTCTTCTTTTCAGCAGTGGGTGGCAGCGCGTTGCGCTCGCTCTCAGCGGCCACTTCCGTGTTGCTGACGCCAGGCTCGAACTCCAGCAACTCCAGCTGTAAATTGCTTAACTTCTCGCTGCCTGGGCCGTACTTGGCGATCCGCTGAAGGCGTAGCTTCTCTTCAAGAACCTGGATCTTGAGCTTTGAATACTCCAGTTCGTTTGCATACGCATTCAACTTCCCGCTCACTGCCGCAAACAGCGACTCTGGAAGCTGCGCTTTCAGTTGTTCGAGAAGATCGGAGGAGAGAGAATAACTATTCCCCGGAGTGGACGTCGCAGCGGGTTGAAAAGCCTCACTCACGATGTCTATTTCATAACAGAACAACAGTACGAATGCAAGCATTTAGTGCAGTGTTTATGCGGTGATTCGTAACTTATCAGATTCGTCTTCGCGTACCTTGCGATACCATGCCCGGCGACTCGTTTGCTTCAGATCGATGCCGCCCAGCAGAAGTGTCAGCTCTTCATGACTCAGCACGATCTTGTTCACCGTGCTGTCGATTCCAGGCCAGCGAAAACGGCCTCCGTCTAACTTCTTCGAACAGATCCAAAGACCGCTTCCGTCATATACCAAAAGTTTTAGCCGGTTGCGACGCGCATTTGCGAACAGGAACACGTGCCCGCTTTCTGGGTCACAGCCCAGATGATCGCGCACCAGGCCGTAGAGGCCGTTGAAATTCTTTCGCATGTCTGTCGCGCCGGTTGCGAGGTAGATCCGCGTCGCCGGTCCAAAGCCGAACACGGCTACAACCTCTCCAGCATTTGCACCAATTCAGCCAGCGTCTCAGCATCGAAGCCACTGCCAACCTCCACTTTCCGGCCGTTGGACAACAACACCGTAAGCGGGCTGTGCTGCTTCCCCGTTGCTGCAGAAGCCGACATCGTGGCCAGTTCCACTGTTATCAGCCGACTGTCGCCAGCCATGCTGCTCCCGCTCTCCCGCTTATCACCAGACTGCTTGTTCAGATGCCGGGCCAGCGTGCTCAAAGCCATTCCATGACTACGACAAAACTCGCTTCGCCCCATCCCGCTCTTGCGGTACAAAGCAGCCAAGCGCGCAATCTCCTGGCGGCCACGCCGACGAACTCCAACTCCAGACTCTTCTGCCATGGAAAGAGTCCATCACAAATCACCTGCTGTTTACAGGTGCGTTAGTCATACGCATACCCTCTTTCGTCGGCCTCTAACAGCAAGACCTCACCAATTCAAGAAATGCGGTTGAAATATTGAGGATCGTCAATCGGGCTGCGGTCACAACAGTCTCTGCTACAGGCGCTCAAAAGCTTCCGAGCATCAGCCGGAACCGCGCTCTCCCATTCTCATCAAAGCTCACCTGGAGTCCTGTTGCTCCAACCTGTGACGGGAAGAAGGCGCCGATTGACGTGCTTTGATGTGTACTCCAGCCCGCGGAGCCGGCATCAAACCGGCCGGCATCATACCAAAGTGCGATCCCAGGGTGCGATGAAACATGGCGAATGGGTCGGCCATAAAAAATTACACCGGACCCAGCGGTCACGAGCGTATTTGCATGAAACTCCTGGTATCGGAATGCAGCCATGGTGCTTTGGTCGCCTGCCATGAACTGATCGAAATAGTTAAGCTTCCGCCCAAAGCTTGTGCCGGCACTGTGCAGCCCGAAGAGAGTCACGTCACGATCTAGAGGGTGGAATTTGCTGAAGTCCGAGTGGAAAAACGGGTAGTCTCCGGTACTGCGGAGAAAATACCCGGCCTCCCCTTCAGAGCGCGTACCGCGCGTGGGCAATCCACCCGAATCCTGATTGTTCACGACCCATTGCGCCTCTGGAACTGTGAATCCCCCGCTGTGCGATGTGACGCCGTCAACGACCACAGAGCGGCTGTACGAATCGTACCCTGCGCGGCCACCGAGCCGAAGCTGAGCAAAGCGCCAGGTGCCCACACCTGCGTAAAGAGCTCCGCCGATTCGGTCTCGTGTGTCGCTTTGGCGGTCCGGTCCGGTGTAGCTGTTGAAATGTGTTCTTCCGCCAAAGGCCTGCGAAGCAATAAAATACCGGCTCCCGCCGAACGGTTTGTAAGCCTCCATCTGTAATGTGGGATCGTAGCCCAGATTCGCCGTAGCCAGAACTTGAGCCTTGTAGGCGTTCCTGGGAATCAGTTCCGTCGACAGTTTCACCCCAAAGCGCGATGGTTCACCAGGCGACTCGGCGTATTGCGCAGAGATGCGCACCAGAATCCGATCGCTGGGGCGCTCGGCGAACTTGACTTTGTAGCCTCCCGGGCCGGAACCCTCCTGCTGCCACTCGTAGGCCGCCCCTGGAATAGCTGTGGCGGCGACCATGCCGGACAAGGTGTTCTCCAGTTCCTTTTCCGATATGACCCTGTCTCCAACGGACCGGTGAATCTCGGCTTGCGCATTTCTCTGGAACGAAGGATCCGGACTTGAAACAGCGAGCACCCTGCCGCTGTCACTCGAAAATCGCATTCTTGCCCTGCGCTGAGCCAAGTACGCATTCCAATCCTGCTGTGAGAGTTCATAGCGGGCAAGCTGAGAAGCGTGAGCCTTGGCCGCCTGGTACCCGGCTTCGATGATCTCGCTCCAGCGCTGATAATCGGTCGCAGAGAAACGCTTCGTGTCTACCGAGATAACCAGATCCGCCTTTTTAAGCGAGCGCTGCTCGTTTTTCGCAACGACAAGTGAGATGGTCTGTCCCATGACATCGGACATTGACTTGAACTGGTCGGGCTTCGCCTTGGGAGTCTCAAAGGCAACTGCAATCACGATCTTCGCTCCCATGTCTCGAACGGCATCCACGGGAATATTGTCGAGCACGCCGCCGTCAACAAGAACCATCCGGTCCACCTTGACCGGCGTAAAGACTCCGGGCAAGGACATTGTGGCGCGCATCGCAATCGGCAACGATCCCTTGCCGAACACAACCGAATCACCGCTCACCAGATCGGTTGCAGCGCAGCGGAAAGGTATCGGTAGTTGGTCAAAATCTGTGACGCCGGAATACGCCATGGTCGATCGGCTGAGTAACAGCGAGAGAGACTCGCCTGGATTTAGACCGGACGGAAGTGAGAAACCTTTTCCGAACCGCAGTGTCCAATCGCCAAATGTTCGATTCCACTTTTGCTTATCTGCAATCGGTTGGTCTGCGAATCGCAGGCTCGGACTCAAAAGAGCATTCCAGTCGGCGCTTTCCACGGTAGCCCTGATTTGCGATGAATCCATGCCGGTCGCATAGAGGCCCCCAATGAGGCCTCCCATGCTGGTTCCGCCAATCTTATCGACGGGAATACGATGCTCTTCAAAATAGCGAAGCACACCGATATGCGCCAGTCCGAGAGCACTGCCCCCGCTGAGCGCTACCCCGATGGAGGGCCTCTCTGCTTCTGTGTCCTGTTGCGCCGCTGCTGCTACGGCAGAAAGCAGAAGGCACACTCCAACGCGGCAAAACCGAATTATTATCAATCGCAGCATACTGCCTCACTGGTGGCCAAGTGTGCGCTCGAGTTCAGCCTGGGCGATCGCCCGGTCCTTCTCGGCATCAAAACGCTGTGCTTGCGCCTCGGCCAACTGAGCTTCCGCTGCTCGCAGCGCTGACAAATTCGCCGTGCTTGTCTTCACCTGGTCCCCGGTGATGCGCACCATTTCGGTACCAGCCTTGACAGACCGTCGCGCCGCGTCCAACTCATCCTGAGTGCGATTCAGCTTTCGAACTCCCTTTTCGATGTCGATGCGCACCTGGCTTTCAGCGTGATGGACATTCTCCTTGGCCTCTGAGACCTGCGCATGGCGCTCCTTGACCAGTCCAATGCGCTTGCCAAATTCGGAAATCGTAAACTCCGATCGGAAGCCGACGATTTCGTTGTTATCCGGTAGAAGCGGAGTGCCATTCTGATGAATGTTCTGCGCGAACCCGGTGATGTCGGGAATGTACTCGGCGCGCGCTGCGTTCAGTGCCGCATGGGCTTTTTCGAGCGTGTGCCGGGCTGACATAAGGCTCGGGTTATTCGCCAATGCCTCGGATTCGAGATCCTCGACGGATTTGGCTGTGTCCGCAGTTGCTTCGGAGCCGGAAGACTCTCTGTCCTCCTCCGGCTCGGTCAATACAAACTCGGTGTCCAACGGCATGCCGAGCAGGTCGTTGAACTGAATGCTCATGTCGTCGATTGCATCTTCCAAGGAGCCCAGAGCGTGTCTTGCTGTTGCTAACCGGGCTTCGCCATCCAGAACCTTCACATCGAGAACAACTCCGGACTCGACGCCTCTTCTGGCCTCATCCAGGCTCTGCTCCCCAGCCTGGATGCGCAACTCCAGGGCGTGCTTGCGCCGCTCGGCCGAGAGTAGTTGATAGAAGAGAGTCTTCACATTCAACGCAATTTCGTCGCGGGCCTGTTGGAAATCGCTGTGCGCCGAAGCCGCATCCGCGCGGGCGACGGATGCGCCCGCGTGGATTTTGTACAGCTGGGTTATCGGTTGTGCCGCGCTCGTTATGGTGAGGAACGCGTCCTGCTTGCCTACCTGGATCTTGATGTCCTTATTAGGAACAACTCCCGTGCTTCCGTAGGTTCCGAACGACCCCTCGGGAATCGTGAGGAATTCATTCTGGTCGAGGTGATTCGCCATAGTTTGGTTGGTGATCACCGGGAAGTAATTCGAACGCGCCTGGATCACTCGTGCATCCGCTTCCTTGGCTTTATCGCCTGCCATCTTCACCAGAGAATTCTGTTTGGTGGCAAGCTGAATGGCCTCGTCGAGCGTGATGGGCCGGGATTGCGCCTGCGATGACGTAGCGAACAAGAGAAGAAGAAGGATTGGCGTGACGATTGTCGCGTTCCGAAGCCGCCTGCTGTGCACCACAACAAAAAGAACCGGAATCGCCACAAGAGTAAACACCATAGACCCAACCAGGCCGAAGGCGATGACGCTGGCCATGGGAGACCACATGCTCGATCCTGAAAGAATCATCGGGACAACTCCTACCGCCGCCGCCATTGAAGTAAGAAAGATCGGGCGGAGTCGGCGTTCGCCGGCCTCGAGGGCGGCTTGATCAAGAGGGACTCCCTCCCTCATGCGCTGGTGAATGTAATCGACGAGGATAATCGCGTTTCTGACGACCAGTCCGCCGACGCTGATGAGGCCAATGAAGGCTGTGAAGCCGAACGTATTGTGCGTCAGGAAGAGGCCGAGGGCCGCTCCGGGGACCGCGAGAGGCAGTGCAGTCATGATAATGAGCGGGTCCTCGATCGTACGGAACTGGATGAGAAGAATCAGGAAGATGAGCATGATGGCGGCCGCCAGCACGTATTTCATCTCGCCAAATGTCTCCTGCTGCAGTTCTAATTCTCCGCCATAGGCGATCTTGTAGCCGGGCGGCAGGGGCATGGCGTCGACCTGCTTGCGCGCCTGATTCAGAATATTGCTGGCCAATTGTCCATGGGCGGGAAAGGCACGCACGGTAAGGGTGCGCACACCGTTCCTGCGCACGATTCTGCCCGGTTGCCATTCCGGATTCAAGGTTGCGACGGCATCCAAAGGAACCCTGGTTCCGGTGACCGGCGAAGTCACGTACATGTCTTTCACCGACCGGAAGTTGTCTCTCTGCGCAGGATCCAAGCGCAGCAGAACGTCGAGTTTGCGATCTCCTTCCCAAGCGCTGGTCGCGGGCAGGCCCTCGAACCCGGCGGCAAGTTCCTGGGAGATCATCTGATTGCTCAGACCCAGACGATTTGCCACCTCTTCGCGCACGTGCACGCCGGCCTCGAGAACTTCTTCGTGCCAGTCGGAGTTGATATAGGTGGCGCCCGGCGTATGCCGCAGCACGTCCTGCACATTGTTGCCGATCGACTCCAGCGTTGCAGCATCCGGGCCCGAGATGCGAACCTCGACCGGGGACTCCATGCTGTCTCCCTGCTGGCACTCCTTCACGATCACCATTGCTTCCGGAGCAACATCCGGGAGCGTGTGCCGCAGTTTTTCGACCAGGTCCGGCGTCTTCTTCACGTTGTTCGTGTTCACCAGGATCTGGGCGTAGTTCGTAGCGGGTATTTGGGGGTTGACGTTGTAGTAGAAGCGGGGGAAGCTCGACCCGAGATAGCTGGCAAATTCCTTTACCACGGACTCGTGCGCAAGAACCGCCTCGATTCGGCGTGTAGTTGCGTCGGTGGTTTCGATCCGGGTCCCCTCGGGCAGCCAAACGTCGATGACGAACTGCTCTCGCTCAGCCATGGGAAACAGGTGTTGCGGCACGATGGACAAAAGACCAAGTCCGGCCAGAAAGGCGAGCAAGGTGCCGATGAGAGTGCGCTTCTTGTGCTGCATCGCCAAGCCGATGAGCACGTTATAGCCCTTTTGCATGTAATCGAGGACAGACAGTTTTTCAGGCTTGTCCGAACTCCCGTGGCTCTCTGTCTGCAGCCCGGTGCGGATGAACCACTTCGACATCATTGGAGTCAGGAACATCGCCACCAGGTAGGAGATGGTCAGCGACAGCGCCACGGTGACCGGCAGGGCCCGGATAAACTCGCCCACCGCACCTGAGAGATAGAGCATCGGGGCAAAGGCCGCAATGATGGCCAAAGTAGCAGCCAATACCGGAACGGCCATCTCGCTCGCGGCCCGTTCCGCCGCTTCATCGATCGGAACCCCGTGATCGAGCAATTCAATATAGTTGTCCACGATGACGATGGCGTTATCGACCACCATGCCGAGCACGATGATCAGGGCGGCGATCGAGACCTGTTGAATCTCCACGTGGCACAACTGGAGTGTGCTGAAGGTCATGGCAATGGAGGTGGGGATGGCAATCGCTGCCACCAGCGCCACCCGGATAGGCAGCAGAACGATCGTTACCAGGATGACGGCAATGATCGCGATGCCAAACTCCCTCATGAAGTCCTGGACGCGCTCGTGCACCATCTTGGGCTGGTTGGCAACCAGATCGAGCTTGACGTCCGGCGGAAATCCTGCCTGAATGCTTGCCAGCTTGGCGTGCAGGTCTTTGCCGAGATCGTCGATATTGTTGCCTTCGTGCATCTCAACAGAAAGCAGAATGGCGGGCTCGCCATTCATGCGCACGTAGTTGTCCGGATCCTTGTACGTCCGGTGAACGTCTGCCAGATCCCGGATGTAGACCGGCTGGCCTGTTGTGTGCGAGACGTCCACCATGATCTGCCGGATGTCGTCTTCTGTGTGAAGCCGATCGCCTGGCTGAATGGGGACCTTGTTGTTGCCGTCCGAGACGCGGCCGGCATACTCGACGGTGTTGCGTCCCTGGAGAGCCTGCATCACCTGGAACGGAGTGACCCCGTACTGGGAGAGTTGAGCATTCGAGGAGTCGACCTCGATGGCTTCCGGCTGGTCGCCGATGCGATGGATCTTCGATACCATGGGAAGGGTGCGAACGCCGTCCTCAACCGTCCTGGCATAGTCTTTCAGCTCGCGATACCCATACGAGCCGCCATGCACTGCGATCAGGACCGCAACCGTATCGCCGAAGTCCGAATCCACCATCGGACCCAGAACGCCGGCGGGCAATTCCTGCGCCTTGAGCAGAGCCAGGTCGAGGCGCAGCTTGGACCAGAACTGATCCGCATTGGTGACCGATTTGTTCAGTTCGACGTTGATGACCACCATTCCATTGCGAGTAGTCGAGTAGGTCTTGTCGCGGCGGACCTCTTCGAAGTGAAACAGATGTTCTTCGATCTTGCGAGTGACCTGGTCTTCAACTTCCTGGCTTGTTGCACCCGGATACATGGCGGCAACGATGCCGGTTCGGATCGTAATCTTCGGATCCTCGCGGCGCGGCATTCTCACCATGGAATAGACACCCAGGAGGAAGACCACGGCAGACAGAAACAGCGTTACCTGGGGGTAGCGTAAAGCAGCACGAACCGGATTCATCGGCTACCTCCTTCAGCCTTCACCAGCGACCCCTCGCGGACATAATTCTGGCCGTCCACAACCACCTGCTCATTGCCGGTGAGGCCGCTGCGTATCTCCACTTCATTGCCGATCATCGAGCCGACTTCGACACGGCGACCGTAGACCCGATTCTGGCCCGGAGCCAGGATGTAGACCTGCGTTACACCACGCGGATCACGGACGATTGCTGAACCAGGCACGGTGATGGCATTCACCTGGGCATCTCCGATCAGACGGGCATCGCTCACCATGCCAGCCAGCAATACGCGCGACGGATTGGGGACGACGATTTTCGATACGTAGGTGCGGGAAGCGGGATCGGAAGCCGCGGCGATTGCTTCGACGCGTCCTTCGAACTTCTGTCCGTTGAGCGAGGGGATGGAGACCTCGGCGCGGTCGCCTTCGCGCACCTTTCCGACCTCATCCTCAGGAATTCCAACTCGCACTTTGACAGGGTCAAGATCGACTACAGAGATAACCGGAACACCGGGAGCGACTGTATTTCCGACTTCGATTTGGCGCATTCCGATAAATCCAGCAATCGGGGCGCGCAACTGGCAATCGGCAAGCCTCTTCTTCGCTTCCTGCATTTGCGCGGTTGCGGCGCTCAACTGCGCGGAGGCGGCTTGCTTGTCTTCGACACGCGTTCCGCTGCGCGCCATGTCGTAGCGCTGTTGCGAGGCAAGATACGCCGCTTCGATCTTGTGGAAGTCGTTGGCTGGCAGACTTTGATGGTCGTAAAGATACTTGAGGCGCTGGTATTCGTCCTGAGTGCGATCGAAATCGATCTTCGCCTGCTCCAGTTCCTGATGCCTTAATCCCGCTTTTGCTTTCAGGTTCTCGGCATTCGCGGCGTCTGCTTCACCCGCCGCGGCATTGTACCCATTCCGGTAGTCCGTCGCGTCCAGATCCGCCAGGATCTGCCCCTTGGTCACGCGTTGGCCCTCTTCAACGTAGACATGCGATACTCGGCCGCCAACCTGGAAGGCTGTTAATGCCGTAACATTCGCTTCAACCGATCCACTGACCGCAACCGACACCGGCTGCTGGACATGGTGTGGAAGTTGCAGGCGCACGGGCACAGGCTGATCCGCAGCGACCTCCGGCTTGCGTTGGCATCCAGCCAGCAGGAGAACTGATGCGCAGATAGCGGCAAGAGTCCGCTTAACGTGCGGAGACACGGTCTCCCGAGAGCAGCAGAAAACAATCATCTGAGTACCTTTCACGAATTAGGAGTGTTCTGATATTGGTCGGGCCGTGGATGCTAAGCGCTCCAATCTCGCACGCGTCTTTTGCACCTTTGCCCTATGGATCCGGGCTGTGGTCCTGCCCGGCTCCGTGCCAAAGCGCTTTCAACAGATCGCGGCCGACACTCTCCCATCCGCAGGTGGAATGCCAAATCGGAAGCGACCGCTAAGCGCCGTAGAATCAGCGGGTGCTAAAGGCGGCCTTGGGATGGAGGGTTGTCGATAGTCGCAATTGTCGACGCAAGTTCGACAGCAAGGGAGGAGTGCTTATTCAGGTTGTGTACCTTGACGCCTGCGGGTTTTGCACCTACGCTTACATCCAGGTGAGCCCGTCAGAAGCGACCGGCACGGGAAAGCGCCAGGCCAGGAAGGAATTCGCTGGCTGCGTGGCCTTTTCGTAATCTTTCCCACGGAATGGTCAATGCTTTTCGGCTGGTGTTGCTGATTCGCTGCCATGTGCTTACCGAAGTCTGACCAATAAGGTTCTCCGATGAAAGACCTAACCGCGCAAACGGATCTACAACGTCAGAACAGGCGACTTCAGTTGCTCCTGGACTTGACCAACAGGATCACGTCAAACCTGGACGTGTGGGAGGTCGTACGAGCAGTTTCCGCGAACTTACGCGAAGTGATGCTCGGCGATCTAGTTGGCATAGGATTGCCCGACGAGGCGTCGGGGAAACTTAGAATATACGCGCTTGATCTTCCGGAGAGTGTCGGAATCTTGAGAGAGGGTATGCAGTTCACTTTAGCAAGGCCAGAAAGAACTGCGTTCGAGACTCTCAAGCCTACCATCGCAAACACCTCAAATCCTGACGACTTCGGCCCCGAGATACAGGCACTCGATGCGCTTCTCACGGAACCGAAGACCGTTTGCAATATTCCGCTTGTGAACCGCGGTCGCGCTCTGGGTCTCCTGAGAATCGGGCGAACAGCAGAACGTCCATACGACACCGACGAGATCGACTTTCTCCGCCAGGTTGGCGGCCAGATTGCCATCGCAATCGAAAATGCCCTGGCCTATGAAGAGATTACACGCCTGAAAGACAAGCTCGCCGAGGAGAAGCTCTATCTCGAGGAGGAGTTCCGCAGCGAGATGGGCTTCGAGCAGATCATCGGGAGTAGCCCGGCGCTGAAGCACGTTTTGCAGTTGGTTGAAACAGTCGCCCCCAGCGATTCCACCGTTCTTTTGCTCGGCGAAACCGGAACTGGAAAAGAGCTGATTGCCCGTGCGATCCACGAACGCAGCCGGC
>Ga0302198_10004183_pt1 | contig 14065 bp, 10 predicted proteins | sample II_Bog_N2_2_FD_193521 | JGI IMG/M metagenome (GOLD analysis project Ga0302198, IMG submission 193521) | Peat permafrost microbial communities from Stordalen Mire near Abisko, Sweden - II_Bog_N2_2 | ecosystem: Environmental > Terrestrial > Soil > Wetlands > Peat | place: Sweden: Abisko... | reverse complement strand
GCCGCATGCCGCGGTGCTGGTCCAGCAGATCGAACGCGCGCCGCAGGCAGCCGAGCATGCCGAGGCCGAGCACGTCGACCTTCATGAAGCGCAGGGTGTCGATGTCGTCCTTGTCCCACTCGATGACCTGGCGATCCTCCATCGCAGCGGGCTCGATCGGCACCAGGTCGTCCAGCCGGTCGTGGGTCAGCACGAACCCGCCGGGATGCTGGCCGAGATGCCGCGGAAAACCGATCAGCTCGCGCGCCAGCTCCAGCGTGAGACTCAACCGCCGGTCAGCGAGGTTGAGGTTGAGCTCGGCGGCATGGTCGTCCTGGACGCCCTCGGCGTCCCAGCCGGAGACCTGGGCGGCCAGTGCGCCGGTGACATCCTCCGGCAGCCCCATCACTTTGCCGACCTCGCGCACCGCGCCGCGGGCGCGGTAGCGGTTCACCGTGGCGCAGAGCGCGGCGCGTTCCCGGCCGTAGTGCTGGTACACCCATTGGATGACCTCCTCCCGCCGCTCGTGCTCGAAATCGACATCGATGTCGGGCGGCTCCTTGCGGGCGGCCGAGACGAAACGCTCAAACAGCAGACCGCTGCGCACCGGGTCGATGCTGGTGATGCCGAGTACGTAGCAGACCGCCGAGTTGGCGGCGGAGCCACGGCCCTGGCACAGGATGCCTTTCGACCGCGCGAACGCGACGATGGTGTGCACGGTCAGGAAATACGGCGCGTAGTCCAGCTCGGCGATCAGCGCCAGCTCGTGGCGCAACTGTCGCTCCACCGCGTCGGGCACGCCATCCGGGTAGCGGCTCGGTGCGCTGCCGCGGAGCAGTTGCTCCAGCTTCTGTTGGGGCGACTGGCCGGGTTCATCGACTTCGTCGGGATACTGGTAGCGCAGCTCCGACAGGCTGAACCGGCAGCGATCGACGATCTCGAGCGAGCGCGCCACCGCATCGGGGTGGCGGGCGAACAGGCGGGCCATTTCCGCGGGCGGCTTAAGATGGCGATCGGCGAAGCGCTCGCGCCGGAAGCCGGCGTCGTCGATGGTGACGCCCTCGCGGATGCACGTCACGACATCCTGTAGGATCCGGCGCTGCGGCACGTGGTAGAGCACGTCGCCGGTCGCGACTGTCGGCACGCGCGCAGCCTGCGCCAGGTCGGCGAGTTCGCGCAGCCGCACGGCATCGCCCGGCCGGCGGCGCAGGGTGAGCGCCAGATAGGCCCGATCGCCGAAATCCTGCCGCAAGCGATTCAGGCAAACGGAAAGCCCGGCATCGGCAGCGTCGGGAACCAGGATCGCCAGCAGCCCCTGACCGTGGGTCACCACATCCTGCCAACCGAGGTCGCACTTCCCCTTCCCCGCTCGCCCTTTGCCGAGCGTCAGCAGCCGGCACAGTTGCGCGTAGGCAGCGCGATCGGTCGGGTAGACCAGCAACGCCGTGCCGTCGCGCAGGTCGAGGCGGCAGCCTACCACCAGCCGGACGCCGCTCTCCCCGGCCTGCTGGTGCGCGCGCACGATGCCGGCCAGCGAGTTGCGGTCGGCGATGCCGATCGCCGGCAGCCCGAGCAACTTGGCCTGCGCGAACAGCTCCTCGACATGCGAGGCACCGCGCAGGAACGAGAAGTTCGTCGTCACCTGCAGCTCGGCATAGCCTGTCACGGCCACCGTCGCTCAAATTGCGGTCGCGCCGATGGCCCGGGCCGTCACGGCTCCCCCTGCCCGCGGCCGTGATGGCTCGCCGAGGGAGCGACCGCGTCAGGTCGCTTGAGCACGACGAAGCCGCTGCGCTGCAGATGCTCGACCAGCCGGTCGGCGGTGATGCGCGCCATGGCGTCGTCGGCATGGTGCACACGCCGGCGGCCGTCGTAGCGCAGCGCGAACGACAGGCTGTCGGCAATCTCGCTCGGGGTGGCGGGTCGCAGGTCGGGCTCGTCGCTCATTGTATCCTCGGGAAGTCAGAACAGGCCGTGCAGGAACCAGCGCAGGTCGCCGGTGGCGGGATCGGCGCCGTCGCCGCGGCGGAACAGCCAGAATCGGCAGCCGTCCTCGTCCTCTACCGCGAAGTAGTCGCGCACCGCGGCAACCTCGGCAGAGCGTCGCCACCACTCGCCGTGGACGCGTTCGGGGCCGTCAGCGCGGCAGACGCGATGGCGCTTGCGGCGCCAGGTGAAGGCGACCGGCGGCTGGTCGGGCAGCAACGCGATGGCTTCGACCGGCTGCGGCGGGTCAAGCAGGCGCACCGGGCGTGGCAGGGTGAGCGGCCAGGTGGTCGCCGGCGCATCTCCGATGGCCGGGACGGCGGCGACCGAGCGTTCCGGGACGTCGCTCTCCACCGAAGCGGCGCGCCAGACGCTGCCGGGTCCAAGGCGATTTTCGATGCGATCGACCAGCGCGGCGATGCTGGTTTCGGGTCGGTCCCCGTCGACCAACCCGGCGGCCTGGCGGAACGCCTGAGTCTCGGCCAGCTTCACGCGCAACTGCATCGCCTCGACGCCGAGACCGGGATCGACGGTTTCCAGCCGCTCCCGGAGCAGATGGGCGAGATGGGCAGCGTGGCGTGACGGCGCCGCCGTGCCGATGCGGATCGCCTGCATTGAGCCATCGATGCGTTCGAACAGCAGATCCAGGCGCCGGGCCCCCTGCCCTATCGCCTCCAGTTTGCCACAGACCGTGTTCAGCAGCTCATCGATGACGGTGCCGAACGCCTCGGCGGTCAGCAGCGGCTCGATGAACAAGAGCCGATGTGCGACCACGTCGTCGGGCACCACGGGCTGGATCGGCTCGAACACCCGCCCGGATGCCTGGTCGAGCCGCAGCGCGACCTGCTGGCCGAAGCGGCGGACCAGTGGTCCCCGCGCGGTCTCCGCCAGTTGGCCAATCCGCTCGAAGCCCAGTCGCCGGAGCGCGCCGACGGTCTCCGGCGGCAGGCGCAGGGCGGCGATCGGCAGCGGCGTGATCGCCGCCTGGTGGGCACCGGGGGCGATGACGGCAGCCGGCTCGGGCGTGAAGCGGGTCACAGCGTGCGCCGCGCCGGGCGTGTCGGCGACCGCGGCGCGCGCGCGTGTTCCGCCATGGCCGAGCCGTTCCAACAGGTCCGCCAGCAGCGCCCCCTCGCCGCCATGCAGGTTGGCGCAGCCGGTGATGTCGATCCATACGCCGTCGGACGGATCACTGGCGGTGAGCGGCGAATAGCGCAGGCACCACGCGGCAACGCGCGCCAGCGCGGCGGCATCAGCCTCAGGATCGGCGTCGACCACTGTCAGGCCAGGCACCATGGCGCGGGCATGGGCGAGCGGCATGGCGGGACGGATGCCCAGCGCCAGCGCGGCGCGATCGGCCGCGGCTACCACCATCCGCCGCCCGTCGCTCGCCGCGGTGATCAGCGGCATCTCAGGCGACGGCGCGCCGGGGCTCCGCCGCAGCCGGTCGGTCGGCCAGGTCGGCAACCAGACGGCAACGACCCGTCGCATCGAACGCCTCCACGATCCAGGAATGCGCCTCGCCGCCGCGACACCGGATCAGGTCCATGCGCCAGCGCGGACGGCCCAGCCCCGCGGTGTCCGGCGCCTGCGGCAGCGGCGGACCTGACGGCACCGTGGCCACCCGCCAGCGGGTCACGGCGGCGCTCGGCTCCAGTAGCATTGGGTTGTCGAAACACCGGCTGCGCCGCAGCAGGAACGCCGTGACGCCGGACTGCTCGGCCGCCAGCTGCAGCCGGCGTGACGCGGTCAGCCCCAGCACGCCGCTGAATTCGGCGACGACGCCCGCCAGGTCGCGATGGCGCAGGCCCTCCTCCATGACGAGCAGCACGGTCTGCGGCTTTCGCGCACGAACGTAGACCACGCGCTCCGGCGTCAGGCCGGCGGCAGCGAGCGATGGCGGGTGGATATCGGCTTGCTCCAGCACCCACAGCACCTCGCCCGGCACCTGGGCGAGCAGCCCGGCTGCCAGCAGCGCCGCCGCGGTACCGTGTTCGACCTGACAGCCGACGCCCGCGACCTCATGCAAGGCGCCTAGTGTCAGACCGCCACGCGGCAGTGCCGCATCGACCGCGGCAAGGCCGAACGACACGACCTTCTCCCGGCAGCCCGGCGTGACGCGACGCCCCAGGCGCTCTACCTCGGACCTGAGGGCTGCAAGAACTGCGATGTGGGCCGTTGGCTGCATCTTCCTGTCCGTCTGCCGCGGCGAACATAGAGGGAACAACGTGGGACTGGAAGAGGAAATCAGTCCCAAGCCGGCTACGGACGGCGGGAAGTCTTTCGATTCAAGTCGCTATAATAACTTGCTAAGGTTCTACCTTCAGTCGCGCGACGCTATCGCTGTGGCGGGAATTATTTCCTGATTGCGCAGGCCCAGTTCGGCTTGTTATCGGCGCGCGTGACGGGGCATCAAGCCACTCGACCCTCAGCATGCAGGCAACCTGCTGTTCCAAGCGGTACCGGATGAGGAAGCCAACTCCCTGTCAGCCGCGCGCCGTCGCCGCCACTCTACCCGCCGTCGCGATGTGCTACGAGGCGACCTCAGTGCCAGACGCCGGATCGCGCTTTGCCAAGCGCGCTGGTGGTCGGCCGTGCCGCGGCGATAGAATGGACTTCTGAATTGGGCGAGGGCACCGACGACGAGGTTACCGTCTGTCTGGAACGTCGCCCGGCACCAACAGCGCGCGGGACACAGGTGAAGGCAATCGTTCGCGCCATCATCGCAACGTGCGATGCGCGACAACGAGAAGCTAACCGATGGCGGCAGGAACTCTGCGGACGGGCGGTGGCGATGGTAGGAGTATTACGCCTTCTCGAGCCACGGTCACGCTTGCGTCCCGATACACTGCCAGTGCAAGAGAGAGAGCTTCAGAGAAGGCGGCTCGGAAATGCTTCTGTTCTTTGATCCCCATGCCGAATTGCCCGGCTAGCGCTGCCCAAGTCAGAAGCTTCGGAGACTTTAGGACATGAAGGCGGTATGCTAACCAGCAGTAAACGTCAAGGGCCATGCTTGAATTCCGAATGTGCCTAATAGCCGCTTCATCAAGGGGAACCGCGTGCTGCGTCAGTTGATTAAAGAAAGTCTCGCTTAAACGAGCCGTTTCGACAAATAGACTTCCTTGTCCGTCGCCAGCATCTGAACCAACAAACATTGCAAAATCGACAATATTCTGATTAACCAAGACGCCTGCGCCCTTCCAGTTCGAATGGAAGGTCAGACGACAGCGGCTAAGCCGCTCGGCTTGTTCCTTAACGATTTTGGCCGTTTTACCCCCGACTGATACGGATAGACGCCTTAAGAATGCTCTCAGGCTACCCCCGAGTTCCACTTCACGGCAGCCTGTTCTTAGCGCTTCGCTTTGGAGATATATGAGGATCAGGCGTGCTATAGCGCCGTATGGAACCCCTACTGAGACGGGCTCACCGTCCGGCGCTATTCTAAATCCAGGCTCGACCAGCAAGGTTAGGGAGTCGGTCTGAACCTTCCAGACGGCATTCTCTTCAGCAGGCTTCTTGTGGGGAAGGCCTGTCTGGCACCAGCCTGAAAAGATGAACCCCGTGCCGATATCCTCGTCGCTTTGCCAACGCGCAGCAGCTTCCACGATCCTTGCGCCGCGTCTACCCTCCACTAGCTCACGAGCTGCTGCTCGCCCGTGCGTCTCGAGAAGCTCGTGGACCGTTCCCATAGCCTGCGCTCCTAGCTTGGCGGGACCTTGTCCGCTTAGAACGAAAAAGTCACTGTGGACTTTGCCGACCGAGCAATTTGAGAAGTTATTTGTACTCGTATTTGCTCTTCTCCGGCAGAGTCCACGGGATAGAATCCTCTAACAGACTGATAAGTCGGGATAATTTGCGTGGGCGGCGCGGCAGAGTCCACGGGTTTGGCCGGCAAAGTCCACGCGCCGGGTTGTGGGTATTTCGCTCTTAGCAGCGCCCGGGAAACAGCGACTCGGAGCGCCATGGCCCGGTCGCGTGGCGCCGCATTTTAGCCGGGAAAGTCCACGCCCCCATCCCTTTTCCTGGTTCTCGGGCGCTCGTGGGTCGGGTCGGCAAAGTCCACGTCAGCGGTTACCGACCAGTCGGCAGAGTCCACGGCCTCGTTCTGAGCGGCGTTCGGCCATTCGGTCGCCAGAGTCCACACCCAGCGTGTCACCGACCAGTCGGCAAAGTCCACCCCCCGTTCTCAAGGTGTTTGGATGCGGTCGGCAGAGTCCACGCCGCTCACGGCAGTTGTCGGTAAGCGTATCTGCGGCAGTCAGGCGGGTTGCTCCGGACCGATCACCTCGTCGCAGCGTCGGGGTCGCCCGTCCGAGCGTCGGCGGCAGAGTCCACGCCAGATAATTATCGACAAGGGCCGGGCCCTCTCCAGCTCTTCGACTCGGTTGACGTGACGAAGATGATCGGCGTGCGCCTACTACCATGCCCTCGGCGGGCCTGGTCGGCAGAGTCCACACCCGTTGATCATCGACAAGGCTCAGTGCGGGCGTTCCTACCTCTCCTGTTGTTGGTCGACAGGTCCGCGCCGATTGGGTTGCCGCGCGGCGCCCCTGCGCTCGGCGGACCTGGTCGGCAGAGTCCACACCGATTGGGTTGCCGCGCGGCGCCCCTGCGCTCGGCGGACCTGGTCGGCAGAGTCCACACCGATTGTCATCGACAAGGCCCTCAGGGCGGCCGTTCTTTACTCTGCTGCCTGGTCGACAGGTCCGCGCCGATCGTCTTGCCGGGCGGTCGGCAGAGTCCACACCAGTTGATCATCGACAAGGCCCTCAGGCTGACGCTCCCGAACTCTCTACTTGGACGACTGATCTGCGTTGATCGTCTTGTCGCGCGGTGCCCCTGCGTTTCGGCGAACTCGTCGGCAGAGTCCACACCCGATGGCCATCGACAGGGCCCTCACTGGGCGCTTGCCGAACTCTCTACTTGGTCGACAGGTCGGTGCCGATCGTCGGCAGAGTCCACGCCCGTAATCATCAAGGAGGCCCTTTAGCCTGGCGCTCTGGAGCTCTCGGTCGACTGGTCCAAACCAATCGTTCCGTCGCAGCGTCCATGCGATCGGTCGACTTCGTCCTCGGCAGAGTCCACACGCAGATCAGCGTCGTCCTGCTCGGCCGACGGTCGCCGTCAGGTCCCAATCGCCAATCAACGAAGCTCTCGTCGTGCCGCCCCTCACGATCGTCGGCAGGCAGAGGATTGTCGTTGAAAGAGCGCCTTTCCGGTAGCCAGCCAAATTGACGACAGGGCCAAGTGCTATCTTGTCCCTCCATGAAGGTCGCGTTATCCGTTGGACGAATCTCCATGTCGCTGTTAGCACCCAAGGGAGGCAATGCTGACCTCTGACCGCAGTGGGGCGGTGCATCGAGCGGCGACCCCGGAATTGCGAGAAACCAGGAGAGGCCACGAAGGCCACCGCTCGTCTCCGGTGTCCCGGATAAAGGAGCGGGGGTGTTCGATTCGCAGATCAGGCACCCGTCGTGCGCACCGTCGGTTGGATCCATTGGGGGCGATCCCAAGTTTGCGATAATGATGAAGGAACGGCCTCCCCAAGATCCGGCGCCAGAAACAGTGTGCACCCGCGTAACTGGGCATCTGGCCGTTTGGGCGTCCCGGATGGGCTAATCGCGCTAAGCCCCCAAGAATATCGATGCATAGTCTGGCGGTCGCTCGCGGTGAGGTGGCCCCCTGCCCTCCCCCGCCCTGTGGCGGCAGTGAGCGCCCATTAGGCATTCGATGGGTTTGCGACTGCGACCGGGGAGCTCGCCCCGTGATGCCCTTGGAGATATCTCCTCGCGGCCCAGCGGAACGGTGAATCAGCGGCGTGTTCTGACGTCAGAACGTATCCTTACCGCCGGTCATGACGGACCGCAGCCTCGACCAAGCAGCAGCCCCTTTCCGACGACCCCGGTGTTAGACAAAAGCGTTAGTCTAACTATCGGAGAGATGGGGATGTCGGGGCTCAACCATCTACCGTCAACGTTGACGTTGACAGGTTGATGATATCCAGCAAAGAATTAATTTTGATGTGGTTCTGACGTCAGAACTCGGCGCGAATCGGCGCAAGGGGGTAGCGTGGATGGAACTAAGCTGCGTGGGTTGCGTCTGAAGCTCCGTTTTAGTCAAGGGGAGCTGAAGGACGAGCTCAATCGACGACTTAAGCGGAGCTATGACAAACCTAAGATAAGCCGTTGGGAAAACGGGCGAGAGCCCATTCCGGAGGACGTGGCAATGGAGATGGACGCAATGGCCGCCGATCGACCTCACGACGCTCGGGCCATCGTCCTAGCCAATCAGAAAGGAGGCGTTGGAAAGACTACTAGCGCACTGAACATCAGCTATGCATTGGCGCACAGTGGCCACCGCGTCCTTCTTATCGACATGGATCCCCAAGCGACTGCCACGATGGCGATTTTCGCGGAGGGTGCCGTGCCGGCGTATCGCCAGGGCCGCACAATGTCCAATGTAATCCTAGGCACCACTCCCCTCACCGACATCATCGCGACCGCACATTCCGCCCAGGGGCAGCAGCTTCCCTTCGACTTGGCGCCCAGTCACATAGAATTGTCAGAGACGGACGGGAAGCGAGAGCCGGGCTTTGATGCAGCGTTGCGGGAGGCACTTCAACCCTGCCGGAGTACGTATGATTTCATCATAATAGACGCTCCGCCAAACCTAGGAATGCTGACCTGGATGGCACTAGCCGCCGCTGAGGACGTAATCATTCCCGTTAGGACCGAGCCTTACGATACCATGGGCGTGGGTCTTATTCTCGGGAGCATTAGCAAGGTGCAGCGACGCCTTAACCCCGGCCTACGACTCGCCGGTATCCTCCCAACACAATACGGGAAACGAAAGTCCGTGGACCGCGAAGTCCTCGCTCATCTCGTTACGGCTATGGGTGAGAAGGCGCCAGTTCTCGAGCCAGTTCCTGATAGCGCTATCTTCGGACATGCCGCGCGTAATGGCCGCATAGCTGTGGAGGCGTCCCCCACTGCGCCTGCGGCCCTCGTCTATGTTCGCTTAGCGCTAGCGGTCGCGACGGGAGCACCTCTTCCGCGTGCAGAGGTCAACGCAGTCGATCTCGATGCGGTGGACGCGTAGCATGAGCGCCAAAACTAAGCGCCCGTCGCCTATCCTTGGGGCCGCATCTACACTGATTGACGAGGCGTCCGATGTGCTTGTCACCAAAGCGAGCCGGTTTCGGCACACCTTTGAGGCCGATGTGGAGGCTATTCAGCCCGATCCTAATCAGCCACGGAAGGTGTTTGGCGAGGAGGATATCTCATTGCTCGCCGACACGATGAACGAGCGCGGCCAGTTGCAACCGATTCTCCTGCGTCGCGATTCAAATGCGAGGGGCCGCTGGTTCATTGTGGCCGGAGAGCGTCGTTGGCGTGCGGCCAAGCTGAGCAAGTGGCCAACAATCTTAGCGATTGAGCATGATGGTGATCCCGAGATCGCGTCTTTGCTCGAGAACCTTCAGCGCGTCGATCTCTCTCCGATAGAAGAGGCGAGAGGCGTACAGCGCTTGATTCAAGGGAAAGGGTGGTCCCAGGAACAAGCCGCCGGCGCTCTTGGCAAATCAAAGAGCGAGGTTAGTGGGACGCTGCGCATACTTACGCTTCCCGCCGATTTCCTGGCCGCGGTTCTGACGTCAGAACTGGCGATTCCCAAGAATACGCTTGTTGAGCTCGCGCGTGTCGAAGATTCACCAGCTCGAGACCATCTGCTGGGGCTCGCGCGTGAAGGGCGTCTGACAGTGAGGGCCATTCGCTCAATCAAAGATGGCGACGGCCCGGGTATGAATGACAAAGCACCGGGCGCCGGCGAGCGACAGCGCCCTGTCTCTCGGCAGTTCAGCTTCGGATCTCTCGAGAGGGTGGCGACTAGCTTGAAGGCTGTTCGCGAAACTGGCAGGCCTATCTTAGCTAACGAGAGAGCGCGCTTAGAGCATTTGCGGCGGGAAATCGACCAGCTGCTGGGAGTTCAAAGCACCGATAGCGCCGATCTTTAGTTTGATAGCTTAATTGACACCTAGCACCACCGCCGGCTTGGCCGGGGAGCGGCCTTCAGGGGCGCCGGGCCGTTGTGGCTGTCATGCCGCATGTGACGTACCAATCTGAGCGGGCAGGGGATGTGGTCGGCACATAACTCCTTCGCATGTGTCCGCTTGGGCGTGCTAGGTCGATTGGCGACATTTGAGTCCTTTGTTCGGAACGGTGTTCTCCGCCGGGAATGGGTAGGCCGGCCGGGACTTTGAAATTCGCCATCAGAAGAACGCGCCGCTGCTGTTCCTCGGGGGTTAGCTGGAGCGGTTAGGATGCATCTGCAGTGATCGCTCGGTGGTTTGGCGCAGTTGAGGAGCGAGATCCAGGCAGCAGACGGCAGGTGCGCATGGAAGCGCAACCCGTCACTCGGCTTCCTTCGTCCGTTCCCTGTTCGTTCCAGCCGTTCAATACGGGTGGTTGCTTTCCACGATTTCGCCTGTCCCTGAATTGAAGGCACCGACTTGACGATCGAGGACTTAGAGCTGGGCGTGTCGATCTGCCTTCCGCACTTCAGTCAGGGCACCTCAGTCGGCCTTGGGGGCTGGATCTCATGATCAAGGGCACTCGACAGACAAAAACGCCGGAATCCGCCACTTTTTTGCCGAGCTAGCGATAATCCCCAATCTCGCGCCTGATGGAATTATTCAGCTTCCCCGGGCCCCCAAGGCGCGCGACCGGTCGAGCCCATGGGTCTGCGACTGACCAAGCGAATCGGCTACCACAGCCCATTGAGCGGTTACCCTTTGAACGGGTCTGCGAACGGCGGGCCGCGCCGGTCATCGCAGCCGGGACGGCGCCACCGCTGAGTCCGGCTTCCCGCGGCGGCGCAAGCGCCAGCCCGGGCCGTGTGTTCACCGCGTCGGCTGGACCCACGCCGCCAATCGGATGGAATCCTGCACCGGTCGTCGTCCGTCGGCGACAACGACGTCGGCCGGCCATGGTAGACAGGGAGCATGCGCGACCACGATAACCTCTACCACCGTCTGTTTGAGAACCCCGCCATGGTGGCCGAGCTGCTGCGCGACTTCGTCGCCGGGCCCTGGCTCGATGACCTCGATCTGGAACTCATGGAGCGGCAGAACGCCAAGTTCCATTCCGAGACGGGCAAACGGCGGGAAGGCGACATGATCTGGCGTATCCCGCGGCGCGATGGCGGCGACACCTACCTGGTGTTGCTGCTGGAGTTCCAGTCCACCTCCTATCATTGGATGGCGCTCCGCGTGCTGGTCTATGCCGGTCTCCTGTGGCAGCAGCTGCTGGACGAGAAGCGCCTGCTGCCCGACGGCAGGCTGCCGCCGATCCTGCCGGTCGTCCTGTACAACGGTGACCGGCGATGGGCGGCGCCGCTGGCGCTGCATGACCTTGTCGGGCTGCCCCCAAATTCGCCATTGTGGCAATGGCAGCCGACGATGAGCTACCAGATAGTGGACGAAGGCGCTTTCGCCGAGGATGATTTGTCGAAGCGCGAGGCCCTTCTGGCGCTGCTGTTCCGGTTGGAGAGTTCTCCTGACCCGGAGCAGGCTGTCGTTCTGGCCGACGCGTTGCTGGCGTGGTTCAGGCGTCATCCGGGGTTTGAGAGGGTGCGGTCTGTCTTTGCCGAGCTGCTGGGCGCGGTCTTGGAGCCGCTGGCCCCGGGGATTCGGGTGCCGGAGGAGTTGTTGGAGATCAGGAACATGCTGGCGTCACGGGCTGAGGACTGGAAGCGGCAGTGGTTGCAAGAGGGCGAGCTGAAGGGCCGACAAGAAGGCCGTCAGGAAGGCGAGCAGATGGGCCGCCGGCAGGGTGAGGCGGCCATATTGCTTCGCCTGTTGGAACGCCGGTTTGGTGCGCTGCCGGGCTGGGCCTCGGATCGCATCGCGACGGCGGACACCGTCGCGCTTGAGGAGTGGAGCCTGCGCGTGTTCGACGCCGCAAGCATCGACGACGTCCTGCGATGAACCGGTCGAGGCACCGAAACGAGACTGTCCGCAACACCCGCCGCGACGCAGTGGGTGACCTGGCTACAGCACCCCGTTGAGCGGGTGGCCGTCGAAGGGGTCGCCGAGCTCGAGATATTCGTCGAGCACAGCGTAGCTCTTGTGCCGGCCGAACTGCTTGAGCCGAGTCGGGTGAACGCCGCGATCCATGCCGGTGGTGAGCGCGCCGCGCTTGAGGCTGTGGCCGCCGATCTCGTCGGGGTCGAACCCGGCCTTGGCGGCGCGGGTCTTGATAATGCGCGCCACGGTGCCGGCATCGATCGCCCTGGTGCCGACCACGGGGGAGGGCAGGGGGCCTTCGCCCGCCTGCTGCCGCGTCGGTGGCACAAAGATGCGCCGGAACACCGCGCCTGCGGTGATGTTCGCCGCCTCCTGCCAGCGGCGCAGCGCCCGCACCGGGCAGAGTTCGGTCGCGCCGTACGGGATGGCCACGGTCACGCCGCTGCCGGTGCGATCACCCTTCGAGCGGGGCAGGGTCAGGCGCAGGCCGCGCTCGCTCGCTTCGAGGTGCTCGATTCGGATTGCCGCCAGTTCGGCGCGGCGCAGCGCGCCGGCGAAACCGACCAGCAGCAGGGCGCGGTCGCGCAGCCCGGCCAGGTCGTCGGGGATGCCGGCCAGGATCTGGCGCAGGATGTCGGCGGTGGCGGCGAGCTTCTTGGCCGGCAGCTCGCCGGCGTCGGCGGCTTCGCGATGCATACCGGCCAGGGTGGCGGCGACGTGGGCTTCCGCGGTGGGCACCGGCAGGCCGGCGATGAAGTGCAGGTAGCGGATGGCGGCGCGGCGCAGCTCGACGGTGTTGACGGACAGGCCGCTGCCGCGTTCGGCGGCGAGGAAGGCGACGACGTCGGCGGCGTGGGCGGGCAGGCAGGGCAGCTCGTGGCGGGCGCACCAGGTGCACCAGGCGCGCACGCCGGCGCGGTAGGCGCGCCGGGTATTGTCCGCCTTGGCGCGGCGGGCGTAGGCGTCAGCCGCCAGCCGGGACGTGCCGATCGTGCCGTCATGCTCCGGGATCGTGGCCTCGGCCGCGGTGTCGAACCAGTCGCGGACGGCGCGCGGCGTGGGGTTGGCCGGCAGCGGGACCGGCGGCAGCGGCAGGATGGCGGCCGGGGCGGGCAGGGCGGCGGTGTCGGTATCGCCGGTGGCCGGGGCCGCAACGGTGTCCATGGCGGTTCCTGAGGCTCCTGAGCGGCGTTGGGCGGAATTCCGGCGGAAAATGTGTCGCGAACCTTCATTCATGATACAGGGAATCGCGCCTTTTCAAGGCCTTACGTGTTCCTCAATTGATGAGAAAATACCCTTGATCATGATAAAAATACCCTGATTGATGATCGAATGTCGGCGTGAACGCGGGACGCCGGTGCCCGAGCGCCCGTTCAGCAATTGATGGCGGGAAACCGGCCGGAACAGCGCTGTAGAACAGTCGCGGACGGCGCGCGGCGTCGGGTTACGCGGCAGCGGGACGATCGCCGGCGGGGGGATGCCGGCCGGGACGGGGAGGGGAGCCGCCTCCGGTAGCCCGCCGGCCTGGGCTGCGACGGTGTCCATTGTGGTTTGCGCGGCTCCAGAGCGGCGTTGACCGGAATTTCGTGCGGCAATGTAACCCGAACGACGTATGCACGACAAGGAGCATTATCGGGCGTACAATGGTCGAAATCTGCTTACCGCGCCTTTCCGGCGTTGCCATAATCGGGGAAAAACGGCAGAATCGCTGGCGAATCCAGGCGGCGCAACCAGAGGGACACGGCAAAGCGGGCGGCCGGGACGCCGGGGCGGAGAGGGGACGCGATGACCGCAGCGCTGACGCACACGACCACCACCAATCCGCCGCCGGCAGGTGATGCGCTGCCCGGCGACGCAGCCCCCGGAAGCCCCCGCCGACCGGCGGCGGAGACAGTCAGGCTCTATGCGGCAGATTGGAACGCCTTCCTGGCCTGGTGCAAGGGCGAAGATCTCGCCGCGCTGCCCGCCGCGCCGGCGACGGTGGCAGCGTTTCTCAACGCCGGCGGGGCAACGCTGAGCGCCGGGGCGCTGGCGCGCCGCGCCGCGGCGATCGCCGCGCAGCACCGCCAGGCGGGCCTC
>Ga0302198_10004178_pt1 | contig 14074 bp, 10 predicted proteins | sample II_Bog_N2_2_FD_193521 | JGI IMG/M metagenome (GOLD analysis project Ga0302198, IMG submission 193521) | Peat permafrost microbial communities from Stordalen Mire near Abisko, Sweden - II_Bog_N2_2 | ecosystem: Environmental > Terrestrial > Soil > Wetlands > Peat | place: Sweden: Abisko... | reverse complement strand
GTGCGCTTCTTGCGCTTGCGATCAAGCCGCGCCAGATCCTCGCGTGTCGGCGTTTCGATGCCCGACGCTTTTGCCAGACCGGTTAGAAACTCTTCATAACTCTCGCCTGTGTCCCGCCGAACGATCGGAAAACCGGGGACGAAAACCGGGGACAGACGGGACGTTCCCCTTGTTTTCCCACGGCCGCTGCCCCACCCCCAACGGAACATTCCCCCCCCACCCGAGCGTATCCTTATCTCGGAGCCCAAACATGATCAGGAAAATCTCCGTCCTCGCTCTTGCCCCGGCCATCCTTGCCGCGCTCGCTGCCTTCCCCGCCGTGGCTCGGGCCAACGCCGACTCCGTCCAATTCGGCGAGAAGATTCATGCCACCGCCTCCAACCCGGTTCACGACGCCGTTTGTTTCTTCTGCAGTGTTGACATCGATCAGGACGCCCATGTCACCGGCGACATCGTTGTCTTCTTTGGCGACGTCCATATCGCCGGCGCTGCCCAGCACGATGTGGTCAACTTCTTTGGCGACGTCAAGGCCGACGACAATGCCTCCATCGGGCACGACCTGGTTAGCATGTTCGGCGGCGTCCGCCTCGGCGACGATGTAACTGTCGGCGGCGATATGGTCGCCATGTTCGGCGCTGTCCATCAGGCCGACTCCGTCACCATCCGCAAAGACCGCGTCGTCCAGCCCGCCTGGCTCTTCTTCTTGCCCTTTGCCTTCCTCGTTTTCCTTATCGTCGTCCTCGTCTCTCAGGTCCGCGCCAGCCGCCGCCGCCGCTGGATGATGATGCACGGCTTCCCACCGCCACCCATCCCGTGATCTGAATACCTCACCTTGGATCCTTTCCCGGCCCGGCACACCTGCCGGGCCTGTACTCTTTTAAGAGCCCCCATTCGCTTCACACCGCTGAGATTTGATCAGGCCCCTCAATGACCCAAACTCTCCGCATCGTCCTCCCCGGCGGCAGCGGCCAGGTCGGCAACGCCCTCGCCCGTTACTTCCAGTCCGCAGGCCACCACGTAACTGTGCTCACCCGCAGTCCCTTCACCGCGCCTTGGCAAACCGTTCACTGGGACGGCCTCACCGAAGGCAGTTGGACTGAAACCCTCGAAGGCGCCGACGTCGTCATCAACCTCGCCGGCCGCAGTGTCAACTGCCGCTACAACGAGCGCAACCGCGCCGAAATCTACAACTCCCGCATCCTCACCACCCGTCTCCTCGGCCAGGTCATCTCCCGCCTCGCCAACCCGCCCCGCCTGTGGATGAACGCCTCCACCGCCACCATCTATCGCCACTCCCTCGACCAGCCCATGGACGAGGCCGCCGGCGAACTTGGCGGCTACGAGCTAGTTTCCCCCAGCCTGCTTGGTCGCCCCCGCCGCGCTCCCGACACGTGGAACTTCTCCATCAGTGTCGCCAAAGACTGGGAAGCCGAATTCTTCACCACCTTCACGCCTCGCACCCGCAAGCTCGCGCTGCGCAGCGCCATCACCCTCTGCCCCACGCCCGGCAACGCCTTCGAAGCCTTCCTCAATCTCGTGCGCTTCAGCCTTGGAGGCCAACAGGGCAACGGCCGCCAGTTCGTCAGTTGGATTCACGAACTCGACTTCTGCAGCGCCGTCGACTTCCTCATCCAGCGCGAGGGTCTCGATGGCCCCGTCAACCTCGCCTCGCCCAACCCGCTCCCCAACCGCGACTTCATGCTCGGTCTGCGCGACGCCTGGGGCATGCCCAATGGCTTCCCCGCCCCGGCCCTCGCCGTAGAACTCGGCGCCTTCTTCCTCCGCACCGAATCCGAGCTAGTCCTAAAGAGCCGCTACGTCGTCCCCACCCGCCTGCTCGACGCCGGCTTCACGTTTGAATTCCCCCACTGGCCCGAAGCCGCCGAAGACCTCGTCCGCCAATGGCGCCGCCGCGCCTAGCGCTCCGCTGCGCCCTACTTCGCCACCACCGCCGTGTACGCCACAACTTGCGGCACCGTCACCTGCACCGCACCATTCGCATATGTGAATGGAACAGATGTGTCCGCCGATGCGTCCGGCGAAACCAGCGTCACCGTCATCGGCGCGGTCGCCACCGGAAAGCTCACCACCACCCCCGTCTGCGTCACAAATCCTTTCGCGTAATTGTGGTTGATCAGATGCGCCACCGTGCTCCCATCGCGGCTTTGCGTCAGGCTCGTTGCCACATTCGCCGCGGAAACACTCACCTTGCCCCCCAGTATCTGCAAATTGTCATAAAGCACCGCGTGTGCCGGCATCTTGTAAAACGTAGCCGTCTGCTCGAAATAGGGCATCAGCCCCAGTTGAGTGGCCGTCGGATCACCCACCGTGTCCAGCAGATGCATCGCGAAGTGCACACCCGCGGCATACGCCTCCGGCACATACATCCGCCAATAATCCTGCTGCTCTGAAGTCGGCAGGGAAAGATAATGCGTCATCAAGTCAGTCGGCCAATCGATAAATGCTGAAACCAACACGCCCGGTCCAGCCACAGTTGCCGACCTCTGCTTGATATTCAGAAACGCCGCCATCATCGACTGCGTCCCATCAAGATCCCCACTCCCCGTCAATGGACAATAGTCCTGCGACGTTCCGTTCGGCCCGTTGCTGTTCCCCTCGTACAATCCATTCGCCTGAAAATCTACAAACGGAAAAACCCCGTTGGCTGTAATGTAAATTTCTTTCCCGTACTTCTGCCGCGCATATTGCCGCACCGTCAGCACAATATCCTGCCAGTACACGAGGCTTAAATAGGTATTCGTAAACGTGCCATTCTGCGGCAGAGGATGGTTTCCATCCACAATCCCCCACTCCATGGCCAGCGGATTCGCCGAACTCAGCGGGTTCGTCTGCCAGCCATTCCTTGCCAGATACCCGCGATAGTTGAAAGTGCGTCCTGCGACGGACGCTGCGGCTGCGCAGTTCAAATTGTCGGCGGCAGTCACGCCAAATTGCGATTGCCATTGTGCTGCCGTCAGCCCGGGATACTTGGCGCAAAGAAACCCTCCAAAGTCGGCTACATCCGCGTCGTCGAACCCTTCATTCCCGTCGTAGTTTCCGCCTTCGTAACTCCCGCCCACTTCGTCGAAAAATACTCCGTCCACACCACCATCGATCTGAATCTCAGCAATCCCGATAATGTAATTCCGGTACGCCTGCGACGCCATGCTCCCGCGATAGAAATTCAGCGGCGACGAATGTGTCACCGGCTGCCCCTGTGCGTTGCACGATACCACCGCGTTAAACGACGCAGCGGCCGGAAATTCATCTGGGAATAGAGCCGTAGCCGTGGTTCCGCCAATAAAAGTTACGCCGTCGGCCTTTGCCTGAGCCGGATATCCAAAGTTATAGTCGGCGGCTCGCGTGCCGTAGGTATCCCATCTTGCCCATGCGCGCGGGACCACGTTCGGCAGCATCTGGAATACCTGCGGGTCGCCTGGCCCGTTGTCCGCGCCTTCCTGGCTGAACGCGAACACCGTCCAACCCGCCGTCGAACCTGTGCCGTAGACTGCCGGATTGATTGTGATCTGTTTGTAAGTTCCGCTGCCTACAGCCGGATTCGCCGCCGCCGGCGTCGCGCACGCAGTTAGCCCTGCGTTCACCGTAAAGCTCTGAGTAACATTGGGCGCCGCCGCATAAGTAGCATTGCCGCCCTGGCTTGCTCCAATCGTGCACGTCCCCGCGGCATTCAGCGTCGCCGTCCCGCCTGAAACCGTACACACCACCGGCGTAGTCGACGCGAAACTCACCGCCAAGCCCGAACTAGCTGTAGCCGCCAACGCAAGCGATGCCCCAGCCGTCTGCGTAGAAATCGCGCCAAACGTAATCGTCTGCGCTTCCCCGTTCACCGTAAAGCTCTGCATCACCGGCGTCGCCGCCAGGTAACTGCCATTGCCTGCCTGGCTCGCTTGAATTGTGCAACTCCCGGAAATCACCAGCGTCGCCGTCGTGCCCGTCACCGTGCACACCGCCGGTGTTGTCGAAGCGAAGCCCACCGCCAACCCGGAACTGGCCGTCGCCGCCAGCGGAATCGATGTGCCTGCATTCTGCACCGCTATCGCGCCGAAACTGATCGTCTGGCTCGCCGGCTGGCTCAGTCCCCCGCAGCCCGCCAGAAGAAGCGCCCAGACAAGTCCGCACCAACCACCCTGCCGGGGAGTCCTACCAATCTTCGTCGATCGATCTCGTGCGCCTAATCTGCTCATCGCAACAGTGAGGCCCCTGATCTAAGCACCTTAAACCCTACTCCTGAGACCCTGCACCCTGGACCCTGAACCCTAACGCGGCGTCACATCCGCTACCGGCAAATCAATATGCCCCAGCAGAATCTCAAACCGCCGCTGCTCTTCTTTCTTATAAGTCTCCTGGTCCGGCCAAAGCTCTTTGATCATCGCCTCTTCATCCGGATTCGAAGTCGTCGCCACAGTCGAGTTTTTGTAGACAATAGTCACCCGATAGTCCCAGCGCAGCTCTTCTGACGTGTGGTAAGTCGGCGACTCAATCTTCACCGACAAAATCCGCCCCGTAGATTCGATCTTCTTAAGCAGCGGATAGTGGTTCTTCAGAAACAGGCTCAGAAACTCCGCCTGATGCCCCCACTGCACCTTATAGTAGTACTCAATCTTGTAAGGTTGATCCGCGCCCGGCTGAACCGGCGCTCCCTGGCCCATCATCGACGCCGTGGGCACAAACACAAACACCGCCGCCAGCACCGCAAGAATCATTCTGCGCATAAAGCCTCCCTATCATTGCGATTGGAAGCCATTCTACAGCGCGAAGTGCGAAAAGGGCTGTGCCCCATTCATCGCGGCATTATCGCGATGGGGCCGGTGTAGCGCCGGTTTCCCAACCGGCTGTACTGGCGGCATCCCTGCCGCCAGATTCTCACCAAGCCCCTATTCAATAACGACCGCAGCCCCCCGCACCCGCAACGCCCCGTTCCCGCGGATCTCATCGATAAACCGCGGAACCTCACGCTCAATCACGTCAGGCCGCTCCAGCGTTAAATTGTGGTCGCTTCCTTTTGCAATAATCCGCCGCCCGCGCGTCGAAAGTTCCTTCAACTTCTCCTGCATCCCATTCCACGTTTTCGCAAACTCGCGTTCACCCTGTCCAGCGCTGGGCTTTGAAATTAACTTCATCGTGTCCTGCGAAATCACCAGGATCGGCAGATCCCCAAACGGCCCGGTCTGCACAGTCTCCTCGCCCGATGCGTCGAAACTGTCAAACTCCGCTTGCATAGCCTCGTAATGCACGTGGCACAGATCTTCGCCAAGCATCGAAGCTGCCTCACGGTCCAATCCAGCGCCCAGCCCGGCACCCGGTCCCGCGCAACCCTTCTCGAATCGCGGATACCCCGCAATCGATGTCGCCCGCATCTCCAGAATCGATGCCCACTGCTGCAATCCAGCTCCCTGTCCCATGCTCAGATGTGGATCGCGGTTCTGCAGCGGCGTCGAGCTATCAATAAATACCAGCCCCGCCACCTGCTCCGGATACTGCGTCGCATATTCGCGAATGTACATCCCCGCCACCGAGTGCCCCATCAGCACAATCGGCCCAGACACTCCTGCCTCTTTCAGCAGCGAGTGCAACTCCCCGGAGATATGGACCGCATCGCGCGGCCCCGGCAGCGGATCGCTCAGCCCAAACCCCGCCCGGTCATACGAGCAAACCCGCGTCGACTTTGACAGCGCCGGTTGAACCCCGCCCCAAACCAGCGAATCCCAGCCCAGGCCCGCTTCCAGCACAACGGTCGGCGATCCCGCCCCCGTGCAGTTCATGTGCATCTTCTTCCCATTCACCAGGTAGTCAGTTCCCGGCTCCGGATGCTTCGCTCGAAAGCTTTCAGTCAGCACCGCGTTCACGTTGGAGCTGATCGCAACTCCCAGAACCATCACATTCACCGCAAGCAGGATCGTCAAATCCAGCGCACGCGCCACTTTTGCCCTGGGCCGCGAAGACATCGTGCGGAGGTAACGGATGGAAAGCAACACCACCGCGATCGCTGCAATCAGCAACATTGCCGGAATGACCACGAAGTCAAAATCGATCAAAGTGCGCCTCAATCTTTTTGAGATCAACACTTTAAGTGGACCATCGATTCCGTTCGAAAAAACATATCTTTGGTGATCGGTAACCACATCTCTGGTCTCGGAACTTCAGGTTACTGAAGCAGTACATGTCCTCCGACCGCCTACCACCCCTGCCCGCTCTCACCTTCCCCTGCACCCAAACCGCCTGTTCCTGAATCCAAGGTTCAACGGGAGAAGTTCAGCACATGAGCGACAAAATCGCATTTATCACCGGAGGTAACCGCGGCATCGGCTTTCAAACCGCACTTGAACTCGGCACCGTAGGCGTCAAAGTCGTCATAGGCTCACGCGACCTCCATCTGGGCGAAGCCGCGGCCGCAAAGCTCCGCCAGCTGGGCATCGACGCCGCCGCCCTCCAGTTTGACATCACCCAGCCCGCCGATCACCAGTCCGCCTACCACTACTTCGACTCCAGCTACGGACGCCTCGACATCCTCATCAACAACGCCGGCCTCGCCAAAGGCAGTTTCCCCGGCAGCGGTCCCACCGTCTCTGCCAGCCAGGTCCCGCAGGATGTCCTCCACTCCATCTTCGAAACCAACTTCTTCTCCGTCGTAGCCCTCACCAACACGCTCCTGCCCCTCATTCGCAAGAGCACCGCAGGCCGCATCGTCAACCTCTCCAGCATCCTCGCCTCGCTCACCCTGCACTCTGACCCCAACTCCCCCATCTACGACGCCAAGTCCCTCGCCTACGACGCCTCCAAAACCGCCCTCAATGCCTATACGATTCACCTTGCTTGGGAACTCCGCCACACCCCCATCAAGGTCAACTCCGCTCACCCCGGCTGGGTCAAAACCGATATGGGTGGCCCCGGCGCAACCATGGATCTAGCCGACGGCGCAAAGACCAGCGCCGCCCTCGCACTCCTCCCCGCCGACGGCCCCACCGGCGGCTACTTCCACATGAGCCAGCCCCTTCCTTGGTAAACGGCTTGGCCCCGCCCCGCCCTACAACCGCACTTCCGGCTCGTCCTTCTTCTCACCCGTCTTCAGCGCCGAGTCCTGCCACCGGGCCGCCGTAATCCGCGTCGCCAGCCGCATCCCCAAAAACAGCACCGCCAGCCCCACAAGCCCTGATACACCGTGCTTCAGCTCCAGCACCGGCGACGCCACCGCCCAGTACGCCAGCTTCCCCATGACGCTGCCCAACCGGAAGTCCGGCGGAAGCCAGAACATGATCGGGATCAGGTAAATCGGAATCGAAGAAAGCGACACCGCAAAATAAGTCAAAACCGCCGACGCAAACTGATAACGCGGCCCCCGAATTCCGTTGGACCCCTGCATCATCCCCAGCGCCACCATCCAGCCCACGAAAAGCGACGCGTAGTTCACATCCCATCCCGTCAGCAGTCCATACACGGTGCAGAGGGCCATCCCAAGCACCGCCGCCGCTGTGCCAAACAACAGCCCCGTCAAAAATGCCCTGCGCCGCTCCGCCGGATTCTTCTTGAGCCCCTCTGTCGCGCACTTCGCGCAAACCTGCTTCTCTTCAACAATCCGCGGCTTGCCCACGATCAGCGTGTTGCATATCGCGCAATAGTGCAATCCCCCCTTCGGCTGGTTATCCGGAGCGAGTGGATCAGCTACCTCGGTTGTCTCAGGAGGAGTGACCAATCCAGTGATCGACTTGTATCCCTGGGCCACGATGGCTGAAGGGTAGCACACCAAAAAAACCCTGGGAATAATCAAGTAGTATCCGGAATTCAGCCCCCACTCCCCCCCACCGCCCACAAACCAATCGTTCGTTGCCCTCAGGCCCTCGGAATTCTCCTTCTCTTCAGCCGCCTCCGCATCGCCCCACCGATGTCCCAAAGTGAGACACACCCTCCCCGCACCTTCCCGCCATGGCGCATCCCTCGCTTTGCCCGCCCGATTCCTCAGTTCAACTACTCGATCCCGTCCTAACCTGCCGATGGAGAAACCAGGCAGCCACTCCTTCCATGGCCTGCCCGTTGGGAGACCCTCTCATGCCGGCATTGCGCAAATTCGCTTTCTTCGCCGCTTTGGCCACTCTTTCCGGCCTTGCCATGCTTTCCGGCTGCACTTCCTCCCCTGACCTTAAGGTCGCCGACCCATCCCCCTCCTCGCCAACTCCCACTCCTGCGCCAGCACCCAATCCCCTGGCCATCACCACCGGGTCCCTGGCCGCCGCCACCGTCGGCTCTGCATACAGCGCCCCCATCGTTGCATCGGGCGGCAACACGCCTTACGCCTTCTCCGCCACTGGACTGCCCTCCGGCCTCACCATCGCCGGCCCCACCGGAACCATCTCCGGCACGCCTGCCGCCAACACCTCCGGCACAACCTCCATTACCATCACCGTCACCGACTCCACCCAGCCCACCGCCCTCACCGCATCCGCCACCCTCTCGCTCACCATCAACCCGGCCGCTGTCGCCCCTCCGCCCACTGCTGGCTCCTGCAAGGTCATGTCCCTCGGCGCAAACGCCAGCCTTAACGGCTACGTTCCCTTTCCCGCCGCCAACGTCTGGAACACCGACATCTCCGCCGCTCCCCTCGACCCCAACAACACGCTCATCACCACCGCGGCTGGATTCACCGGCCTCCACCTACACCACAACTTCTCGTCCGTCGCCGCCGGCAACACTGGAATCCCTTACATCGTCGTCGACTCCTCCACCACCCCGCTCGTCCCCATCAACGTCATCGACTACGCCGGTCAGAGCGACGTCGCCAACGCTCCCTACCCCCTCGACGCGCCCATCGAAGGCAGCCCCGCCGACTGCTCCGGCTGGCCAGACACATACGTCGGAGACTCCCACGTCCTCGTCCTCGACCGCGCCACATGCGCTCTCTATGAGACCTACAACACCCATCGCTGCAACGGCGCCTGGAACTCCTCTTCCGAAACCATCTGGGACATGGACAACTACGAGCAGCGCCCCTGGAGCTGGACTTCCGCCGACGCCGCTGGCCTGCCCATCTTTTCCGGCCTCATCCGCTACGACGAAGTCCAATCCGGCGCAATCAATCACGCCATTCGCTTCACCATGCAGCAAACCAAAAACGACGCCAATAACGGCTACTTCGTCTACCCCGCCAGCCATGCCGCGGGCACCGTCTGGGGCGTCAACAATGTCATGGGTATGCGCATCCGCCTCAAGGCCGCCTTCGACATCTCAGCCTTCTCCAAAACCAACCAGATCATCCTCACCGCCATGAAAAAGTACGGCATGATCCTCGCCGACAACGGCGGATACTTCTTCTTCCAGGGTGTCGCCGACCCCCGATGGAACGACAGTGACCTCCTCAACCTCGACACCATCCAATCCTCCAACTTCGAAGTCGTCCAGATGACCCCCGCCTTCCCCGGCTACGACTCCGCCTCCGCGCCAACCGGCCCTCCACCCACCATCAACTCCTTCACCGCCTCGCCCGCTACCGTCTCTGCCGGTTCCCCCGTCACCTTCACCTGGACCACCACCAACGATAGCTACGACTTCATTGACAAGCTCGGCGCTGTCCGCGGCGGTACCGTCACCTTCACTCCCACCGCCACCGCTACCTACACCCTCAACGCCACCAATCAATACGGCCGCTCCACAAAACAGCTCACCCTCACCGTCCACTAGTGTCTCCCGTTTCTCCAATAAACGCCGTGGCCCATTCGCAGTCTGTGCCCCATTCATCGCGGCTCTATCGCGATGAGTGGGCGGGACCGCTGCCCCATCCCCTCGCACAGTCGCCGCGGCGACCAAATGGGTGCGTGACCACCATCCCCCCATCCAACATTCATGCGCTTCCCCCCAGCCTCAGCGATATAATCCCTCCGAACTGTCCCTCCAATCCCTTCGTGAGGCCGCCAATGAAAATGACCTGGGTCAAAGTCGCAATTGCTGTCGCTGCCGTTCTCATCCTCGTTGTCCTCATGATCCCCTTCTTCGTCAACGCTGAGAGCCTCCGCCCCACCGTCGAAGCCCAGCTCACCAAAGCCCTCGGCCGCAAGGTCACCATCGGACACCTCAGCTTCTCCATCGTTTCCGGCAGCCTCGGCGCTCAGGACATCCAGATCGCCGACGACCCCACCTTCAGCACCGCACCCTTCATCCAGGCCAAGTCCCTCGCCATCGGCGTTGAGGTCAGTCCGCTCATCTTCTCTCGCCAGGTCCACGTCACCAACCTCACCATCGACACCCCAGCCATCCAGCTCATTCAGGGCGACAAGGGCGCCTGGAACTTCTCCAGCTTCGGCAGTGCCTCTTCCACCTCGCAGGCCTCCACCACCCCGCCCAACCTCGCCGTCAACGAGCTCAGGATCGAGAAAGGCAGCGCCAACGTCTCCTCGCTCAAGCCCCACTCCAAGCCCTCTGTCTACTCCAACGTCTCACTCTCCGTGAAGAACTTTTCGTTCACAACCTCCTTCCCCTTTGAGCTCTCCGCCGATCTGCCCGCAAACGGCCACTTCAATCTCAAAGGCGCCGCTGGCCCCATCTCCCAGAAGAACGCAGCCGACACCCCTTTCCAGGCCACGCTGAACTTGAAAACATTTGACGTCGTCGCCTCGGGCGCTGTTGAACCAAGCCAGGGCATCTCTATGCTGCTCGACGTCGACGCGCAGCTCGGCTCCGATGGCTCGACCCTCACCAACAGCGGAAAGATCGTCGCCCAGCGTCTCCACCTCGCCCGCACCGGCCACCCCGCATCCGATCCAGTCGATGTCGACTACTCCATCACCACCAACCTCCCCACCGAGGCCGGAACAGTCAACGACATAGCCCTCCACGCCGGCTCCATCGCCGCACACGTCAAAGGCACTTACCAGATCACTCCCGACGGCGCAGTCCTCGACCTTCATCTCTCCGCGCCCGGACTCCCCGTTGACCAGGTTGAAAAACTCCTGCCTGCCGTCGGCATCACCCTCCCCAGCGGCTCAGCGCTTCAGGGCGGCACAATCAACGCCAATCTCTCCATCTCCGGCCCCGCCGCTGGCCCCACCATCGCCGGCCCTGTTGAACTCGACAACTCCAAACTCGCCGGCTTCGACCTCGGATCCAAGATCGGCGGCATCAATCCCTTCGGCGGCAGCGGCGGCGGCACTGCCATTCAAAAGCTCCGCGCCGACCTCAACAACTCGCCCGCAGGCACACGACTCTCCAATATCGACGCTGATATCCCTCAGGTCGGCACCGCCACCGGAAACGGCGCCGTCTCCGCCTCTGAAGAGCTCGACTTCAAGCTCATGGCAAAATTCAGCCCCAACTCCGGCGTCGGCATGGTCGCCGGCAAAGCCCTGGGCGCTGTCACCACAGGAACCAGCCAGGCCGTCGGGCTCCTCGGCAAGGCCCTCAACAAGGGCAAAGCTGCGGCGCCCACCGGTGGTGGCGCCATCCCCATCGCCATCACCGGAACCACCTCAAACCCAATCATCAAGGCCAACGTCGTCGCCATGTTCAAGTAGCGATGAGGTCCATGCCCCATCCATCGCCCGTCTGTCGTCTGTGCCCCATTCATCGCAGCTTTATCGCGATGAGTGGGCGGGCCGGGTGCCCCATCCTAACCGCGTACTTTGCGGTTAGGGTGGGAAACCATTGCACCACTCCCCCTCATGCCCCCGCTCCCAGAGGGAGCGAATGAGGTTAGCCCCGGGTGAAACCCGGGGAGACGCCGTCAAATAAGACCTCGCCGTCCTGGAGGGACGGCATGATTCACCCCCGCCGGGTGCCCCATCCTAACCGCGTACTTGTCTCTAGCGGTTAGGGTGGGTGACCATGCACCTTGCCCTCCCTCCTCTCGAGCGCCGGAAACTACAAACCCCAACCCCTCGTCTCATTACCAGGGCACTATGAGCCGCGCCTCGAATTTGCGAGGGAGACAACCGTCCATGTCGCGGCCTCATCTAACCGTGTAAGCCGCCGCTTATGCCCATGACAGGCAAGAAGTTCAGCCCACCCAAACCGTGCAACACAACTCACCGCTACATCCGGATGCACCACCCTTTGCACCTCTGGAACAGGACGGACTCATGACTAAGAACTCTTTCAGCCCATATCTTGCCTCCTTGCTCATCGCATTGCCGCTCGCTTCAAGCGCCTTTGCCCCCGCCGAGCAGGCCCCCAAGAACAAAAAGCCCTCCACTGAGCAGGACGGCCTGGTCCTTCACATGATGGTCCGACGCATCCCCCTCGACATCGTGGTAACTGACAAGCAGGGCAACCCCGTCAAAAACCTGCGTAAGGAAGACTTCACCGTAACTGAAGACAAGAAGGAACAGCGCATCCTCTCCTTCGAATACGTCGACAGCGCCCAAGCCTTCACCCCGCCCAAGCTCCCACCCCTGCCGCCAAATACCTTCGTCGACCTTCCCTCCCAGCCTGAGCGCGGACCCCTCTACATCCTCTACTACGACATGGTGAACACCGCGCCGGAGGACCAGATGGTCTTCCACAAGCAGCTGCTCGATTTTGTCGACAACGCACAGCCCGGCACCCGCATTGCCATCTTCATCAATGATTCCCGCCTCCACATGCTCCAGGGATTCACCAGCGATCACGCCCTCCTCAAGGCCGCTCTACTTGCCAAAGGCCCCGGCCCCCACATGGCCGACGTCTTCTACGACGGGCGCATCTACGGCCGCGACAACCCCGGCGCAGCTCTCGCCAACCTCCATTTCATCGCCGAATACATGAGCGGAATTCCCGGCCGCAAGAATCTCCTCTGGCTCTCCGGCAGTTTCCCCATCCCAGGTGGCCCCAAAATGGGCGCATCCAACGCTGCCGCCGGTGGCATCGGTGGCGGCTTCTCCAACTCCACCATGCAGATCTACGACCTCACTTACCTGCTCCAGAAGTCCATCAAGGAGACCTACGCCGCCCTCTTGCGCAGCCAGATTGCTCTCTACCCCATCGATCTCGTCGGCATTGAAAGCGTTGAAAACATCAATGGCGGGGGCGACAAGATAACCGACCACGACAGCATGGACTACCTCGCCGCCGCGAACGGCGGCCACGCGTACTACTCCAACAACCGCATCCCTGAGCTCATCGACAAGGCCATCATCAACGGCGAAGACTACTACTCCATCACCTACGAACCCTCAAACACCAAGTACGACGGCCTCGAACGCCACATCGAGATCACTCTGCCCAAAAAGTACAACTACGCCCTCAGCTATCGCACCCTCTATTACGGCGTCTCCGACGACGAAGCCCAGGCCGAGCACAAACCCGGAACACCTGAAGCCCGCGCCCTCGCTAAGAAGGCTGAAGACAACCTATACGCCAGCATGGAGCAGGGATCGCCCATGATCCACGATCTGGTCTTCAGCGCCCACCTCGCGCCGCTCGGCAGCCCCGCACTCGCCACCCCAGAGCAGATGCTCTCGCTTGAAGACTCACCCGCCTTCTTCCGCACCCGCAAGCACGACAAGCCTCTCAAGCCCCTCACCCCCGTCCAGCTCCAGAACTACACCATCGACTACGGCGTAATCGATGCCCAGCTCAAAGAGGCCGCCCGCCGCCATGGCGCGCCTGCAACCCTCGAATTCGCCGCCGCCGCCTACGATCCCGACGGCAAACTGCTCAATAGCACTCTGAATCAGGGCCAGGTCTCCGGAAAGTCCAACAAAGACGCCAGGTCCGACCCAGACGCCAGGTCCGACAAGGCCCCCAAGTCCGACGCCATCTTCCACGCCATCCAGGAGCTCGAAGTCCCCGCCGGTGCCAGCTATATCCGCCTCGCCGTCCGCGACCTCCTAAACAATCGCACCGGCACCATCGAAGTCCGCCTCCCCCTCAAACCCGAACCCACCACCGCCTCCGCCTCAGCCGAAATCCCGGGTGCCCCATCCTAACCGCGTATTTGTCTCTCGCGGTTAGGGTGGGAAACCACAAAACTCAACCCGCCTATTCTTGATCAGCCGAAATCCCGGGTGCCCCATCCTAACCGCGTATTTGTCTCTCGCGGTTAGGGTGGGAATCCACAAAACTCAACCCGCCGTCTCTCGGCTAGCCAGGATCC
>Ga0302198_10004163_pt1 | contig 14106 bp, 9 predicted proteins | sample II_Bog_N2_2_FD_193521 | JGI IMG/M metagenome (GOLD analysis project Ga0302198, IMG submission 193521) | Peat permafrost microbial communities from Stordalen Mire near Abisko, Sweden - II_Bog_N2_2 | ecosystem: Environmental > Terrestrial > Soil > Wetlands > Peat | place: Sweden: Abisko, Stordalen... | reverse complement strand
TCGTCTTTGCGCGCAATGCCGGACATACTGACCGCTCCGTCAAGCAGCAAACCCTGCCGGAAGCGCTAGAGTACCTGTGGCAGGGCGCCCCCATCGCTCCCACGAAAAACTGACCGCCACACCATCGACTTCTCAGCGCCACTCCCCTCACGCCTACGCAATCGGCGCGCCACCCGCCCGGTAGATTCCCTCGATCGCCCGCAGGTCCTTCAGCCCCTCTTCCCCCGGCGACCACGGCGGACGGCTCTCGCGGATACACGCCGCCAGATGCTCACCCTCCAGCCCCAGTTGGAAGTGTCCCTTGCCGGTGCCGGTCTCATCGAAGACCGTCTCGCCCGCCCTTCCGGTCAGATGGATCCCGCCGCCGCCGAACGCCGGGCTTAGTGACAGGTAGCCTGCATCGCCATGCACGCTCAGCGTCTGCGGCCCGAACTGACCATACGAGCAGCCGCAGCTCGCCACAATCCCCGATGGAAACTTCATCGTCCACTCCACCGACTGCTCCACTTCGGCGAAGCGCGGGTCATCGCGGTCGCGCGTTGCCAGCACCGCCGTAAACTCCGTGGGCTCCTCCTGCGCAAGATAGCGGATCCCGTTCAGCGGATAGATGCCCACATCCATCACCGATCCCCCACCGCCATACTGCCTGGTCAGCCGCCACGCGCCCACCGTCTGCGACGCCGGAAAGCTGCCGCGGAACGACTGCACCTCACCCAGCGCACCGCTCGCCACAATCTCCCGCGCCCGCTGCCACGTTGGGTCGTAGTGCATACGGTAGGCGATCATCAGTTTCCTGTCCGCCGACCGGCACGCCTCGATCATCGTACGGCACTCTGCGCTGGAGACCGCCATCGGCTTCTCGCACAGCACATGCTTGCCCGCCTTCGCCCCGCGCACCGTGTACTCGCAGTGCATTGAGTTCGGCAGACCAATGTACAGCGCTTCCACCTCCTTGTTCTCACGGATGCGGTCGAACGTCTCATAGGTATAGATAGAACTCTTCGGAATCCCGTACATCGCGGCGAAGTGCGCTCCCTTGGTCTCAGGGTGCCCGGTCACCAGTGCCGTGATCTTCACCTTTGGCGAGCTCGCGCACGCCTCCATGAACGCCGTCGAGATCGACCCCAGGCCCACCGCCGCAAATCCCACGGACTTGGCGTTGCCTTGCGCGGGCTTTTCCTGGCTCCATGCCTGCCGCAACGGCGCAGCAGCAGCAGCCAGCGTAGACAGCTTCGTGAAATCTCTACGGTTCATCGGACTCCTCCTCCCAAAACGGGGCCCATCCACAACGAACTACGGATCCACTGGAAACTGAAAACAAATGAACAAAGAGCTGAGAACTTACAGTGGTCCCGGCCCAGGGTTTCCCGCAGCCGGAGCCGTTCCCGGTCGCGGCCCGCGCGGAGCCCCCGCACTGAACAGCGGCCCCAGATTCAGCGCTGCCGCGCTGTCGGGATGCGCCGGATCGAAGCCCTTGAAGTCGTCCACGATGTAGCCGGCGAGCGGCAGCCTGTTCTCCTTGATCCCCATCACAATGCACTTCGCGAACTCATAGCCGCCATACGCCGTGGAGTGCGTTCCGTCCGCCAGGATCTTCGGCGCGTCCGTTCCTGCGGCTTCATAAAACGCAATGCTCATCTTGTACAGGTCGATCAGCGGCACGTGCTCCTCGCGCGCTACCTCGCGCATCGCCTCCGGATAGCCGCCGTGGCCATGCGTCGGCGCTCCCGTCTTGCGGTCACCGCGGTCCATCGCGGTCACCAGCACGGGCGTCGCTCCGCGCAGCCGCGCCTCCGCGATGTACACCTTCAGATAGGCCTTATACGTGGTCTCAGCCTCCACGTAGGTCTGCGGCCACGCGATCTTCGAGTCGTTGTGTGCAAACTGCATAAAAAGATAGTCGCCCTTCTTCATCTGGCTCAGGATCTTGTCCAGCCGCAGAGCGTTGGCAAAGCTCTTCATCGTCTCGCCGGACTGCGCGTGGTTCGCCACGGCCACACCTGCCTTCAGGAACACCGGCAGCATCTGCCCCCAGCTCACATCGCCGCCACCGTCGCGGTCGGTCATGGTTGAGTCGCCCGCCAGAAACACCGTCGGCGTCTCCGGCGCGGACACAATCTCCATCGACTGCACCGCTGCGTGGTCACCCACCACCTCCACTGTCAGCCTGTGGTCCCAGTCCAGCTTGTTGCCCGCGTCGAACTGGTCCAGCGACACCTCCTCGCGCCCCGTCGCATTCAGCGGTAGCTTGGCCAGTTGCGGTGTGCGGACGTTGGTCGTGAAGCTCCGCCCCAACGTCTGTCCAGCCGGAACCTGCACGCGCTCCAGCATCAGCCGGCCGGACTCCGCCTCTATCGTTGTGGTGCTCATCGCCGCCGGATCCCCTAGCCGCACCGTCACGGTGTAGTTGCCCTCCGGCACCTTCACGGAGAACGGAACCCGCTTCTCGTTCGAAGCCGGGCCGCCGCCGCTGGACGCCGCGGGCGCGGGCCCAAAGCCATAGCCCACATCGTCCGCATAGACGGCGGTTGCCGGCACGTGCGTGAACCCAGGCTGCGCCGCACCCATGCCGAAGTCGAACTTCAGATCCACCGGCGCCGACGGCGGCTGCATCAGCGATGTGACGGGAGCGACAGTCGCAGCCTGCGCGACTGCCAACCTCAGAAGCGAGAAGCAGGCCAGGGCAACCGAGCAGGTGGGGAGGAGACGGCGTAAAAATTCCATATCGGTCGGTGTGCCCTTCAGAGATTCTTCCTGTTACAGCGGAGTGCTGGCCAATGGACGATGCAGCCGCGGAAATTGTCGCCGCCATGCCGCGAAATTCTAGCCCAGCGGGCCCACGCGCGTCACATCCCCGCACCGTCTGCGAGCGCTATGGTTGCGGCCAGTTCTCCCTCGAAACTTACTAACCTGGAATTCAACATGACGAAGCTCAGTGCCGCATGCACCAACCGCAACAATAAATCGGGGAAAATTGTCAGACCCATGGCTAGCGTTTTCGCGCGGCATGCGTATTACCCGTACGGGCTCGATACCAGCATTCCATACAGCACAACTCACCGCCGCGGGGGAGATCGCTTTGCACAAACTGATCCTGCCCCTGCTCTCGGCTCTGGCCGTGTCTCCCGCGCTCTCCTCGGCGCAATCGGCAACTCCGTCCGCAACACCTGTCACCACCACCTTGCGCGGCCTCGTCACCGACCCCAGCAACGCGCTCATCCCGCAGGCTGAAGTCGTACTCGAGTCCGTGACCACCGGAACGCTGTACCAGACCACTCACAGCACGCCAGACGGCCACTACATCTTCATCGCCGTTCCCGCCGGGGACTACACCCTCCACGCCACGGCCCCCGGCTTCGCTCCGTTTAACAGCCCCACGATCCACATCGCCGCAACCAAACAACAGACCCTCGATCTCCGCCTGCAGATCGAGACCCAGCAGGTACAGATGGACGTCTCCAGCGACAGCTCCGACGCCACCGACCCCAACAAGAACGGCAGCGCCGTGGTGCTCTCCGGCAAAGCTCTGGACGACCTGCCCACGGAGCCCAGCCTGCTCCAGCAGGAGCTCCAGGCCATCTCCGGCGGCGACTCCCCTGCTATCTACGTCGATGGCTTCTCCAACGGCACCATACCACCCAAGAACCAGATCCGCGAGATTCGCATCAACCAGAACCCTTACTCCGCCCGCAACGATGTCGGCCCCGGCAACGGCATGATTGAGATCTTCACCAAGCCCGGCACCGACAAACTCCACGGCGATCTCATCCTCTCCGGTAATGACTCCGCCTTCAATACGCAGAACCCATTCACAGCAAACCAGCCCGCGTACTACAGCACGCGCGTGGGAGCTGACCTGAGCGGCCCGGTGAACAAGAAGGCTTCATACGCATTCAACTTCAATCGCTTCGACTCGCAATCCAACGCCGTCATCAGCGCCACGACGCTCGACGCCGGCCTCGCCAACCAGATCTCCTTCACTCAGGCTGTCCCCAGCCCCAACACATCCCTTCAATTTTCGCCGCGTCTCGATCTCCAGCTCGGCACGCGCAGCACCATGACTTTTCGCTACACCTACAGCAACAACCAGCAGCTCAACGGCGGCATCGGGCAGCTCAACCTCGCCGAACAGGGCTATAACAGCGGCACCGTCACCCAGGTCTTCCAGGCCAGCAACTCGCAGGTCTTCGGCGCGAAGATCGTCAACGACACCCGCTTCCAGTACACCCGCAAGCGCACCAACCAGACGCCGCTCAACACCACACCTGCGCTCGTGGTGGAAGGCGCCTTCAACGGCGGCGGCAACAACGCCGGCGCCTTTCATGACAACAAGGACAGCTACGAGCTACAGAACTACATCGCCATCCAGGTCGGCAAGCACTACCTCAGCCCCGGCGTCCGCCTGCGTGTGAACCGCGACGCCAACGTATCCCGCGCCGGTTTCAATGGCCAGTACACCTTCTCCTCGCTCAACGCCTATCAGGCCGCCGCGCAGGCGCTTGCGGCCTGCACTACCCCACCGTGCCATATCCCCGGCGCCAGCCAGTACACCGTCACCACCGGCAACCCCGCTGCGCTCATCGACGTTGCCGACGTCGCCGCCTTCTTCCAGGACGACTGGAAGCTGCGCAAGAACTTCACCCTCAGCTACGGCCTGCGCTATGAGATACAGAACTACATCTCCGACAAAGGAGACTTCGCTCCCCGGGTCGGCTTTGCGTGGAGCTTCGACCAGAAAAAGAACAAGCCTGCGCTCTTCGTGCTGCGTGGCGGCAGCGGCGCCTTTTACACGCACATCCTCTCGCCGTACATCCTTCAGGCCCAGCGGCAGAACGGCGTAACGCAGCAGCAATACTCCGTCGCCTCTCCGGCGTTCTATCCACAGGTTCCCACAGATCCCGCCACGCTCGGGCCGGCGTCGTCGCCGACAACCTACAGCATCAGCCCCACCTTCCGCACGCAATACTCGATCATCAGCACGCTCGAGCTGGATCACCCTCTGGGCTCGCGCGGCAATCTCTCCCTGCAGGGCTACAGCAACCGCGTGGTGCACCTGCTGGTGCCGCGCAACATCAACGCGCCGCTGCCGGGCACCTACAATCCGGCGAACCCCGCCAGCGGCGTTCGCCCATTTGGAGGCACGCAGAGCATCGATGAGTTTGACTCCATCGGCCTCGCGCGCAGCGACAGCATCTCCCTCAATGCGAACTATCACGCCAAAAATGGAGTCGGCTTCTATAGCTATTACATGTACCGCATCCGCAGCTCCGATGCGAACGGCGGCTTCCCCTCGAACGAATACAACGATGGCGCGGACTATGGTCGCGGCAGCATGGACGTCCGCCACACCTTGTTCTTTTCGGTACAGCCACCCGCGCTGCCCGGCCATATCAACTTCGATGCCTTCCTGCAGGCAACCTCCGGCGCGCCCTTTAACATCACCGCCGGCCAGGATCTCAACGGCGACTCCCAGTTCAACGACCGCCCTGCTTTCGCCACCGCGCCCACGGCCAACTCCGTGCTCTACCCGACTCCCTACGGCACGCTGGACGCCAACCCGCAGCCCGGCGAAGCAATCATCCCCATCAACTACGGCCAGAGTCCCGCCTTCTTCTCACTCAACGCGGAGATCTACCGCAAGTTAAGCTTCGGCCCCGCGCTGCCCGTCCCGCCACCGCCGCCGGGCGCCAAAGCCCCTCTGCCGACCCAGGGCAAGCCCACCATCGATCGCAAGTACAACCTCATCCTCATCGTCGAGGCCGAGAACGCCATCAACCACGTCAACCTGGGCACGCCAATCGGTGTCCTCGGATCGTCCCTCTTCGGCCGGTCCAACAGCCTCAACGGCTCCTCGGTCAGCAGCAACGCCAACCGCGTCATCCTCCTCGACCTCTTGGTCCGTTTCTAGATTCACCTACACATTCGGCGTCCCCTCCGCCTTGCAGATCTGCTCAATCGCCACGATCCCTGACGGAAGCCTCATCGTCCACTCCACCGGCACCCCAGAGAAGTCCTACTCGCCTGTCTGACATTTCCCTCGGACGGACAGACCGCCCACGCGGTATCATTCTATTGTTCGGAGGATGTAGATGCGTATCGGGATGTTAACGGGTGGTGGGGATTGTCCAGGGCTGAATGCAGTGATTCGGGCCGTGGTTCGCAAGGGCATACTGCACTATGGAGACGAGTTCGTCGGCTTCCTCGAGGGCTGGCGCGGCGTCATAGACGACAAGACCATGCCGCTCGACCTCCAGACCACCAGCGGCATCCTGCACCGCGGCGGGACCATCCTGCGCTCCTCCCGCACCAACGTCAAGAAGATTGAAGGCGGCTTCGAGCGCTGCCTCGAGGTCATCGCCGCACACAAGCTCGATGCCCTCATCGCCATGGGTGGCGACGATACTCAGTCCATCTCCGTCGAGCTCTCCAAGCGCGGCGTAAACTGCATCGGCGTCCCCAAGACCATCGACAACGACCTCAGCGGCACCGACGTCTGCTTCGGCTTTGACACCGCCGTCACCATCGCCACCGAGGCCGTCGACCGCCTGCACTCCACCACCGAGGCCCACAGCCGTGTGCAGGTCGTCGAGGTCATGGGCCGCGACGCTGGCTGGATCGCCGTCACCGTCGGCATCGCCGGCGGCGCCGATGTCACCCTCGTCCCCGAGCTGCCCATTGACATCGATGACGTGGTGCGCCTGCTGCGCGCGCGCTGGGAGAACGGCAAGCGCTTCGCCCTGGTCGTCGTCGCCGAGGGTGCCAAGTTCCCTGAGCAGAAGGAGCAGATCTCCGTCGGCAACAAGCTGGACGCCTTTGGCCACGTCCGCCTCAGCGGCATCGGCCAGCTGCTCGCTGAGGAGATAGAAAAGCGTACCGGCTATGAGACCCGCAGCGTGAACCTGGGCCACACCCAGCGCGGCGGAACGCCCACCGCCTATGACCGCATGCTGGCCACGCGCTACGGCATCGCCGCCATCGACCTCGCCCACGCTGGCAAGTTCGGCCGCCTTGTCGTCCTCAAAGGCACCCAGATCTCCGACATCCCGCTTGCCGACGCCATCGCCCGCACGCGCACCGTCGGCGAAGACCTCTTCTCGGTCGTGCGCAGTCTCCAGCCCAAGCCCTGATATGGGAGCATTGCGGCCACTGCGCCAACATCGCGTTCCGTCGTTCGTCGTTGTCTTAACGGATTAGAAGTGGGCTTTCGCCCCGGGCAAGGATCACTTCGGCGGCAGCTCCCTCTGCTCCACCGCAATCTCCACATTCTCCTGCTTGATGTCCAGCCGCAGCAGGTTGAAGGCGCTCATATAGACGTTCGCTGTCCACACCAGCGCGAACCAGCCCACCACGTACCCTCGCCAACCCGCATACAGCAGCGAAAAGCGAAACAGCAGCAGTGCCAGCGCCGCCACGTAGTGCGAGAAGCAGTACTCGCAGGTGAACAGGTAGAAGAACTTCCGCTGCGGAAGCGACTTGCAGCTTTGGCTCATGCGCTGGCAGAACTCACGCGGCTCGCGGAAGACCTCTTCATGCGTGACCGTCCACGCAGCGCACGCGACTGGGAGCGCCAGCAGCAGCAATACGGCGAACTGGTGTTGCAGCGGAACGGTCAACTCAGGGGGTGAAGCGGCAAAGATCGTCATCCCTTCTTGGATGCGGTTAGCATTGACAGCAATGAGCTGGTACCCCCCGGACAAGGACCCGCTGGACCTTCACCGTCTGCGCGCCGCGCTGACGGGAACCCGCTTCGCAGCGCAGCTGCACCACTTCTCCTCGGTCGGATCGACTAACACGCTGCTGCTGGAGGCAGCTGCGAACGGCGCTCCCGAAGGCACAGTCTACGTCGCCGACGAACAGACTGCGGGCCGTGGGCGCAGCGATCATGCCTGGCACTCCGCTGCAGACGTAGGCCTCTACTTCAGCGTGCTCGTCAAACCGCTGCTGCCGCTGCGCGAGGTCCTGCTGCTCTCGCTCGCCACAGGCCTCGCGGCGTGGCAGGCGGTGAGCGAGACCGCCGCATTGGACCTGGATCTGCGCTGGCCCAACGACCTGCTGATCGGCGGCAGGAAGCTCGGCGGCATCCTCGTGGAGACCGCTTCGGAGCCCGGAGACCAGGCTCTTCTGCGCTACGCGGTCATCGGCATCGGCATCAACCTGCACCAGCGCGCGTTCCCGCCCGAACTCGCCGCGCTCGCTACCTCGCTCGATCTCCAGAGCAATGGCACTTCAACGGATCGCACGACGCTGGCCATCGCCCTGCTGCGCGCTCTGGACCTCGAACTCACGCACCTGGAATCGGCCTCCGGCGACCCCGCCCCGCTGCGCTCCCGCTTCGCCGAGCACTCCACCTGGGTCCGCGGCAAACGCGTGCATGTGCCTGAGCAGCAAGGCTATACTGGAACCACCGCAGGTCTCGACAGCCGCGGTTTCCTGCTCGTCGATGCCGACGATGGCTCGCGTCGCACCGTCCTCTCCGGCGGAGTTCGCGAGTCCGCCACCTGATGCGCGCCGGAACCTTCTGTCGACGAGGCAGGGAGGCGCAATGCTACTGGCACTCGATGTTGGCAACTCCAACACCGTCCTTGGGCTCTTTCAGCCCGCCACCGACACCGAACCCGCGCGCATGGTCGCCGACTGGCGCATCACCACGCCCTACAACCAGACCGCGGACGAACTCGGCGTGCTCTTCAACACGCTCTTCTCCATGCGCGGCCTGGTGCCCAAGATCGTGGACGGCGTCGCCGTCTCCTCGGTCGTCCCGCCGCTGGACTCCACGCTGCGCCGCGTCTGCGAGAGCTACTTCCAGGTCAAGCCGCTGTTCATTGAGCCCGGCGTGAAGACCGGCCTGCCCATCCTGACCGACAACCCCAGCGAGGTCGGCGCCGACCGCGTCGCCAACTGCGTCGCCGCCTATGACTTGCTCGGCGGCCCGGCCATCGTCATTGACATGGGCACCGCCACCACCTTCGACGTGGTCTCCGCCAAGGGCGAGTTCCTGGGCGGCGCCATCGCTCCGGGCCTCGGCATCTCCGCCGACGCGCTCTTCGCGCGCGCCGCGCGGCTCACCCGCGTGGAGATCAAAAAGCCCTCCAAGATCATCGGCACCAGCACCACAGACAACCTGCAGATCGGCCTCTACTACGGTGCGATTGGGATGGTGGACGGCATCCTGGAGCGCATGATCGCCGAGCTTGGGCCCACCACGCGCACCGTCGCCACCGGCGGCCTCGCCAAGCTCATCGCCACCGACAGCAAGTACATCGACCGCGTGGATGAGATGCTCACCCTCAACGGCCTGCGCCTGATCTTCGACCGCAACCATGACCGGCACAAACGCCGCTAGGGGGCAACGATTGTCATCCTGAGCGAAGTCTCTCGCAGCCTCATCGCGAGAGACTGAGTCGAAGGATCTGCTGTTTGCCGGGGACGGCGATCGCGTTCGCACCATGCAGAATTACTTTGAATACTTCTCCGAGATCGAAGAGCGCTTCAGCCGCCGCCGCGGCACCATCCTTCTGCTCAGTACGCTGGATTGGGCGCTCATCGAGACCTGGCGCGAGGCCGGCATTCCGCTGCAGGCCGTGCTGCGCGGCATCGATGACGCCTTCGACAAGTACGACGCCAGAGCGCAGCGTTCCCGCAGCCGCAAGGTGAACGGACTCGCCTGGTGCGCGCAGGCCGTCATGCAGGCCGCCGAGGCAGCGGTTGAGGCCTCCACCGGCGCAGCACCTGTAACGGCGCGCATCGTCCGTGAGAGCGGCTTTGAGCCCCAGCGCGTCGCCGGCTACCTCGACCGCAATGCCGCCACCCTTGAAGCGACTGCACTCTCTGGTCAGCCGCCCTCCGCTTTGAAGGGGACGGGCTTCAGCCCGTCCGTTCATCCACCGAGAGTTCAAGGGGCTTTAGCCCCGGAGGGATCAGACGTTCTCACCACCACCGCGCAGCGCCTCCGCGAGCTCGCAGCGGCCATGCGCGTCGAGCCGCCTCTGCCGCTCGACGAACTCGACCGTACCCTCACCGTCCTCGAAGAACGCCTCTTCGCCGCGCTGCAATCCTCAGCCACAGAACAGCAGTTGGTCGATCTGCGCGCGCAGGCCGACCGCGAACTCGCACCCTATCGCGCCAGGATGTCCGCCGTGCAACTGCGCCAGGTGCAGGCCCAGTTCCTGCACAAACGTCTGCTCGAACTGTACGCGTTGCCGCGGCTGAGTCTGTTCTACATGGGGCACGACGATTGAGCGAGCCAAGCGCACTCCAGCCAGCCTCGCCACTCTGCCCGCACTTTGGCCCGTGCGGTGGCTGCCAGTTGCAGGACATCGCCTATCCTGCGCAGCTCCGCCTCAAACGCTCGCGCCTCGAAGAGATCCTGCGCAGCGCCGGCCTCGATGTTTTGCCGGAGATCGCCGTCCACTGCGCCGGGCCCTGGAGTTATCGCAATCGTATCCGGCTGCGCTTGCAGACGAGCGGCAGCGAGCGCCGCGTCGGTTACAACCACACCGGCGGCTCCGACTTCCTGCCCATCACGACCTGCCCCATCACGGCTCCTGTGCTCTGGAACGCGGCGGAAGCTCTTCTCGCCGCAGCTGCGCAGAACCGCGACGCCGCATCATGGTTCGACGCCTCCACCCAGGTCGAGCTCTTCTGCAACCACGACCTCTCCTGCGTGCAGCTCACACTGCTCTGCGTGAAGAAACCGTCGTTCGCGCCCCTCAGCTTTACCCGCGCGATGGCTGCGCTCGATCTGCCGCAACTTGCGGGAGCCGGAGCGGTCTTCGTAGGCCCGCACACTGGAAGGCCTCTACGAACGCTCGCCGAGACCGGCGCGACGGGTCTCGCCTATCGCGTTGGGGAAGAAGCCTACTGGGTCTCGCGCGGCAGCTTCTTCCAGGTCAACCGCTTTCTGTTGGGGACGCTCGTGCAGCTCGTCTGCAACGGCCGCAGCGGCGAACTCGTCTGGGACCTCTTCGCCGGAGTCGGCCTCTTCTCACGCGTGCTTGCGCGTGGCTTCGCGCAGGTCACCGCAGTCGAGGCCAACCCCATCGCAGCAAACGACCTGCGCAGCGGGCTCGCCAAACTCAGTCCACAGCACTCCGCCGTTACATCCGACGTGCTCGACTTCCTGCGCTCCGCCGTGCTGCAGCGCGACCGCCCCGAGCTCATCGTGCTCGACCCGCCCCGCGCCGGTGCCGGCATGGAGGCCTGCGCGCTGCTGCTGCGTCTCGCTCCGCGCACGTTGGTGTATGTCTCGTGCGACCCCAACACGCTCGCCCGCGACCTGCGCGTGCTGCACCCCAACTACCGCATCGCCCATCTGCACCTCGTCGACCTCTTCCCCCAGACCTCGCACATCGAAACCGTCGCGGTCCTCGAAAGATTCAGTTAGGGAGCGTTGGCGCCGGTTCAAGCGCAAGAACCCTGACGCAGAGTTCGCAAAGGGAGCAAAGATTCGCAGAGTCCACGCTGCGGAACTTTGCGTTAAACTTCGCGAACTCTGCGTCAAAGTCTCCTGCGCCCGTCCAACGCGGCACCCTTTAGCTATATGGCGCTGGACAGCACTCGGTTCATCCTCTACCCTCAACTCTCTACACTCTGCCCTGCAGGTAGCGCTTCTCATGCCGGCTGTCGGCGCGACCACATTCTGGATGAACTCACCGGCGGCGGTCGAGCCTCTGCGCCTGCGCCGCGTGCCGCTGCTGGCCGCCACACTCTGCTTTGCCGGCGGTGACGTCATGGCCCGCCACTGGCAGCCGACGCTGCTGCTCGTCCTGGCCAACTCCCTCCTGCTGGCTCTGGTGCTGATGAGCCTCCGCTGGGCACAACGTGTCGCAGCCCTTCCCACGCTGGCGCTATGGACCGCCGCCGGCTGCTGGTGCGCGCAGATGCAGCCGCCGGTCCCCACCCAGCTCCCGCTGCAGCACTTTGCCGACGGCTTGAGCCGTAACGTGCGCGGCCACGTGGTGCGGGTGCGCAACCTGCCGGAGTTGCAGCAGAACCTTGAATCCCCGCTGAGGTCGCTGCGTCCCTGGGCGCTCGAGCCCGGCGCGTGGGAGCCGGATGCGACCATCCCGCGCCAATCCATCGACCTCAGAGTCGATGCCGTGGAAGACATGACGCCGGACCTCGACTGGATGCAGCCGGTCAGCGGCGGCGTTCGCATCACACTCAGCGGCCAGCCTCCGGCGCTTCGCTGTGGCGATCTCGTGGAGATCCCGCTGCGTCTACGCACACCGGATGTCTACCGCGACCCGGGTGCGTGGTCCTACGCCGATGAACTGCTGACTGAAGGCATCGGCGTACTCGCGTCGGCGCACAGCGACCACATGCACGTCGTTGCCGCAACATCGCCCGGTTGGCGCTGCCGCCTCTTCGCCGCGCAGAGCTGGGCCGCAACACGGCTACAGGGCTTCGCCGGCTCCCGCGCGAACACGCTGCTGCCCGCCACGCTGCGCTTGGGCAGCGACGACACGGCCATGCTCAACGCCATGCTCTTTGGCGACCGCAACGGCCTCAGCTCACCGCTGCGCGAAGGCTTCGAGCGCACCGGGACCTTTCACCTCTTCGTCGTCTCCGGACTGCATGTGGCGCTGCTCGCGGCCGCGCTCTTCTGGCTCCTGCGCCGTGTGCCTATGCCGCAGGCAGTTGCTGTGCTGCTCACGCTTGCCCTCACCACAGGCTATGCGCTGCTCACCGGCTTCGGCCTGCCCGCACAGCGCTCTCTGGCCATGACCTCCGTCTACCTGCTGGCGCGCTGGCTGGACCGCGACACCAACGCACTCAACGCGCTGGGTGCGGCCGCTCTCTTTGTTCTTGTTGCTTCGCCCCGCGCACTCTTTGAGACCAGCTTTCAGATGACCTTCCTCATCATCCTGGCCATCGCCGGGCTCGCCGATCCGCTCAGCGAGCGCTGGTTGTCGCCGCATCGCCGCGCGCTCGACCAGCTCTATCTCCTGCGCCTGGACGCGCACCTCCATCCCCGCCTGGCGCAGTTTCGCGTGCGCGTCCGCATGGCGGAGGAGCTCTGCGCGGCCCTGCTCGGGGAGCGACTGCGGCCTCTCCCCGCATGGCTGCTACGCGTGTGTCTATGGGCGCTCAACGCTCTGATCTTCGGGCTCTGCGCAGAGCTCTGCATGGCCCTGCCGATGGCCCTGTACTTCCACCGCGCCACGCTGATGGCGATGCCGCTCAACATCCTCGAAGTCCCTCTGCTCGGCGCGCTGCTGTGTTGTGCGGTGGCGATGTTCTGTGCCGCGCTGCTCAATCCGTGGCTCGCCGCGCTACCCTCCGCCGCAACGGCGCTGCTGCTGCACGCGATGCGCTTCCTCGTCGACCGACTGCAGAGCGCCCCGCTCGCCGACCTGCGCGTGCCCGCGCCGCCGCCTCTCGCCATCGTCTTCGCCGGCGTGGCCATCGCCTTCGGTTGCATCGCACTGCGCGCACGCAGACGCCTGTGGCTCGTCGCCGGCCTGACCGCCCTCGCCATCGTCCCGCTGGCGGTCTTCTACCCCGCGCCGCCGCTCGTGCATCGCGGCCTGCTGGAGGTCACCGCGCTCGACGTCGGCCAGGGCGACTCGCTGCTGGTCGTCTCGCCCGACGGCCACACGCTGCTGGTCGACGCCGGCGGGCCCATCGGCGTTCAGACCCGCTCCGCTACATCCGGATGGGACATCGGCGAAGAGGTGGTCGCGCCCTTCCTGTGGTCGCGCCGCATCCGCCGCCTCGATGCCGTGCTGCTCACCCACGCTCACTCGGACCACATGGGAGGCATGTCCGCCGTCCTGCACGACCTGCGCCCGCGCGAGCTGTGGCTCAGCGTCGAGCCCGGCAACTCGCCCGGGCTGCAGTCGCTGCTCGCCCAGGCCCGCGCGATGAATATCCCCATTCACCGCTTCCACGCCGGCGATGCCTTTCCCTGGAACGGCGTGCATGCAACGGTACTTGCGCCCGAGGCCGCCTACAGCAACCCCGGCGCGCCGGTGAACGACGACTCGCTGGTGCTGCGGCTCGACTTTGCCCGTGCCGGCGTACTGCTGGAGGGCGATGCCGAAGCCGCCAGCGAGGCCACCATGCTGGCCGATCACCGTATCGCGCCAGTCACGCTGCTCAAGA
>Ga0302198_10004159_pt1 | contig 14123 bp, 10 predicted proteins | sample II_Bog_N2_2_FD_193521 | JGI IMG/M metagenome (GOLD analysis project Ga0302198, IMG submission 193521) | Peat permafrost microbial communities from Stordalen Mire near Abisko, Sweden - II_Bog_N2_2 | ecosystem: Environmental > Terrestrial > Soil > Wetlands > Peat | place: Sweden: Abisko... | reverse complement strand
GGTCCAGACCAGGTCTAGATCTAACTTTCCTTTTTTGAATATCTTAGGACTTTTAAGGGGTGTATACCCCCCACAGGAGTGAAACCTCATGACCGACGGCAATCGCAACAAAGCCAGCTCTCGGCCGTCCTACCCCAGCACCACAATCGGCTGCATCAGCGTCCCCGCAATCCGCTTGGCAATCGCCAGCAGCTCCGCCGGGCCGGTAAACACCTTCACCAGCGCCGCGCCCGAGTACTCCGGCAGGTTCACCTGCATTCCATTGCGCAGCCGTCCCGCCACCTGCTCATCCACCGTCACCGACGGCATCTCCGGCAGCAGCGTCCGCGGATGCGGCATCCGCCGCTCAATCTCCTCCGGCCGGCCCGCCAGCGCCTTCAACTCGTCGAGCCCGATCGCCTGCGCCAGCGAAAACACCCCGGCCTCAGTCCGCCGCAGCGTCGCCAGATGCGCTCCGCAGCCCGCCAGCGCGCCCAGCTCATGCGCTACCGAGCGCACATATCCGCCCGCCGAGACCTCCATCTCGAACCGCGCCAGCTCGCCGTCCAGCGACAGCAGCTCAAACCGATGGATCACAATCCGCGCCAGCTTCATCTCCACCGGCTTGCCTGCGCGCGCCAGCTTGTGCGCCGGAACTCCGCCAATCTTCTTCGCAGAGAAGACCGGCGGCATCTGCTCCATCTCGCCGTGGAATCGCGCCGCCAGCCCGCGCAATTCTTCCAGCGTCTTCCCCAAAGCTCGAACCTCGCCCGCCGCCGTTCCCTCCGCGTCGAAGGTGTCCGTCGCAAATCCAAACCGGATCGTCCCCTCGTACGCCTTCTCCGCCGTGCCGAAGAACTGGGCCAGCCGCGTGTACTTGCCCAGCAGCAGGGGCAGCACTCCGGTCGCCATCGGGTCCAGCGTTCCCAGGTGCCCCACCGAGCGCTCGCCCGTCGCCCGCCGCACAACATCCACCACATCGTGCGAGGTCATCCCCGCAGGCTTGTCCACTACCAGCAATCCATTCATCGTCTATTCAGATTACGCGTCCCAACAAATTCGTGTCTTCGTCCGGAAGGAGTGTCCGCGTCGTCATCCTGACCCTGAGCCGAGCCAAAGGGGATACAATTGGCCCATTCTTTTGACGAGGCTCTTTTATGCAAGCAGCCATCGATTCGTGCCGTCTAGGGATGCTGTTCGCATGCCTCATGGGTGGCGCGGTGTTGTGCGCGCAACAGTCGGCGGGCGTGCAGAGCGAAAATGGCGTCTATACCCTTCACGCAGACACACACCTGGTCCTGCTGGATGTGACGGTCATGGATAAGCAGAAGCATCCGCTGGCCGGGCTGACGAAGGATGACTTCAAGCTCCTTGAGGATGGGCAGCCGCAGACGATCAAGTTCTTCGAGGAGCATGCGCCGGTCGATCCCGCGGAGATCGCGCGGCAGAAGGCTGCGGCACTGGCGGGCCAGCCGCCGAATACATTCACTAACTACGAACCATTTACCGGCAGGCCGGTCACGGTGCTTCTGCTCAACGAACTCTTCTCGTTGCCGGCGAGAGATTTCAACCCTCTGAACCCGGAGATGTCCCCCCTCCGTCAGCGGATGATCGAGACAGTGCAAAATGCACCGCCGGACACTCCATTTGCGATCTATCGGCTGGACTCGGAGTTGCGATTGGTGCAGCCGGTCACCACAGACCGCGCGTTGCTACTGGCGAGGATCAACGTGTTATGGAAGACCCCCCAATTCGGCTCGGAGCGGATGATCAACCCCACGGGGCTTCCCCCAGAAGCGGATATACCGGTGCGGCGCAGGTTCACCTCGGATGCGATGAAGCAGCTGGCTTCGAGCCTTAGGGGAGAGCCTGGGAGAAAGAGTCTCTATGTCTTTACCGGAGGATTCCACTGCTCGGTTGTGGCGCCAGGCGCGGAGTTTCTTCCGGATTGCCCGGATTTGCAGTTTCCGAATGACACCATGGAATACCTGTGTGGGTTGATGGATACGCTCGAGCAGGGACGGATGTCGATTTACCGCGTTTACCCGATGCCGGGGGAAATCGGCTACGGCTTCGGATGCCCGGCATCGGCCGATCTCGGGACCAGCGCGAACTACTACACGCTGTATTACACGCCGACAAACGGAGACTGGAATGGCAAATACCGCGAGACCACGGTAGAGGTCGCGGATAAAAAAGGGCTGCACCTGGCGTATCGGAAGGGATACTACGGCACGCCGGAGAACGCGGAGGCTCACTACTACACGGCGCAGAGGCCCGCTGCTGTACCGGTTGTGCCAGCCTCCGGCGGGGTAGGCTCGAATGGCCCGACGATAGCGGCAACCACCGTTGCACCGGCGACTGCGGACTCGGAGAGCCTTGGCACCGGCGACACGGAGGCCAAGTCAACGCAACAAATCCTATTGCGCCGGCGAGGCGCCGAGAGCCTGGGCACCGGCGCGGCTCCGGTAACGCCTACCCCGTCAGCGGCGGTCTTTAGCGTGCAGGTGATTCCGGCGGACACGACGGTGGTTCCAGCTATTGCGGCCAGAGCTACAGACAAGGAAAAGCAGACGCAAAAGCAGGAGCAGGAGTACAGGCAACTCATGCTGCGCCTCTCGATGCCTGCGAGCGAGTTCAAGGTCATGCCGTCTGATTCCGGCCAGTACGTTGCGCGCCTACAGATTAGCGCGGTGGGCTATGCAGGGGGCAGGCTGGCGTCCTCAAATGGGAGCCAGGCGGTCCAAATGGAAGTGAACTTCAATGGGGCTACAGATCCCCGTATCGCGACGTCCACGATTACAGCGACGCTGACACTGAACGTTCTGGAGCATGACAAAAGTCGCTGGCTGTTGGTGACCGTTCGGGATCTGGCGACAGGGCAACTTGGGAGCATGGTGATCCCAATGGAGCAGGTTAAGATGCCGGGGAAGCAGTGAGGATTTGTGGTTAAGCCTTTCACTCATCTACAGCACACCGTCATTCCGCCGCACCAGCGACAGAAACTCATTCCGCGTCTGCGTCTGCGTCTTGAACACGCCGCGCATCGCCGAGGTCACCGTCGCCGAGTGCTGTTTCTCCACGCCGCGCATCATCATGCACAGGTGCTGCGCCTCCACGATCACGCCCACGCCCTGCGGCGCAATCGCCTCCGCAATCGCGTCCGCAATCTGCGTCGTCAGCCGCTCCTGCACCTGCAACCGCCGCGAAAACATCTCCACCAGCCGCGGAATCTTGGACAGCCCGATCACGCGTCCGCTGGGCACATACGCCACATGCACCTTGCCGAAAAACGGCAGCAGGTGGTGCTCGCACATCGAATAGAACTCGATGTCCCGCACCATCACCATCTCGTCGTACTCCACCTCGAACAGCGCCCCGTTCAGCACCGTTCGGACGTCCATAGCGTATCCCTGCGTCAGGAACGCCATTGCCTTCTCCACGCGCTCCGGCGTCTCCGCCAACCCATCCCGCGTCGCATCCTCCACCAACCGCGACAGCAACTCCCGATAAAGCTCCTGCGTCGTCAGCTCCACCGCTGTTCCCGTTTTCATAACCGCCGCCTTCTTCAACTTCATACCTTTCCGTGCACTCATATCGTTTCAACCTCTCCCATACTCATCGCCAATCTCGAACGAATTGTTCCCCGTCTCTTCAATCCTCACCCGCACAACCCGCGCCCCGCGAAATCCCTGAAATATCCGGTGAACCACACGCGTAAAGTTCTCCGTTGTCGGCACAAGTTCGCGAAACTCATCCAGCGTATTCAGATTCATCCCGTCGAATCGCTCGATCAGTTGCGTCCTTGCAAACGCATCCAGCGCGCCCAGGTCGCAGACCATCCCCGTCTCCGCATCCACCGGCCCGCCCACTGTCACTTCCACTCCGTAGTTGTGCCCATGCCCATGCGGGTTGTTGCACTTCCCATAGACCGCGCGGTTCTGCTCCGCGCCGTACGCCTCAGTGTGCAGCCGGTGCGACGCACTCAGCCGGTACCGCCGCGACATATACGCCTTCGGCCCCGCGCTTCGTCGTACTTCGCAAGCCTCGCCAGCCGCCATCAACGCTCCCCGTAGTAGTCCGCAAACAGATCGGCCATCTCATACACGCGCACTCGGTGCAGCTTCGCGCCAGGAATCTTTCCCTCCAGCCGCCGCCAGATCGCAATCGCAATGTTCTCCGTCGTCGGCACGCGCCCCGTTTCCGCCGCGAACTCCGGCACCTCCAGATTCAGATGCCGATGGTCATAGACGCTCACCACCTCGCGCTCCAGAATCTCCTTCAGATCCTTCAGGTCAACCACAAATCCCGACACCGGATCGACCTCGCCGGCCACTGTCACCTCCAGCGTGTAATTGTGCCCATGCCCGTTCTTGTTCGCGCACCGTCCAAAGACGCGCTCGTTCTCGGTCTGCGTCCACGCCTCGTTCCAGTAGTAGTGCGCCGAAGAAAACTCAGCCTTCCGTGTCAGCAGAATCATCGTGCCTCACTCATCTCAGTCATTCATTTAGATGTAGCAGCAACCGCTTCGATGCGTCGCAAATCCGATCCACGAAGTCTATCGCCCAACCTTGTATCTCCGCCCCTTCCAGTCAACCGACCTGGTAACCCGATGATGGAAATGACTGCGCAACAACAGCCAGCAGAACATCGGAATCCCCAGAATCGAGATCGCCACGTCTCCCGCCGGAAAGTTAGACCGAGCCACACGCCCATAGAACCCCCACGTGGTCCGCATCCACACCAACAGGATCGCCCAGCGCTGCCATATCACCAGCAGCGGCATCCACCACGCCAGCGCCGGCAGGCCGAAAAACAGCATGAACTGCAGCAGCTGCATCCCGGCCAGCAGCAGCGCGCTCGGGAACAGCAGCGCCAGGTTCTTCGTCCAGCCCTCCACCATCTCCGGCAGCGTGCGATACATCCTCGCCGCCAGCGCGTCCGGCGCGTAGCGGAAACGAATCCCGTGCCGCGCCCGCTTGATCTTGCGCGCCAGAGCCACGTCCTCCAGAATCTCCTGCCCCACCACGCGATGCCCCCCCACGGCGAAGTAAGCCTCGCGTTCCACCAGCAGAAACTGCCCATTCGCCGCCGCCAACCGGCTCGCTGGATCGCTCACCCGCTTCGGAGGATAGGCGCTTGCCAGCTCCGAAAACACCAGCGGCATCACTGCCCGCTGCCAGAAGCCCTCCACAATCTGCCGCGGCGAGTAACTCAGCAGAGCCGCTCCATATTTCTTCGCCTCATGCAGCGCCCGCCCCAGGTCGCCCGGCTCATGCACCGTGTCCGCATCGGTAAACAGCAACCACGACCCGCGCGCCCGCTGCGCCCCCGCCCAGCACGCATTCGTCTTTCCGGTAAACCAGCCCCGATCGCTCTGGTCCAGCTTGGGAGCCTCGATTACCACCACTCCCTCGCGCCCAGCCGCGGCTGCCCGCGCAATCTCCCGTGTCCCATCCGTCGAATCGTCATCGACGACGATCAGCTCCCACTCCACCCCCAGCGCAAACCCCACCTCCGACTGCGCCACCAGCGACCGCAGGCACTCCCCCAGCACCGCCGCCTCGTTGCGCGCCGGCACCACCACCGACAGCCGCAACCGCGTCTCCGCGGACGCCGCAACCACCCCGCTCTTCCCCGACCCTTCGCCCGCATCGCTCACAGATTCGTATTATAGAAAGCAGGAGCCTTGCGTGCGCAAAGCCAGACCGACTCTTCGATCCGCAGTTCTTCTTCTCGCCCTCTGCGCGCTCTCCCTCACCGCCTGCGACCGCGGCGACCACCCCGCGCGCATCGGCTCCCCCGCCCCCCAGTTCACCCTCTCCGACGGCACGCAGAACATCGACCTCGCCCGCCTCCGCGGCCACATCGTCGTCCTCCACTTCTGGGCCACCTGGTGCGCGCCCTGCGTGGTGGAGATGCCCAGCCTCGTAGCTCTCCAGCGCCGCCTCCCGCAGGTCACCGTCCTCGCCATCAGCCAGGACGAAGACCCAGCCGTCTACCGGCAATTCCTCCTCGACTACCACGTCGACCTGCTCACCCTGCGCGACCCCGCCGCCCGCATCCCTCGCCTCTACGGCACCATCAAGATTCCCGAAACCTACATCATCGACTCGCGCGGCATTCTCCGCCGCAAGTTCGTCTCCGCCCAGGACTGGACCAGCCCCGAGATCATCGACTACCTCACCAAGCTCTAAGAATTATTCACGATAGATAACACAGAAGAATTGTCATTCTGAGCGGAGCGAAGAAACCCCGTATTTGTCCTTCGGATCGGGAATTCGCATTCAGACAAACCGCCGTTACACCACAAAGTACTTCGCCTGCGGATGATGCACCACCAGCGCGTTCGTGCTCTGCTCCGGTTCAATGTGGTACCCCTCGGTCAGCCGCACGTTGATCTTCTCCTCCGGCTTCAGCAGCGCAAAAATCTTCGCCTGGTCCTCCAGATTAGGGCACGCCGGGTAGCCGAACGAGTAGCGCGATCCGCGGTACTTCTGGTGGAACAGGTCGCGTACTTCCGGTGCGTCCTCACCGTCGATACCCAGCTCCCTGCGCATCACAACGTGCATATACTCCGCCAGCGCCTCGGCCGTCTCCACCGAGAGCCCATGCAGGTAGAGATATTTCGTGAAGTCCCCGCCCTCGAAGAGCTTCTGCGTCGCCTCGCTTGCTCTGCTTCCAATCGTCACCACCGAGAAGCCAATCACATCCATTCGCCCGGATGATTTTGGCGAGAAGAAGTCCGCAATCGACAGCAGCCGTCCCTCCCGCTGCCGCGGAAAATCAATCCGCAGCAGCTCCGTGCCCTGCGCGTCCGGATCGTAGACAATCACCTCGTTGCCCTCGCTCTGCGCCGGATAGTACCCATAGACCACCTTCGGATCGAACCATCCGTTCGCAATCACCTCCTGCTCCAGCTCCTTCAGAATGGGCCGAAACTTCTCCTCCACCAGCCGCACATAGTCGGTGGCCGAAGCCGTCTTCAGTTGCCACTGGTTCTTGAACAGCGCCGTCTCGTTGATGTACTTGTACAGCTCATTCAGGTCGAAGTCGCGCCGCGTGCGCACGCCAAAGAACGGCGGCACTGGAATCTCGTCCACATCCTTCACAATGCTTGATCGCTCCGTCGTCGCGGCTGGCAGCGACGCCAACCGCTCCGCCGCGCCCGGCCGGTTGAACTCGCGCCGCGTAGCCCCGTCGCTAAGCCGCTTCTCGCGCACGCTCGCGTCCTCGTCCGTCAGATCGCTCATCACATGCAGCCCCGCGAACGCGTCCTCCGCGTAGAAGACCGCCGAGCTGTACTCCTTGCGCAGATCGTCCTCCACATACTTCCGCGTCAGCGCCGCGCCCCCGCAGATCACCGGAATCCGCGACTGGATCAGTTGCAGATCCTGGATTACGTACTTCATCTCCAGCGTCGATTTCACCAGCAGCCCCGACAGCCCAATCGCATTCGCATTGTGTAGCCGAGCGGCCTCGATAATCGCACCTGCGGGCTGCTTGATGCCGAGGTTCACCACCTTGTACCCGTTGTTGGACAAAATAATATCCACCAGGTTCTTGCCGATGTCGTGTACGTCTCCCTTCACCGTCGCCAGCACCATCGTCCCCCGCTGGTTGCCCTCGGACTTCTCCATCTTCGGCTCCAGATACGCCACCGCGGCCTTCATCGTCGCAGCCGAGTCCAGCACGCTGGGCAGTTGCATCTTGCGCGCGCCAAACAGCTCGCCAACCGTCTTCATCCCGTCCAGCAGCACCGTATTGATCAGCTCCAGCGGCGTGTAGCGCGCGAGCGCCGACTCGATAATCTCCTCCAGCGACTGCTTCTTCTCGCCCTGTCCCAGCCCGCGTTCTCCATTGATAATCAGGTGTTTCAGCTTCTCCTCGTCCGTCATATCGTCGGTCGAGGCCGCTGTCTCCTCCTCCGCGCCTGCGCCCTTCGTCAGCCCCGTGAAGTACTGCATGTAGACCTGTAACGGGTCCTGCTCCGTCTGCACATTGCGGAAGATCAGGTTGCGCGCCAGTTCAACTTCAGCTTCAGGAATTTTGTATAACGGATAGATTTTACTGTAGTTGACAATTGCAGAATCCAGCCCGCGATCCACCGCCTCCTTCAGAAACACGCTGTTCAGCACACGCCGCGCATAAGCATTCAGCCCGAAGCTGATGTTCGAAACGCCCAGCGTCGTCCTGCACTCCGGCAGCTCCAGCTTGATCCGCCGCACCGCCTCCAGCGTCTCCATCCCCGCCGTCCGATAGTCCTCCTGGCCAGTAGTAATAGGCAGCGTGAGTGCGTCGAAGATCAAGTCCTGCGAGCGCAATCCATACTTCTCGGTCGCCAGCTTGTGGATGCGGTGCGCAATGGCAACCTTTTTGTCCGCCGTCAGCGCCATGCCGTCTTCATCAATCGTCAGCGCAATCACCGCAGCACCGTAACGTCTTGCCATCGGCAGCACCTGCGAAGTCCGCTTCTCGCCATCCTCCAAATTAATGGAGTTGATGATCGGCTTGCCAGGAATCCGCTTCAGCGCCTCCTCAATCACATTCGCCTCGGTCGAATCGATCAGGATTGGCGCGGGTACGCGCGTCGCCACCTTCTCGATCACGCCGTTCATGTACGCAACCTCGTCCTCGCCCACCACCGCGCAGCAGATGTCCAGCAGTTGCGACCCTTCATTCACCAGCCGCTTCGCCATCGTAAAAATGCCGTCGTAGTCCGCCGCGCGCACCATGTCTTTGAAGTGCGCAACGCGCGTCGTTGCGTTCATCTCCTCCGCGATAATCGCCGGCTGCCCATCCACCTCCAGAGGCACCACGGAGAACGCGCTCGCCGCCACCGACTGCGGCTTGTTCTCGCGCACCAAAGGCCTCACCCCAGCCACAGCCTCCGCCGCCGCCTTGATGTGCGCCGGCGTTGTGCCGCAGCAGCCGCCAATCACGTTCACGCCGTACTCACTCACAAAACGCCGATGGTGCTCCGCAAACTCCGCCGGCGTCAGCTTGTAGACGGCATGTCCGCCTACGTTCTGCGGCAGCCCCGCGTTCGGCAGCACGCTCACCGCCATCGTCGCGTTCTGGCACAGGAACCGAACAGCGTCGTTCATCTCCGCCGGCCCGGTCGCGCAGTTCATCCCAACCACTTCGGGCCGGAAGCACTCGATCACCGCCAGCGCCGCGCCGATCTCCGTGCCCAGAAGCATCGTGCCGGTCGCCTCCATCGTGATCTGCACCTGTATTGGCAGCGTCACGCCGGTATTTCTCATCGCGTCGTGACAGGCGGCAACCGCAATCTTCACCTGCAAAATGTCCTGGCACGTCTCCACCAGCAGCACGTCCACGCCGCCCTCGATCAGCGCCTCCGCCTGCTCCACATAGCTCGCCAGCATCGCGTCGTATCCGATGTGCCCCAGCGAGGGCAGCTTGGTCGTCGGCCCCATCGACCCCGCCACAAATCGCGGCTTCTCCGCCGTCGAGTACTCGCGCGCCACATCCTTCGCCAGCCGCGCCGCCGCAATGTTCAATTCCCGCGCGCGATCTGCAATCCCAAACTCGGTGAGCACCAGAGACGATGCGCCAAACGAGTCGGTCTCGATAATGTCCGCGCCCGCCTCAAGGTAGCTCGCGTGGATCTCGCGGATCACATCGGGCCGCGTGACTACCAGAATCTCCGAGCAGTTCTCCTTCCCCGCGAAGTCGCCTTCGACAGTAAGCGCGTAGTTCTGGATCGACGTGCCCATCGCGCCGTCGTAGACCAGCACGCGTTGCTTCAAGAGTTCGAGAAATGTAGGCGATGTGGTCATAGTTGGTTCGTAAAATCGTTCCTGCATGGTGCGAGAGAGCATCTTCTCTAGAATACAGGGGCGCAAGGGGTATCAACATGCTTCTCCGCCAATCGCGAAGCTATGAAACCCCTGTTTTGCTTAAGGGCACGGGTTTACCCGTGCCATAAGTGCTGCATTGGCACTCGGCTTTAGCCGCTGAGGTCGTGATGCAACCCTGTCCCAGGTGTTTTAGACGACATCGAAATACCGTTAGGCCGTATGCTGGTTGTATTCCCGTCTCTGGAGATCTGCCGATGCACCGCACCGCCGTTTCGTTGATGATTCTCGCCACTGGCCTCATGGCCGCGAACTATTCCACTCGAGCGCAGACTCCTGCTGCTGCAATTCCTGCCGCCCCTGCTGCCGCCACATCTTCCTCTGCTTCTGCTGCAAATCCTTCCGCTCCCGCCGCCGCGGCTCAACCGGCATGGATTGTCCGCAGCAACCAGTACACCCAGATGCTCCTCGATGTGCAGATGAAGCACTCGCCCGAGAGGGCCTCGCAAGAGGGGCTGGTGAAGTACGATTCCTCGATAACGGATGCAACGCGCGCCGACGAGATCGCTCAGCGCAAGGAACTCCAGATCATTCTCGCAAACCTGAAGAAGATCGAGGCGAAGGAGAAGGATCGTGATGTACGCGAGGACCTGGAGATCCTCCAGAAGGCCTTCAATCTGCAATTCCGGGAGGACGATTACCTTTTCGCACACAACGTCCAGTTCATCGACGCCAGCCAGGCGGTCTATACCGGGCTGAGCACTTTGTTGGACGACAAGGTCCCGGCCGGGCGCAGGGCTGCGGCCGTGATTCGCCTGCGCAAGTACGCCGGCGTGGAACCGGGATTCAAGCCATTCACCGATGTCCTCAAACAGCGAACGATGGAGCAGATGGCCAACCCCGCCATGGTCTATCCCTCAGCGAATGAGATGGAGTCTGAACTAGCCCGCAATAAAAACTACATCGACGGCATGAGAACGTTGTTCGTCAAGTACAAGCTCACCGGATGGGAGGAGCCTTTCGACAAGCTGCAGCAGGAGCTGGCCGGCTACGATACCTGGGCCCGCGCGACAGTAATGCCCAGGGCCGGGATCAACCTCCATATGACGCCCGAGGAATATGCCTTCAGCCTCGAAAATACTGGCGTCGATCTTCCCCCATCTCAACTTGCAACCCAGGCCCAGGCATCTTTCACCGGGATCCAGGCAGAGATGGCTCCGCTTGCCGTCGAGGTCGCCAGACAGCACGGATGGGCCTCCTCCAACTACCGCGATGTGATTCGCCAGTTGAAGAAGGCACAACTCGCCGGCGATGCCATCCTGCCGTTCTACCAGGCGCGGCTCAAGGCAATCGAAGAGATCGTCGTCGCTAAGAATCTGGTGACGCTGCCCGATCACTCAGTCACCCTCAGCCTTGTCGCAGCGGACGGAACGGCGCAGCAGCCTGCCCCCAACACCGGGCAAAAGGGAGAGTCTGTGCTGCCGCTCAATATCCCTACGGCACCCGAAGGCTCGCCGGATACGTTCGACGACTTCACTTACGACGCGGTCGCATGGCCCATGACCGCGCATGTGGCGCGCCCCGGTCAGGAGCTGCTGTTCAATTCGATGCAGCACCATGGGGTGAGTCTGGCGCGCGAACTGTATGCATCCAACTCCACCAACATTGAGGCCTGGGGACTCTACTCGGAGTGGATCATTCAACCCTACGAGCCAGCCGAGGGACAACTCATCACCTTGCAACTGAGGCTGCTGCGTGCGGCGCTTGTGTTTCTCAACTCCGGACTGCAGTCAGGCAAGATTACTCCGGACGATGCGGCCAAGGTGCTGCAGAACGATGTGGTGCTAAGCCCTGCGTTCGCCAGGGAAGAGATGGAGAACTTAATCTTCAGCTCGCCCGGGCAGGCCTATAGCGGCTTTTATGGGTACACCCAGATGCTCCAGCTGCGCAAGGACACCGAGGCGGCGCTGGGGCCGAAGTTCGACGCCAAACAATTCCACGACTTCCTCCTGGCCCAGGGACCGCTTCCGCCAGACCTGCTGCGCAGGGCCGTCATGCAAGACTTCATTCCGGCACAGAAGAAGAAAAAATAAGCCCCATACAAATGAATATGGGTGCCCCATCCTTCGCGTACTTTGCGAAGGGTGGGTTTCCTATGTCTGCTGTCCCCGCTCCAGCACCACCGCAAAAAATCCGTCGCACCCATGGACCCCAGGCAGAGTGCGCAGTGCGCCATCCCTCACCGCCGCGCCAATCAGCCCATCTGCCGCATCCTGCTTCAGATCCCCGGTCTCCGCCAGCTTTGAGATCAGCGTCTCCACCGGAATCCGCCGCACTCCAGCATCTTTCGCCACCGCCTCCACCACCTGCTCATTCTCCTCCGGCTCCAGCGAGCAGGTGGAGTACACCAGCCGCCCACCCGCTGCCAGCCGCGCAATCGCCCCGCGCAAAATCGCTCTCTGTCGCGCCGCCTGCCGCGCCAGGTCCTCCACGCGCAGCCGATGCCGTATCTCAGGATTGCGCGCCAGCGTCCCCGTCCCGCTGCACGGCACATCGCACAGAATCAGATCGAACTTTGCATCGCGCTCGTCTTTCACGGCTACAGCCGATGCGTCCGCCACAGCGCACTGCACGCGCTCGGCATACGCATAACGCCGTAGCCGCGCCACCATCAACGCCATTCGCTTCGCGCTCACGTCCGTAGCCAGAATCTCCGCGCCGCTGGTGCCCTGCGTCTCGGGGTCCCCGGCGAGCTTGCTCGCTGGGGTGAGCGTCTCATCTTTGAGATGTGGATTCAGCCGCAGCGCCAGCATCAGCGTCTTTCCCCCTGGAGCGGCGCAGCAGTCCCACACGCGCGCCGCGCGCCCCGCCGCAATCGGCATCGCAGCCGCTGCAAGCTCCGCCACCAGCCGCGATCCATCGTCCATCTGCGGCACCGCTTCTCTGGGCGCCACACCGCCTTTTGCCTCGGCAAACAGCAATCCTGCAACCGGCTCGCGCTGGTCGTACTCGCAGATCGCCAGCGCGGCCTCGCTCCCATACTCCGCCACCCAGCGCTCCACCAGCCACAGCGGATGCCCCAGCCGCTCCGCGAACGCCGCCGTCGACTCACGAACTGGGTGCCCCACATCTCGATTTTGAGATGTGGGTTTAGCTGCCGCCAGCTTGCGCAGCACAGCATTCACCATCCCCGCCGCATGGGGCTGCCCCGCCGCGCGGCACATCTCCACGCTCTCATTCAGCACCGCGTGCGCCGGAATCCGGTCCATGTGCAGCAACTGAAATGCACCCATCCGCAACGCCACCGCCACCGGCTCCGCCAGCCTCTGCTCGGGCCGCGACAGCAGCTTCGCCAGGCGCGCGTCCAGCGCAATCTCCCAGCGCAGCACGCCCATCACCAGCGCGGTCGCCAGATTCCTGTCCTCCGGCGTCAATTCATCCGTCCGCGCCGAGTGCAGCAGCTCATCGCTGTGCCCTTTGCCCGCGCCCACCAGCATCAGAATCTCAAACGCCGCAGCCCGCGCCGGTGCAATCTTCGCTATCGCCTCCGCCGCCGAAGCCGTCGGCCCCGCCGACTGTGGCCGCCGCCTCACCGCACCAGCCATCTCGATTCTCAAACCTCATACCTCATAGCCCATATCCCATAGCTGAAACAATAAAACTGATCCACGCGCCACTACCAGTCCGGCAATTCAATCCCCAAGCCTCTCGCCGCTGCGGATCTGAAACCCCCGCAGAAACTCCGCCGCGCTCATCCGCCGCTTGCCTTCCATCTGCACCTCGTCGAAGACCACGGAGCTGCCGCTGCCGCACCCCACCGCCATCTCGTCCCTCGCCACGCGCAACACTCCAGCCTCTATCCCATCCTCCGCGCCCACATGCATCCGATGCACAATCAGTTTTTTCCCTCGCAGCCGCGTATGCGCTCCCGGCCACGGCTCAAATCCTCTCCAGCGGTCATAGATCTGCCGCGCCGTCCGCGAAAAATCAATCGCCCCATCCTCCCGCGTCAGGATCGGAGCCAGCGTCGCCTGCGCCTCATCCTGCTTCCGTCCAATTAACGTTCCCTCCGCCAAGCCCGCCAGTGTCTCCACCATCAACTCCGCGCCAACCGCTGCCAGCGAACGAAATACATCAACCGCCGTCTCCTCGGGCGCAATCGCCACCTCCCGCGCCAACAGCACCTCGCCGGTGTCCAGTCCCTCGTCGAGCCGCATCGTCGTCACGCCCGTCACCCGGTCGCCGTTGGCCACCGCCCACTGCACCGGAGCGGCCCCACGATACTTTGGCAGCAGCGACCCATGCAAATTGATGTTCCCCAGC
>Ga0302198_10004116_pt1 | contig 14211 bp, 13 predicted proteins | sample II_Bog_N2_2_FD_193521 | JGI IMG/M metagenome (GOLD analysis project Ga0302198, IMG submission 193521) | Peat permafrost microbial communities from Stordalen Mire near Abisko, Sweden - II_Bog_N2_2 | ecosystem: Environmental > Terrestrial > Soil > Wetlands > Peat | place: Sweden: Abisko... | reverse complement strand
CGCCTACGCCGTGCAGTACTGCCTCAACGGTGGGGCCACCCCGGTGGGGGTCGTGTCCTCGCAGTCCAAGGTCGACCTCCTCCACGACCTCGGTGTCGAGGCGGTCATCGACCGCAAGGCGGCCAACTACAAGTTCTGGTCCGACGAATTCCACCAGGACGAGAAGGAGTGGCGCCGGCTGGGCAAGGACATCCGCGGCCTGGTGGGCGACGACGTCGACATCGTGTTCGAGCACCCCGGGCGCCAGACCATGGGCGCCTCGGTGTTCGCGGCCAAGCGCGGCGGCACCATCGTCACCTGTGCCGCGACCTCGGGCTACATGATCGAGTACGACAACCGGCACCTGTGGATGAAGCTCAAGACCATCAAGGGCTCCCACTTCGCCAACTACCGCGAGGCGTGGGACGCCAACCAGCTCGTCTGCGAGGGCAAGATCCTGCCGCCCCTGTCGGCGGTGTACGCGCTCGACGACGTGGGCGAGGCCGCCTACCAGGTGCACAAGAACCTGCACGAGGGCAAGATCGGCGTGCTGTGCCTGGCCCCCGAGGAGGGTCTGGGCATCGACGACCACGAACTGCGGGAGAAGGTCGGCGAGGACCGGATCACGCTCTTCCGGAGGCACGGCGCATGACCGAGATGCTGCTGACCGAGATCGACCACGTGGCCATCGCCGTCCCCGACCTGGATGCGGCCGTCGCGTACTACGAGGAGACCTTCGGGGCCACGGTGACCCACCGGGAGCGCATCGACTCCGACGGTGTGGAGGAGGCCCTGTTGCAGGTGGCCGACAGCTACGTGCAGCTGCTGACGCCCACCAGTGACTCGTCACCGGTGGCCAAGTACCTGGAGAAGAAGGGACCCGGCATCCACCACGTCGGTTACCGCGTCGCCGACTGTGCCGTCGCCCTCCAGTCGGTCAAGGACCATGGCGGCCAGGTCATCGACCAGGAGCCGCGTCCCGGTTCCCGGGGCACCACCGTCGCCTTCGTCCACCCCAAGGGTGCCTTCGGCACCCTGATCGAGCTGGTCCAGGAGTAGACGGCCGCCCGCATGGAGCGCGCCACCCGGGCTGACGCCGTGTCGACCGCCCCGGTCGGGGCCCCGGCCGACGTGGCCGTCCCCGAGCGCCCGGTCCCGCCGGTGCCGGGTGCCGGGATCGGGCTCCCCCAGATCCGGTCCACGACGGCGCCCCCGCCGGCCGCCGTGCCGTCGCTCGAGGACCTGGTAGCCGACGAGCCGGCCCGTCCCGCACCGGATCGCCCGACACCGGGGGTGACCGTCCCCGACGGTCCGGTCACGCCGGAATCGTTCCCTCCCGGTGTGGCGGCCAAGCTCGGCACCTACGTCTACCTGCTGACCGACCCGAGGACCGGGCGGCCATTCTTCGTCGGCACCGGTCGGGGCGACCGCTGCCACCGCCACGTCCATGCCGCCCGGACACTCCCGTCCGACGACGCGGGACGGTCCAAGTACCCGTTGCTCGACCGCATCCGTGAGGCCGAGTCCCACGGCCGGCGCGTCCGGGTGGAGGTGCTGCGCCATGGTCTGACCCCCACCGAGGCCGATCTGGTGCAGGCGTCGGTCGTGGACGCCCTCGGTCTGGGGCACGACACCCTCCTCGGGGCCCAGCGCGGCCCCGCCGTCGACGTGGGTACGGGCCTCGCCAAGCGGGCCAAGATCAAACGTGGCCACCCCGTCGTCCTGCTCCGCGTCGGCCCCCACGGGACCCCCGCCGCCTACGAGGCGGTCCGGCACGGGTGGCGGATCGGTCGACGGTGGACCGACACCGCCTCGCCCCGGTCCCCGCGCTGGGCCCTGGTCGTCGTCGGTGACCTGGTCGAGGGTGTCTACCGGATCGACCACTGGGAGCCGACCCCCACGGGTCCGGCCACCGGGGTCGGGCGCTCCTCCTTCGTGGGCACCGCCGACCCCGAGCTGGCCGCCCGGTACGTGGGCCGGAACGTCGGTCCCTACCTCGGCCCGGGAACGCCGAGCGCCGTGACCTACGTCTGGTGCGGGCCGCACTGGGTCGATCCGGCCATCTAGGGACCGGTCGGGACCTGCGGGCCCGATCCCCGGATCGAACCCCCCCGACGGTTCGGATAGCCTCACCGTCCATGGATCACACGATGACCCAACGACTGGAAGACCTGGCCGAGCGCCGCGAGCTGGCCCGCAACGCGGGCTCACCCCGGGCGGTGGAGAAGCACCACGCCAAGGGCAAGATGACGGCCCGGGAACGGATCGACTATCTCCTCGACGACGGCTCGTTCCAAGAGCTCGACATGTTGGCCCGCCATCGGGCCCACGGCATGGGACTCGAGGAGAACCGTCCCTATACCGACGGGGTCATCACGGGCTTCGGCACGATCGACGGACGCCGTGTGTGCGTGTTCAGCCAGGACTTCACCGTATTCGGCGGTGCCCTCGGCGAGGTCTTCGCGGAGAAGATCCACAAGGTCATGGACCTGGCCTCGTCGATCGGCGTGCCGATGATCGGCCTCAACGACGGGGCCGGTGCCCGCATCCAGGAGGGCGTGGTCTCGCTCCACTCCTACGGCGGCATCTTCCACCGCAACGCGCAGGCCTCCGGGGTGATCCCGCAGATCAGCGTCATCCTCGGGCCCTGCGCCGGCGGTGCGGTGTACAGCCCGGCCATGACCGACTTCATCTTCATGGTCCAGGAGACCAGCCACATGTTCATCACCGGACCCGACGTGGTGAAGACGGTGACCGGTGAGGACGTCACGCTGGAGGAGCTCGGCGGGGCCATGAGCCACGCCACCAAGTCCGGGGTGGCCGCCTTCGTGGCCCCCGACGAGAAGGCGTGCCTCGACGACGTCCGCTACCTGCTCAGCTTCCTCCCCTCCAACAACCTGGAGGAGGCGCCCCTGATCCGCACGGGCGACGATCCCGAGCGGCTCACCCCCGAGCTCTCCGATCTGATGCCGGAGTCGCCCAACCAGCCCTACGACATGAAGAAGGTCATCGAGGCGGTCGTGGACGACGGCGAGTTCTTCGAGGTCAACCACCACTGGGCCATGAACCTGGTGTGCGGCTTCGCCCGCATCGACGGCCGTGCCGTGGGCATCGTCGGCAACCAGCCCCAGATGCTGGCCGGCGTGCTCAACATCGACGCCTCCGAGAAGGGCGCCCGGTTCGTCCGGACGTGCGACGCCTTCAACGTCCCGCTCATCACCTTCGTCGACGTGCCGGGCTTCATGCCCGGGACGGACCAGGAGTACGGCGGCATCATCCGCCACGGGGCGAAGCTGCTCTACGCCTACTGCGAGTCCACCGTGCCCCGGGTCCAGATCATCACCCGCAAGGCCTACGGCGGGGCGTACGTGGTGATGAACTCGAAGTCGATCGGCGCCGACCTGGCCTTCGCCTGGCCCTCCGCCGAGCTGGCCGTCATGGGCCCCGAGGGAGCGGTCGAGATCGTCTACCGGCGTGATCTGGCCGAGGCGGCGGACCCGGTGGGCCGGCGCAAGGAACTGGTCGACGAGTACACCGAGCGCTACGCCAACCCCTACGCCGCGGCCGAGCGGGGCTACGTGGACGACGTCATCGACCCGGCCGAGACCCGCCGGATTCTGGTCTGCAGTCTCGATCTCCTGGTGTCCAAGCGTGAGGACCTGCCCAAGCGCAAGCACGGGAACATGCCGCTGTGAGCACGCCGGGGAGCGGGACCGAGCCGATCGACCCGGCCGTGCTGGCCGTCCTGGCCGCCGCCGTCGACCAGGTGTGGCCCCGGCCGGTCGTGGTCGTCGCCGACCAGCCGACGGGGCCGCCCGCCTGGCGGTTCAGCGGCCGGTGGTGGACCCGCCCGGCCAACACCCGCCGCGACCGCCCCTGGACCGGAGCCTGACGCTTCCTCCCGATCCAGTGGCTCTCGGAAGTGTCCGCCACCCGGTGGACCTCAGATCTCGGCGTCCTCCGGCGTGCGGCGCCAGTGGACGAAGCCGAAGACCGTGAAGATCAGCATGACCAGCGCCAGGGCGAAGCAGGCGATGGCGGCGTAGAGGGCGATCTGGCCCATCTGCCAGAAGGCGTAGGCCTCGAGCAGCAGACCCCGGAGGGTGGTGCCCTGGAAGACCGTCTGGACCTTGGCCTCGGTCGCCGTGTACCCGGCCGACCCCTTCGGCAGTGCCATCGCCTCGTCCGAGAGCTGCGCGTAGGTCTTGCCGCCGCCGATCTCCTGGAGGTGGACGGCGATGAAGTGGTCCGCGTAGGCCTCGGCCTGTTTGCCCGTCGAGAGCTGCTGGCCGGCGTACTGCGAGATCACCGGGATCATGCTCGGCGTGATCTCGGTGCCCACCTTGGCGTTCTGGAAGGCGGCCGCCGGCGGGAAGACGATCCCCTGCTGGACGAGCTGGTTGTGCACGTTGGAGTTGGCGAAGTTGTAGGCCCACAGTCCCAGGCTGCCCGCCACGATGAGGAAGACGGTGATCCCCAGCCCGACGAGCGTGAGGATCGCGTCGAATGTCTTGCGCTTCATGGTTCGTCACCTCGGAGGTCCCGGTCCCCGTGTCTCGGGGAGCCGACCTGCGACCTACCGGCCACAGTACGGAAACGGGAGGTGTCGACCCAGGGCACAAAGTCACCTACTGGCCGCCATCGGTCCCACCGGTGCACGCCGGCCGTGCGCCGGTGCACCCGGGTGGTCAGTCGGTGGAGGTGACGAAGTCGATGAGGCGCTCGACCGAGCCGACCAGTGCGGGTTCGAGGTCGGCGTAGGAGGAGACCGAGGCCAGGATCCGGCGCCACGCGTCGCGCGGATCGCCGAGGCCGAGTGCGGCGCAGACCCCGAGCTTCCACTCGGTCCCCCGGGGGATGTCGGGCCACCCGGCGATACCGAGCACCGACGGCCGCACGGCCTGCCATACGTCGACGAACGGGGTCCCGGTGACCAGGACGTCCGGGTGGCGCACCTGCTCGGCCAGGCGTGACTCCTTGCTGCCGGCGACCAGGTGGTCCACCAGGACGCCGAGCCGTCGGGCCGGCCCCGGCCGGAACCCGGCGACGGCGTCGGCCAGGTGGTCGATCCCGTCGAGCCGCTCGACCACGACCCCTTCGATCCGCAGGTCGTCCCCCCACACCTTCTCGACCAGCTCGGCGTCGTGGACGCCCTCGACCCACAGGCGTCCGGCCCGGGCGACCCGCGCCGGGGCCCCGGAGACGACCGCTGACCCCGATGCCGTGAACGAGGGCGACGCGGACGGGGACGGCCCCCGCACCAGCGTCACGGCGCGGCCGTCGACGCTGAACGCCCCCGGGGTCAGCCGGAAGACGCGCTCCTGGCCGGTGCGGCCGCGCAGCTCGACGCCACCACCCTCGATACGCACGAGGGTCCCGCTGAACCCGCTGGCACGGTGCACCAGCACCATGCCGGTGGCGGCCGGGACCTGGGGGAAGACGGGGGCCAGCCGGTCGGCGGGTCGTGCGTCGATCGGCCCGGACAGGATGCCCGAGGATCGGCGTGCGGCTCGGGGGTCTCGCGGGGACACGGCGGCGACCCTAGCAACCGGCCGGCCGCCTCCCGGTGGACGGGGATGGGTGGACGGGGGTGGCTGCCGGTCAGCCGACCGAGGCCGCCCGGTGCTGTTCGACCAGGTCGATCATGTCCTCCATCATCTGGCCGATGGCGAAGTCCTTCGGGGTGTACACCCGGGCCACTCCCTTGCCGAGCAGGACGACCTCGTCCTCGGGGGGGATGATCCCGCCCACCACCACCGGCGCGTCGACCCCCTCGGCCCGTAGACGCTCGACCACCTCGGGGACCAGCTCGAGGTGGCTGCCCGACAGGATGGAGATGCCGACCACGTCCACGTCCTCGTCCCGGGCGGCGGCGGCGATCTCGGCGGGGGACAGCCGGATCCCCTGGTAGACGACCTCGAACCCGGCGTCCCGGGCGGCCACGGCGATCTGCTCGGCGCCGTTGGAGTGGCCGTCGAGCCCGGGCTTGGCCACCAACAGGCGCGGAGGCCCGCCCGCCCGCTCGGCCAGGGCCCGGGACCGGGCCAGCACCGCCTGGAACTCGGCCCCGCGGTGACCGACGCCGCCACTCACCCCCGTGGGGGCCCGGTACTCACCGAACACCTGGCGCAGGGCGTTGGCCCACTCGCCGGTGGTGCCGCCGGCGTGGGCCAGGGCGATGGTGGCCGGCATCACGTTGTCGCTGCCCTCGGCCGCCCGGCGGAGGTCGTCGAGGGCCCGCTGCACGGCACCGTCGTCGCGCTCGGACCGCCACTGGGCGATCTCGGTCCGCAGTTGGGATTCGACGGCCGGGTCGACCCGGAGGATTGCCCCGCCCCCGTCGCCGTCGTCGGCCAGGGGCGAGTCGGCCGTCTCGGTGAAGCAGTTCACGCCCACCACCTGGAGGTCGCCGGTCTCGATGCGACGGACCCGCTCGGACTGGCTGCCGACCAGGCGGGACTTCAGCTCGTCGATGGCCTCGAAGGCACCGCCGAGCGACAGCACGTCCTGCAGCTCGGCCCAGGAAGCCTCGGCGACCTCGGCCGTCTTCTTCTCGATGACCACCGAACCGTCGAAGATGTCGCCGTACTCGAGGAGGTCGGATTCGAATGCCAGGACCTGCTGGATGCGCAGTGACCACTGCTGGTCCCAGGGCCGTGGGAGCCCGAGGGCCTCGTTCCAGGCCGGGAGCTGCAGGGCCCGGGCCCGGGCCTTCTTCGACAGGGTGACCCCCAGTGACTCGAGCACGATCCGCTGGATGTTGTTCTCGGGCTGGGCCTCGGTGAGGCCGAGCGAGTTGACCTGGACGCCGTAACGCATGCGGCGGAGTTTCGGGTCCTGGACGCCGTAGCGCTCGGAGCACACCCGGTCCCACAGCTCGGTGAAGGCCCGCATCTTGCAGGTCTCCTCGACGAAGCGCACGCCGGCGTTGACGAAGAAGGAGATCCGTCCGACCACCGCCGGGAACTCGTCGTCGGGGATCTGCCCCGACTCGCGCACCGCGTCCAGGACCCCGATGGCCGTGGCCAGGGCGTAGGCCACCTCCTGGTGGGGGGTGGCTCCGGCCTCCTGGAGGTGGTAGCTGCACACGTTGATGGGATTCCACTTGGGGACGTGGCGCACCGTGTAGGCGATGGTGTCGACGGTCAGTCGACGGCTCGGCAGCGGGGGGAAGATGAACGTGCCCCGCGACAGGTACTCCTTCACGATGTCGTTCTGTGTGGTGCCCGACAGCACGTGGGGGTCGACCCCGCGGTCCTCGGCGTTGGCGATGTAGAGGCCGAGCAGCCAGGCGGCCGTGGCGTTGATGGTCATCGACGTGTTCATCGACTCCACGGGGATCTGGTCGAGCAGCTCGGCCATGTGCCCGATGTGGGCGACGGGCACACCGACCTTGCCGACCTCGCCGGCCGCCGCCGGGTCGTCGGGGTCGTACCCGATCTGGGTGGGCAGGTCGAAGGCGATCGACAGCCCGGTCTGACCCTTGGCCAGGTTGGTCCGGTAGAGCTCGTTGGACGCCTTCGCCGTGGAGTGGCCGGAGTAGGTGCGCATCACCCACGGCTTGTCCTTGACCGGGTGGGAGGCGCGTTCCCCGGAGGGTCCGCTGTCCGGCACGGCCTGGTCGCTGTCGCTCATACCTTCATTCTGGCCCGAACGGGGCCCGGTGCGACAGGTGCGGACCCCCTGACGGCCCGATGGGGGTTCCGGGGCTACTTCTTGTAGTCGAGGAAGCCCTTGCCCGACTTCCGCCCGAGCTGCTCGGCGGTCACCATGCGGCGCAACAGGGGCACGGCGGCGTAGTTCGGGTCGCGGAACTCGTCGTAGAGGGCGTCGAGAATGGCCAGCGACGTGTCGAGGCCGACCAGGTCGAGGAGGGCGAAGGGACCCATGGGGAACCCGCAGCCCCCCTTCATGGCGGTGTCGATGTCGTCGATGGAGGCCACACCCTGCTCGAACAGCCGGACGGCGTTGTTGAGATAGGGGAACAGGAGGGCGTTCACGATGAACCCGGCCTGGTCCTTGACCTCGACGGGCGTCTTGCCGCAGGCCTCGGCGAAGGCCCGTGCCGCGGCGATGGTCTCGTCCGACGCCGTCAGGGGGCGGACGACTTCGACCAGCGACATGACGGGTGCGGGATTGAAGAAGTGGACACCGCAGACCCTGTCGGGCCGGCCGGTCCGCATGGCCAGTTCGATGACCGGCAGCGTGGAGGTGTTGGTGGCGAGGATGGCCTTGTCGTCCGTGATCCGGTCCAGGTCGCCGAACAGGTCCTTCTTGACGGCCAGGTCCTCGACCACCGACTCGATGACCAGGTCGCAGCCGCTGAGGGCGTCGAGCTCCGATGTGCCCGTGACCCGGCCGAGGGCCTGGTCACGCTCCTCCTCGGTCTTCTTGCCCTTCTCCACCTGGCGGTTCAGCGACTTCTCGAGGGCCGCCAGGGTGGCGTCCGCGGTCGACTGGCTCCGCGACCGCAGCACCACCTCGAATCCGCTGACGGCGGCCGTCTCGGCGATGCCGGACCCCATGATTCCCGAACCGACAATTCCCACTCGTGCGATGGACATGGGAGGTGATGCTAGCGGTGGGTCGGACCCTCCGCCGAACCTGACCGGACCCCCCCTCGGGGCGGGACACACTTGCCGTGGGCACGGTCGGCCGCGACGATGACGGCGTGACCGATGCCCCCGCCGCCCCACCCGCCGAGCACCCGACCGGTGCCGGAGCGCCCCCGGGGCCCCCGGGGCGCTGGCCCGGTGGACCGCGTGGCCGCGGGGGCCGGCCCGGTCTCTACGACCGACGGCTGCGGGCCCGCAACGAGCGCTGGCCGCTGCCGGGCCGGCTGCTGTCCTCGCTCGTGTCCCATCCCGAGCTGGTCCTGTCCGCACTCGGACAGCGCACACCGGTGGAGCGGGACGGCCGGGTACTGAACCGCGGCGTCCAGGCACTGCTGGCGCTGTCCGGGGCCCTGGAGCGGGCGAGCGCCCGGAGTGGCTCGTCGCCCGACCCCCTCGCGCACCGGGACGTGTTCGACGCCACCACCAGGATGATCATGCCGTCGCGTACCGACGTCCACGTGACCGGCCGGCGGATCCCCGGGGCCGACGGTGCCTCCGGCATCCCGGTCCGGATCTACCGGCGGTTCGGGGTCGGCATCGGCCGGCCCCACCACCGCCCGTCGGCCATCACCTACTTCCACGGGGGCGGCTGGGTGGTCGGCAACCTCGTCTCCCACGACGCCTCCTGTCGCCTGCTCGCCGCCGTCACCGGCTGCGTGGTGGTGGCCGTGGACTACCGCCTCGCCCCGGAGTACCCGTTCCCCGGCGCCGTGGAGGACGCTATGGCGGCCTACGCCTGGGTGCAGGCCAGTCACGCCGAGCTCGGCACGGCCCCGGGCCGCGTCGGGGTGATGGGCGACAGCGCCGGCGGCAACCTGGCCGCGGTGGTGGCCCTGTCCACCCGGGACGGCGAGGTGCCGGCCCCCGTCGCCCAGGGCCTCGTCTACCCGGCCCTCGACGCCCACCTCGACACGGCGTCGATGCGCGCGATGGGTGAGGGCTTCTTCCTGACGCGCGAGGCCATGGAGGCCTTCCGCTCCCACTACGTCCCCGACGTTTCCGACTGGGACGACTGGCGGGCGTCCCCGCTGCTGTCCGCGGACAAGGAGGGCGTGGCCCCCGCACTGATCGTGACGGCGGGATTCGACCCGCTGCGCGACGACGGCGCCGGCTACGCCGAGGCGCTCGGGTCCGCCGGGGTGCCGGTCGAGTACCGCTGCTACGACGACATGGTCCACGGCTTCTTCGGCATGGGCGTGGTGCCGGACTGCCTGGCCCTGGCCACCGAGGTGTGCGCCGCCATGGGCTCGTTGATGCGTCGCTCCGGCGTACCCGAGGGGTAACGGGCCCCCGGGCGGCCTCTACACTCCGGGGATGGACGCGACTCCCGGAATCCTGGCCCTGGTCGGCGGCGCCGAGTTCCAGCCGGGCTGTGACTTCGACGCCGAGTTCCTGGCCGCCTCGGGTTCGGACCAGGTCCTCGTGCTCCCGACCGCGGCCGCCTACGAGCACCCCGAGCGGCTGGTGGCCCGGGCGGGCGAATGGTTCGCACCGCTGGGTGGACGGGTCGAGGGGCTGATGGTGCTGTCCCGGGCGGACGCCGAGAACGACGGTGCCGCCGACATCATGCGGCGCGCCTCGTTCATCTACGTGGCCGGGAGCTCACCCATGCACATCCGGAGCGTGCTGAAGCACTCGGCGGTGTGGGACTCCCTCGTGGCCGCCTGGCACGGCGGCGCCGTCGTGGTCGGCTCCTCGGGAGCCGCCATGGCCCTGACCGACCCGATGGTCGATGCCCGCGGCGGTGGACTGACCATCGGACTCGGACTCGTGTCGGGGGTCGCGGTCGTGCCCCACGTCGGGGACGTCACCGAGGACGGGACGGGGGAGAAGCTGCACCGGTCGGTCCTGCTCGCCCCGAAGGACACCCCGGTGGTCGGTATCCCGGAGCGGACGGCGCTCATCCGCGATCCGGACGGCTCGTGGCGCTCGTCGGGGGCACTGCCGGTGGCCGTCTACCTGGGCGGCGACGTGGCGCCCGACGGCCTGGCGTCGCTGCCGGCCTGATCCTCCGCACGTCCCGGTCCGGGGCACGCCCGGATCGGGACCGGATCGGGACCGGGTCGTGGGGTTCAGTCCGTCTCGGTGATGGTGACCGACTCGATGATGACGGGTTCGGACGGTGCCCCCGAGCGACTGCCGACCGCCTCGATGGACTTCACGACGTCGAGTCCGCCCACCACCTTGCCGAACAGCGAGTAGTGCGGGGGGAGTCCCACCCCGTCGGGTCCGCTCACGATGAAGAACTGGCTGCCGTTGGTGTTCGGGCCGGCGTTGGCCATGGCGATCGAGCCGATCTCGTAGCGACCGGGGGCGGGCAGCTCGTCGGCGAACTTGTAGCCGGGCCCGCCACGGCCGGATCCCTCCGGGTCACCGCCCTGGCACATGAACCCGGGGATGATCCGGTGGAAGATCACGCCGTCGTAGTAGTGCCAGCGGGCCAGGAACACGAAGTTGTTGACCGTCAACGGCGCACCGATGGCGTTGAGGGCGATGGTGATCGAACCCTTGTTGGTCAGCATCTCGGCCGTGTACGTCTTGGTCGGGTCGATGATCATCGGGGGGGCCGAGTCGAAGCGCTGGGTCTTCGGGCTCGAACCGTCTGCTGCAGGGACCTCGGGGGCCATGGTCCACCTCCTGGTGGGTTGGGTGATCGGGGGGCCGGTCCGGTGGGGCACCGGAAGCGGCGGGACTACGACGACGTGATGGTGACCGAGAGCATCCGGTGGATCACGTTCGGGGGAGTCCCGTCGTCGCTCGCATTGCCGTCGGCGTTGATCTTCTGGACCACGTTCTCGCCGGAGACGACCTGGCCGAAGAGCGCGTAGTCCGGAGGGAGCGCTTCGCCCTGGGCTCCGGAGATGATGAAGAACTGGTTGCTCGACGTGCCCGCCGGCGCGGTCGAGGTCTTGGCCATGGCCAATGCCCCGAGGGGGTACTGGGGGGTGGCCGTGGCGGGGACGGCACCCTGCACGGTGTAACCCGGGCCCCCGCTCCCGGTCCCGGTGGGATCGCCGCCCTGGATCACGAACTGCGGGATCACCCGGTGGAACGTGACGCACCGGTAGTAGCCCTTGTCGGCGAGGAAGACGAAGCTGTTGGTGGCCACCGTCGAGGTCTTGGCGTCCAGCGTGGCGACGATGGTGCCGACGTCGGTCTTGATGGTGGCCGTGTAGGTCTTGTTCGGGTCGATCGTGACCGGAGGCGCCGGGAACTGCGGGTTGGACAATTCGGTCTTCGGGTTCGAGGGGCACCCGGCCGCCTTGGAGACGGCATCTGCGGTCTGCTGGGCGGCGGACACCGCAGGTGCGGTGGTCGTGGTCGTCGACGTCGCCGTCGACTTGGAGCTCCCCTTGAACAGTAGGAGGGAGACACCCACGACCACAGCGACGGCGATGGCGATGGTGATACCGCGCCGCACACCCCGCTTGCGCTTGGCCGCCTTCTCCTCGGCCTCGCGCCGGGCCTGTCGGCCGGCCTTCTGACGTTCACGCTTCTCGGTTCCCACGGGTGTGCAGGGTAGTCGGTCCCGCGGGTGGTCCCACAGCGCCGGGGCGGCAGGTGCCGCGGGCCCGCATCCCGGGGGGCGGAGCCCCGGGATGCGGGCTGTACCCTTGTGGACCATGTCGCTCGTGGTCCAGAAGTTCGGTGGCACATCGGTCGGCGACGCCGACCGCATCCGTGCCGTGGCCGACCACGTGGCGCGCACCCGCCGGAGTGGGACCGACGTCGTCGTGGTGGTCAGCGCCATGGGTCGGACCACCGACGACCTGGTCCGACTGGCCGACGACGTGAGCTCGGTCCAGCCCGACCGCGAGATCGACATGCTGCTCAGCTCGGGGGAGCGGATCTCGATGTCCCTCCTGTGCATGGCGCTCGCCGGTCTCGGTGTGGACGCCGTGTCCTACACCGGCAGCCAGGCCGGCATGATCACCGACACCGCCCACACCCGGGCCAAGATCCTGGAGGTCCGCGGGGACCGCCTGCGCGAGACCATCGCCGCCGGGGGCGTCCCGGTCGTGGCCGGGTTCCAGGGGATGTCGCTCGACCGCGAGGTCACCACCCTCGGCCGTGGGGGCTCGGACACCACGGCGGTGGCACTCGCCGCCGCGCTGGGTGCCGACGCCTGTGAGATCTACACCGACGTCTCCGGGGTGTTCACCACCGACCCCCGCATCGTCCCCGGGGCCCGAAAGCTGGCCCGGGTCAGCTACGAGGAGATGCAGGAGATGGCGGCCACCGGCGGCCGTGTCCTCGCCCTGCGCTCGGTGGAGTTCGCCAGGAACCACAACGTCCCGCTCCACGTGCGCTCCAGCTTCACCTGGGAGCCGGGCACGTGGGTCGAAGAGGAGGATCCATCCATGGAGCAGGCAGTCGTCACCGCCGTCACCCACGACCTGTCCGAGGCCAAGGTCACCGTCACCGGGGTGCCGGACCGCCCCGGCCTGGCCGCGGCCCTCTTCCGGGGTCTGGCCGACCGCAACATCAACGTGGACATGATCGTGCAGAACATCTCGCTGCACGGGACCACGGACATCTCGTTCACCATCCCCGAGTCGGACCTGGCCGTCAGCACCGAGGTGTGCGAAGGGCTGGTCCCCCAACTCGAGGCCACCGGCGTCGTCAGCGACGACGACGTGGCCCGGGTGTCGCTGATCGGGGTGGGGATGAAGACCCACCCGGGCGTCACCGCCCTCACCTTCGAGACGCTGGCGGCCATCGGCATCAACATCGAGATGATCTCGACCTCGTCGATCCGCATCTCGTGCCTGATCCGGGCCGCACAGGCCGAGGACGCCGTGCGTGCCCTGCACGCCGCGTTCGAACTGGCCTGAGGCGCCGGCCCGAGGGGACGGTCCACCGGCCCCCACCCGGCCGGTGGACGAGTCGCCCGATGGCACACCCGTAGACTGGGACGATGCGGATCGGAGTCGTCGGAGCAACCGGGCAGGTCGGGACGGTGATGCAGGCCATCCTGGAGGAGCGCGAGTTCCCCGTGGACGAGATCCGCCTGTTCGCGTCGTCGCGCTCAGCCGGGCGCACGTTGGCCTTCCGTGGGCGTGACGTGGTCGTGGAGGACGCCGGCGCCGCCGATCCGTCGGGCATCGACATCGCCCTGTTCTCGAGTGGCGCCACCGCCTCGCGTGAGCTGGCGCCGCGCTTCGCCGCCGCTGGGGCCGTCGTGGTGGACAACTCCTCGGCCTGGCGCATGGACCCCGACGTCCCCCTGGTCGTGCCGGAGGTCAACGAGGTCGCGCTGTCCTCCATCCCCAAGGGGATCGTGGCCAATCCCAACTGCACGACGATGGTGGCCATGCCGGTGCTCAAGCCGCTGCACGACGCAGCCGGGCTGGTGCGACTGGTGGCCTCGACCTACCAGGCCGTGTCCGGCTCGGGCCTGGCCGGTGTGGCCGAGCTCGACGAGCAGCTCCGGGCGACGGTCGAGGGAGCGGCCGGACTGACCTTCGACGGTGCCGCCGTCACCGGACCTGCCGCCTCCGTCTTTCCGGACCGGATCGCCCACAACGTGCTGTCGATCGCCGGTTCGCTCGTCGCCGACGGCTCGGGTGAGACCAACGAGGAGCAGAAGTTCCGGGACGAGAGCCGCAAGATCCTC
>Ga0302198_10004087_pt1 | contig 14263 bp, 9 predicted proteins | sample II_Bog_N2_2_FD_193521 | JGI IMG/M metagenome (GOLD analysis project Ga0302198, IMG submission 193521) | Peat permafrost microbial communities from Stordalen Mire near Abisko, Sweden - II_Bog_N2_2 | ecosystem: Environmental > Terrestrial > Soil > Wetlands > Peat | place: Sweden: Abisko, Stordalen... | reverse complement strand
CGTCGTCTGCCCGTCCTGCCAGGTGGTCACCACCACCCACTGCATCACCCCAGTTGCAGGCTCTGACGGAGCCGCGTCGGAGATCGTCCTAGACCGATTCCCCACACCAGAAACCGCTGCCGATGTTTGCACCATCCTCGCCGAACCATCCGCCGCCTGGGCAACTGGCCGCTGCACCATATCCCCATGTTCAGTACTTCGATGCTGGCGCGGGTTCGCAACGCGAGCGACCGCAATAGCCTCATGTATTACACCCACTACCTGGTGTATCTCACGTTTTTCAGGACTCTTATATACGACACTAAATGCTCGGAAGGTCTTTTCAGCGGACGCCCTGTTCATGGCAGTTTCATCGCCACGAGTCGGTTGCCACTGAGTCTGTTGTGCCACAGTCTGGGCATCTCGACTCGAAAAGCCCACCACTTGCGGGCATCGCTCAAATCCGGTCGCCGCCACCAGCAATCCCAGCATTGCCCCGCCCAATACCAGCTTCGCGTGTAGCGGCTTCATCCCTTCGCCGCGACGCAGAATCCTGCCCACGCGCCGACCCAACTCCGACTCGCGGCCGAGAACGCCCAGAGCCAGCGCCATCGCGCGCCTTCCCAGCCGGTACTCTGCCAAAGTCGCGAGGCACGTCGCATACGCCTTGGCCGCGCCCGCCCGGCCCTCAAACGCGTGCAACACCCGTTCGTCAACCGCCAACTCGCGCTCAAGACACAGCCGCCGCTCCACCCAAGCCAGCGCCGGATTCAGCGGGAAGATCACCAGCGCGATCTTCTGCAGCAGGTTCAACCAATCGTCCGCCCGCACCAGGTGCCCAGCCTCGTGCAGCACAATCTGCTCAAGTTCTGTCGCGGTCAGCTTTTCCAGCAGCCAGGCTGGGATCAGAATCTTCGGTGAAAAGAACCCGATCACCGTCGGCCGGTCCACCTCATCCGAAGTGCAAACCTGTGCCCGCCTTTGCCCTTCGGAATAGTAGCGGGCTTCAGCAAAATCCCCCACCACGACAGGCACGGCCCGCTTCCACAGCGCCCGCACTCGCCAAGCCGCAGCCACCAGGCTCGCAGCCCGCGCCAGCGACGCCGCCAACCATACCGCCGCAATGGCCAGACTCCAACGCCCATCTATCGTGATCCAGGCGCCTTGTCCGCCATGGGGCGCTCCGGCAGCGCGCGGCCACAGCGAGATCACGGGCAACCCAGCCACCACCAGGAACACCGCAAACCAAATGGCAAACCGCACGGCCGGCGGAGTTCTTGGGAGCAACCGCAGTCCAAGCCCAACCAGCGCCGCGAGCAGGATCCCCTGCCACACCGCGGCCATCAATCCGCCAGTCGCAAGCCCGATCATCGCGCCACCTTCTGATTCGACACAAACCCGGGTGCCCCATTCATCGCAGCCTGATCGCGATCAGTGGGCTCAGAATCATCTGAGGCTTGCGCAATCGCCTCTTTCAGCCGTTGCAGCTCATCCGCATCAATCTCTTCATCCCCCAGCAGCGAAAGCAACAGCCGCTCCCGTGAGTTGCCGAAGAAGCGCTGCATCATGTTCCGAATCTCCGATTGGCTCGCCTCCTGCTCCTGAACGCACGGGAGATACAGGAACGCGCGCCCCTCTTGCCGGTGCCGCACATATCCCTTTTGCTCCAGGATCCGGATCGTCGTCAGCACCGACGTATAGGCTAGCGCCTCACCTTCCGGCATCGCCGCCACCAGGTCACTCACCGCCGACTCGCCGCGCACCCACAGCATCTTCATCAGCCTCAGCTCGGCTTCCGTCAACGTGTTGGACTTCCTCGGCGGCATTCGGCGTTTCAAACTCCTGCGCATAATTTAGCGCGTAATCTTCAGACGAACAACTAAAGATTTAGTTACCAAGCCCTGTGGAAATCTTTCGTATTCCATTAATTTACGGTCGGAATTCCGTCTTAGTCTTCCAGGGCTATCTGAGCGAGAGCGGCAGGATGAACTTCTGGTTGGACTTAACCCGTTTAGAAAAAGATCCTTAGGAGTTGAATGCCGGGGATATTAGGCCTTCTCTGGGGTTCACTTTCCACCCGTTATAATCGACTTGTGACCGCCAGCCAATTTCTCCGCGAGCCTCCCGGCCAGACACTGCTCTTCGACGCCGACGACACGTTGTGGGAGAACAACATCTACTTCGAGCGCGCCATCTCCGCGTTCATCTCCTACCTCGACCACCGTGTCCACACGCCCGAAGAGGTCCGCGAGCACCTCAATCTGGTCGAGCGTGCCACCATCAAAGCCCAGGGCTACGGCCTGAAGAGTTTTCGCAAGTCTCTGATCGCCTGCTTCGAGCAGCTCACCGACAAGCCGCTCACGCCCGAGAAGCACGCCCGCATCGTCAGCTTCGCCCAATCCATAGCCGACCAGGAGATTGAACTTATCGCCGGCGTCCCCGCCACCATCGCCGAGCTGGCCGCGCGCCATCGCTGCATCCTGGTCACCAAGGGCGACGACGCCGAGCAGCGCGACAAGCTGCACCGCTCCGGCCTGGCTCCGCACTTCGCCGCTGTCGAGGTTCTGCCGGAAAAAACAGATGCCGCTTACCGCGCCCTTGCCCGTCACCACCAGTGCGACCACGCTCGCACCTGGATGATCGGCAATAGTCCCAAGTCGGACATCAACCCTGCGCTCGCCGCCGGACTGCACGCCGTCTTCATCCCGCACGACTCCACCTGGGTTTTGGAGCACGAGGCCGTCAACCAGCCGCCGCCGGGCCAGCACCTGCTGGAACTAGCCACCTTCGCAGAGCTGACTCACCACTTCTAGCTACTCGCCGACGTAGTAGCCATCGCGGGATTGGAGGTACAGGTCCTTGGCGTTTGCAGTCGATTTACTGAACGATAAATCGATCCGGTGGTAGCCATCGGATGACTGGTCCTTTTCGGGCGCATACGCAAGCCAATACTGCGCCCGCAGCTCTTCACCAATCTCCTTGTAGATGTCCGCAAGGCTCTCTTTCTTACTGACTTCGAACACCCTGCCGCCAGTCTGCTCGGCAATGTGCTCGAGAGTCTTCCGGCCATCGGCTATCGGGACGTTCCTTGGCTGCGTTCCCGGATTGCTACCGGGATAACCTCCGGGATAGCCCCCTGGATAACCACCTGGGTAGCCGCCTGGGTAGCCGCCGGGATAGTTGTTCGGGTCGTTCGGATCTCCACCCGACCCGACGTGGAAGCCACGATCCGTCTCGACTCTGCCCTTGAAGTAGATCGCGTAGACGATGGCATCCGCGCGCAGGGCAGCCTCGATTGCAGAGGCAACAGACTCTTTGCTGCCCGAGTCAATGCCATCGGAGAGGACGATCAGTACGTTACGGCCCTTTTGCTTGCCGATCACCTCGTTCGACGACAGGAAGAGCGCATCGTACAGCGTGTTGGCGTCGCGACGAGCGCGTCCCGCAGCGGTCCCAACGGGTTCGGAGCCAGATTGATCGCCGCCCGATTTGCCAGAAGCTCGAGCCGTATCCAGTTGCTTCAACGCCGACTGCAGGAGCGTCTTTGAATCGGTGGTGTCCTGCAGAAGGTCAGTCTGCTGGGCAAACTGAACGACAAAAGCCTTATCGCGGCTGGCCGGGGCGGCGAGCATCTCGTTCAGAAAGGCTGTACTTGCTACCCGCTCGTCGTCGATCGCATCGCGTTGGCTCATGCTGGTGTCGACCACCAGACCCAAAGTCAGAGGAAGGTCAGTATCGACGCTGAAGGAGTGAATCGTCTGTGGCCGGTTGTCGACCTTTATCTCGAAGTTGTCCTTGGTCAGGTCCTTGACCAGAGCGCCCCGCTTGTCGAGGACGACTACAGGGATGTTGACTAGCCGCGCGTCTGAGTTCTGCGTGGCCGCCGTCGAAGCTGGAGCAGGATCGGCAGGCGCAGTCTTCGTCTTGAGCGTGGGCTGCGCTTGCATCGGCATGACGCTTCCAGCGGCTAGAAGCACCGATGCCATCCACAAAGGACTGCCTGGAAATCTCGCGATGCTCATCACTTGACGATAGACGGATTTGGGAACAAACGGTTGCGGGCGGCCCACAGAATTTTGCGGCAGCCAACTGAACTCCCGGTATGCTGGCAGGGTAATGAATCGCATCCCTTTTCTGTTCGCTATCTTTTTGCTGGCTTTGGCCCCAGGCATAGCCCAGACGCCCGCACCGGTGCGCCTGTCCAACGCTGGTGATCCGCCTCCTTCGGGCTTCGCAAAGGTGTTGACACTGTGGCCCAATGGCGCGCCTTTGGCCAGGGGTTCGGCGCCCATCGATGTGCCAAAGCTTTACTACTACCCAGCGGCGGGCGCGGGAGTCCGGTCGGCCGTCATCGTCCTGCCCGGCGGTGGATACACGCACGTAGTAATGGAAAAGGAAGGCGCGACGGAAGCGAGGTGGTTGACGGCGCGTGGGATCGCAACGTTCGTGCTCCAGTACCGGCTCTCGCCTGCGTACCACTATCCCGCTCCCATGCTGGACGGCGCCCGCGCGGTGCGCTACGTGCGCAGCCACGCGGCAGAATTTGGAATCGACCCTGAGAAGATCGGAGTATGGGGATTCTCGGCAGGCGGGCACCTGGCCGGCTATCTCGCAACCGAACCCGCCGAGCGGGACAGGGCGAGTGCAGATCCGGTCGAACGCGTGAATGCTCATCCAGACTTTGCTATTTTCTCGTATGCGCGGCTCACCATGGATAACTCTGTGCCGCGGCCGGGGAATATGGAGAGGGCGCTGATGGGAGAAAACCTATCGCCGGAGACGCTGGACAAGATTTCCTATGCAAGGCATGTCACCAAAGACACCTCGCCGAGCTTTATCTACTCGACCACCGGAGACCAGACGGTGAATTCACTGAATGCGACCGCCTACTACGATGCTCTCAAGCGCGCAGGAGTTCCAGTGGAGTTGCATATCTTCGAGCTTGGCCCGCACGGGACGGGCATGGGGCAGGGCCTGAAAGGGCTAGGCGAGCTGCAAGTCTGGCCGCTGCTGCTGGAGCACTGGATGCAGTTGCATGGCTGGATGGCTGCGAACGAGCCAGAGAAATAGACCTTCCCCGCAACATGCTCGATCCAGCGGCGCAGGATCGGTAGATCGCATACCTGTGACCATGATCACACGGTCTGGCTTGGTGAGTCGCACGCTACTACAAACAAGGTACGCTGCGAAGTCCAACCCATTACTAATTAGATACTTACACCCCGTGCAAATGGCCCGGAAGTTGTAGCCCTGGCACTATGCGGTGTAGTTCCATTCGGCTCCGCGGATGCTAGCCTTACTTGACGCTCGAACCTGAGCAATCCCAGCTATTTGAGCACCAGAAGTGACGCATGTTTTCTGTCACTGTGGGGTATTGGAAGGGCAGGCAGTCTTGATCAAACACTGGCTTAGGCAGTATCGAAGCTCGCAAATGATCCGCGTGGGGGCGGGGTCGCTTGCGCTGCTGCTGCTATTTGCCCGGCTTGGCGAGAGCCGTCACACGCTGGTATCGTCCACGGCCAATGCCTTCCTCTGGGGAACAACCTTCCTCGCCATGGTTCTCTTGATCTGGCGTGAGAGGAACCACTCCATCGCTAATCGCCGCGCCGATGAAGAAGATGCGCGCTTCATCGCGGCCGCTGAGACGAGTCCCGATGCATTCTTCATCTTCGATGCGATCAGAAACAAGTCGGACGAGATAGTGGACTTCCGCTTCGTCTACGTAAACGCACACGCTGAAGGGTTGCTGAAGACAGAGCGGGCGAAGCTACTGAACCAGGACCTGTGCGTGCTCTTCCCTGCCAATCGCACGAACGGAATGTTCGACAAGTATCGCAAGGTGGTAGTTGACGGCGAGCCATTGTCCGAGGAGTACGCTCTTCCACAGGAAGGCGGCCAGGAGCTATGGCTGCGCCAGCGAGTGACCAAGCTTGGCGACGGCGTCGCCATCCGAACCAGCGATGCCTCCGACATCAAAGCCAGCGAAGAGCGCTACCGGACGCTGTCGAACTTCAGCAACTCCGTCTTTGAGAATGCTCCTTTCAGCATCATCGAGACGGATGCGAAGGGCGTGATCCGGGCCATGAACTCCGCAGCAGAGCGGCTGACCGGATACAAGCGCGCAGACCTTATTGCCAAGATTTCGATTACGACCCTGCACGACCCCAGCGAGTTGACGCGTCGATCGGAAGAGACGCTGCCTACCGATGAGCCCGAGCTAAACGGCTTCAACCTGATCACGGCCAAGGCTGCACACGGAGAGGTCGACGAGCGCGAGTGGACCTACGTCCGCAACGACGGTTCGACTCTGCCGGTGCATGTGGCCGTGACCTCGGTGAAGGACGGCGCCGGCATTGTCAGCGGATTCATCGCAATCGCGTCGGACATCACGGAACGAAAACAGCTGATGACCTACCTGAATCACATGGCGTCGCACGATCAGCTCACCGGCCTGCCGGGACGCACGCTGCTGCGTGAGCGCATAGCCGAAGCAATTGAGAAGGCGATGCTGCATGGGCGCAAGGTCGCTGTATTCGTCGTCGACCTTGACCACTTCAAGCGCCTGAACGACTCGCTCGGACACCGAGCCGGGGACGAGATCATCGTTGGCATGGCCGAACGCATGCGCCTGTCACTGCGGCGATCGGATACTCTAGGCCGTCTGGGCGGCGACGAGTTCGTTGTGGTGATGCCGCATATTGCCACCATGTTCGACGTGGAACGATGCGCCAAGCGGCTGGTCGACCGTGTTTCCAGCACCGCGCAGGTTGGCGAAATGGAAGTCAACCTCACGGCCAGTGTTGGCGTGTGCGTCTATCCCGACTTCGCCGAGGATGTCGACAGCCTGCTGGAGCGCGCTGACGCGGCGACTTATGCCGCAAAGGAGAATGGCCGCAACCAGTTCCAGGTGTTCTCTGAAGCGATGCTGAAAGAGTCACAGGAGCGCCTGTCCATGGACACGGCGCTGCGTCACGCGCTGGTTCGCGAGGAACTCTTTCTCCACTATCAGCCTCTGGTCTCGTTGACCACGGGCCGCGTCATCGGCATGGAGTCTCTGCTGCGTTGGCACCACCCCAAGCTAGGCGTGATTGCGCCCTCGACGTTCATTCCACTGGCGGAAGACACCGGCTTGATCATTGCCATCGGCGAGTGGGCGTTGAGACAGTCCTGCGTCCAGGCCAAGGCTCTTTGCAATGAACTTGGTATGGAACTCTCAGTGTCGGTGAATCTGTCGCCGCGCCAGTTCGAACAGCCGAACCTGCTGCAGGTGATCGACGAGGCGCTCGAGGTCAGCGGACTTCCCCCCAAGAATCTGCAACTCGAGCTCACTGAGAATACGCTGATGATCAACTCGGCCTCGAACCTCGAGAAGTTGCAGTTGATCCGCCAGCGCGGCTCACGCGTTGCGATCGACGACTTCGGCACAGGGTTCTGCAGCTTCTCCTATCTCCTGCAGTATCCCGTCGACCGGCTGAAGATCGACCAGAGTTTCGTGATGAAGGCCGTCACCGAGCCGAACGCCGCCACCGTGGTTCGGACCATCGTAGCGATGTCGCACCACCTCGGCATCAAGGTGATTGCCGAGGGCGTCGAGACGCCGGACCACCTCAGGTTCCTGGCCGAACGCAGTTGCGACGAGGCACAGGGCTACTACTTCTCGCGTCCAGTCGCAGCCTCAGCGTTTCCTGCTGCCGTTGCCTCGATTCATCGCATGTTCGACGAGCGCAAGCTGCTTGAGGATCTCCGTGCCGCGTCGTCCGACGGGCGCGCAGATCAGTACAATTCGGACGCGAAGCTCGAAGAGCAAAGCTCTACATTCCCGGCATACCAAGTGAAACAGGTCGTGATGTAGACCATGCGGCCGGCGTCGCCGCTGGCCGCTCCGCCACTCTCAGTCAATAAGCCCCATTACCTCCCCGCCTCCAGCGTGCATTGTCGCCGGAGTATCCGTCTTTGTGCCGTAGGATGGCGCTAATTCCCTGGCTGGTTCAAGTTCTCAGGAGATCGGTGACGGATGTCAGGAAGCGACTTCCCCCTCTACTACTTCTTAACTAACCCGGCCTAGTTTGCCCATTTATACTCAGAGAATCCACCGCACGGCCGCGAACCCAGTACCGAAGGCCAGGCATGTTTGAACGGAAGAAAGCGAGCCCATGAGCCTTCCCGCAACTCTTGAAGCCGGCCAGCAACTGGATCACTACCGCATTGAAGAGGCCGTCGCCGACAGCGGGATGGCCTCGATCTACCGCGCAACCGATGTACGGGACGGGCGTCAGGTAGCGCTGAAGGTCCCGCACTTCGCCATGGAGGCGGACCCGGCCCTCTTCGACCGCTTCCAACGCGAGGAGGCCATTGGCCTGGCGCTGAACCACCCCAATGTAATGCGCATCTACCCCGACGACGACCGATCGAGGGTTTACATGGTGATGGAGTGGGTGGACGGGCGACTGCTGCGCCAGGTGATGTTTGAGCAGGGCAAGATGCAGACCGCGCGTGCACTCAAGATCACGCTAGGGATATTGAACGCACTGGAATATATCCACAAGAATGGCGTGGTGCACCGCGATCTGAAGCCCGAGAACATCATGCTCGACCCTGACGACGGCATCAAGCTGATTGACTTCGGCATCGCGTCGCAGGCCGGCGCCAAGCGGCTGACCTACGCCGGCTTTACCCAGGCGCTGGGCAGCCCGGACTATATTTCTCCAGAACAGGTCCGGGGCAAGCGGGGAGACGCGCGATCGGATCTGTATGCGGTGGGTGTAATGCTGTACGAGATGCTTTCTGGCAAGACACCCTTTTCCGGTCCGTCGCCGCTGGCGGTGATGAACGATCGCCTGATCAACTATCCGCTACCTCCACGCGAGGCAGAGCCGAGCATTAGCCCGGAACTACAGGAGGTTCTCTACCGGGCACTTGAGCGCGAGCCCAAGAACCGTTACCCATCGGCCCACTCCTTTGCCCAGGACCTGGAGCACCTGGACCAGGTTGGTGTGGCTGTGAGGTCCGAGTTGACCGACTGGCAGAAGCGCAAGTCCACCTCGATGCGGAATATCCTGTTCAAGGTAGGGCTGGCTCTGATTCCGTTTGTTCTGTTCGGGGTAATGATGCTGCTGCGTCCCCATCGGTAAGGAAAAACGTAACTTCCCGCCCATCCCACAGAAATCTTTATGGATTCTTTATGTCCCCCCCGCTAGCTTGGTTGTGTACCCCCAAAATAGAACCCTTTGCAGGGAGGAGTCAGCAATACTATGGCTAAATACAAACTGGAATACATATGGCTTGATGGCAAGAAACCAGTCCCAGGGCTGCGCGGGAAGACTCAAATCAAGTCATTTGACAAGGAGCCGACTCTCGCAGACATGCCCCTCTGGGGGTTTGATGGCAGTTCCACCATGCAGGCCGAGGGAAAAAGCTCCGACTGCATTCTGCATCCTGTGGCTTTATACCCCGACGCCAGCCGCAAGGACGGATTTATCGTTCTCAGCGAGGTCATGCACCCGGACGGTACCCCGCACTCCACTAACTTTCGCGCCACCATCGAGAAAGACCCAGACCTTTGGGTAGGATTCGAGCAGGAGTATTTTCTCTACCGGGATGGGCGCCCGCTGGGCTTCCCGAAGGATGGCCACCCATCCATTCCGCAGTTCCCTTACTACTGCGGCGTTGGTTACATGTACATGGGCAACATCGCTCGCCAGATCGTTGAAGAGCACCTGGAGTTGTGCCTGGCCGCAGGTATCAACCACGAAGGCATCAACGCTGAGGTTGCCAAGGGACAGTGGGAGTTCCAGATCTTCGCCAAAGGGTCCGCCAAGGCCGCCGACGATGTGTGGGTAGCGCGTTACCTGATGGCGCGGCTCTGCGAGAAGTACGATGTCGATTTTGAGTTGTATTGCAAGCCAATCAAGGGCGACTGGAACGGATCAGGCATGCACACCAACTTCTCGACGAAGTTCATTCGCGAGGTTGGCGGCAAGGAGTACCTGGAAGCACTGATGAAGGCGTTCGAGAAGTACGTTCCCGAGCACATTGCGGTGTACGGACCGGACAACCACCTTCGCTTGACCGGCCTGCACGAGACGCAGGCGATCGACAAGTTCAGCTATGGACTTTCCGATCGCGGCGCTTCAGTCCGGCTGCCGGTTAACTTCATCAAGAACGGCTACAAGGGCTATCTCGAGGATCGCCGTCCTAACTCCGAGGCCGATCCGTATCAGGTTATCTCACGCATCCTGAAAACGATCAATACGGTTCCAAAGCCTTAGTTCAGCGGCCTTAGTTCAGCGGCCTACTCACGCAGAGGTGGAGAGCTCAATCGCTTTCCACCTCTGCGTGCGTTAAGCCGGCCGCGCCACGATCTTTATAGATTCCTTATCTCTCTGCCGCTAGCTTTGGCGTGTACCCCACGACTACAGAACGTCCCGCAGGGAGGAATATTCATGCCGAGTGAGTACCGCAGCTTTCTGGCCCTGAGCTATGACGATCTGGAGGAACTGAACCTTCAAGCCAAAGCAGACCGCCTGAACCGTGTGCCGGCCGACCAGATTCGCGAAGACCGCATCAAGTACCTCGCCGATGAGAAACACATCAAGGCGGTCACGGTGATGTTCTCAGACCTTGAAGGCCGTATTCATCTTCTCGACTACGATAAGAAGTTCCTGATAAACAGCTACGACAACCTGACCTTCGATGGTTCCTCCATTCGCGGTTTCACGGCGCAGAAAGAGAGCGACCTTCGCCTGGGAATCGACTGGAGCGCGTTCTACTGGGTTCCCGCCGATGTCTTCGGTACGGGCAAAGTGCTGGTCTTCGGCATGGTGATTGACAAGGGCGGCGAGCCGTACGCGGCCGACATGCGCGGTGTACTGAAGAATTACTCCGACACCCTGTACACCGATAAGGGCTGGACGTTGAACGCCGCCAACGAGATTGAAGGCTTCCTGTTCGCCGGTCACGACGCCGAGAAGAGCTACCATCAGACACTCAAGTTCGAGTTCGTCAACACCGGAGGGTACTACCACTCGCTGCCGCTGGACCCGCTGCGTAAGTTCATTGACGCCGCGGCGGAGGTGCAGCGCGCGATGGGTTTCGGCAACGAGAAGGACCACCCCGAGGTAGCGCCTAGCCAGTTCGAGATCAATTACAGCTACGGCGAAGTAGTCGCCGCAGCCGACCGGATACAGCTGTACAAGTTGCTCTGCCGCCAGGTTGCAGCCAACATGGGCTACACGGCGTGCTTTCTACCCAAGCCAGTAGTAGGCGTCAACGGCAGCGGCATGCACACCAACATGTCAATCTCCGAGGGCAACAAGAATCTGTTCTGGGATGAGAAGGGCCTGGAGAAGCTCTCGTCTTTCGGTTGGGAGTACATCGACCGCATCCTCACCGCAGGGCTGGACTTGTGCCTCATCATGAACCCGAGCGTGAATGCGTATCGCCGCCTGGACCCGCACTTCGAGGCACCCAACCAGTTGAAGGCTTCAGCCACAGATCGCGGCTCGATGGTGCGCGTGCCCATAGGGAATTCGAAGTCGATGCGAGTGGAGGTGCGTTCTGTCGCGCCAGACGCCAACCCATACCTGGTGCTGTATTCGCTGTTCAAGACTGGCATCGATGGCTCTACCGCTAAGGTCGACAACCTCCGTCAGGCAGAGCGCTATCTTCCCGACAACATCTACGACGCGATTGCGGATTTCCGAAGCGCCGAGTGGGTCAGCACAATTCTGGGCGACGACGTGAAAGGCCGGTTCGCCGACCTGAAGCAGGCTTCCGCCGACCGCTGCGCGCGTCAGTTGGGCACATTCGTCAAGGGAGCTGAGGTCCAGTACCACCACGAGGTCTACAACCAGGCGCTCTGGAACCTTTTCTAAAGGCCCACGGAAGTCCTGGCCTGCATCATTGCGACTCCAGCGTCGATTCCAGTTGGAGCACGTTCGAAACTACCTGCTGGCCGGGCGCAATGCCGGAGAGAATCCGCTGCCGGTTCCCCGACAACATCTCACCGGCGTTCACAGCGACCCGCCTGAACTGGTTTCCACCGGCCGGCGTAAAGACCCAGTCGCGGTCATGGAGGTGCAGGATGGCGGACGCCGGAACAGCGGCATAACTCTCTTTCGCCTTGCTGGCAAAGGTCGCGCTGGCGAACATCCCCAGCCTCAGGATGCCCGGGTTGGCCACCTCGACGCGAACCTTCGCAGTGCGGAGGCTCGGGTCGAGAATGGGGCCTATATCGCTGATGTGTCCGGTCAGCGTGCGGTCGGGATAGGCGCTCAACGTGATCTTCGCTGTCTGACCAAGTTGCAGCTTTGGAATGTCGCTCTCATACACGTCGCACACGATCCAGACGACGGAGAGGTCGGCGATCGTGAAGGCAGTCGAATTGCCCGAATAAGTGACACCCGTCGCTGCGGCGTTGGTTACGTTCTGCGCCACGATGACGCCCGAAATCGGAGCGTACACCGGCACAATACTCTGCGGATTGTTCTTGTCGATGCCGAGCGTCTTCAATTGCTCTTCGGCAGCCTTCAGGTCCGTCTGGCTGTCTTTTTCGGCTCCCTCGGCTTGCTCCAGCATCGCTTGCGAGGTCGCGCCGTGTGCGTAAAGGTCCTTGGCGCGCACGTAGGCCTTGTTGGTCAACTGCTCGTCGTTAACCGCTTTCATATACGCGGTGTAAGCACTTGTAACGTCCGGGCTCTGCACCTTCAGCAGCAACTCGCCCTTCTTCACGGTGTCATCGAGCCGCGCTTTGATGTCAACGACGCGCCCGCTGGCCAGCGAGATTACCGGCACCTCGCGCGCGATGTCCGGAAACACTGATCCGGTGACGTTCAACTCCGCCGCCGCTTCCACCTTCTCGGCCGCGACCACTGGGAACTGGCCTGGCTTGTCGACAGTCACAAGGCTCATATCGCCGGCCGAAACCACTTGAGACGCTGGGGGAGCGCCGTCTGCCGGGTTGAACTTCTTCTCGCACGCAGTCATCGCCAAGCACACAATCAAATTCAGGGAGCATCGCACGAAGTTGCTGGTTTTCATGGAATCACCTCATGCCCGACGGCGAGGTTCAGTTGACCGGCGGCGGTCAGGTATGCGCCCACCAGTTGCAGGTAGGCCAGTTGCACCACGCGGTAGTCGCTCTGCGCGTTCAGGAAGTCCATCAGTGAGGCGCCGCCGCGCTGGTAGGCATAGGTCACTGTGTCGCGCACCCGCGTGGCCTGGTCGCGGTACTGCGCCTTGTAGGGCTCCAGCAGCGCGATATTACTGCGCACCTGCTCATAGGCCGAGTCCACGTCGCTGAACACCTGCGCGCGCGCCGCGTCTGTCAACTGCTGGTTGCGGTCGATGTCAATCAGCGTACGCTGCTTCTCGCCCTGGTTGCGGTCGAAGATGCGCAGCGGAACTTCTACGCTCAGGCCCAGCGTCTGCTGTCCGTTCGGGTTGTTGTTCGACGAGTTGTAGGTGTACCACGCGCCGAACGTCGGGTCGGTCGAACCGTTGGCAATCGCCAGTTGATGGTTGGTCTTCGCCTGCTCGATCGCCTGGACCGCGGCGCGCAGATCGGGACGCGCATCCAGCGCCGCCTGCTCGAAGTCGGTCAAGGGCTTCAGGTCGCTCGCAAAGTCGAACGGCCCGCTCACGTCGAACTGGTCCACCGGAGTGCGGTCGTCCAGCAGTTGCAGCAGCGAGATCTTCGCGGTACGCAGGTTCACGATAGCCGTCTGAATCTCCGACTCGTACTGCACGCGCAGCAACTCGATGCGGTCGAGATCGATCTGCGCCAGATCGCCGGCGTTGAAGCGTGCCTTGCTGATGTCGATGATTTTGTCGTAGTAGTCCAGATCCGCCTTGGCCAGGTCGAGCACGGCCTTGGCCCCCAGCGTCTCGACAAACGCCGAGCGCAGCGTGAACAGCATGGTGCGGTCGAGATCCTCATGTTGCGAGGTCGAGATCTGCGTGCCTTCCTTCGCGCTCTGTAGCCGCAGTTCCCGCTTGTGATCCCGCTCGTGCAGATAGCTGAAGTTGGGAATCAGGTAGGTCCCCTTCAGCGGCTGCCAGGTGCCATTCTTCGGAGCGATCGCGGTTCCGTCACCCGTCATGGTGAACTGCGGATTCGGCCGCAGATACGCCGTGATCTCCTCGGCCTTCATCTCGTCCACGTTGGCCTGGTCGGACTTCAACACCGGATTGGCCGCCTCAAACTTCGCCTTCACCTGGTCCCACGTCAGGCCCGACGCACCTGCCGGCGGCGCTGATGGCAGACCCGGTATCGCGGCCTGTGCGA
>Ga0302198_10004080_pt1 | contig 14272 bp, 16 predicted proteins | sample II_Bog_N2_2_FD_193521 | JGI IMG/M metagenome (GOLD analysis project Ga0302198, IMG submission 193521) | Peat permafrost microbial communities from Stordalen Mire near Abisko, Sweden - II_Bog_N2_2 | ecosystem: Environmental > Terrestrial > Soil > Wetlands > Peat | place: Sweden: Abisko... | reverse complement strand
GCGGCCAGGCCGACGACGAGCCCGGCGGGTTGCCGGACGGCGCGCCGGAGAGCACGTCGACGATGCGGCCGAACAGCACCGGCTCGGCGAATTGCGCGCCGGCCAGCAGCAGGTTGGCGCCGGCCAGGATCCAGCCCAGCCGCGCCTCCTTGCCGAGCAGTTCGAGGACGCGCGCATAAAGCCGGAGCAGGGACATGGGACACTTCAAGGGGTCGGCGGGCGGACGGCCGCCTCGCAAGCCGCATTCTAATCAGGGATCGCCCGCAAGATACAGGGCGGGCGCCCGGCCCGCAGGGCTGGGGAACCTGGAAGCCGGCCAGATCGGGCCGCCGGTCCAGCGTCCCGTATTTCAACGGTCTTCCCAACGCCGGACGGGAGCTGCCAGATCCGGTTTTCCCGGTGGTGCCGAAGGTTGTTAACACGCTGGCTACCGGTTTGGATTAGCGTTGCGACATGAGTGATTCGCTCGAAAGGCTCTATCAGGCGGTGCTCGCGGCCAAGGATCTCGATCCGGCAATCTCGCGAACCGCCCGGCTGTTTCAGCGCGGCCCGGCCAAGATGGCCAAGAAGCTCGCTGAGGAAGCCATCGAGGTCGTGATCGACGCCGTCAACCGCAACCCCGAGGCGGTGGTCCGCGAGAGTGCCGACCTGCTCTACAACCTCACGGTCCTTTGGGCGTCGGCCGGGGTGCGGCCGGAGGATGTCTGGCGCGAAATGGCGCGGCGCGAGCACCTGCTCGGAATCGCCGAGAAGATGCCGAAATCGGCGACGAAACCGCCCAAGAAACTGTCCGAGATTGCGCCGCCGCAGGCCGTGCGGCGACCAATTGTCGCGCTCGAAGGCCGCTCCCTGCGCAAGCGCTATTGAAACCTGACGAAATTCCGCCAATTCCCGGCATGGACAAATCCGTCCCATGGTGGTTCATCGCGCCATGCTGAGACGGATCTACGACTGGTGCATCGACGCCGCCCATAAGCCCTACGCGCTCTGGATCCTGGGAGCGGTGGCGTTCGCGGAAAGCTCGTTTTTTCCGGTGCCGCCGGACGTGATGCTGATCCCGATGTCGCTGGCCCGCCCGCAGCGGGCGTGGTTCTACGCGCTGATCTGCACGGCCACCTCGGTGGTGGGCGGCATGCTCGGCTACGCGATCGGCGCGCTGTTGTACGATTCGATCGGACATTGGCTGATCGAATTTTACGGCCTTAACGGCAAGGTCGACGCCTTCCGCGCGTCCTATGCGCAATGGGGCGCCTGGATCATCATCCTCAAGGGCCTCACGCCGATCCCCTACAAGCTGGTGACCATCACCTCGGGCTTTGCCGGCTACAACATCTGGCTGTTCGTCGTGTGCTCGATCATCGCGCGCGGCGGCCGCTTCTTCGTGGTCGCGATCCTGCTCAACCGCTACGGCGAATGGATCCGGGTCAGAATCGAGAAGCATCTCGGGCTGTGGGTGGGGCTCGGAGCCACGCTGTTGATCGCCGGCTTCATCGTCGCGGTTCGAATGCTCTGAAGCGGCGGGTGAAGCGCTTTGTCGCCGGGCCGCTTCAGGTTACGCTTGGTGTCATGATGGCTCGACCCACTCCCCTGATCACAAGTGCGACGCTGGCGATCACAAGGGTGACGCTGGCGATCACAAGGGTGACGCTGGCGATCACAAGGGTGACGCTGGCGATCACAAGGGTGACGCTGGCGATCGCGCTGCTGCTGGCCACCGCCGGCGCCGGGTGGCCGCAGGCGGCGGTGCCGCCGCCCTCGCTCGGCATCCAGGAGCCGGACGTCCAGCCCGCCGTGCCGCCGCCGGGCGGGCCTGCGCCATCAGCGCCGGCGCGCGAGGAAAACCCCGGCCTGATCAACGAGATTGGCAAGCTGTTCGACAAGCTCCCGCCGCTGAAGAGTCCGCAGGAGACGATCGAGGACTTCAACAGCCGCGCCAGGGAGGCGGCGAAGGGTGCTTCTGACAGCCTGTCCAATCTGGCCCGACCGTCTTCCATGGTATCCGGACGCGCGATCTGCCCGGTTGCGGCGAACGGTTCGCCGGACTGCAAACTCGGCGCCGACAGGCTCTGCCAGTCCAAGGGCTACAAGGAAGGCAAGAGCCTCATTACCGATGCCGCACAGAGCTGCTCGGCGAAGGTGCTGATCCCGGGCCGGGCGCGCAAACTGGACGACTGCCGGACCGACAACTACGTCACCAGCGCGCTGTGCCAGTAGCGCCGCTCCCCGGTTGCCTTGCCGGCGCAATGTCTGGCATCTTGCCCCGGTCCGTCCCGCCTCTCTAGATAACCAAAAGGAATTTTCTCGAATGTCCATGCCTGCCTTGTTCAAGGGCCGTCTGTCGATTCCCGTGATCGGTGCGCCGCTGTTCATCATTTCCGTGCCCGACCTCGTGATCGCCCAGTGCAAGGCCGGCGTGGTCGGATCGTTTCCGTCGCTCAATGCGCGGCCGCCGGCGCTGCTCGACGAATGGCTGGTGCGGATTAGGGAAGAACTGGCCGCCTGGGACAAGGCGCATCCGGAACGGCCGTCGGCGCCGTTCGCGGTCAACCAGATCGTGCACCGCTCGAACAACCGGCTCGATCAGGATCTGGCGCTTTGCGAGAAGCACAAGGTGCCGATGATCATCACCTCGCTGGGCGCGCGCGAAGAACTCAACCAGGCCGCGCACGGCTGGGGCGGCATCGTGTTTCACGACGTGATCAACCAGAAATTCGCCCACAAGGCGGTCGAGAAGGGCGCCGACGGCCTGATCCTGGTGTCGGCCGGCGCTGGCGGCCATGCCGGGGAATTGTCGCCGTTCGCCTTCGTGGCAGAGACCCGGCAGTGGTTCGACGGGCCGATCGCGCTGTCAGGCGCCATCGGCAACGGCCGCGCCATCCGCGCGGCGCGGACGCTCGGCGCCGATTTCGCCTATATCGGCTCGGCCTTCATCGCCACCACCGAGGCCAATGCGGTGGAAGGCTACAAGCAGATGATCACCACCTCGGCCGCGGAGGACATCGTCTATTCCAACCTGTTCACCGGCGTGCACGGCAACTACCTGAAGAAATCGATCGTCGCCGCCGGCATGGACCCGGACAATCTGCCGGAGTCCGATCCGTCGAAGATGAATTTCGGCACCGACGATTCCGGCGATCGTCCCAAGCCGAAGGCCTGGAAGGAGATCTGGGGCAGCGGCCAGGGCGTCGGCAGCGTCGCCAAGGTCGTGCCGGCAGCCGAATTGATCGCGCGATTCAAGAAGGAATACGACGAGGCGATCGATCCGCCGCTGTGACGCGGCGCCTCCGTCCGCGAGCCGCGGCTCCCGCTCATTCCAGCTCGATCGGCTGGTACTTGCCGGTTTCGTCGAGCGCCGTTCCCCAGATCTTGTGCGAGGCCTGGTGCTCGGCGCGGCCGAAACCGAGCGGCGTTCCGAGGCCGAGGTCGAGATTGCGCATGGCCTCGAGAGTATCGATCAGCCGCTCGGTGTCGAGCTGCGGGCCGGTGCGTTTCAGGGCCTGGATCAGCACATTGGCGGCGACATAGCCTTCGAGCGAGACATAATCCGGCGCCTCGCCGGGAAAATATCTGGCCAGCGCGGTCTTGTATTCGAGCACCACGCTCGAATAGCCGCCGACCGCCGGCACCACCTGGGTGACGATGACGCCGGTGGCAAAGCGCGGCCCCAACAGCTCCAGTTCCTCGGCCAGCGCCGTTGAGCCGACGAACGACACGTTGGTGTAGATCATGCCGGGATAGAGATCGCGCGTCTTCTCGATGAACTTGGCGGCGGCGCGGTAGGAGGCGACCATCACCACGGCCTTGATCGCCTTCTGCGCTTTCAATTGGTTGACCGCCTCGTCGACATCGACGGTGTTGCGCTTGTAGTTGAGCCGCAGAATAGCGCTGTCGCCGGCGCCGAGCGCGCGAAACGCCTTGGCGACGCCGGCAAACCCGGCATCGCCATAGGAATCCTGCTGGGCGAACACCGCGATCTGCCGGGGCTGCAGCCGCCTCAGCTTGATCAGATAGTGCACGACCGCGTCGGTTTCCTCGGCATAGCTCGCCCGATAATTGAACACGTAGCGGTCGGGCGGATCGTTGCGCAGGATGCTGGCCCCGGTAAAGGCGCCGAAGAACAGCGTGTGCCGCTCCAGCGCGTAGGGCACCGCGACCGCCGCGGTCGGCGTTCCGACATTGCCGATGAAGCCGAACACCTGGTCCTTCTCGTAGAGCTGCTTCATCGCCTCCGGCGTCCGCGCCGGCTCATAGCCGTCGTCGGCCGCCACCAGCCGCAGCATCCGGCCTTCGACGCCGCCGGAATCGTTGATCCGGTTGAAGGCGGTATCGATCCCGAGCTTCATCTGGTGGCCGAGTTCCTTGGCAGGGCCCGAGAAAGGCGCGGCGATCCCGAACCGGATTTCGCTTCCCGTGACGCCACGCACCGCGGGGCCGGACGGCGCCGCTGCGGGCGAAGGGGCCGCGGCGGCGGAAGCCGGCCCGGTCGCGCCCGACAGCGCGGGCCCCGGCGTGGCGATCGAGCGTTCCAGATCGGCGAGCTGGCGCTCCGCCAGCCTGCAATCCGTCTTTCCCGATGTCACGACGTTGCGCCCATCCGCGACGCTGCGATTGAGCAATTGCGTGAGGTCGTCGCGCTCGGCCTCGTTGGATGCGGCCTCCCTGAGCACGGCCGCGAACTTGTCGACGATGGCCTGGATGCGGGGGCGGGCGATGTCGGTGCAGGCCAGCGCCGAACCGACCACCGGTCCGACGCGGCCGGCGAGATCGCGGACCACCTCGGCGTTGCCGGCTTGGGCCACGCCGGTTTGGGCCGCGCCGGCGGCGCCCGCGAGCAGGGCGCCGAACACCGCGGCGGTCCAACGTGGGGGGACGAGCCGCACCAAGGCCGCTACCGACCCTTGACCAGACATTTTCGCATTCCCCCCGTTTGATCTGTCGTTGCCGCTATTGCGACGTTGTGGTCGAGCTGGGCTTTTCCCGCCATTGCAGGAATTGCTGCAGCAGTTGCTCGGACTGTTCGTGCGTCGCGGGCTGGCTGCTCTGGGATGAGGCGAGGATCGGCTGGAATTCGTCGATCGCGGGCTTCGATCCCTCGTCGCGCTGGCCGGGTTGCAGCAGCACGGCCTTGATCGAGCGCATCAGCGCCGACGCGGCCGCGCCGCTATCGGTTTGCCGCGACGCCGGCACCATGATGACGAAGAACAGCGCCACGATCGCGGAGACCCCGACGGCCGCGACGAAGCGGACGGCGACGGTCATCAGCGCGGCGCGCCGGTCCTCTTCCGCGAGCCCGGGCGGCTCGTGAATGATCTCGGGATCGAGCGGGCGCCACAGCGCGTTGGACACCGCGTTCTCCAACTGGGTATCGAGCGAGCCCGGAGCCGAGAGCGGGCTCCTGACGGATTCAAGGGCGGTGTCGGATCGTGGTCCGGCCCTGTCGCGCAACCAGCGCGGCGCATAATAGGAGGGATCGTTGGGATTGAGATTGTCGTGCTCGGTCAGGCTACTCATTACGCAACTCCTCATGGCACTTGTGACACTTGGGAATGGCACCGCGGTCGGCCGTCGACGCCGTGGCAACTGACTTGTGGAAGTTTCTGTGGCGCTATGGAACAGCGATTTCAGGCCGTGGCGAACCGTCGTCCGGAAATTCCGGAATCGGCCCGAACGAGATGCAAAGTCAGGCAGGAGAAATTGAATCAAACAGTCCGATGCCAAACCCGCATCGCGCATCAGCTGCGTCGGCCCGCGAACCAGATCGCAAGACCACGCCGTCTCCACCGCTTCCATTGCCTCTGTCCCCCGGCAAACGACCGTCCAACGCGACGGCGGAAATGATCTCTTCCGCAATCGCGCGGGCGAGGTCACCGAGATGTGATGGAACCGGGGCCGGACATTAATAAGTCCGAACGTCGACCGAATTGAGGTTAGTTTTTGCCTGGCCACAGCTTCGGCGCGACGGCGAAATTGTCGTTGAGATGTTTGCCGGCGGGCCTCGGCCGCGCGCAACGAAGATCGGGCAGCCACAAACCCGCCAGAATATTCCCACGTTTTTCCCGCCGCCGCGGCGCGGCCGTAGAATAACGGGGGGCATTAATCATCTGTTAACCAAGAACGCCGATCCTTAACCATTCGATAAGAAAGGCGAGTCGACACCCATGGACGCCATTGCGAAGCCACCGCGGCAACTGGTCCGCATGCGTGGCCGTTCCTACGTTGCCTTCGTGTTTTGCCCGGTCGTCCCGATTCAGGGCTGGCTCGAGGAAATCGACGCGACGCTTGCGCGCTCGCCGGGCTTCTTCGTCGGCAAGCCGGTGGTGCTCGATCTGTCCGCCGTGGAGCTCAGCCGGTCCGCCATCGCCCATCTCGTCGCCAGCCTCGAGCAGCGCAATATCCGCGTCCTGGGCATCGAGGGCGTCGACGAGGCGCACCTTAGCAGCAGCCTGCCGCCCTTGCTGACCGGCGGACGGCCGACCGTGCTGATGCAGAACGAGGCGAAAAAGCCCGAGGCCAAACCCGAGTCCGAGCTCAAGGCCAAGCCGAAGCCGACCTCGCTGCTGCTGGAAAGCCCGGTGCGCTCCGGCCAGTCGGTGGTGTTCGCCGAGGGCGACGTGACGGTGCTGGGATCGGTCGGCTCCGGCGCCGAGATCGTCGCCGGCGGCTCGATCCATATTTACGGCGCGCTGCGCGGTCGCGCGATGGCGGGCGTCAACGGCAATTCGGCGGCGCGGATCTATTGCCAGAAGATCGAGGCGGAGCTGCTGGCCATCGACGGCTACTACCAGACCGCCGAGGACATCGACGCGGCTTTGCGTAATCGCCCGGCGCAGGCATGGCTCGAAGGCGACATCATGAAGATTACAGCGCTGAATTGATCAGCAGGGAGGCGATAATGGCCAAAGTACTGGTCGTGACATCCGGCAAGGGCGGCGTCGGAAAGACGACGTCCACCGCAGCGCTCGGTGCAGCGCTGGCGCAAATGGGGGAAAAGGTCGTGGTCGTCGATTTCGACGTCGGCCTGCGCAACCTCGATCTGGTGATGGGCGCGGAACGGCGGGTGGTGTTCGACCTCATCAACGTGGTGCAGGGCGTCGCCAAGCTGTCGCAGGCGCTGATCCGCGACAAGCGGCTGGAGAATCTGTGGCTGCTACCGGCATCGCAGACCCGGGACAAGGACGCCCTGACCGACGAGGGGGTCGCCAGCATCATCGCCGACCTCAGAACCAAGTTCGACTGGATTCTCTGCGACAGTCCCGCCGGCATCGAGCGCGGCGCGACGCTGGCGATGCGCTATGCCGACGAGGCCGTGATCGTCACCAATCCCGAGGTCTCCTCGGTGCGCGACTCCGACCGCATCATCGGCATGCTGGATTCGAAGACCGTGAAGGCCGAAAAGGGCGAGCGGGTCGAGAAGCATGTGCTGATCACCCGCTATGATTCAGCCCGCGCGGCGCGCGGCGAAATGCTGAGCATCGAGGACATTCTGGAAATCCTCGCCACCCCGCTGCTCGGCATCATCCCGGAGAGCCAGGACGTGCTGCGGGCGTCGAATGTCGGCTCGCCGGTGACCCTGAACAACGCCGCCAGCGCCCCGGCCCGCGCCTACATCGACGCGGCGCGCCGGCTCAAGGGCGAGACCGTCACCATGGTGGTGCCGACCGAGCGCATCGGCCTGATGAATCGCCTGCTGGGACGGAGGGCGGCATGATCAAGCTGCTACGGCGCCTCGGTGGCCGACCTGCTTCCGCGCCTGTCGCACGCGAACGGCTGCAGATCCTGTTGGCGCATGAGCGCGGCCTGCGCGGCCAGCCCGATCTGCTCGGACTGCTGCGGGCGGAAATCCTGGCCGCGGTCTCGCGGCACATCACACTCGATCCGGACAAGGTCATCGTCCGGATGGACCGCGGTCCGCTTGTCTCGACGCTCGAGGTCGACATCGAAGTGCCCAACGGTTTCGAACGCTCGCTCGCTGCGGCCGGCTGACGGTCCGGCATGGAGGATGCCATCTATCGCGTCGACGGCGATCGCGTCGTCACCAGCCCGAACGCGGCCGGGCCCTGGGATGCCGGCATGCAGCACGGTTCGGCGCCGGCGGCGCTGGTGGTGTGGGCGGCCGAAGCGATCCTGACCCCTGAACCGATGCAGATCGCCCGCGTCACCATCGACCTGATGCGGCCGGTGCCGATGACGCCGCTGACGCTGCAGAGCGAAGTATTGCGCCAGGGCCGCAAGATCCAGCTCTGCGCGGTCCGGCTGCTGTCCGGCGACGCCGTCGTGGTCGGCGCCACCATCCTCAAGATCAAGGCCCAGCCGCTGACATTGCCGCCCGGCGTCGGCGACCGGCCGGTCGAACTTCCCGGGCCCGATCAGTCGCGCCCCGAGCCCGCGGATTTCTCCAGCAGTCCGTTCGTGAGCGGCATGTCGCTGCGCGCCGCCCGCGGCCGCTTCGGCGTGCCCGGTCCGGGTGCGATCTGGTACCGGGTCGACCGGCCGCTGGTCGAGGGATCGCAGGTTTCGCAGGCCATGCGCGCGGTGGTCGCCGCCGATTTCTGCAACGGCACGGCGGCGGCGCTGGATTTCCGGGAATGGACCTTTATCAACGCCGACCTCACCGTCAGCCTGGCGCGGCAGCCGGTCGGCGAATGGATCCTGCTCGAGGGCGAATCCATGATCGGCGCCGAGGGCGCCGGCCTCGCCACAGCAAGGCTCGCCGATCAAAGCGGCTATTTCGGCCGCGCCGTGCAGAGCCTCGTGATCGAGAAGCGGTAGTCAATCCGCCAACATATGGGCGAGCGATGCCGTGGTGTTCCTCGCAGAAGCCGATCTGCTTCGCTTCACGCGCAAGCGCAATCTTGCACCCGGGCTGCGACAAAACACCCCGACGGGCAAATCACTGCTGATTTTCCGAAACTCGAGTCAAGCCAGGGAATCAAAAATATTCCGCTTCACACGTCGGGCAAATCACCATTACAAGCTCGCCCCGTCTCACCCGATGAGAGGGGCGGCTCGCGATCGTCACGAACGCGCGGTGGGATGCGGTGGACGTGAAGCCTGCGAACGACGAGCGCAGGCGGTGCGGACGGCGAAGCCGTGTGGTCCTGGCGCCCCGACGCTGGCGTCAAGTTCGCAAGAAGCAAAGTTTTCGCGGGCGATGGTGGCAAGAAAGCCCGGTCACCAGGGAGAGCGCGGAGTAAGCCGTAAACCACTGCGCAGGGAAGGCCGGATTGCCTCCGCTGAACCTGTATGCTCGTGTGCGTTTCTTTTTGTGCACTTTGCACACGAGACCGCGGGTGCAGCGCGCACCCGGTCTTCCCTGCGCCTCTTTGTTTTCGAGGGCGGCGGTCAACGCATAGCCCGGGCGCCTCGCGCCGCGGCAATGCGAAGGCGCGTCCCGAGCGGGTTTGGAAGTTGAAATCGGAAACCGAATGAACGAGAGCGCTAAAATTCCATCGTCGTCCCGGCCTTGAGCCGGGACCCATAACCACAGGCCGTTGTGGTTACGACAGGTCGTCGAGCAGCTTTGCAGGACCTATCGATCACGCGGTATGGGTCCCGGCTCAAGGCCGGGACGACGGAGAATTGCTATGTTGCTAAACCCGTCATTGCGAGCGAAGCGAAGCAATCCACAGCGCGGCGTGCTGCCCAATGGATTGCTTCGCTCCGCTCGCAATGACGACTGATGGATTGTGCCTCATCTCATTCGCGCGACCCGGTGGCTCGCAATGACGGCTGGTGGTCTTTTGGCTCTTCTCGCGCGGCCTGCGGTCGTGTCACTATTGCGGCAACGCTCGGACAACGAATTGAAGGCGGGGAACTACAAATATCATGGCAGCGGAACGCACGACCTCGTCTTCCCCCGATCCGCTGGCCCGCTTTCGCGACCGCCTCAGCCTGCCGCTGATCGCCGCACCGATGTTTTTGGTGTCGGGCGTCGAACTCGTGGTGGCGGCCTGCCGCAACGGCGTGATCGGATCGTTTCCGACGGTGAATTGCCGCAGCCCCGAACTTCTCGACGGCTGGCTGACCGAGATCGGGCAGCGCTTGCAGCGGCATTCGCAAACCAGCGGAAAGCCGGCGGCGCCGGTTTGCCCGAACCTGATCGTGCATCGTTCCAATGCGCGGCTGCAGGCGGACCTCGCGGTGCTGCTGCGGCACCGGCCCGAGATCGTCATCACTTCGGTCGGATCGCCGGCGCCCGTGCTGGCGCCGCTGCATGATGCCGGCGCGCTGGTGTTCGCCGACGTCGCCAGCATCCGCCACGCCGAGCGCGCGGTCGAGGCCGGCGCCGACGGGCTGGTACTGTTGACCGCCGGCGCCGGCGGCCAGACCGGCTGGCTCAATCCCTTCGTGTTCGTGCGCGCGGTGCGTAGCTTTTTCGACGGGCCGGTGGTGCTGGCGGGCGGGATCGGCGACGGCCATGCCTTGCGCGCCGCCGAGGCGCTCGGCTGCGACCTCGCCTATATGGGCACCAAATTCATCGCCACGCCCGAGAGCTTGGCGAATCCGCGCCACAAGGCGATGCTGGTGGCGAGCAGCGCCGACGACATCCTGCTGACCACGGCCTTTACCGGCCTGCAGACCAACATGCTGCGGCCCTCGATATCGGCCGCCGGCCTCGACCCCGACGACCTGCCGCCGCGCGGCGCCATCGACATCGCCGAGGATATCGACATCGGCGCCCGCGAGAGGCGCCCGGCGCGCTGGCGCGAGATCTGGAGCGCCGGCCATTCGACCTCCGGCGTCACCGCCGTGCTGCCGGTCGACGAGCTGGTCGCCCGCACCCTCGCCGAATACCGCGCCGCAACAGCCCGCTAAAGCGGGCCACCGCATGGCGCCCCTGCGACAAAGCGCTTTCAAGCCTCCGACCCCGGCTATAGAACACTGTCCAACGCCAGATCGATCCCGAAGGACAGCCCATGCCAGCCTACCGCTCCAGGACCACGACCCACGGCCGCAACATGGCGGGCGCCCGCGGCCTCTGGCGCGCCACCGGCATGAAGAACGAGGACTTCGGCAAGCCGATCATCGCCGTGGTCAACTCGTTCACCCAGTTCGTGCCGGGCCACGTCCACCTCAAGGACCTCGGCCAGCTGGTTGCACGCGAGATCGAAAAGGCCGGCGGCGTCGCCAAGGAATTCAGCACCATCGCGGTCGATGACGGCATCGCCATGGGGCATGACGGCATGCTCTACAGCCTGCCGTCGCGCGAGATCATCGCCGACAGCGTCGAGTACATGGTCAACGCCCATTGCGCCGACGCCATGGTGTGCATCTCCAATTGCGACAAGATCACGCCGGGCATGCTGATGGCGGCGTTGCGGATCAACATCCCGACCGTGTTCGTCTCGGGCGGTCCGATGGAATCCGGCAAGGTCACTCTGAAGGGCAAGCTGCGGGCGGTGGACCTGATCGACGCCATGGTCGCGGCGGCCGACTCCACCGTCAGCGACGCCGACGTCGAGGTGATCGAACGCTCCGCCTGCCCGACCTGCGGGTCGTGCTCGGGCATGTTCACAGCCAATTCGATGAATTGCCTGACGGAAGCCTTAGGGCTGGCGCTGCCGGGCAACGGGTCGGTGCTGGCGACCCACGCCGATCGCAAGGGGCTGTTCGTCGAGGCCGGCCATCTGATTGTCGATCTGGCGCGCCGCTACTACGAGCAGGACGACGAAACCGCGCTGCCGCGGACGATTGCGAACTTCAAGGCGTTCGAGAACGCCATGACGCTCGATATCGCGATGGGTGGTTCCACCAACACAGTGCTGCATCTGCTGGCGGCCGCCTATGAGGGCGGCATCCCCTTCACCATGCAGGATATCGACCGGCTGTCGCGCCGGGTGCCGGTGTTGTGCAAGGTGGCGCCCTCGGTGCCCGACGTGCACCTCGAGGACGTTCACCGCGCCGGCGGCGTCATGGCCATCCTCGGCGAGCTCGACCGCGCCGGCCTGCTCAATCGCGGGCTGCCGATGGTCCACAGCACGTCGCTGGAGGATGCGTTGAGCCGCTGGGACATCAAGCAGACCAGGAGCGAGAGCGTCCGCAAGTTCTTCATGGCGGCGCCCGGCAATGTGCCGACCCAGGTGGCGTTCAGCCAGGAGCGCCGGTTCGAGGAACTCGACACCGACCGCGCCACCGGCTGTATCCGCGATAGCGAGCATGCCTATTCCAGGGACGGCGGCCTTGCGGTGCTGTCGGGAAATCTGGCGCTGGACGGCTGCATCGTGAAGACCGCGGGTGTCGACGAGAGCATCCTGACATTCGAGGGTCCGGCGCGGATCTTCGAAAGTCAGGACGCCGCGGTCGAGGGCATTCTCGGCGGCAAGATCAAGGCTGGCGACGTCGTCGTGGTTCGCTACGAGGGACCGCGCGGCGGCCCAGGCATGCAGGAGATGCTTTATCCCACCAGCTACATCAAATCGAAGGGGCTCGGCAAAGTGTGCGCGCTGGTCACCGACGGCCGCTTCTCCGGCGGTTCCTCCGGCCTGTCGATCGGGCATCTGTCGCCGGAAGCCGCCGAAGGCGGATTGATCGGCCTCGTCGAGGACGGCGATCGCATCAGCATCGATATTCCCGCGCGTTCGATCAGCCTGCTGGTCGATGACGCCACGCTGGCGAAGCGGCGCGAAGCCATGCTGGCCCGCGGGGCGGATGCCTGGAAGCCCGCCCAGAAGCGCACCCGCAAGGTGACCATGGCGCTGAAGGCCTATGCCGCGCTGACCACCAGCGCCGCGCGCGGCGCGGTGCGCATTGTCAGGGATTGATCGCTGAAGTTGGCATCGGCGAGCGGGCCTCGCGGTTTGCCTGCGGGGCGACGCTCCCGCGCACGCATAGGTAATCGTCCGGGCTTGCTTTCCCCCGCGCCAGGCGCAAAGTTGCAACCGCGAATCGATGGCGGATGGCACGATGGCGGGAATTACTTTTCTGATGGCGCTGTTGCTCGGCGGCGCGGCGTTCCTGTTCAAGCAGGCGGCGGGCGAAATCTCGACCGGTACGCCCTGGGCTTCCGACGTCTGCTCGACCTCGCATATGTTCTGCCAGCACCCCGAATATCTCGCCTACGCCGGCGGCGCGCTCCTGATCGTCGCGATCGGCGCCAAGCTCGGCAGCCTGGCGAACTGACGCGGGCTGCGCGGTCCTCACGCCTTCTTCAGGAACTCCGTGCGCAGCACCAGGCCCTTGACCTTGTCGGTGCGGCCTTCGATCTCGGCCGGATCGTCGGTGAGATGAATGCCCCTGATCACGGTGCCGCGCTTGAGCACCGTGGAGGAGCCCTTCAGCTTCAGGTCCTTGATCAGCGTGACGGTGTCGCCCTCGGCGAGAGTCGCGCCGTTGGAATCCCTGACCTTGATGTCCATGTGATGTTTCCCTGAAATGACAGGATGCGTCTTAGCCCCCATCCCGGAAAAAGAGAAGCCGCGCTCCGGCGATCCGGAGCGCGGCTTTCGGCATTGGCAGGGCCGGATGGCGTCAGAACTTGTAGGTGACGCCGCCCGCGATCAGCCACGGATTGATGTTCGCCCGCCCGGAAACCGGGATCGCGCCGTTGACGGTCGCCGTATAATTGGGCTCCAGGAACAGCTTCTTGACGTCGAAGTTCAGGCCCCAATGGCGGTCGAGCATGTAGTCGAAGCCGACCTGCCCGACGGCGCCGAAGCTGTTGCCGACGCTCAATCCGGTGACGGCCACGCCGTTCAGCGGCGTATTGCCGGCGTTCTGGTTGTAGAACACGGTGTAATTGACGCCCGCGCCGACGTAGGGCTTGAACGCGCCGAAATCGGTGAAGTGATATTGCAGCGTCAGCGTCGGCGGCAGCAGCCACGTGCTTCCGATATTGAGGCCGTTCAGCGTCCCGGTACCGGTGATCGTATGCTTGGTCACGCCCAGGATGAGTTCGGCGGCGATGTTCCGGGTGAAGAAGTAGCTGATATCCAGTTCGGGCACGATCGAATTTCCGATCGAGAGTCCGGAATTCGGCGAGGACAGTGCCGGCACGCCCGAAACGTTGACCGTGCTTCCCGACGCATCCGGCAGCACGCCAAGCGCACGGACGCGAATCATCCAGGGATTCCAGACATCGACGGCCGGCGCCTTCTTGTAGACCGGCGCGGCCGAAAGGTCCGCGGCCTGCGCCGACATGGCGGCTCCGCACATCGCAGCGGCAAGCACCAGCAGCGACGACGCATTTAGCATAGTTCTCTTCATCAAATTCCCCATAGCGGTATCGGCGCAAGCTTGCGCCACAGGCCCGTCACAGCAGGAAAGGGTCATGGGA
>Ga0302198_10004073_pt1 | contig 14284 bp, 13 predicted proteins | sample II_Bog_N2_2_FD_193521 | JGI IMG/M metagenome (GOLD analysis project Ga0302198, IMG submission 193521) | Peat permafrost microbial communities from Stordalen Mire near Abisko, Sweden - II_Bog_N2_2 | ecosystem: Environmental > Terrestrial > Soil > Wetlands > Peat | place: Sweden: Abisko... | reverse complement strand
TGGATGTGGCGCCACCTCGAGGAACCGGTCGTGACGCCCACGGCTCGATCGGCGGGGGGCGGCGCGGTCCGTCCCGTCCGTGCGCACCCGGTCCCGTCGGTGACCACGGACGACCTGCGTCACCTGGCGGACCTGGACGACCCCCGTCTGGTCCTGACCGAGGCCTACGTCGGGCTGGACCGCCGGCGCCCCGGCCTGCGGGGCTCCCTCGCCCGGGGGGTCCACGGCTCCCGACGCTCGTTGCTGCGCATCGATTTCCTGATCACCCTGGTCGTGCTGTTGGTGGTGGTGGCTGCCGGCCTGGCGTTCGCCACCCGTCCCCTCGAGGCCACACACCGCCCCGCAGCGGCCCTGCCGACCGACCCGCCGACCGCGACGGCCGCGGCGCATCCGCACGTCCACTCCGTGGTGGCTCCTGCCGTGTCCCCCCGTGCGGTCGCTCCCGCTGCGTCCCCCACCCCGGTGAGCACACCGCCGGCCACGGCCCCGACCGCGGTACCGGTCGCCGCCACCCCCGCCCCCGACCCCTCGTCGCCGGACGCCATGGGCGCCGCCGCGCTGGCCCTGGTGCGCTTCCCGTGGCAGGAGATCCCCGGCTACTCGATCCGGTTCCTGCCCATCGCCGACGCCCCGTCCCCCGGCTTCTACGGCAACACCGACTTCACGTGGGGTCAGACGGGCGGCGTGTCGACCCTGTACGTGTTCCCGGGGGAGAGCGTCGATCAACTGGCCGGCATCACCGCGTTCGAGATCGGGCACGAGGTCGACGCCGCGTTCGTGGAGCCCCAGGGCGGCCACGACCAGATCGCCGACATCCTCGACGTGCATCCGGCGAGTTGGGCCCCCGAGTGCGACTGTGCCGAGCAGGGCTACCTCTCGGGCTGGTACGCCGCGGCGTTCTCCGACTACTGGTCGCCGGGCGTCGGTGCGTGGAGCACGCTCGCCCCGCCGCCGACCGGTGCCGTCCTCGACGCCGTGCGTCCATGGCTGGACCCGAGCGTTACCTAGGATCATCATGTTGACCCCTGCCCACCTGCCCGAGCGCTCCGACTCCCCACCCCACCGGTACGGTCCTGCCGCGCCCCCGTGCCGGACCGAGGTCGCCGCGACATGAGGATCGCCCTCCTCCCGAGTGCCTACCCGCCGTCGGTCGGTGGTGTGGAGGAACTGACGCGGCACCTCGCCCTGGCCCTCCTGGCGGCCGGCGACGAGGTGGAGGTGTGGACCGGGTTGCCGGACGATCACGACCCCGAGACGGTCGAGGTGCGGGACGGCCTGGTGGTCCGGCGGTTCCCGATGCCCCTGCCCGCCTCGCGGGTGTCCGCCGTGTCCCATGCCGCCACCACCGGGTGGCGGACCATGCGCGGTCTGCGCCGGGCGGTGGCGTCGTTCCGGCCCGACGTGCTCCACGTCCAGTGCTTCGGACCCAACGGCACCTACGCCACGGCTCTGGCCCGACTCACCCGGGTCCCCCTCGTGGTGACGCTGCAGGGTGAGACGCTGATGGACGACGCCGACATCTTCGAGGTCTCCCAGGTGCTGCGGGCCTCGTTGCGGGCCGGCATCCGGACGGCCGCCGCCGTCACGGGTTGCTCCGCATTCACCCTCGACGATGCCGTCGCCCGTTTCGGGCTGGCCCCGGGCCGGGGTTCGGTGATCTTCAACGGCGTGTCCCTCGGGGACGGCCCGGACGATGGCCCCGAGGTGGTCCTTCCCGCGCCGATGGGCGAGGTGCCCTACGTGCTGGCCCTCGGCCGGGTGGTCGCCAAGAAGGGCTTCGACCTGCTGCTGGCCGGGTACGCCGCCATGGACCCGGGCCTGCGCACGGCGGACCTGGTGATCGCGGGGTCCGGTTCCGCACTCGAGATGCTCCAGGCCCAGGCCGAGGACTCCGGCATCGCCGACCACGTCCACTTCGTGGGTCGGCTCTCCCGTGAACAGGTGGCGGCGGCCATGGCCGGCGCACGGGCGTTCGTGATGCCGAGCCGGCTCGAGCCGTTCGGGATCGTCGTCCTGGAGGGATGGCGGGCGGGGACGGCCGTCGTCGCCACCGACCACGGCGGACCGCCCGAGTTCGTCCACGACGGCGAGGACGGCCTGCTCGTCGATCCGTTCGACACCGTCGCCGTCGCGGCCGTACTGGGTCGCGTGCTCTCCGACGGTCGGCTCCGTGACGCCGTGGCCGCAGCGGGCCGGGCCCGGGTCGAGTCGTTCGCCTGGTCCCGGATCGCCGAGGAGTACCGCGCCATCTACCGGTCCGTCGGTCGGTCGGCGGCGTCACGCACCGAGTCCGTGGCGTCATGAGCGGGCCTCCGACACTGCGCGTGGGGATCGATCTCGTGTCGATCGACGAGGTCGCCGAGTCCGTACAGCGCTTCGGCGACCGCTACGTGACCCGGATCTACACCCCGCACGAGATCGAGACCTGCCGCAACGCCTCGGCCCCTGAAGGGACGGAGGAGTTCGCCGTCGAGTCCCTGGCGGCCCGGTTCGCCGCCAAGGAAGCCGCGATGAAGGTGCTGAGGCCTGTCGAGATCCAACTCGACTGGCGTACAATTGAGCTTCGCCGCACGCCGGGAGGCTGGTGCGAGGTCCACCTCTCGGGTCGTGCCGCCGACCTCGCCGTCGAGGCGGGCATCGACGAGCTGTCCGTCAGCCTGACCCATGAGGCGTCGGTAGCCGGAGCCGTGGTCGTCGGATGGAGCACTACAGGAGAATGGAGAGATCGATGACGGTAGACGAGACGATCCGCCAGGTGCTGGCCGAGCACGCACGCCTGGCCGTCCCGGTGGAGTCGTTGGCCGACGACACGGACCTGTTCGGCGCCGGCATGACGTCCCACGCGAGCGTCAACGTGATGCTCGCTCTCGAGGACGCGTTCGACTTCGAGTTCTCCGAGAACCTGTTGAAGAAGTCCACCTTCGAGTCGGTCGCGGCGATCCGCGCCGGCGTGCTCGAGACGACGGGAGGCTGAGGAGCCGATGGCCGTGGAACACGACGTCGTGATGACCAGGGCCGGCGAGGTCGCGGAGCGGATGGCCGTCATCGCCGACACGGTCGCCGGCCCGGCCGCGGACGACGTGGACCGGCGCGGGCGGTTCCCCTCCGAGACGCTCGCCGCCCTCAAGGCCGAGGGCCTGCTCGCCGCGCTGGTGCCGCTGGAGTTCGGCGGCGGCGGCGCCGGTGTCGCCGAGGTCTCCCAGGGACTCGTCGCGCTGGGCAAGCGCTGTGCATCGAGCGCCATGGTGGTGGCGATGCACCACATCCAGGTGGCCTGTCTGGTGCGTCACGGCCGCAACGACGTACTGCGGGGCTACCTGGGGGAGGTGGCCGCCCACCAGTACCTGCTGGCATCGGCGACCACGGAGGTGGGTACCGGCGGCGACGTGCGCTCCAGCATCTGCGCCCTCGAGGTGACCGACGGGCGGTTCCGGTTGGAGAAGCAGGCTCCGGTCATCTCCTACGCGGACGAGGCCGACGCCGTGCTGGTGACGGCCCGCCGCACGGCCGAGAGTCCCGAGAGTGACCAGGTCATCGTGGTCTGCCGGCCCCCCGGGCTCGAGCTCGAGCAGGTGGGGGAGTGGAACGCGTTGGGCTTCCGGGGCACGTGCAGCACCGGGTTCGTGCTGCGGGCCACGGGCGATGCCCGCCTGGTCCTGGAGGACCCCTACGGCGACATCTCGACCCAGACGATGCTCCCGGTGGCCCACCTGCTGTGGGCGTCGGTGTGGCTCGGCATCGCCACGGACGCCGTCGAGCTGGCCCGCAAGTTCGTCCAGGCCGAGGCGCGCCGCAAGCCCGGCACGATGCCGCCGGCCGCCCTGCGACTGGCCGACGTCACCGTGGTGCACCAGCAGTTCATCGACATGGTGCACTCGTCGCTGGCCCGCTTCGCCGCCGCCGACTCCGACGGCCTGTCCTCGATCGCCTTCGGGGTCGGGATGAACGCCCTCAAGGTCTCGGCCTCGACCCTGGTGGTCGACATCGTCCGTGAGTGCATGCTCATCTGCGGACTGGCCTCCTACCGCCTCGACACCCCCTATTCGCTCGGCCGGCACCTGCGTGACTCCATGGGTGCCTCCCTCATGGTCAACAACGACCGGATCATGGCGAACAACGCCCAGATGCTCCTGGTCCTCCGGGGGAGTGAGTAGGTTGCCGATCGAGGTGGAGTACGACGAGGAGGTCCTGGCGACCATGGAGCCCTGGGCGGAGTTCCGTGCGTCCGTGCTCGAGGCCGGCATACTGCTGGCCACCGACGTCGACGGTATCTACGGTCGCTCGGCCGCCTACGAGTCGGTGGCCGAGGCCATCGACCGTCTCGTCCTGACCGTGGGCGCGGACCAGCACGCGCTCAGTGTCCGGTTCCCGCCGGTCATGCCGTGGTCGAACTTCGTGCGCAACGGCTACCTCGAGTCGTTTCCCGACCAGATGGGCTCGGTGCACACGTTCCGGGGTGACGACCGGGCCCACACCCGGCTCGTCCACGCCGCCGAGCACGGCGAGGACCGTGCACCGCTGCTGGAGGCGACCGACATGGTCCTGTGCCCGGCCGTCTGCCATCCGCTCTACCCGACCCAGTCGGGCACGCTCCCCGAGGGTGGACGGGTCGTCGAGGTCTACGGCTACTGCTTCCGCCACGAGCCGAGCACCGATCCCTTCCGGATGCAGTCGTTCCGTCAGCACGACTACGTGTACCTCGGTACCCCGGACGGGGCCCGGGACCACCGCGACCGGTGGATCCACCGGGGTCTCGAGACACTGTCGTCCCTCGGACTCGAGGTGCGGTCCGTGGTGGCCAACGATCCGTTCTTCGGACGTCCCGGCCGCATGCTGGCGGTCAACCAGCGGAACGAGGAGTTGAAGTTCGAGATCGTCACGCCGGTGTTCGCCGAGGGGCGACCCACGGCGATCTCGTCGTCGAACTGCCATCTCGACCACTTCTCGCGCCCCTTCGGGATCGACTCCGCCGACGGGGAGACCGCGCACACGGCGTGCTTCGGATTCGGCATCGACCGCATCACCCTGGCCCTGTTCGACCGCCACGGCACCGATCCGGACAAGTGGCCGGCCGGTGTCCGCGCGGTCTTGTGGCCCTGACCGCAGCGGGAACGGGAGGGAGTCGATCGTGACCGTCGGACCCCTCTCGCTGACGGCCGCGACGTTCGTTCCCCACCCGGTGCACGCGGGCGAGCGCAACTGGTCCGAGACCAACTGCTACGTCGACGTGTGGTTCGAGGTGCTGCACGCCCTCGGTGTCGAGCCGCTGGCGGGGTCGGCCTTCACGCTGAGCTGTGACTTCGAGGGCGACCAGTGGACGTTCTTCAAGTTCCCCCCGGAGGACCTGCGGTCCCTCTTCGGGATCGACGTGGCCGAGATGAACGTGTGGCGTCCGGTCGTCGACCACGTGGAGGAGCAGCTGTCCTTCGGCCGGCTGTGCACGGTCGAGGGTGATGCCTGGTTCCTGCCGGACACCCGCGGGGTCTCGTACCGCTCGGACCACGTGAAGACCACCATCGTCCCGGCCAGTCTCGACCGGTCCACCCGTTCCCTCGGCTACTTCCACAATTCGGGGTACTACGAACTCGACGGTGACGACTTCGACGGACTGTTCCGGGCGGGGGACCACGAGGATCCGGCCGCCCTGCCGCCCTACGTCGAACGCATCCGCCTCGACCGCATCCGCCGCCACGACCCCGACCTGATCGGGCGCGTGGTGGCACTGACGGCCGAGCACCTCGGCCGACGTCCGATGGACAACCCGATCGTCCGGATGGGCGATCGCCTGCGGGCCGACCTGCCCTGGCTCGTCTCCCAGGACCTGGAGGAGTTCCACCGGTATGCGTTCGGGCTCTGCCGCCAGTGCGGGGCGAGCACCGAACTGGCGGCCGACTTCCTGGAATGGCTCGGCGAGCGGGACGGGCCCGGCGTGGCCGATGCCGTCACCGGGTTCCGCCAGGTGGCCGAAGGGGCCAAGCGGCTGCAGTTCGCCCTGGCCCGGGTGGTGCGGGGCCGGAGTGTCGACTTCGACGCCACGCTGGCGGACATGGCCGCCCACTGGGACACGGCGATGCAGGCACTCGAGGACCGCTATGGCGGATGACGCCGACCTGCTCGACGGGGCGGAGTGGTGGTGCACCCCGGGTCCACCGGACGGTTGGACGGTCCCGTCGGACCTCGCCGAGGACGACGCCGGATGGATCGCCGCGCCAGTGCCGGGCACCGTGGCGGCCGCGCTGGCCGAGGACGGTCGCCACGTCGGGCGTGACGAGCTCGACGGACAGGACTGGTGGTACCGCTGCCGCTTCACGGGACCCGGGACGTCCGACCCCGGGCACTGGGTGCTGCACCTCGGCGGCCTGGCCACGCTGGCCGACGTGTGGTTGAACGGCCGGCACCTCGTCCGTTCGGAGTCGATGTTCGCCGCCCACGATCTGGTGACGGAGCCCCTGGCGGGTGCGAACGAACTGCTGATCCGGTTCGCGGCCCTGGACGCGGCCCTGCGCGAGCGCCGGCCGCGGCCCCGCTGGAAGGTCCGGGGACTCGCCAGCCAGAATGTCCGGTGGATCCGCACGACTCTGCTCGGTCGCCAGACCGGTTGGGCCGAGACCCCCCCACCGGTGGGACCGTGGCGGGGCGTCACGCTCCGTCGCGCGGGACCCGTCGAGCTCCGCTCGCACCGCGTCGTGGCCAACTGTGACCCGGATTCCGGTGACTCCGGGGTCGTGTCGGTCTCCGTCGAGATCGCGGTCAGCGACCCCACCGGCGACGGAACCGTCGTCGAGGCCGTGCTCGACGTCGCCGGTCGGACGACCGACCTCGTGGGTCGCACGGCGCACGGTCGGGTCCGACTGGCCGGCCAGGTCCGTCTCGAGGCGGTCGAACGGTGGTGGCCCCACACCCACGGCGACCAGCCCCTCTATCCGGTCGGGATGGAGGTCGCCGGGGTCCGCTTCGATCTGGGTGAGGTCGGGTTCCGGACGATCGAGGTCGACCGGTCCGACGGTGGGTTCGAGGTGTCGGTCAACGGTGTCCCCGTGTTCTGTCGGGGCGCCTGCTGGTTCCCCGTCGACCCGGTGGGCTTCCGCCACTCGGACGTCGAGCCGGAGCACTCGCTCGCGCTGGCCCGGACCGCCGGGATGAACATGCTCCGCATCCCCGGCGGGACCGTCTACGAGGAGGACCGGTTCTTCCGGGCCTGTGACCGGGCGGGCATCCTGGTGTGGCAGGACCTCATGCTGGGTCCCGTCGACCCCCCCGACGACCCGGCGTTCCGGGCCGTGATCGAGGCCGAGCTGTCCGATCTCCTCGACCGCGGTGCCCACCACCCGTCACTCGCCGTGCTCTGCGGCGGGCAGCAGATCGAGGAGCAGCCGGCCATGTTCGGCCTGCCCCGGGACCGGTGGCGCACGCCGCTGCTCCACGACGTGCTCCCGGACCTCGTGGCCGCGCAGCTCCCCGGTCTGGAGTTCGTCACCTCGTCGCCGTCCGGAGGCGATCTGCCGTTCGAGCCCGGGACCGGCGTGAGCCATTACTACGGCGTCGGTGTCTGCCTCCTGCCCCTGGACGATCTCCGCCGGACCGAACCGCGGTTCGTGACCGAAGGGTTGGCGTTCTCCGTCCCTCCCGACCGCAGCGCACTGGACGACGAGGTCGGGGCCGACCTGACGTCCCGGACGACGCCGGACTGGAAGCGGGCCGTCCACCACGATCCGGGCTCGTGGTTCGACCTCGAGGACGTGCGCGACCACTACGCCGCGTCGCTGTTCGCCGTCGACGTCGCCGCACTGTGGTTCCAGGACCCCCAACGGGCCCTCGACCTGGGTCGGGCGACCATCGCGGAGATCCTCGGGACGGCGGCCGCCGAGTGGCGGCGTCCGCGGTCCCGGTGCCACGGCATGGTGCTCATCGCCCTCCGCGACCTGCGTCCCGGTCCCGGTTGGGGATTGATCGATGCGTCGGGACAGCCGAAGGCCCCGTACTACGTACTGGCGCGCGCGTGGGCGCCGGTGGCGGTGACGATCACGGACGAGCGCATGAACGGCCTCGACGTGCACCTGGTGAACGACACCGCCGGGGAGCGACGCGGCACGCTCCGGATCGACCTCCACACCGGGGCGCACACCGTGGAGTCGGCGACGCGGGAGGTGGTCGTCCCCGCCCGGGGTGGGGTCACCATCCGGGCGGAGTCCGTGGTCGACGGATTCCGGGACCTGAGCTACGCCTACCACTTCGGCCCCCGGCCCTTCGAGCTGATCACCGCCGAGTTCGTGGACCCGTCCGGACGGGTGGAGGCACGCGGGGCGTTCCTGCCCGGCGGACCGGACCGGGTGGTCACCTCCGGCGTGGGCCTCGACGCCCGCCTGGCCCCGGCCGACGGCGACGCGTGGACGATCCACCTGTCGACGGACCGATTCGCCGAGTACGTCCACATCGACGTCCCGGGCTTCCTGGCGGGGGATTCCTGGTTCCACCTGCCCCCCGGCGGGACCCGGGACATCGACCTGCGCCCGCTGCCGGGGGCCCCGGAGGTGCCTTCAGGCAGGGTCTACGCACTGAATTCGGCGGCGTTCTGCTCGATCTCGGGCTGAACGACGAGTCAACGGAAACGGTCCGCCACCGGGGGTGCTCCCTTGTGGAAGGGACATCCGGGCACGTACCATGGGATCCACAGGAAGTGCAAACGGGCAGGCAGGGCTGCAGGGCTGTTGAACAGGTCAACGACCGTTCGCACGTCTTCCGGTCCACGAAAGGGCAGTCGGGTCCTCATGGCGATTCGCGAACATGATGCAGAGCGCCTCAGCGACTACCGATCCGTTGCCGTAGCGAAGCCGGAGGTGGGTGCGAGCGACGCCGACCTCGGAGGTCGGGCCGAAGGTGCGTCGCGGGTCCGTCGCCACATGCTCCGTCGCCTGCTCCTGGCGGACGTGATCGGACTGGCCGTCGCCGCCGTCCTCGGCCCCGTCCTCGTGGCCGCGGTGTCCAACCGGACCGATGCGACCTCGCACACCACGGGTTCGGTCATCGTCTTCAATCTGTGCGTCCTCCCCCTGTTCGTGGCGGTCTTCGCCGTGTACGGCATGTACAGCGGCGCCGCCCGCCGCATCTCGCTGAGTGTCTTCTCCGACCTGCGGAACATCCTCCACGCACTGCTGGTCAGCGGCTTCCTCATCGCCATCGTGGGCTATGTGGCCGACCGGAACTTCAACTACGACGCCATCAGCGTCGGCAAGATCCTGTCCACGTGCCTGGTGGCCATGATCGCGGTGCCGGCGGCCCGGACCATATCGTTCTGGCTGCTCGGACGCTCGCCGGTCGGACCGGTCCCGGTGATCGTGGTGGGCACGGGGAAGCTGGCGGAGACGGTGGCCAGCCACCTCCGCGCCCATACGAGCGTCCGCTTCGTCGGGTTCGTCGACGACAACCCGCTCGGCCGGGGCGACGTGCTGGGCGAGCTGGGTGACCTCCCCGAGCTCTGCCGGCGCTATGACGTCGCCCGGGTGGTCGTGTGCTTCTCGCGTACCCACCCCGAGCGGACCACGGAGATGCTGAAGGCCCTGTCGGGCAAGGTCGCCGTCTCGATCGTCCCGCGCTACTACGAGCTGATCACCGGGCATTCGCGGATCGAGGACCTGTCCGGACTGCCGATGATCGACATGGCACCGGCGTCATTGTCCCTGGGCGCGCGCTTCCTCAAGCGATCCTTCGACCTGGTGCTGTCCTCGATCATCCTGGCGGTCCTGTCGCCGGTGTTCGCGGTGACGGCCATCGTGATCAAGTGGACGAGTCCGGGTCCGGTGTTCTTCCGCCAGACCCGCACGGGCCGCGACGAGGCCCCCTTCCAGGTGTTGAAGTTCCGCACCATGTACCAGGACGCGGAGGCACGCAAGAGCGAACTCCTGCACCTCAACGAGGTCGACGGCCCGCTCTTCAAGATGGTCGACGACCCCCGCATCACCGGTCCGGGTCGGTTCCTCCGTCGCACCAGCCTCGACGAACTCCCCCAGCTGATCAATGTCTGGAGGGGTGACATGTCCCTCGTCGGCCCGAGGCCCTTCGTGGTCTCGGAGGCCGCCGAGATCGAGGGATGGGCCCGCAAGCGGTTCGAGGCACGTCCCGGTATGACCGGGCTCTGGCAGGTGTCGGGCCGCAACGAGCTGTCCCATCTCGAGCTCTGCCGCCTCGACTACCTCTACGTCGCGTCGTGGTCGTTCTGGTGGGACATGCAGATCATGTGGCGGACACCGGGCTCGATGTTCAAGGGGCGGGGCGCTTCCTGATCGTCAGGCGTCCCCGGGCCGCCCACGGCCCGGGCGACGTCAGCGCACCGAGTCCACGACGAGCTGCACCTCGTCCAGGAACCTGTCGGTACTGAAGCGACGGGCGTGGGCCGTCAACTCCTCCTCGGACCACGACGTCGACGTCAGGGCCTCGACGGCCTCCGCGATGGCCCCGGGCTCGGGCTGATCGAAGAACACCCCGGTGGATCCCTCCTCGATGGTGTCGAGGAAGCCACCCCAACGCAACGCCGCCGTCGCCCGACCGAAGGACGCCGCCTCGACCGGGGTGAGTCCGAAGTCCTCGTAGGAGGCGGTCACCAGACCGGCCGACGCTCCGTAGAGCCAGCGCAGCTCTTCGTCCTCCACCTGACCGAGGAACGTGACGTTGTGCGGGGCGCGGGCGCCCAGCTCGTCCGCCAGGGGACCGGTTCCGACGATCACCAGGCGCTCGCCCGCCAATAGTCGGAACGCGTCGATGATCCGGTCCACGTTCTTGTACGGCATCAGGCGCGACACGCAGAGCACGAATCCGGGCTCGATCCCGGTGGGCGGTGTGCGCACGCCGGTGACGTCGATGTCGACGGGGGGATGCACGACCTGGGCGTCGATGCCGTAGTCGTCGGCCACCCGCTCCCGCACGGCCCGTGAGTTCACCAGGTAGCGGTCCGCGGTGGCCGCGGCGGCGCGGTCCCAGCGCAGGAGCGGTGGCCGGAGCAGTGCCAACGCGGCGCCCGCCAGCGGGGACGAACCCTGGTCGTACTGGTCGGCCTGGTAGAGCCAGCGGGCCGGGTTGTGGCAGTAGACGATCTTGGCGCCGGTGACGTGGGCCCCGTGGGCCCAGCCGCTCGACGAGCAGATCGTCACCTCCGCGTCCACGTGCAGTCGCGAGAACGCCGGGGCGAGGATCGGAAGGGCCAGCCGATGGTGGTCCCGCAGGATGCGGACGTGGTTCATCGGCAGGGTCCGCACCGGCACCCGGCCGAACTCGGGGAACGTGGCGTCCGGGTCGAAGAGCGACGTGTGGAGCACGGCTCCCGGGTAGCCCCGGGCGAGGGTGAGCGCGACACGCTCGGCCCCTCCACGCTGGGTGAGGTAGTCGTGGACGAGCGCCACTGGGGGACGAGACGTGGTGGCGCGGTCGATTCCTGGAGCGTAGTCCCAAGGTGTGGCCGGGCCAACGGTAGAGTGGGTCGTTCTCACCCTCTTCGTCTGCACCGCAAACATCTGTCGCTCACCCATGGCCGCCGCGCTCTTCGCCGGACGGACCGAGGGGCACGTGGACCGACCCACGGCGATATCGGCGGGGCTCGGACCCGCGGGTCTGCGGACCCCTGCCGAGGTCGCCGCCGTCATGGCGTCCCGCGGCTTCGACGTCTCGGGTCATCGCAGTCGCACGCTCAGCGCGCCGATGGTGCGCGACGCGGATCTGGTGGTGGGCATGGGCCTCCGGCACGTCCAGGAGGCGGTGCTGCTCGATCCGGCCGCGTGGCGGCGGACGTTCCGGCTGAAGGAGCTGGTGCGTCGGGGCGAGTACATCGGTCCCCGGCTGCCGGGCCAGGACCTGACGGCCTGGATCCGCGCCGCCCAGGGGGACCGACCCCGTGAGGCACTGGTCCACGTCTCCCCCGACGAGGACGTGGCCGATCCCTACGGTGGGCCGCTCGAGGGTTACGAGGCGACGGCCGCCGAGCTCGACGACCTCCTCGGTCGACTGGCCGACCTGCTGTGGCCGCCCCGGTGACCCGGCTGCCGTAGCGGCCCGCCTGCTACCGGACACGCACCCAGGGGTGCACGGGGGGACGTACGGTGCGACCATGGAGGGGTGTCGACCGGTCATATGTTGCGCGAGCTGCCCGACGGGGGCCTCGAGTTCGTGCTCGAGGACCCGGTGCTCGCCTGCCTGGTCATCGACGACCGTGTGACGCTCCGGTTCGGGCGCACCGAGGTGGTGATCGCCGATCCGTTCACGCTCGACGTCGACGGCACCGAGCACGCACTGGACCCGCGGCGGCCCGACACCCTCGAACCGCTCCTCGCCACCTATCCGGGTACCGCCCGCTGGCTGTGGACGGCACCGGACGGGACGCTGACGCTCGTATTGATGCAGGGTCAGCGACTCGTGGTGCCGGGTCCGGCGACCCACGAGTCCTGGACGGTGGGAACGGCCGCCTCGGAGGTCCTGACGGACGACCGGGGACGCCGGCGGACCACGTAGGCGGCCCGGGTCGGGCGTCGCGGCGCGGGGTTCAGGCGGGGAGGAGCTCGGGGTGGCGGGACTCCACCATCCGGCGCATCCCGTCCTTCCAGTGCACGGTGGTCGGTCCGACCAGGTCGTGCATCCGGGTCAGGTCGATCTCCACGCTGTCGATGGTCTCGGTGGTCGGAGCGAACCGCGGCGCGAGTCCGGTGAGTTCGCCCAGGTAGCCACACCACTCCTCGATGCTGGCCGCCTGGCTGCCGCCCCAGTTCACCACCGTGGCCGGCGTGCCGGCCGACCCGAGCAGGCCGGGCACCATGGCGATGATGTCGTCCTCGTGGATCGGGTGGTAGGTGCTCGGAGCGTCGACGTGCACCGGGATGTCACTGCCGTTGATCATCATCTCGAGATGGATGGCCGGCCAGCCGCCGCGGTCGCCGTAGGGGACGGAGAGCCGGGCCACCGTGGTGGGCAGTCCGAACCGGTCGGCCGCCCACAGGGCCGTGGCCTCGGCGGCGATCTTGCAGATGCTGTACGTGCGCAGGAAGGGCCAGACGCCGTGGTTGTCGCCGAGCGGATCGCCCTCGGCGAACACGTGGTGACCCATCGGCTTGTAGATGCCGGTGGTCGAGCAGTGGAGGAAGGCGTCGGCCTGCTGATGATGCTCCATCAGGTAGGCGAGGCCGCCGCTGTTGGCCCGCAGGTCCTGCTCCCACTCGTTCGACTTGGCGACCGCGAAGTTGACCACGTAGTCGGCGTCCGCCGGTAGGCCCGACACGTCGCCGCCGGCGAGGTCGATGGGGACGCACCGTACCCCGGCCGCCTCCAGCCGCTCCCGTGCCGCGCCGTCGCGGAACCGGGCACCGGCGACCACCTCGTTGTCGGCCGCCAGGGCGATGGCCACCGGCTCGGCCACCTGGCCGGTGGCGCCGGTGACGACGACGGTCTTTCCTCGCAGTTCGACTGGGGCCATGGGTGTGCTCCTCGTGGTTCTCGGCCTGGTCCGCCAGGACGGTCGGGGACGCATCCTAGGGGAACGGCCCCGGGGGCTCCGTGAAGGGGCACGGCGACCGGTGGCGCCCGTCGTGGCTCGGTTGCTGGACGGTTGCCGAACAGTTGCTGTCCGGTTGCTGAACAGTTGCCGATCGGTTGCCCACCGGTCGCCGGCGGGCGAGCGGGCCCCGGTCGGCCCCGATGGCACTATGGGTGGTGTGATGACCACCAGGAGCGAGATTTGGTGGTGGACACCGGAGGTCGCCATGGGCCATACTGGTCGTTCCGCCAGTTTCCGTCGGGGGGCCACATTCTCCCAGGTCACCGACGCAGTGCCCTGGCGGGTCGTCCATTCACTTCAACCGTAGCAAGGAACGTTCCCATGAGTGCCACCTGGCGCAAGCACGCAGCCTGCCGGGGCATCGATCCAGATGTGTTCTACCCGGTCTCCGATGAGGAGGCCGACGAGGCGAAGTCCATCTGCGATCAGTGCGTCGTACGTGAAGCGTGTCTCGAGCATGCGTTGGCCAACCGGGAACGTGAAGGCATCTGGGGCGGCACCACCGAGCGCGAGCGCCGGCGGATCCACCGCCAGCGGCGCAAGTCCGCCTGAGGCTGGACGCAGGAGGGCGGTGGCCGATGGCTCCCGCCGACAGCGGGCGACCGGACCCGGCCCTGTGGTGACCCCGTCCGGAGGACCTCCTGAAGGGGACGCGCGCCGATCCCAGGTGTACACGGCCGTGCGTGCGCATGTGCCCGGCGACACCCGTGAGACCCGGTCGGTGGAGGAGATGTGCACGCAGCTGCGCCGGTT
>Ga0302198_10004061_pt1 | contig 14315 bp, 11 predicted proteins | sample II_Bog_N2_2_FD_193521 | JGI IMG/M metagenome (GOLD analysis project Ga0302198, IMG submission 193521) | Peat permafrost microbial communities from Stordalen Mire near Abisko, Sweden - II_Bog_N2_2 | ecosystem: Environmental > Terrestrial > Soil > Wetlands > Peat | place: Sweden: Abisko... | reverse complement strand
TCCCGTGCCCGATGCCGCTGCCCAGGTCCAGAAGCTGCTTCGCCAGCAGGCCGCCATCGCCAGGTTCGGCAGCTTCGCGCTGCGCGAACGGGACTTGATGAAGATCCTGACGGAGGCTGTTCGGGTCTGCGCCGAAGGCCTCAGCGTCCCCTTCAGCAAGGTGTGCCGCTATCGCACCGAGGAGAACGACCTTCTCATCGTCGCCGGCCATGGCTGGCAGGACGGGGTGATAGGGAACGTTGTGTCGCGTGCCGATATGAGCTCGCCGCAGGGCCGCGCCTTCACCACGGGACTACCGTCGATCATCGATAATCTGCAGGAAGTCGCCGGTTTCGATCCGCCGCCGTTTTACGCCGCGCACGGCATCGTCTCGATCATCGACGTCATTATCAAGGGCACTGACGACCAGCCTTACGGAATACTCGAGATCGACAACGACAAGCAGCACGATTACGACCAGTACGACATCAATTTTCTCACCGGCTTTGCCAACGTTCTGGCCGAGGCCGTCTCGACCGCCTCCCGGGGCGCGGCCTTGCAGGTTACCGTCGATCATATGAAGGCGCTGGTCGAGGAAAAGGACCGCCTGCTGGAGGAGAAGATCGTCGCCGACGTTCAGCTTCGCCAGGCCCAGAAAATGGAAGCGGTCGGCCAATTGACCGGCGGCATCGCCCACGACCTGAACAACATTCTCACCGTCATTACCGGAACGATCGAAATTCTCGCCGAAGCCGTCGCCGACCGGCCGGCGCTCGCGGCCATCGCCAGGCTGATCGACGAAGCCGCTACGCGCGGCGGCGACCTGACCCAGCGCCTGCTGGCATTCGCCCGCAAACAGCCGCTGCAACCGCAAGAGGTCGACGTCAATTCGCTGGTGATCGAAGCAGCCAGGATGTTGCGGCCGACGCTCGGAGAGCGCGTCGAGGTACTCATGGCGCTGGCGGGCGACACGTCGCGCGCGCTGATCGACCCAAGTCAGCTCACGAATGCGATCCTCAATCTCTCGCTCAACGCCCGCGACGCGATGCCGGACGGCGGCAAGCTCATTATCGAGACCTGCAATGTCGTGCTCGATGACAATTACGCTAGCGCGAACGCCGATGTCACCGCCGGAAATTACGTGATGATCGCGGTGACCGATTCCGGCCACGGTATTCCCGCCGACATCCTGAACAACGTATTCGAGCCCTTCTTCACCACCAAGGACGTGGATAAGGGGTCCGGCCTCGGACTGAGCATGGTGTACGGCTTCGTCAAGCAGTCCAGTGGGCACATCAAGATCTACAGCGAAGAGGGCCATGGCACGACGGTGAGGATTTATCTGCCCCAGGTGGCCGGCACGGCCGCGCCCGCCGTGGCGGCGAGCCCCTCAAGCATCGAAGGCGGGCACGAGACCATCCTGGTGGTCGAGGACGACAGTCTGGTGCGAACGGTCGTGGTCAGCCAACTGCAAAGTCTGGGCTACGCCACGCTGGCGGCGGTCAATGCGGTGGAAGCCCTGCACGTTATCGATAGTCCTCAGGAAATTGACCTGCTGTTTACCGACATGATCATGCCGGGTTCGATGAATGGCCGCCAGCTCGCCGACGCGGCATTGCTGCGCCGGGCCGCGTTGAAGATATTGTTCACCTCCGGCTATTCCAACGACGCCATCATCCATCACGGCCATCTCGATGCCGGCGTGTTGCTGCTCGCCAAGCCGTATCGCAAATCGGATCTTGCGCGGATGATACGAACCGCACTTGCTGCCTGACGGAAGGTGGCAGATAGTCTCCATGAAAATGGAAACCGCGATGATCCCTCCGCTCAAGCCCGGCGTCACGCTGGCGCAACCCGACGGTCCGGTGATCGAGACCGGGCGCCTGATCCTGCGGCGATGGCGCGGTGACGACGTCGGGCCGAACACCGCGATGTTGTCGGATCCCGGCACCGCGCGATTCATCACCGCCGATGGCAAGCCGGTCACCGACGAACTGATCGGCTGGCGCAACGCGGCCATCATGTCCGGGCATTGGGTGCTGCACGGCGTCGGCATGTTCGTGGTCGAGGAAAAGTCCTCCGGCCAGTTCGTCGGCCGGGTGGGGCCGTGGTTCCCGCCGGGCTGGCCGGGTTTCGAAGTCGGCTGGGGCATCGCCAGCGCCTTTCGCGGCAGGGGCTATGCGGTGGAAGCAGCGCGGGCCGCGATCGACTGGTCGTTCGCGACCTTCGAACTCGACCGCATCATCCATTGCATCGATCAGGAAAACACCGCGTCACAGGCGGTGGCGCGGCGGCTCGGCGCCGAACAGGGGTCCACGTTCGATCTGTTCGGTCATGTCGCGGATGTCTGGGTCACAGAGCGCGTCCGGTGGCGAGATAAATCTTGAAAAAACCGGACGGGCGGCCGATCCTCGTTTGCGCCGCTATCCGGCTTTCGAACTGATCGAACCCATCCGATGTCGCCTGCCGCCCTCGATCCTGCCTTGCATGGCGCCGCCGTGGCCTTGCTGCTGTTGCTGGGCGGCGTGCTGATGCGCGACGTCAGAGGCGTGCTTTCCGGGCGGCTCGCGGCCGCATTCGCCCTCGGCTCCGCCGCCCACGCAGGGACTCTGGATATCGGCGTCACGGTGCCGTTTTCGGCCTGGCATGCGCCCTTGATCGCGCTGTCGACCGGGACTGCCGTTTTGTTCTGGCTGTTCACCCGTGCGTTGTTCGACGATGCGTTCCGCATGCGCTGGTGGCACGGGCTGATCTGGATCGCGGTGACCGCCTTCAGTTTCGTCAACTGTCTGTGGATCGCCCCCCTTGCCAGTGTCCGGGCTTCCATCGTCGCCGTCAATCTGCTCGTGCTCGTTTTCATTGCGCTTGCGGTGCTGCAGACCATCAGCAACTGGTCCGCCGATCTTGTCGAGGTGCGCCGCCGCCTGCGCGTCTTCATCGTCAGCGCCGCCGCGATCTATGGCGGCTTGAACGCGTTGCTGCAGATCGTGACCCCGGGGGCGGAGGCGTCGGCGATCGCGAATACGGTGAACGCGGCGCTGCTGGCCGGCGTCGCCGCGGCGATTTTTTTCGTGCTGGTGCGAATTTCCGCCCACGATCTGTTCGCAAGTTCGGTGGCGGCCGCGCAGCCGTCCGCGGCGGCGATCGCGCCGGTAACCGCCGATCAGAAGCTGGTCGACGCGCTGCTCCGCTTGATGGCGGACGAGCGGATCTACCGTCATGACAACATCACGATTGGGACGCTCGCGACCAGGCTCAAGATCCCCGAATACAAATTGCGACGCCTGATCAACCAGCAACTCGGCTACCGCAATTTCAACGTCTTCCTCAACAATCACCGCATCGAGGAGGCGAAGGCCGCGCTGGCCGACCCCTCGCAGGCCGAGGTGCCCGTGATCACGATCGCGATGGATGCGGGCTTTCAGTCGCTGGGCCCCTTCAATCGCGCCTTCAAGGCGACCACCGGCGTCACGCCGACCGAATACCGCCGGCAGAACGAGGCCCGCGCGCCGGCGGCATAACCATCTGGCAGAATTCATCTATTTCAAAGTCGGCGAGCCGCTTTGAGTGTTTGACCAGCCCGATTTGCAAATCCGGCGAGCGCTTTGGCCGCCGATCGGGCGATGTCCGGCGCGCCATGTTGGCGAGCAACTGCCGGAGCAAGCCGTGACCCGAAAACACAAGATCATCCTGTTCGCGACGACCATCCTGGGCGGCGCGCTGGCGCTGTCAGCCGTATACGCGCACGACGTGCCGCGGGTCGCCACCGGCTTCGTCAGCCATACGCTATGTTCGGCGGCCTTCGTGTCGGGGCTGGATCCCGACCAGGTCTATGCCGAAACCCTGGACGCGATGCCCGGTACCGGGCTGATTTCCTGGGCGCTGGCCTACCGCATCGATTCCGAACGCAAGCAGGTCACGACCACGCTGTTGGGCGTCGCCGAGAGCCGTGCGGTCTACCGCCGGGGTCTTGGATGCTACATGGCGCACGGCGCCGATGAGATCGCCGATACCTCGCTGCCGGTGGAGCCGAGCGACGCGCCCCGCGCCTTGCTGCCGGACATTGCCGGACCGGCGGTGGTCGCGCCAGCCACCCCGGAGCTCGGCGCGGCGCTCGATCGCGCCTTCGCCGAACCTGAAAAACCGCCCCGCCGCACCAAGGCGGTCGTGGTGGTCAAGGACGGCCGCATCGTCGCCGAACGCTATGCGCCCGGCTATGGCATCGACACCCCTATTCACGGCTTCTCCGCGACCAAGTCGGTGACCTCGGCCCTGATCGGCATTCTGGTTCGCCAGGGCAAGCTTGCGGTCGATCAACCGGCGCCGGTGGCGGCATGGCGGCGGCCGGACGATCCCCGCCATGCCATCACGGTGGATCAATTGTTGCGTCATACCGCGGGCCTTGCCATGGGCAGCTCGCTGCAGGCCTCGCTCGGCAGCGCGCTGGAACCGGTCAACCGCATGAAATATCTCGAGCGCGACATGGCCGGATTTGCCGAAAGCTCCGAGCTTGCGACCGCGCCGGGCACGGCCTGGCACTACCACGACGGCAACTATGCCATCCTGTCGCGCCTGATCCGCGATGCGGCCGGCGGCAGCGCGGCGGATGTCATGCGGTTCGCGCGGCGGGAATTGTTCGCTCCACTCGGCATGCGCAGCGTCACGCTGGAAGCCGACGCCACCGGCACGCCTGAAGGTTCGACCCAGATGCTGGCATCGGCGCGCGATTGGGCGCGCTTCGGCTTGCTCTATCTCGATGACGGTGTTGCCGGCGGCAACCGAATCCTGCCGGATGGCTGGGTGAAGTACTCGGCGGCGGCGACGCCGAATGCCTGGGTCGGATACGGCGCCGGCTTCTGGACCAATTCAGGCGACAGTCTTGGTGCCACCTACCGGATTGAACACGGCTGGCCGCGCGATGCCTTCTTCGCCAAGGGAACCATCGGCAAATACGTCATCGTCATTCCATCCGAACATCTGGTCATCGTCCGGATGGGCACCTCGCCGAACTGGCCGCCGGAAGCCGACGGCGCCTTTCAGCTGGTGGCCGACGTCGTCGCGGCCACCGGCAAGGGACACGTCGCTCAAGGAAACTAAAGCCCAATCTGACGAAATTGAGGGTCGATATCTCATCAACGGCAGTGCGCTCCCTCTCCCACCCAACTCGGGTTTACCCGAGTTGGGCATTTCAAATTATCGAAGTCGGATATATCCGACTTCGAGTGGGAGAGGGTTGGGGTGAGGGGTTACGGTCTATCGACAGACCCTAACTCCTCACCCGGATCGCATCTGGCGATGCGACATAGCCGAAGCTTTGCTTCGGCGTTCCATTTGAAGAACGGCCGCCGAAGGCGGCCTAAGCCTCTCCCACAAGGGGAGCGGTGAAGGTCGAATATGCGAAATCCGACGAAACCAAATCTCCGACGTATGCTACTGCCGGCCGAGCTGCGTGGCCTGATCGATCCGATCGAACCGTTCCATCGACAGGATCGCGTCGGCGAGCTGATCGGCGCGACCATTCAGAACCGGGCGGGCCAGCGTCAGAAATTTCTGCGCCATCGCCTGCGCGTCCGGGAACGAATTCGGCTCGCCGGAGGGATCCGCATAGAGCCGCTCATGCACGCCGTCGTCGGTCGTGATGCTGACGCGCGCGCCGAACGGATGGCTGCGTCCGGCCTCGAGCCGGTCGTCCTGCACCACGTCGAACTTGTCGGCCAGCGCCTCGACCGCGGCGTCGCCGAGCCGGCTGTAGTCGTCCCAGCCGAAGCGGCCCTGGTCGAGCGCCACAGCACCCGTGAAGAACATCGAGAACTGGCCGCCGACGATCGAGGTCGGGTGCCGCTTGGTGGCGGCGTCGCCGGTCAGCGTGATGCCGTTGCGATGCAGCCCGATCTCGACGCGCCTGATCTGGTCCGGCGTCAGATTGTGCTCCCTGCGCATCGCGATCAGCGCATCCAGCGCGGCATGGGTGTAGCGGCAGCTTGGATAGGGCTTTACGCCGATTTTCATGGTCTCGTAGGTGCTGCCGAGGCCGGCGACCGCCTTGTCCGGATGGGCGTTGTCGCTGTAGCCGACCAGGAGGCCGTGCTTGCCCTCGACCGATTCGGTCGCGCCGACGAAATCGTTGCGCGCCAGCGTCGCCGCGATCACGCCGTTCATCGCCGCAGCCCCGACCTGGTAGCGCTTGTTCCACGCGCCGTTGACCAGGAATTGCAGCGAGCCGGCGGCCTGGCTGCCGGAGACGCCGAAGGCGGCGACGATCTGCTCTTTCGACAGCCCGAACAGTCTTGCCGCGGCCGCGGCGGCGCCATAGGTGCCGGCGGTGGCGGTGGGGTGGAAGCCGCGCGCGTAATGCGAGGTGGGATCGAGCGCGTTGCCGAGCCGGCAGCACACTTCATAGCCCGCCACGATCGCGGTCAGCACGTCGCGGCCCGAGGCGCCGACCATTTCGCCGACCGCGAAGGCGGCCGGCACCACAGGCGCGCTCGGATGCAGCGAGGAATCCGCATGGGTATCGTCGAAATCGAGGGAATGGCCGAGCGCACCGTTGAGCAGGGCGGCGATGGCGGGCGTCCAGGTCCTGGTATCGCCGAACACGGTGGACTGGCCCTTGGTGTCCAGCGCCAGCGCTTCCAGCATCTTCAGCAGCGAGGGCGTGGATTCCGCGTCGCGCCGGGCCCGGATCGCGCTGCCGAGAAAATCCAGGGTCAACACCTTGGCGCGCTCCAGCACTTCGGCTGGGATATCCCCGAATTTCAGGTTCGCGACATAGGCGGCGAGGGTTGCGGTTTCATCGGCCATGGCGTTGTCTCGTGCTGTGAGCCGTCATTGCGAGCGAAGCGACGCAATCCATCTAACAACAAGCAAGGAGGAGTGGATTGCTTCGTCGCTGACGCTCCTCGCAATGACGGGGAGATATTCTTGGGCATTTGGTACGGCTGCCGCGGCGCGCCGTCAACGTCAGCTGCGGCGGGTCAGCCCCTTGCTTTGCATGCGCCAGATCAGGAGGTCGATGCGGTCCTGCCCGAAGAACGGCTCTTTCTCGAACACGAAGGTCGGCACGCCCCAATGGCCCGAAGCCGCATGGGCCGCCTCGTTATCGGCGATCACAGCTTCATAACGGTCGGGATCGGCCGTTATCGCGGCATCCATCGCGGCGAGGTCAAAACCGGCGGCTGCGGCGGCGCGCGCCAGATGGTCGCCCTCGTTCCAGCCCTTGACCGTGCCGTCCCAGAGCACCCGGCTGATCGCGTCGACAAAGGCCAGCGACTTTCCCTCGAGCTGGGCCGCGGCGCCAAGACGGGTCAGCCGGTGGATATAGGGCTGGTTCTCGGCGACCTCGAGCGTGGTCATGTCCTGCACGATCGGGTCGGGGCGGGTTGCGCCTTGCAAGCGCGTTGAAGTCTGCCGTCTGCGATGACGGCCGCGGCAAAGCCTAGCAAGCAGCCGCGAACCGAGTCTTGCGTGGCGTCCGGTAACGGCCGTTGCGAAGCGTAGACAGGGAGGTTGTAGGCCGGAACGTCAGTGAACGGGAACATAGCCCCGAAATCGATCGTGATTGGAGTAGCCGACCCTATCCCGCAAAGGGGAAGGCGGAATCGCAGCCCGCGCTATAGCGAGCGGCCTGAGATGCTCCCGGGGTTCGTACCGCCAGCATGCAACCAAAGGAAGCAACGTGAACAAGGGAGATCCATCCGGTTCAGGCGCAAGCCTGTAGGACCTGCCAAGCCGAAGAGGTGAGAAGGGTCTGATGACCGGGTGGAAGTCAGACTGACTGATAGTACTCTGCGGTCGGGAGAGCCGGCTACACGGGGAAGCGGTCAGCGGTAGTTGAATTGTTCTTGGGCGACATGGGCTCCATTCAACGGGAGTTACGGCCTTCTACGCAGTGAGAAGATCAGCTGACCATGGAAACGAAACTTGAACAGATAGCAGTGAAAGCTGTGAACCAACTGCCGAAGAGCGTGGTGCGGTAAATCCGCACGCCACGTTCTGTGGGAGCCGGAGGCGGGTAACTGCCTCCGGCGACCCGGTGAAAGCGGAACGGGATGTTTTCGAATTTGGCGACGCGGATACTGTCGAGCACCACATACATCGCGAATTGCGGATTGGCGCGCTTGAAGAATCCGGGCACCCGCACCGCGAGCGGATAGACCGGGCGCAGGTTCACGGCGGCGTAGTAGTCGGCGATCAGCTTCAGCGTCTTCGGTAGCGCCAGATAGCTGTAGGGACTGCGGAACGAAAAAACAGGTCGACGGATAATGTCATGGATAGCGTTTTCCAGTGAAGTGGAGAGCGGTTCGCGTCAAGAAAACGCGTCAGAACAAGAATCTAGTTCCCCGCGCGGAAGATCGGCGGGCCGGAACAAAGCACGCGCCGGGCGGGGCGTCCACGCCGGCGGCTTTCGCCGGCCGGTCCGGCTCAGGCCAACACCTGCCGCAGCATGGTGCGGGCGATCAAGCGGTGAAACGGCAGGATGATCGCAAGATAGGCTCGGCCGAACAGGTTATGCGTCAGGACCAGCGTGGTCGCGGTGACGGACTGGCCCGCTCCGCAGGCTGCGACATCCACCACGACGCGAAAATCCAGATGGCCGTCGTCGAAGCCGAGGACCAGACGATCCGGCGTTTCGCTCACAACCGGAAAGACCCCGATAGTGCCGGAAGCCCCCGGCGCGGTCGGGTCCGGCCTCTTCAGGCCGAACGGGGCGACGAGGCGGTTGCGCAGCGCCAGCAGGATTTCGGCCCATCGCGGCCAGCGCCCCAACATTCGCTGCGCGGCGGTTCGCGCATCGAGCTTCGTGCTCGGGAGGTCGATACGGAAAGCGTCGGCGAATTGCGCGCCGGCGAGCAGGGCCGCGGTATCGACATCAGGTTGGACTTCCCGGACTTTCATGCGGAGGCCAATCTGTGCGCGAGCCGGAAGAAACGCAAGACCAGAAGTGTGGCGTAGACCAGCGTGCCCAGCGACAGTCCGATCCAGACGCCGACCGCGCCGAGATGCGCGGGGAATGCCAGCCCCCACGCGGCGGGAAAGCCGATCAGCCAGTAGCTGACGGCAGCGAACATCAGCGGGATCCGGGTGTCCTTCATGCCGCGCAGCGATCCGGCCATGATGCTCTGCAGGCCGTCGGTGACGAAGAACGTGGCGCCGACCAATAGCAGCGTTGCGGCCAGTTCGAGCGTCGCATCCGCGCTCCCGGACGTGGCGCCGAGAAAGAACCGCGCGATCGCAAAACGGCCGACGATCACCAGCAGCGTCAGGCCGGCGCCGAGCAGGATGCCGAGCCAGGCCGCGACCAGGCCGGCGTGCCTGACGCCGGCGGCGTCGTTGCGGCCCATGGCGTGGCCGACCCGCACCGTGGCCGCCATGCCGATGCCGAGCGGCACCATGAACAGGATGGCCGTGACCTGCAGCGCGATCTGGTGGGCCGCCAGCGCGGCGGTGCCGATCAGGCCCGTCAGCAATGCAGCCGCCGAGAACATGCCGTATTCCATCAGGAAGGCGATCGAGATCGGCGCGCCGATCGCAAACAGCTGGCGCATCATCGTCCAGTCGATGCGCCAGACATGTCCGAGCACGCGGTATTTCGCAAACGGCCGGCGAAACACGGCGAACCACAGCCCCGCCAGAAACATCGCGAAATTGACCATGCTGTGGGCGAGCCCGGCGCCGAACAGGCCGAGCGGCGGCAGCCCAAGCTCGCCGTGGATCAGCAGATAGACCAGCAGCGCATTGGCCGGGATCGCCGCCAGCGTGATCCAGAGCACCGGCTGCGGCCGGTTGAGCGCGCCCATGAAGCCGCGGATCGCCAGCAGCCACAATGCGGGCGTCGCGCCCCAGACCAGGCCGAACAGATATTGCTGCGCCAGCCGCGCCGGGGTCTCGGCCTGTCCAAGCATCCGCAGGATGGCTTCGCCATAGATTGGAAACGCCATCATCGGCAGCGAGATCAGCAGCGCGGCCCAGAGCCCGACCCGCAGCGCGCGGCGGACCCGGTGCGGGTCGCGGGCGCCGAAGGCCTGGGCGGCGAGCGGCGCCACCGCGGATACGACGCCCATGCCCAAGGTGAAGGTGACGAAATAAACCGTGTTGGCGAGGGCCGCTCCCGCCACCGCCTCCTCGCCGAGGCGGCCGACCAGAGCAAGGTCCGTCGTCATCATCACGATCTGCCCGAGCTGGGTCAGCGCCATCGGTGCGGCCAGCTTCAGCGTATCGATGAACTCGACGGCGAGATGGCCGCGCGGCGTCGTGGCGGCGGGCGGCGCGACCGATACGGGCTCGATTTTATCGGAGACAGTCATGGGTGAAGACTACTGGTGCAGTGAAGTTCGGGCTGGCGCTTGCGTCTCCCTCTCCCCGTCTTTACGGGGAGAGGGCTGGGGTGAGGGGCTGCTTCCACTAGCACCGGACTCGCGGTGAGTCCCCCTCACCCGGCGCTTCGCGCCGACCTCTCCCCGCATCCGCCTTCGCCCGAAGGCGGGCTTCGGCGGACAAGAGCGGGGCGAGGTGCAGGATCCGCTTCTAGCCCCTGCGTTCCGGCACCCGCGTGATCCGGGCGCCGAGCGCGTTGAGGCGTTCGTCGATGCGCTCATAGCCGCGTTCGATCTGGTCGGCGTTGTTGATTGTGCTGGTGCCCTTGGCGCAGACCGCGGCCAGCAGCATTGCCATGCCGGCGCGGATGTCGGGCGACGTCATCAGCGCGCCGCGCAGCCGGCTCGGCCCGGCCACGATCGCCCGGTGCGGATCGCACAGCACGATGCGCGCGCCCATCGAGATCAGCTTGTCGACGAAGAACATCCGGGACTCGAACATCTTCTCGAACATCAGGATCACGCCGTCACACTGGGTCGCGGTCACGATCGCGATCGACATCAGGTCGGCGGGAAACGCCGGCCACGGCTGGTCTTCCAGTTTCGGCACATGGCCGCCGAAATCGTCGCGGATCTCGAGCGTCTGGCCGGCCGGCACGAGCAGATCATCGCCCTCGACCTCGGAGACCACGCCGAGCCGCTCAAACCCCATCCGGATCGAGCGCAGATGCGCCACCCCGGCACGCGCGATCCGCAGCGGCGAACGGGTCACGGCGGCCAGCCCGATCAGCGAGCCGACCTCGATATGATCGGGCTGGATCGTATAGCTGCCGCCTCGAAGCGTGGCGGGACCGTGCACGATCATGGTGTTGGTGCCGATGCCCTCGATCTCAGCCCCGAGCGCGACCAGGAAATGCGCGAGGTCCTGCACATGCGGCTCGGACGCGACGTTGCGCAGGTGAGTGGTGCCGTGGGCGGCAACCGCCGCCATCAGCGCGTTTTCGGTGGCCGTCACGCTGGGCTCGTCGAGGAAGACGTCGGCGCCGGTGAGCCGGGAACAGCGGAATTCGAGCCGGCTGGTCGCGACCACGCTGGCGCCGAGCTGCTCGAACGCGAGAAAATGGGTGTCGAGCCGCCGCCGGCCGATCACGTCGCCGCCGGGCGGCGGAAGCATCACCTCGCCGCAGCGCGCCAGCAGCGGCCCGGCCAGCAGGATCGAGGCGCGGATCCGCGCGCACAGGTCAGGATCGAGATCGGCGGCGCGAATGTGCTTGGCGTGAATCGCGAGCGTGTTGCGATCCGTCCATTCCGCCGAGGCGCCGACCGAGCGGATCAGCTCCACCAGCGTCTCGGTGTCGCGAATCCGCGGCACGTTGGTGAGCGTCACCGGATGCGCGGTCAGCAGCGCCGCGGCAATGATCGGCAGCGCGGCGTTCTTGTTGCCGGCGGGCTCGATCGTTCCCGAAAGAAGGTGTCCCCCTTCGATCACATACTGGATGGGCGAGGCGCCCGTCGGCTCACTCATGGGTTTCGCCCGAAGCTTGTGTTAAATGGTGTGGAATCAATGGGGTGGGAAATGCACCGTAGCACGGAAGGCGGACGCGGCCACCCACACCTGTTCTCAAGCAAGCCAATTCTCGACGTTCAGGCCGCGGATACGTTTGAACTCGTCGAAATTGGCGGTCACGACTGTAGCACCGGTCGCGAAGGCGTGCGCGGCGATGAGCAGGTCGTTGCTGCCGATTGGCTTTCCAGCCGCTTCCAGTTCCGCGCGGATACCGCCGTAGTTGGCGTCGGCTGGGACATCGAACGGCAGCACGTTGATCTCGCTGAGCAGGTCTTCGACGGCTTTCAGCAGCCGCTTCGAACCGCTCTTCGCGCACCCGTAGCGCAGTTCCGCCGCCACGATGATGCTGGTGCAGATGTTGTCCTCGCCGGCCCTGGCGATTCGTTTCGCGGCCTTGCCCTGCGGATTCCTGATCAGGTCGGAAATGATGTTGGTGTCCAGCAAATAGAGGGTCAAAGCACGTTCTCCGGCGCCGGCACCTGATCGTCGATCCCGGGAAAATCCTCCTCCAGCGGCTCCATCGCCTTGAGCAAGGCGACGAGTCCGCGCTTGCGAACCGGCTCGATCACCAGCCGGTCGCCGTCCCGGTGCATGATCGCTTCGTCGCCCGGCAATTCGAATTCCACGGGAATGCGAACCGCCTGGTTGCGGCCATTGCGGAATAATTTCACGTGCCTCTGGTCAGGCATGGGCTGTGTCTCCAAGGCATATGCCTAAGACATATGCCAAAATAAGGCCATTTACAATCGATTTTCTTGCGGCGAGGGCTTAGCATAGGCTCGGGAACGCGAAACTCCGTCAGCTACGCCAATTCAATTCCGGCATCTGCAATCGATGGCCGTCGCTATCCTCCCAGCGCAAATTCAAGCGATTTTATTCCGCCAATCGAAGGTTCAAGAGTTGCATCGCATTATTGGTAACCAAAGCCATGATCATCACTTCAAAGCCGACTATTGCGTAGCAAAGAATCTTGTAAAGCCTCTCAACGTCCACGTGCCTCGCAGATGAATGTTCGGCATTATAGTTTGCTGCGCTTCGCAAGATATTCTGCTTGAAAGCGTCCCATCTAATGCAATGAAACAGCGAAACTCCGGAAAGAACGACTTGGACGAAGACAGGCCAGTACAAGTACAGAATCTTATTCGCGGATCGGAGAATGCCTTGATCAATGTAGACGGGGATCGAACTTAGGCCGGGCGTGCGGATGGCCGCATACGTTGCAACCAAGAAACCCAAAAGCGCACAAACTCCGGCACCTACGCTGCAAAAGAACAAAAGACGACGGGACATCGTTAGACACTCGCAATCACTACCGGAGTTTTCTGCAAATCTCTTGTTCAATATCCTTCGAATGTCGCAGTTCTGCAGTCGCGAAGGGACAAATTCGGCTATCCTTGATTTTCATATTTCCCGCTGCACGCAATGCGCCCGAGATCGTGCATCTCTTTGACGGCAAGCGGGCAAATCAGTTGCGCGGTTCGCGCGAGGCCCTGTCCAGCCCCTTTTGCAAAAATATTCTGATTTTCCGAATACCCAAATCAGTCTATATTCCGCGCCATCCCGTTCCACACAGAGGGGCGTTGCGCAACGTCACCAGCGCGGAGCGGGCTGCGGTGGACGCCGAGGGTGCGACTGACGAGCGCGCCGGAGGCGGACGGCGAAGGCGTGTGGTCCTGATGCCCCGACGCTGGCATCAAGTTCTTGAGAAGCAAGCTTCTCAGGGATGACGGTGGCAAGAAAGCCCGGTCACCGGGGAGAGCGCGTTATAAGCCGTAAAACCATTGCGCAGGGAAGGCCGGACTGCTTCCGCTGAACCTGTATGCTCGTGTGCGTTTCTTTTTGCCACTTTTGCACACGAGACCGCGGGTGCAGCGCGCACCCGGTCTTCCCTGCGCCCTCTGTACTTTCGAGGGCGGAACGAACCGGCCATACCTCGCGCGCAACAGGCGGCGGGAATGCGGAATCAGGTCTGCCGTCATTGCGAGCGCAGCGAAGCAATCCATGTCGCCACACAAGGAAAGAGTGGATTGCTTCGCTTCGCTCGCAATGACGAGTCTCAACGACCGGCTCTCAATCCACGTCGTCCCGGGCAAGCCAACGGGTCGCGCGAATGCGCGCCCGATGACAGGCTCCGCGCGACCCGGGACCCATAACCACCGATGTCGATGTTAGATGACGCTGGAGCAACCGGTCTGCCCGCAACGGGGGCCGGGGGCTATGGGTCCCGGCTCAAGGCCGGGACGACGAAACGGAGGGACGGCGGCAGATGCAAGCCTCGCCCGCCTGCCGCGCGAGGGCGGCAACCCTCTTGCCTACACGTCCACAGTGGCGCTGAGCGAGTTGTCCTGGATGAATTCGCGGCGCGGCTCGACCACGTCGCCCATCAGCTTGGTGAAGATGTCGTCGGCCTCGTCGACTTCCTTGATCTTCACCTGCAGCAGCGAGCGCTCATTGCT
>Ga0302198_10004060_pt1 | contig 14323 bp, 9 predicted proteins | sample II_Bog_N2_2_FD_193521 | JGI IMG/M metagenome (GOLD analysis project Ga0302198, IMG submission 193521) | Peat permafrost microbial communities from Stordalen Mire near Abisko, Sweden - II_Bog_N2_2 | ecosystem: Environmental > Terrestrial > Soil > Wetlands > Peat | place: Sweden: Abisko, Stordalen... | reverse complement strand
CGTCGAGGGATCGAGCCACAGCATGGTGTGGTGGCCGAAGTAGATCGAGTCGCCCGCCGCGAGCGAGAAATCGGCGGTGGGCACCTGCTTTCCCTCGATCTGCACATGCGACTGTCCGAACTGGATGCGCGCCATGTCCTGGATCGGGGGCTGCTTGACCCAGCCAGACCGGCTGACAAGAGTTTTCACGTCGATCGGTGCGCCGCACAGGGGGCATGCAGTCCCCGAAGGGTCGCTCGGCTGCCGACAGTATCGGCAGACGTATCCGGTACCTGCGATCGTCATCGGATCACTCGCCCGAGGCGTGGTGCTGGTACATCGACTGGATGCCGACCCGGCCCGGTCCGGTCATCTCGGCCAGATACATCGACCGGCCGAAAATCCCCGTCTTGAGGGGCAGCTGCACGGCCTGCATCTGCACGGTGGAATCCTTGTAGAGGAAACCGCCCGGTTCGACCAGTACCTTTTCACCCGGCGCAAGCGTGCGTTCCATTACATCGCCGTAGCCGTGCAGGATGAGCAGGCCGGGAACTCCGGCAGTCACGAACCGGTCGATAAACATCCCGGTGCCGCCGTGCACGATGTTCGCAAGGCCTTTGACCCTGATGTACGAGTAGCTGATTGCGCCCGAGGCGACCAGGAAGGCGTGCTCGCGGACATCCAGCTCCATTCCCGGGTGAAGGGGGAGCACCACCATTTCGCCGGGAGCGTCACGCGAGAACGCCACGCGACCGGGGCCCTGAGCGACCGAGATGATGTGAGGCATGCCGGCGAAGGACCGCTTGACGCCCCCGGGCACCGAGAGCTGGGACAGAGGCGTCCCCTGGTCTTTCCAGAGCAGGACGTGGTGTTCGAAGTACACCCAGTCCTGCGCTCCGAGGTTGACTTCAGCGACCGGGACGACGTGCCCCTCGACCTGGCAGGTGCTGATCGAAAACTTGAACTCGGTCATGTCGCGAAGCCGGGGGGCTTCCTTCCATCCGGATTCGCTGACCAGGTTCTTGGCGTCCAGCGGCGCACCGCAGACGTCGCAGGTCGTCAGTGTCGCGTCGTTTTGCGAGTGACACCATTGACATTCGATTCGATCCATCACGTGCTCCGAATGCTCGAAAGGCCACGGGGAATTTCCCGACGACGCCTCATCAAATACGGGTGTCGCCTCGCTAGGCTACAAGCAACTGCGCCGCGAGCGTAGAGGATTCGTCGACAATCGAGGAGGCACCCTTGGCACTGCTGGGGCGCGAGTTTATTGCAGTTCCTGACGACCGCAAGAACCAGATGATCTATAAGTGGCCGGATCTCAGCATCCGTCGTTACTCGCAGGCGATCGTCAACGCCGACGAGCACGCCTACTTCATCAATACCGGTGTGATCGCTGCAGACATGGGGCCGGGACGGCACCAGGTCGACGCCGACGAGATTCCGGGGCTCGGCATCCTGATCGATGCCGCCACAGCTGGTCGGGCCTACCGCGCGGAACTGTACTTCATCGGCACGCGTGAGTTCACGGGCTTCACCTTCGGTGGGCGAATTGACGACGTTCAGGATCCGCAAACCGGCCTCATCGTCACGCTCCGTGTTTTCGGGGACTATGCCGTGCGGGTTGTCGACGCGGTCAAGACCGTGACGAATCTCGTGGGGACGGTCGATGTGAGCGACAACACGAAGATCTCGGCCTGGGTCAGTGACCAGTTGCTGAAAGTAATGCGCACCGCTATCACCACCCAGATCGTGCGCAATGGATGGCCGATCCTGGGGTTGTCCGCATACACCACCGAGATCGAACCGCTCGTCATCGAGAAGGGCAACGAACAGCTCGCTCCGTACGGCGTCGCCATCACGCGAATGGGTAACTTCGACATCAACCTCTCACCGGAAGATACCGAGCAGATCAAGAAGCTCGCGAAGGACACGAGCTATTCACGTCTTGCGGGCAGCTTCAACCAGTACGCAGCTGGCGAAATGCAGCTCGGCGCCGGCGAGGGCATGAGCCAGGGCGGCGGTGCGGTCAGCGGTGCGTTCCTCGGCGCCGGACTGGGTGTCGCCGGATCCGCCGCGCAGGTACCGGTGACTGCTCCACCCGCGACCGGCTTCGCCGGCGGCGGTACGGGGTTCGCGGGGGGACCGGCCCCGGCATCCGCGGCGACGACCGTGACCTGCTCGAATTGCCAGGCGCAGAATGATCCGTCATCCAAGTTCTGTGCGAACTGCGGACAGCCACTCGCTGTCAAAGTGCAGCACTGCACGGAGTGCGGTGAGGAGCTGAAGCCGGGCGCCAAGTTCTGCGCGAACTGCGGTACCCCGGTCCCGCCACCCGCGTAACCCGCCCCACATCCGACCGAAGCCCCTCGCCAGGCATCCTTTCCTTCCGTGAGGGGCGCTAATCAGGTCTCTGGAACGCATCCAGAGACCAGAATGACGCCCCTCAAGTGCTCGTTCTGAAATGACGGTTTGAGGATGGCGCGGCGTAGGGTGGGGAACGGAGGACGCCCGTTCTGGGGGGTCGCCGGCTCGGCCGGGGACACTAGCGTTGGTATTAGCCGGTAATTTCGGCTGTCCTGTCGACTCTTGGGGGAGAGCGAACGATGACAACTATTGCCGTGCGTACTCGTATGCGAGCCATCATCCTGGTTGTGGCGGTGATGTTGGCGATGATTGCAGGGGCGCCATCCACCGCCCGCGCAGACTCGACGGGAAGCGGACCAGTGACCAGCGCGCCAGTGATATCAGTCGGCGGTGCAGCCCTGGATGGTTCGCAGCAGCCCGCCACATTCACCGTCACGGTTACACCGCCCGCCGGCGTGACCGAGGTGAAATTCGTCCTCGACGGCGTGTACCTGGGGCAGACCTCGTTCGAGCCCTACCAGTTCTCTGTCACTGCGACGCCCGGAGCGCACCGCCTCGCGGTGCATTGGTCGGGTCCGACCGGTGACCGTGTGACCGCCGCGTTCACCGTGGCAGGAGTCGCCGCTCCCGCATCCAAAGCCCCGCCCGCACCCAAGGCGCCAAAGACACCAGCCCCTCCAACAGGAGGCAGCACGACTCCACCCGTCCCGGCGCCGTCGGCGACCCCAACCGCGACTCCATCGCCGAGCGCCAGTACCGGCGGTGTGGTCTCCGTTTCCACCCCGGCCGGGCTCACCAAAGCCCTTGCGACGGCGCTGCCGGGGCAGACAATCTCGCTCGCCGACGGCAACTACACAGGCAAGTTCGTCGCCTCCGCATCGGGTCGCCAGAATGCCCCGATCACGCTCAGAGGTTCACACTCCGCGGTTCTCTCGGCTGGCGGCATCAGCAGTGGTTACGGGCTGCACGTCACGGGCAGCTACTGGGTGATCGAAGGCATTTCGGTGAGCGAATCCGGCAAGGGAATTGTGCTCGACGGATCCCAGCACACCACCCTCAGCGGTGTCGACGTAGGCTTCATCGGCGATGAGGGCGTTCACTTCAGGCACGACAGCGCCTACAGCTCGATCGTCGGCTCCACCGTTCACGACACCGGACTCAAAGCTCCCGGGTTCGGTGAAGGCATTTACGTCGGAAGCGCGGTCAGTAACTGGGGAACCGTCATGGGTTCCGCAACTACCCCGGACCGCAGTGACTACGTCGTCGTGGAGGGCAACCACATCGTCAACACGGCTGCCGAAGGCGTCGACATCAAGGAAGGCACCACCGGGGGAGCCATCCTCGGGAACGTCTTCACGAATGCCGGCTACTCCGGCGCGAACTCGGGCGACTCATGGGTCGACGTCAAGGGAAACGGATACGTCGTGTCGGGCAATTCCGGTTCAGGGACCAAGACCGATGCGTTCCAGGTGCACCAGGCCGCTCCCGGCTGGGGCAACGGAACAGTGTTCAGCGCGAACGCGCCGGTCGCGGGAGTTCCCGGATATCTCGTGAACGTGGGACCCCGCGTCACTGGCACCGTAGTCAAGTGCCAGGCCACCGGGGCAAAACTGGGGTTATCTAATATAAGTTGTACGGGCTGACAGCGTGGGAAGGGTCCTCGCCCCCCGTGGGCGAGGACCCCGCGTCACACGCTGACTAGGCCGGCAGGAGGAGCTCGTCTCGGGAATCCGAGGCAAGTGTCACGGTGTGCGACTGTACCGAGCGACCCAGCGCTCGGTACTCCCACCCCTTTGCCCGGTAGTCGTCCGCGTCAAGCGCGTGGCGCCCATCGACGACTCGGCGATGGTTTACGAGCCGACCCAGTTCATCTGGATCAGCGTTGCGGAATTCGTCCCACTCAGTGAGCAGGGCGACCACGTCGGCCCCCGTAACCACTTCTTCGAGCGAGTCCGCGTAGTGCAGCCCGCCGAATGCGCGTCGCGCATTCGCTCCTGCTTCTGGGTCGTACACCGTCACCAGCGCCCCCTCCGTTCGCAGCATCCGCGCGACATCGAGCGCTGGCGCATCCCTGATGTCGTCGGAGTTCGGTTTGAAGGCTGCGCCCAGCGCGGCAACCCGCACACCTTCGAGTGAACCGCCCGCGAGTTCGCGAATGAGATCCACAGTGCGGGTGCGCCGCCGCAGGTTGATGCTGTCGACCTCGCGCAGGAAGGCGACAGCCTGGCCTACTCCCAGTTCCTCCGCGCGATGAATGAATGCACGGATGTCCTTAGGAAGGCATCCGCCGCCAAAACCGAGTCCTGGCTTGAGGAATCTCGCCCCGATCCGTGAGTCGTACCCGAGGGCTTCCGAAAGCACAGCGACGTCGGCACCGGTCGCCTCACAGACCTCAGCCATGGCGTTGATGTACGAGATCTTGGTTGCCAGGAAGGAGTTCGCCGCTACCTTCACGAGCTCCGCGGTCGCAAGGTCCGCAATCACGAGCGGCGTGTCGAGGTCGAGGATGGGCTGGAACGCTGCCCGAAGCTGGGCCTCAGCCCACCGGGACTCCACTCCGAAGACGAGACGGTCGGGGTGAAGTGTGTCCTGGACGGCATATCCCTCCCTCAGGAATTCGGGATTCCATGCCAGCTCGACGGCCGTGCCCGCGGGGGACACCGACTGCACCATCTCGGTCAAACGGGCCGCCGTACCGATCGGCACGGTTGATTTGCCGACGACCAGGGCATGGCGGGTGATGTGCCTGCTCAATTCCGTGAACGCTGACTCGACGTAGGTCAGGTTTGCGGCGTGGGAGTTCTTCGACTGCGGGGTGCCAACGCAGATGAAGTGCACGTCGCCCCATTCAGCCGCTTCAGCAAAATCGGTGCCGAACCGCAGCCGGCCCGAGTCGAGCGCTTCCCTCAGCTTCTCGGGCAGGCCGGGTTCGAAGAACGGCACCGTGCCGGAGGCGAGGGCACGGATTTTCGCCTCGTCGACATCCACGCCAAGCACGTCGAATCCGAGAGTTGCCATGCAGATGGCGTGCGTGGCGCCAAGGTAGCCGGTGCCGATCACGGTGAGGCGTGGGTGGGTCGCCACGTCGTCAAATTCCCGGGTCATGAATTCGTTGTCCATTTTCTTGCTCCTCTGTGTGTTTGGCCGCGGCGAAGCCGAGTTCGGGATGTTAGCCGCTTGTGCATTTGATGTTGCTTGCGCCGCGGGTAGCACCCGTGGTGACGTTGTTGCACTCGAAAACGTTGCTGAGTGCTGGTGTGAGGTGGAACCCGTAGCCGGGGCCGTTGACGGTGGCCGTGTTGTTGCTGAAGGTGTTGTAGTTGCCCCAGCCGGCGAGGATCTGGTGGGTCTGGAACCCGTCCTGGACTGAGTCGACCCCTTTGTTTCCGTCGATGATCCAGTAGTTGCCTTTCACATTGACCCAGGCGTCGGCTCCTGGCTCGACGAGACCGGCCCCGTTGAATGAGTTGTCGAGAATTTGACCGGCGGTGGTGCCTTCCTTGATGTCCACGTTTTCGGCGGTGGTGTCGAAAATGGTGTTCCCGATGATGGTGTTGTGATCGCTTTTGTCGGGCTGGCAGGAGGTGTAGGTGCACCAGTTGCTCTTTGCGGTGCCGACGTAAACGCCTTCACCGAACTTGGGCTTCAGGTTGCCGGTGTGGGAGATCGTGTTGCCGCGCACCGTGTCGTAGGTGCTGTTTTCGCGAAGGTGAATGCCTTCATCCCCAAGATCGGTGACCGTGAGCCCATCGATGTTGCTGTAGCTGGAGCCGTCTGTCACAACCCCCTTTTGGCCGTCACGCACGGTGAAGCCGACCAGGTTCCAGTACGAGGCATGATCGATGTGGAAGACGTAGCCGTTCGACGTCGTTTTCCCGTCCAGGACCGATCCGCTCCCTCCGCACAGCCAGATCGGGCTTGTCGACGTTCCGCTCTTGGAGGCGACGAAGTTGCCTTCGTAGGTTCCAGGGTCGAGATCAATCACGTCGCCTGGTGCAGCGGCAGCGAGCGCGCTTTTCAGCTGCGCCGCGGTGGACACGTGCTTCGTCGCCGATGGGCAGGATAAGGACGCGCCGGACGCGCTGGGAGCGGCCGTCGGCCCAACAGTCGGCGTCGCGCTCGGTCCGGTCGAGGCATGGGTGGACGCCGCTGCCGGGTGAGACGAGTGACTGGCGAGGGTGAAAGACCAGATGCCACTGACGATCGCGGCACCGGCGACTGCTGCTGCCACCACGAGAATGATCGTTGATTTTGGCATGACTGGCTGCTGCCCCCGTTAGCTTGAGACCAGTTGGGCGCCAACCAGCGTGCGAGTGCTCGAGGAGTCTTCCTCGGACTCGGTCTCGATGACGCTCGCCACAGGGTTCAAGCCCAGTTGCTCGGGGCTGACAACCCCCTTCGTGAGTGTCGAGAGTGGCACCTGGTCTGCGTATGGATGACGGAAGCCGGTGTTCTTGCGACCGATTCCACTGATCGCAGAGATCAGGACAACCAGGGCGAGGAGGATCCACAGCACGGTCAGCGGCTGGAAGATACTGCCCAGCACGACGAGCAGCGGTTTCGTTGTCGTCCACCGCACCGAGGTGTTGTCCGACACCGGAACGCGGGACCCTCGGGCGGTGTCGATCGCGGTTGGGCCGCTCCCGCTCACGGTGTTGGAGGTCACGGACGACCCGGTGTTCGTCCCGATGAGCGTGACGCCGTGCAGGGTGACGCCCGAGATGTTGTTGCGGGTGATGTCGGCGCTCGCATCCCGCAGGTAGATGCCGGTGGTTGCGCCGTCGATGTCATTGGCTTCGACCGTTGACGAGTTCGCGTTGGTGAAGAGCGCGATACCGTGCTGGGTACTGTTGCTCACCTGGTTCTCGCTAATGGTGACCTTTGTCGCCCCCAGCGAGGCGACGATGCCCATCAGGTTCCCATTGACGCTGTTCCCTATCAGTTTGATGTTCTCTCCGCCGCTGACATTGATGCCGTAGCGACCGTTCGAGTTCGCGGTGCTGGTCAGCACCGAGTTGTCTCCGTACACGGCAACCGGTGTGCCGGCGGCGTTTGGTCCGCTCGCCAACGCCCCGCCGTCGAGGAAGATGCCATCTCGACCGTTGTCGTTGCTGGTCAGGCCCCGGATGATCACTCCGGTGGATGCCCGGGTCATCGCGAACCCGTCGACGGCGTTGTAGTTGGTCGTGGTCGACGTCACGGTGCTGTTCGTTACGTAGCGATGGAAGACAATCCCGTCAACGAGGCTGTTGAGAACCGTTGAGTTGCTGATCTGCACTCCCTGCGAGCCGTTGACATAGATGCCGTAGGCGTCGCTGTAGAAGCGCGCGTGAGAGATCAGGGCAGTGACGTAGCTGTACTGTCCGGGAGCGGATGCGACGGCTGATGCGATTCCGCCGATGGTGTTCGTCGGCTGGGCCGGCTGCACGGTCACCCCATGAATCGGCTTGGCGGTTGCGCCGGGTGTGAGCGATTGCGCGGGTGACGTCGCCTTGGCTGTCGTACTGGCCGACGTCTGGGTTCCGGTGAGGGAGAACCCACCGGTTCCGCCGCTCCAGAAGCCGAGGTGGCTGAACGAGGCATAACTGACGTTCGCGGACCCGCCGATGATGCGGATGTATGCGCGTCCGTCCGTGGTGTTCGAGTCCACGGCACCCGTCGTGTCGTCCCAGCTCTGGATGGACACCGGCGTTTTCGCGGATCCCTGGATCACGAGTGAGCCGCCCAGGCCGACGATCGACACGAATCCTTTGCTGGAACTGGACAGATCAAGCGCCAGGCCGTCTGGGCTCGCAATGTCGAGTGTTGCTCCTGCCTGGATGACGATGTCGTCGGAAAGCAGGTAGGACCGGTCCGGCTGCTGCACGAAGGCGGAGGGGATGAGTGACTGGAGGTCGGCCACGGTGTACGGCTGCGTCTGCGGCACGAGAACCAGGGTCGGTATCGTTCCGAGGTTCACGAGGTAGGGCGCCGACGTGACGACGCCCTGCCAGCGCGCGGCCGACGTGATGGCCCGAATGTTGTAGATCCTCTGGTTTTCGGTCGCGACGATGGCGGCTTCCTTGACGGGGTCGCCGGCGTACGGCTGGCCTCCGTGAACTGGCTTCGTGTTGTCCGCGCTGGCCAGTTCCGGAGTCAGGGCCACCAGGGTGAGTCCGAGGACGGCGGCGATGCTGAGAGCTGCGACGTTCTTGAGTTTCATGGGTTTACACCGATCCGCTTACCAGGGAAGCTGCTGACTGCCCGTCGCCGCCGATGGTGTCGGCGTGCCGGGTAAGCCATCCCTGCTTGTTCATCGTGAAAAATGCGTAGGTCTTGATGGGAAGTGCGACGAGGATTACTGCCAGGGCCAGGATCGGCAGGATGAAGATGTCCAGGGGGTGGCGCTTGAGGTCGGAGATCCCGCGGATGGCCCGTCCGGCGAGCAGGAATCCCACCGTGAATCCGATACCGACGGCGGTGAAGTCCAACCGTCCGAAGATCAGGTACCAGAGCGTCAAGCCCATGGTGATCGGGGTGAGCAGGATCTGGAGCACCGTGATCTTGGTGACGAACGGCACTCGCCACACCCAGCCACGCCCGATGGCCGTGAGATAGGCGCGGTAGGAGTTGCGACTCCAGCGCACGCGTTGCTTCACGAAGGCGGAGAAGCTGGAGGGGAACATCGACAGCGCTTTCGCGGATGACTGGTGCACGGTTTTGTAGCCGGATGCCAGCACCAGCCAGGTCAACCGGCCGTCATCGCCGGAGATGCAGCGCCGCCCGAAGAAGAACTCGTTCTCGAGGTTGTCGAGCACCGGTAGTACGGCGCTGCGACGGTAGGCGGCCGTGCGCCCGGAGAGGCAGGGGACAGCACCGACCCGGCCCATGGCAGGCACGTAGTTGTAGTACCGCAGCGTGACCAGCCAGTCTGCGATGATCCGCCAGAGGCTCGAGTTGCGCTGGTACACGTTTTGCTGGGTGCCGACGCCGCCGACGAGGGGGTCCTCGAATGGCTTCTGCACGTTCTCGAGGAGGCCGGGCTCCCAGGAGGTGTCCGAGTCGACCAGCACGAGCACTTCTCCGACGGCTTCGCGGATGCCGACGCCGAGGGCCGAACGCTTGCCGGCGTGGTGGAACAGGATCGGGCGAATCCGGGGGTCGTCCAGGGCGCGAATGCGCTCGTAGGAGTCGACGTCCGCCACATCCAGCACGATGATGATCTCGGTCGGGTTCTGTTCGAGCCACGTCGCGAGGCAACGCATCAGGATTGCGGGATCCTCGTGGTAGGAGGGCACGACCACCGATGTCGAGGTTCGGAAATCGCTCTCGATCGGCTTGGCGATGCCCGACATGATGATGCGGTACAGCCAGAGGGCCCACACCACTATCCCGGCGAAGCCGATGGGAAGGTACCTGATTCCGGAGCCGAGAAAGGTCTGGATGCTGGTGAGAATTGGCGGGGTCTGTGGGCTCGCTGCGTGCACAAAAAGGGAAATGAGCATAAGGATTCGGGCGTCCTTCGTCGGGGTATTTTCGGGGGATGCACGACGGTCAATACGGGGAGTCCGTCAATGCGGACTGGCACGCGCCATTGACTGGGCCAGACTTGCGCGGTTGGGTTCTCCGCGAGATGACCAAGTTAGGCATGCCCTCGAACTGGGGTCAAGGGAAGCGACGAAGTGGATCTGAAATGTTCATGTCCGCGTAACACTCGCGAAATGTGGGGCAACGCAAAGCGGCGGCGGCTTAGCTCCCGTGGGTCGCGTTGACCAGTGTGATTGCTGCCTCAAAGTTTGTGAGCGTGGTCTCCGTGAGCGTCTCGAGCAGCCTGTCCCGAAAGCGCAGGAGGTAGTCTGCAGGCTTTCCGAGGTCGGTGAAATTCCTACCCTGGGTGCGGCCGATCCGATCGACGATCCGGTCTCCCGGCTCCAAACCGCCGACGGTGAGCGATGACCCAAATGCCGGGTTGTAGAGCTTCAGGTAGTCGCCGGGGCTGAACAGGTCTTCGATGCCGGCGTTTGCCTGGCCGGTCACCTGGTCGACGGTGATGATGCGTTGCGACTGCAGGAGGCCCTGTGCCGCGAGGGAGTTCACTCGCTGCAGGCCTGTCGCCCCGCCGCCGACCAGCACGGTGACATCCAGCTGGCTGCCCATGAGTGCAACAAAGGATGGGATGTTGGCGGCCCCACCGGTGGGAAGCACACGCCAGGTGTCCGCGAGCGAGGTGCGCCCAAGCGACCTCAGGTGATCGCTCAACACGGTCAGGTAGGTGTAGTGAGAGGCACCCTCGACCAGCAAATTGTTTGGACTGGGGAACAGGCTCGTGGCGATTCCGTAACCGAGCGCCGCCTGGATGGGGAGCAGCGAATCTTTGCTCACGGTGAGCAGGTCGCTTGACACGACCGTGCCCTCCTGGACGCCTTTGTCTTCGACAACTCGCACCCGCTCCAGCTTTCCGGGTTCGACCATGAACGGAGAGTGGGTTGTGAATATGACCTGCGCCGAGGGGGCGAGTCGCTCATCGATGAATCGCAGGAAGTCGGCCTGGGCTTTCGCATGCAGCGCGAGACCGGGTTCGTCCAGGAGCACAACGACGCTGTCGTTTTTTCCGTCGAATTCGCTGAAGGCGGCCAGGAACGAGAAGAACCACTGGAACCCCTCGGAGCGCTGGGAGAAATTGCTGGTGAATCCGTGGCGACGGTCTTTGACCCGCACGTCAAGGAAGCGTGCGACGGCGGTTTGTCCTGTGGCGGTGTGCTGGGTTTCCTTGTCGACGTCGATCTCGACTTCGAGCTGCTCATTCTGGGACCAGTATTCGAAGACCTGTGTGGTGAGGTCGTTCGACACGGCCTCGAGCTCGGCCGTTCGCTCCTCATAGTCGTCCCCGAGAAGTGACTCGCGCGCGGTGCCTGCGAGTTGCAGCAGCGCGCGCGCAGTCTGAAGGCCGCTCGACCCTGGACCGCCAATGTGCTCGTCAACGGCGCTCAGGTCGATTCGCCCGGGTAGCACGGAATATTGGCTGAAGTAGAAGAATTTCGGCAAACGCTCGCGGAGAACGGCGACGACCGCCTGCCAGTACGAATTCGTCTCACCGATCAGCGCACGCAATTCTGTCTGGAGTTTTGTCAGTTCTGCAACCTCGTGGTCGTTCCCCGCGGCTGCAGTCAGTCGTGCGAGTCGTGCGGCGAGCTCATCACGAACCGCATCAAGGCTGGTTGAGTTCTTGAACAGGTCGGTCGCCGACGCAGCGGCAGTGGATGCGCCGAGAAACGCCCTCACGCCGACGGTCTCGTCGATTCGCAGGGTCGCCTTCGTCGACCCGTACCCGCGCGTGTAGGCGAAGTGCCGGTCTTTGAGCACTCCCTTTCCGAAGCGCGCTTCGACCAGGCTGACGTCGGCGGGCTCGAGTTCGAATGACCCTTTGACGGTGTCGACTTTGTCCACAATCCCGGCTTTGCGATCGGCGGACATGAGCCAGCGCGGGTAATGCTCGCTGACGACGAATTCTTCGTCATAGGCGGGATTCAGCCGGTAAAGGGCATTGAGCACCGCAGTCTTGCCGGATTCGTTCTTTCCGACCAGGCACGTGACGTCGGGTTCCACGTCGATCGACCCTGAGTCGATGATGTTTCGGAATTTCTCTACCCTGAATGAGACCAGCTTCATGTGGTTGTCCTCTGGTACCAGTGGCGATCAGCCACGCGAAAGTTTCTGGCAAGCACGAGCGTATTGCCTCTACCGCCACATTTGATATGTTCTCAACACAGGGCCGACTACCAGGGGACTGGTCCGTCGTTGCGTTCGAAGGTTCCGGTGGGGCCGTTCGGGCCCAGTAAAGCGAGCTTCACGATGAGGTCGATGAGGTCCAACCCATTTAGCAACCGGGCTGGCGCTTCTTGTCCAAACCTTGGCTTGTGAAAGTCATCCACAGTCTTGACACTGGGGACGTGGCCTCCAGCGACGACGCATTCGAGCGTGCCTATGTGAAGCACCTCACCGCCGTCAGCGGCTACCTCTACCGGCGCGTCGAAAGACGATTCGTCGAGGATCTCGCCGCGGATGTCTTTGCGATCGCGTGGCGTCGACGGGATTCGGTGACAGCGGGGGAGGAGCTGCCGTGGCTTTACCGCATTGCCGCGAATGTCGTCTCAAATCACCGGAGAAAGCAGGCGACGGGAATCGCGCTTTTCGCCTCATTGCGGCCGGCGGATTCTGCTCCCTCCGCCGAGGACATCGTCATTGCGGACGCATCGCTTGCACAGGCGTGGCGGGCGCTCAGGCCCCGTGAGCGGGAGATCCTCGCCCTCGCACTTGTCGAAGACCTGCCGGTTGCTGAGATCTCAATTGCCCTCGCGATCAGCCAAAATGCTGCCAGTATCCGGTTGCACCGGGCAAAGAAAAGGCTGACCGACCTTCTGCGCGGGGAGACCGGTGACCCGGCCTTCACTGCCGCCGACCTACCCGTCGAACTTTCTTCGACCGGTTCTGAAAGATCCGGGCAGGTCGAGACATCTCCACCACATGAACAGCCTTCCTGACGAGCTTGGTGACCGACTTCGTAAGAGCCTGGATGCCGGTCCGGCGCCCGAATTGTCGACCGACCTGGTCACGGGTGCGCCGCATCGCGCCACTCCAAAGCTGACCGATCCGCGAAGGAACATCCAGCTTGCTGGCGGCGTCGCCGCGGTGGTCGCTGTACTCACGGTCGTGGCTCTCGTGGTGGTACCCGGTGTCGGCCGCGCGCCGCTGTTCACTGCTGCAGCAAGCGCATCCGAGTTGGGGGCCACAAGCGCGAGCGAGCCGACAAGCGGACTGATGCGGATCTGGGCCGACTACCGCTACCACGCCGGTGCGGGGCTGTCGACGTCCGGAGGAACCGGCCAGGTTTACCAGCTCACGCTTCCGGGCTCGGGGTCCGATCGGGCCCGGTCGCTCGCCGCCGTCTTCGGCCTCTCGGGCATCGCGATAACAGGGCCGGGCACGGTGACCAACGGGTCGGGCACGGTGACCAGTTCGAACACGCCGGGTGCCGTAAGCCCCGAATGGACGGTCGGATCGTCGGACGGCACGTCGCCGTCGCTCGACCTCACGTGGTCGGGAACGGGCGAGTGGTGGTTCAACAACCCCACCGCCAACCCTGCTGAGGCCTGTCCTCCGACGATCGGCGCCGGCGGAGGATCGACCGGCGCAGTCGGTGGGGGGAGTGGTGAGGTTAGCGGGTCATCCAGTGGCTCCACAGGTTCGATCGCGCCGACAATCGGCGGCCCGGTCGTGCCACCGGTGTGCGTCGCCGCGCCAGTTCCCGCGGGGCCCAGCAAAGCACCCGCGGGTGCCCAGGCGCGCGCGCAAGCCCAAAAGCTCTTTGCCAGCACCGGGCTCGACGTCGCCGCTGACGACATCCAGCTCACGTCGGACTCGTTCCAAACGACGGCCACAGCGAATCTCGTCGTCGGGGGAGTGGCGACGGCGCTGCGCTGGGGCGTGACCTGGTCGAATGCGGGCCCGATCTCCTCGGCCTATGGCCAGTCGGTCGCCGTTGTCTCCCGTGGCTCTTTTCACACGATTTCGCCGTCGGATGCGGTGGCACGGTTGAGCGACTCGCGATGGTTTGGATCTGCTGGCCCTCCCTACCAGGACCTTGTGCGCGTCTTCGCTGCTGACGGCGCAGGTTCGGGGGCGAGCAGCGCAACAGGCGTGGTGCCGCTCACGGGCACGGTTGCGACGCCGCCGACACCTGTGCCGGCGCCGTCGGCCACCGGCGCACCGACTCCGCTCCCGACCGCCCTTCCGACCGGCGTGCCCACAGGGTCGCCGACCGCTGTGCCGACCGCCGTGCCCACAGCCTCGCCGACCGCCGTGCCCGTCCCCGAACCTACCGTCACCGGACCACCGGTCACCGGGCCGCCCGTCATCGACGTGACCGTTACCAAGGCCGAGCCAACTCTCCTTCTCCTGTCGGACTCCACGGGTGGCTCCTGGCTTGTGCCCGGCTACG
>Ga0302198_10004043_pt1 | contig 14359 bp, 10 predicted proteins | sample II_Bog_N2_2_FD_193521 | JGI IMG/M metagenome (GOLD analysis project Ga0302198, IMG submission 193521) | Peat permafrost microbial communities from Stordalen Mire near Abisko, Sweden - II_Bog_N2_2 | ecosystem: Environmental > Terrestrial > Soil > Wetlands > Peat | place: Sweden: Abisko... | reverse complement strand
ACGCGGGACTTTGCCGCGGACACCACCACCGCCTATCAGCTCGCGCGCGCCTTCGCCTTCTACTTTGAGCTGATCAACCTGGCGGAGACCAACCACCGCAAGCGCCGCCGCCGCGCCGCCATGCTGGATGAGGGCGCCGCACCGCAACGCGGCAGCCTGCGCGGAACGTTTCGACGCCTGCGCGCCGCAGGCCACTCGCGCACGGACGCGCTCCAGCTTCTGGCCCGCATCTGCATCACGCCGGTCTTCACCGCGCACCCCACGGAGGTCGCGCGCCGCAGCGTGCTGTTCAAGCGCCGCCGCATCGCGGAGATTCTGGAGCGGCTGGACTCCATCCCCATTCCCCCGGCCGGGCTGGACGCGCTGGAAGCCTCGCTGCTCGCCGAGATCACCGCGCTGTGGCAGACCGACGACGTGCGCTCCGCGCGCCCCACCGTCCGCGATGAGGTGCGCATGGCGCTCGACTACTTTGAGGCCTCCCTCTTCGCCACCGTCCCCGTGCTCTACACCGAGATCGCCAGCGCCCTCGACGCCGAGTTCCCTTCCACGGGTTTGGGTGCCCCACGTCTCGATTTCGAGACGTGGTATCGGACCACTACATCGTCCCTCCCCATCGTCGTCCGCTTCGGTTCATGGATCGGCGGCGACCGCGACGGCAACCCGTTTGTCACCGCGGCTACCACCGCGGAGTCGCTGGCCATGTCGCGCGCGCTGCTGCTCGACCACTACCTCGCCGAACTCTCCAACCTCTTTGACCAGCTTGCGTCCTCCACGCAGCAGGCGCTCATCTCCGCCGCTCTGCGCACGCGGCTGGACGACTACCTGCGCGCGATGCACAGTGCGGAGGGCCTGCCCACAGAGGCCGTGCGCCTGCAGCTGGCCTGCATTGTGCTGCGCCTGGGCGGTTCGCCGCCCTCCACCATGCTGCGCAACCTGGTGCTGGCAACCAACGCCACGCTGCCGCCCTACGCCAACGCGGCCGAGTTGCTGGAAGACCTTACGCTGCTGCGCGAGTCGCTCGCCCAGAACCGCGGCGAACGGCTCGCCGAGCTCTTCCTCGATCCGCTGTTGCTCGCGGTGCGCACCTTCGGCCTGCACCTGCAGACGCTGGACATCCGCCAGCACGCGCGCGTCCACGCCGCAGCGCTGGAGGAGATCGCTACCGGCAAACTCTCCGACCAGACGAAGGAGGTGCTTGACACCTTCCGTGCCGTCAGCGAGCTCAAGCGCTTTGCGCCCACGGCGATCACGCAGTACGTCGTCTCCGGCGCATCCTCGGCGCAGGACGCGCTCAACGTCATCCTGCTCGGGGAGCAGGCCGGCCTGAACGTCGCCGGTGGCGAAGCTCCCAACTGCGAGCACGACCCCGGCCTGCAGCCGGTGCTGCTCTTCGAGTCCATCGAGGACCTGCAAAACGCGCCCGCCATCTGCCGCGAGCTATGGACCAGCCCGCAGTATCAGACGTTGCTCACCGCGTGGCAGCACCGGCAGGAGATGATGCTCGGCTACTCGGACTCCAACAAGGACGGTGGCATGATCGCCAGCACCTGGGAGATATGGAAGGCACACCGCGCGCTGCACACGGTCGCGCGAGAGTGCGGCGTCACGCTGCGCCTCTTCCACGGCCGCGGCGGCACGGTCGGCCGCGGCGGCGGGCCCACGCACCGCGCCATCTTCGCGCAGCCGCTGGACAGCTTTACCGGCGAGCTGCGCCTGACCGAGCAGGGCGAGGTGCTGAACTGGAAGTACTCCGATGTGGTGCTCGCTGAGCGCAACCTTGAGCTGATGATCGCGGCCTCGCTGGATGCGATTGCGCGCCCTGACATTGTTGCCGCTCCCACCCATCGCGATGGAGCCGCGATGGATGGGCCACCCAAGACCTCGGTGGCACCGCACCTCACCGGCGAGATCCTGCCCGCATGGGAGGCCGCGCTGGACGAACTCTCCGCCACCTCCTTCGCCTTCTACACCAAACACATCGTCGATGATCCGGAGGTCTTCGCCTACTTCGAGCAGGCCACGCCGGTCGCCGAGCTGGAGCACGCGCGCATCGGCAGCCGCCCCGCCAAGCGCACCGATGCCAGCTCGACCAAAAAACGCAGCATGGCCGACCTGCGCGCCATCCCGTGGGTCTTCGGCTGGATGCAGTCGCGCCACGTGGTGCCGGCATACTTCGGCGTTGGCCACGCGCTGGAGCAGTTCATATCCACTTCTGATTTGTCATCTCGACCAGAGCCTTCGCGCAGCGAAGACGGATTGGAGAGCGGGGCCCCCGACGAGCGTTCTTTGCTCGATGGGGTGCAGAGACCCGCAGTTGTGAGTGCCGCCAACCCGCGCCTCGAACTCCTGCAGCAGATGGCGCGTGACTTCCCGCTCTTCCTCGACATCATCCGCAACGTGGAGCTGGCGCTGGCCAAGGCCGACTTCGGCATCGCGCGGCTCTACTCCTCGCTCGTCGCCGACGAGGCGCTGCGCGCGCGCGTGTTCTCCACGCTGGAAGCCGAGTTTGACCGCACCCGCCGCATGGTGCTCGCCGTCACCGGGCAGACCGCGCTGCTGGAGCGCAACCCGGTGCTGGCCAAATCCATCCGCCGCCGCAACCCGTACGTAGACCCGATGAGCCTGCTGCAGCTCGAACTGCTGCGCCGTAAACGCGCGGGCGAACGCAGCGAAGAGTTGGACCGCGCCATCACCGCTACGATCAACGGCATCAGCGCAGGACTGAGAAACACAGGTTAAGTCCCGTTGCAGACGCGGGCCGCTAGGTTCCAGGCTGCACGTAAGGCACCTGCCCCAGATAGCGCCGCTCGCGCCCGCGCGGATCGTCTTCCACCCGCATGGGCAAGTCGAAGATCATCGTCGGCCGTGCCGGCAGCGAGAACGCCGGCCACATCGGCGCGCCAGGCGTGTTCGGGTCGCCCGTGCGCGCGAAGGCGAGGAAGGCCTCGCTGATGGCGTCGGCCATCGGCTGCGCCCGCGCCTTGTCAGCTTCGGTGCTGCCGGCCATTCCCGGCGAGAGCGCCACGTTGTCAAACGCCAGCACCAGGTCCAGCGTGTGTGGCGCGCCCCACTTGCCGTCGTCCACCGGACTCTTCCAGTTCAGCTGATAGACCCAGGTGCGCGGCAGGGCAACAGGGTCTACTGCGCGGCGCTCGGCCTCGATCACCTCGCCGCGCCACGAGCGCGAGTCCGTGGTGACCGCGAAGAAGACATCGCTCGCGGAGTACGTGGGGTTCCACTCGCGGTACTTCGCGATGACCTCCACGACAGGAAGCGAGATGCCAGGGCCCTTCAGGAACGGTGCGTCCTTCTCCAGCGCCGCGGGCAGCGTCTCCCAGGTCAACTGGAAGAGTTCGGGGCGTCCGCCGCCGATGAGCACCCGTGTCTCATCGTGCGTGTTGCCCAGCACCATCGGCACGTTGGCCGAGAGCCGCGGGTCCGCTGGTTCGAACGGATCGACCGGCAGAGAGCGGCCATCCTTCACGGGGCCAAAGTAACCGCCCGCGCGCGTCGCCGCTTGTAGCTGCTGCATGGTCGCCGAACGCAGCGCACTTGCCGCGGCTGCAGGTCGCGCGGGGTCGATGCCCAACTGTTTCAGCACCGCGCGCGCGCGCTCCGTCGCATGTTGCGGTTGCACGCCGGTCACCTGCTGCCCGCTCATCGTGATTACGCGATGGAAGAGCCCCTTCGCCGGTGGTTGTGCCATGAGCGTCGCGCACTTTGCTCCGCCGCCACTCTGCCCGAAGATCATCACCCGCGAGGGGTCGCCGCCGAACGAGGTAATGTTATCGCGCACCCAGTGGAGCGCCAGCACCAGATCCAGCTGCCCCGCATTGCCGGAGTCCTCAAACCCCTGCCCCGGCAGCAGCTCTGCCAGGTACATGTAGCCGAACGAGTTCAGCCGGTGGTTCACCGTCACCACGACAACATTGCCGCGCCGCGCCAGGCGCGTTCCGTCGTACAACGCGGCGTTCGCCGTCCCGTTCGCGAACGCGCCGCCGTGGATGTAGACCATCACCGGCCGCAGCTTGCCGTCCCGCAGACCCGGCGTCCATACGTTCAAGTGCAGACAGTCTTCACTCTGCTCGCCTTCATCGAGGGGCAGATGGTATCCCGGTCTTGCGGCTGCCGCTTCGCGCGCTTTGGCGCTCTCATACTCGGGTCGGGCACCCACGGTCTGCGGGGCGCGTGGCGCCCACTCGCTGCACTCCTTCACCTTTGTCCAAGGTACTGGCGGCAGCGGCGCGGCAAACCTCGTCTGCGCCGTGTCCAAACCATAGGGAATACCCTTGAAGCAGCGAATCTCTGCGCTTGCGACGTACCCTCGGACCTTGCCGAAGGTTGTCATCGCCAGTACCTGAGGCAATTTGTTCTGGCCGTGCAACGCTACCCGCGACAACAACGACGCTGCGCCTGCGGCGACTCCAGCCACCAGGACCTCACGACGATTCACTCGCAGCCTCGCTTTCTCTACGCTCACCACTCTAACCTCCGCGCTACCCCACCGGCTCCATGCTGCTGAACTGTTTCTCGACGGCAATCAGATCGTCGGCGGAGAGCTTGTCCGCCGAGCGCAGCGCCGGGAAGAAGACCGACCACATCCCGGTGACAGCCAGGCTGGCCACGCCGCCGATGACCACCGCGCGCACCGCGCCCCACCAGTGGGCGGTCAGCCCGCTCTCGTACTCGCCCAGCTCATTGCTCGCGCCCAGGAACAGCCAGTTCACGCTGCTCACGCGTCCGCGCATCTGGGGCGGCGTGGCCAGTTGCAGAATGCTGGAGCGGACCACCACGCTCACCATGTCCGTCGCGCCGATGATCACCAGCGCCGCGCAGCTCAGCAGCAGGTTAGTGCTCAGCCCGAAGACCACGGTCGCCGCGCCGAACATCCCCACGCACAGCAGCATGGTCTTGCCCGCGCGCCGTTTGATGGGAAGCGCCAGCAGCGTCAGGCTCACGGCCAGCGCTCCCAGGCTGGGCATGGCGCGCAGCAGCCCCAGTCCGTTCGCTCCTTCATGCAGTACGTCGGACGCGAAGATCGGCATCAGGCTCACCGCGCCGCCCAGCAGCACCGCGAACAGGTCCAGCGAGATCGACCCCAGCAGCAGCCGCGTCCCGATCACGTAGCGCAGCCCGGCCAGCATCGTCTCCACGGTGAAACCTTTTTTTTCGCCTGCGCCTCGCGGACGTATAAACAGAAAGAGGGTCAGAAACGTCAGCAGCGCCGCCAGCGTAAAGCAGTAGACCAGCGGCGCGCCATTCAACCGCGACAATCGCCCGCCGGTAAGCCTGCCGATGGCGACGGTGAACAAGAGCCCCCCGATCATCGGCCCTGTGGCGTTGGCGATCTGGAAGATGCTCGCGCCCCAGGTCACCGCGTTGACGAAGTGCTCCTTCGGGACCAGCGTGGGCACCAGCGCGCTGGACGCCGGCCCGCTGAAGCATCTCCCTGTGCCGATGAGGAACAGCACCGCATAGATCACCCAGATGTTGTGCGCGCCGCGCAGCGAGATCCACAGCAGCAGCGCGGTCGCCACCGCCTGCACCGCGTAGCAGGCCATAATCACCGCACGGCGGTCGTAGCGGTCGGCCACATGCCCTGCCGGCAGCACAAAGAACAGGCCGGGAAGAAACAGCGCCAGCCCGGTGTAGCCCAGCGCCAGCGCCGAGTGCGTAATCTGGTACACCTGCCAGGCCACGCCCACCGACTGCGCCTCCGCGCCCATAATCCCCAGCAGCCGCGCCGCCGAGTAGATGCGGAAGTCCCGCGACCGCAACGCCACTGTCGCGTTTGGCTTCTCTACACTTGCCTTGCTGCTGGGATGCTCGCCGCCGTCCATCTCCTCTATGCTCCCACACTTCGGCGCAGCCGATATCATGGAACCCAGTGCCCGCACCTGACCAACCCGCCGTCGGCTCCCTGCTCGGCTTGTTGCCGACCGAGGCCCGCAACCCCGCCTCCGAGCGGCTCGACCAGCTCTCCACGCTGGAGATGCTGGAGCTGATCAACGCCGAGGATGCCACGGTCGCCGCCGCGGTCCACGCCGAGCTGCCGCACATCGCACGGGCCATCGACGAAGTTGCCGCGCGCTTCGCGCAAGGTGGACGACTGTTCTACGTCGGCGCCGGCACCAGCGGCCGGCTCGGCGTGCTGGACGCCAGTGAGTGCCCGCCGACCTTCTCCGTGGCCGCCGATCTCTTCCAGGGCCTCATCGCCGGCGGCGACCGCGCACTGCGCCTCTCCAGCGAGCACTCCGAGGACTCCCGCGAAGAGGGTGCCCGCGACCTCGCCGCTGCCGGCTTCGGCTCTCCGCGTTTCACCCAAGATGTGTCATCTCGACCGAAATCGCATAGCGACGAAGTGGAGAGCGAGGTCCCCGGCGAGCGTTCTTTGTTCGATGGGGTGCAGAGACCCGCAGTCGGCACCCGCGACACCCTCATCGGCATCGCCGCCAGCGGTCGCACTCCCTACGTGCTCGGCGCTCTCGAGTACGCGAAGACGCTCGGGGCTCTCACGATTGGAATCAGCTGCGTTCCCGGCTCCGCACTCGCGCAGGCCGCGGAGATCGCCATCACTCCTGCGACCGGTCCCGAGGTGCTGACCGGCAGCACACGCCTGAAGGCAGGCACCGCGACCAAGATGGTATTGAACATGATCTCCACGGGGGTGATGGTGCGCAGCGGCGCGACCTTCGGCAACCTGATGGTCAACGTCCGCCCCACCAATGCCAAGCTCGTCGACCGCGCCCAGCGCATCATCGCCGCGGCTACCGGCTGCGACCTCGCCACCGCCGCGCGCCTGCTCACGGACTCCGGCAACAACGTGAAGACCGCCGTCGTGATGCGGAAGCTCTCGCTTGACCGCGCCGCCGCTGAAGCGCGCCTAGCCGCAGCACAGGGCATCCTGGCGAAGGCCGTTAGCGCGTAGTCGAGTATGCCGTCGCGTCCCTCCGCGACCTTCGCGTCCGCCGCGTTCGCCTTTGCATTTCTTGTTTGTCATTCCCGAAGGGAATCTGCTTCGGATTGTTCCTTACCCAAACAGCGTCGGCCTGTGCGGCATCTCGATGCCCAGATGCTCATACGCCAGTCGCGTGGCCACGCGCCCGCGCGGCGTGCGGTCGAGGAAGCCAATCTGGATCAGGAACGGCTCGTACACTTCTTCCAGCGCGTCCTGCTCCTCGGCCAGCGCGGCGGCCAGCGTGTTCAGGCCGACGGGGCCGCCGTCATACTTCTCGATGATGGTGCGCAGCAGCCGCCGGTCGAGCTCATCGAAGCCGTGCGCGTCCACCTCCAGCAGCTGTAATGCTGCGACCGCCGTGGGGCGGTCGATGGTCCCCGAAGCGCGCACCTCGGCGAAGTCCCGCACGCGCCGCAGCAGGCGGTTGGCGATGCGCGGCGTTCCGCGGGAGCGCATCGCAATCTCCGCCGCGCCGTCGCGGTCAATAGGAACGCCCAGCACCTCGGCCGAGCGCTCCACCACAAACCGCAGCTCGTCGTCGGTATAGAACTCCAGGCGCAGCAGGATGCCGAAGCGCGAGCGCAGCGGAGAACTCAGCAACCCCGGCCGCGTGGTCGCCGCCACAAACGTGAATGGGTCAATGCGCATCACGTGCGTGCGCGCCGCGGGGCCGGTGCCGATCATGATGTCCAGCTGGTAGTCCTCCAGCGCGGTGTAGAGCTTTTCTTCCATCACCGGCTGCAGGCGATGGATTTCGTCGAGGAATAGCACCTGCCGCGCCTTCAGGTTGGTCAGGATGGCGGCCATGTCGCCGGCCACCTGCAGCGCCGGCCCGCTGGTCTGCTGGAAGCCCACGTCCAATTCGTTCGCAATGATCGTCGCGAGCGTGGTCTTGCCCAGCCCCGGCGGCCCAAAGAGCAGTACGTGGTCCAGCGCCTCGCCGCGCGACTTCGCCGCTTCGAGCGCAATCGCCAACTGCTCCTTGGCCTTTGTCTGCCCGATAAACTCGGCCAGCCGCTTGGGCCGCAGCTTCAGCTCGACGGCGTCATCGTCCTCGACGCGCCCCGCCGAGACCAGCCGCTCGGCCTCCGCCGACTTCGGCGCAGCGCCCATCTTCTTCTTTTGTGCGAAGTCCATCTCAGGCGAGGATACGGCGAAGAGACTTGTGGAGGCAAAGAATCGCTGGTTTCGTTAAGGGCACGGCTTCAGCCGTGCCGTAAATGGCCCCAATTGATGCGGGGCTTCAAGCCCAGGGATATGCCTTCGCATCGTTCGCCGCACGCTATCATTTGAGCGAGATATCACGCAGGCCCGGAGGTCCTATGCTCACAGACGAAGAGTTCAAAGCAGGCATCAAGCCATGCGATGAGAGCCACGTTCCGAATGCCGAAACCATCGAGGCCATCGAAGCAGCCCGCCGCGGTGAAGTCGCGACCTTCAACAGCGTGGAAGAACTCTTCAGCGAGCTGGACTCCGCCGACAATCCGGAATTTGCTGGATGACTCTTTCACTTGACACCACCCAGCGTGGGGTCTAACGTTCCTCCATTCGGAGCAGGGCAGATACCAGAGTCCTCCGTTCCAGCTCCTCCGGCCCCCTCACTCTCTCCCTTGTCCGTCCACGCACCCCTTGGTTGGATCGCAGTGCAGGAGAGATGCCATGTCTGTTTCCTTCGCAAAAGATATTGCTCCGCTCTTTACCACGGGAGACGTTACCTGCATGGGGCGCCACGGCGTTCTACTGAAGGATTTCGCCTACATGTCCGTGCCCGCCAACGCCGCTAATGTGCTGGCCCACCTGGATGGATCCAGACCGCCTCTCATGCCTCCGGGCGGATGGCCGGCCGCCAATATCAAGGCCTTCAAGAGCTGGATCGCCGACGGCTACAAGCCGTAACTCCCACATCGCCAAGCCGCCTTGTACATCCGGGCCTCATTGCTTTGCAGAGAAACAGATAAGGAAAGAGGTACGACCCATGCGCCTGAACCTGTCCAGAAACACCACCCTGCTGATCGCTCTGCTGGCCGCCGCCGCTCTGGCGGGAGGCTACCGCTGCCGCAACTTCTTCCGCTTGCACTCCGTCCATGCTGCCGGAAATCTTGCTCCACAGCCCATCCAGTTGCCTGGCTTCCCGTTTGCCGCCGCAACCATCAACGGCTGGGTCTCCGCCGGCAATCAGAGCGCCATCCGCACCCACGGCTGGAATATCTGGGCCGGCCTCTCCGCCATCACCTCCGCGAGCCAGGGTCTGCCGATCTACGAGACGTGGTACAGCAACACGGAGGTCCAGCAGGGTCCGCCGGCGCAGGCTGCCGCAACACGATTCACCGTCCTGCGCTCCGCCGGACACCCTGTCCACAACTTCGAGGTGCCGGAGCAGCTCCATCACGCCCGCCTGCACACCGCCGGCCTCGCCTTCGTTCCCTCCGCCGCCGCTGCCGTGGACGTCCATGCCCAGATCCTCGTCACCACGCAGTTCGACGCCGACTACGCCCAGTCAGTCTGGTCCAACAACTACCAGAATCCCGCCACCGTCTGGAACCTCCAGGCCAACTGGGGTACCATCACGCCCGTCTCCGCGCGCGTCATCAAACCCTTCACCGCGCCCTCCATCAGCACCAAGCCCGTCTATCAGTTCGTCAACGGCCCCCATCACAACAATGGCCTCACCACGGTGAAGTACTGGCTCGGCGACCTCACCACCGGCCCCACCCACTCCACCAACCGGGCCTTCCCCACGCCCGACACCTGGAACCAGTGCGTCGTCGTCAACACCGGCAGCGCGCCTAACCCCGGCAACCTTACCTGCTTCGGCACCAGCACGCCCGCCACCGGCATGGTCCCGGTGAGCAAGTTCTACAACTACGTGCTCACCGCCGCGGAAGCCACAAACGCCTGCGCGCAACTTGGCCTCCCCAACCCTTGCGACATCCAGGCCGGCGACTATGCCATCCTCGTCGCGATGCACGTCTCCACCCGCGAGAACGACAACTGGACCTGGCAGACCTTCTGGTTCAACTACAACCAGCCGTTCCCGTACGGTGCGCCGCCCGTCAACGTTCCCGCGCCGTTCAACAGCTACGCCATGTGCAGCGGCTACTCCATGACCATCAATCCCTCCAACAGCGGGCGCGGAACCAACACCGAGTGCTACAACCCGTATCTGGAGACCGGCCTAGGCCCCACCGTGCAGGGCACCAAATCCAACTGCATGTCCTGCCACTCGGTCGCCTCCATCGGCAACAATCCCAACGACGGCAACGCGCAACCCAGCCCCAGAAACAGCTTTGGCTACCCCACCTTTGCCTCCGGAACGGCGAATATCTCCGTACGGCTCCCAAGTGATGCCGGGGTCTTCTTCGACTGTCAAACGACGACCGACTTTTCCTGGTTCCTCGCCAACTACGTCGCTGGTCAGACGCCGAACAATCAGGCGCCCTGCGTCCTGACTTCAGTGAGCGCCTCGCCGAAGAAGAAATAGCCGCCGTCACACGCCCCCCAGTGGGCGAGTAGAAGGCGAAGACAGGCCATCACGTCCGCGTATCCGGTGGAATCCGGCCCATGCCAGCTTCGACGCGGCCAATCTCCGGCAGCTTTGGGCGAAAATTTCGGCCTTTTCCGTACATCTCCATCTGTCTTCCCTGAATCTTCTAGTGGGACTGCCTCGTCTTACGGTTGAAGCAGATACGATCCTTTCCGGCCCCGCAACTATCAGAAATCGACCGGTTTAAAACCCACTACGCTCGCGCTTTTGCGGGCCACGGTTTCGTTCTACCCGCTGTTGGACAGCTTCGCGGCCAGAATGGGACAAGAAAAAAGAGAGTGTCATCCCCTTATGAAGAGACTCATCTCCTTTTCGCTCATGGTTTTCTGCTGCATCTGCCTGGTGGTGGCCACGGAGCGCCGGGCCTACGCCTACGTCGATCCTGGTTCAGGCCTGCTGGCCTTACAGTCCATCGCGTCCGTCGCCGCGGCCGTGGGTTACTTCATGCGTCGCCGCATCGCTGGCCTGTTCGGCGGTGAGAAGAATGTTCCGGCGAAGAAGCCGGCCGCCGGCGTGGTCCTGACCGCCCCCGTGGTTCAGAAGGGCGACTCGCGCAACGCCGCATGAGTCTCCCGCCCGAGGCGGAACCGCCGTCAGCCGCCCAACCTTTGGAATCCTCCTCCGGCTCTGCACCGTCGCCCACCTTTCGCGACCCAGCCGGTTCCCTCCGTCTGGAGGACGCTCACGCCGTCCGCTCCATCCATCCCGAATCCCGCGATGCCGTGCTGGAGTTCCTCGCCTCACCGTTGCGCGCTCGCCTCGAAGCCAGCGGCGATATGGTCGCCACCACCATGGAAGACGCACCCTCCGGCCAGCGCCTGCTGCACCCGCGCATCCCCGTCGCGACGTACCCCTGGGAGTGGACACCCAGCCAGTGGCTCGCCGCCGCCGAGCTCACCCTCTCGCTCTGCGAAGAAGCTCTGAGCGAAGACTGGATACTCAAGGACGCCACCCCGCTCAACGTCCTCTTCCTCGGTCCGCGCCCGGTGCTGGTGGACGTGCTCTCCTTTGAGCGCCGCGACCCGGCCAGCTCCACCTGGCTGGCCTATGCGCAGTACATCCGCAGCTTCCTTCTGCCGCTGGTGATGCTGCGCCTGCGGCGCTGGCCGCTCGCGCTCACGCTCTTCCATCGCGACGGCTACGAGCCCGCCGAACTCTACGCCGCGCTGGGTTGGCCGCAGCGCCTCTCCCGCACGGCGCTCTTTCCCATTACGCTGCCCGCCTTGTTGGAGAAGCGCAGCGGCGACAAACCGGCGCAGCCTGGGACGTCGAAAGATCCCGGCCTCGCACGGCACATCCTTGAGCGCACACTGAAGTCGCTGCGCGCCCGCACCCGCCGCGCCCTGCCGAGCTCCGCAGCCTCCAACTGGTCGGACTACACGACCAAACTCACCCACTACACGGCGGAAGAGAGCGCCGCCAAGCTGGCGTTCGTCCGCGCCGCGCTGGAAGAACTGCGGCCGGCCTGCGTGCTGGACATCGGCGCCAACACCGGCGAGTTCAGCGCGCTGGCCGCATCACTGGGCGCTCGCGTGATCGCGCTCGAACGCGATGCCGCCTCCGCCGAGCGCATCTATATCCTCTCGCGCGAGCGCGAGCTCAACATCCTCACGCTGCACGCTGACCTCGCCCGCCCCACGCCCGCCGCCGGATGGCAGAACGCTGAGTCCGCCGCGCTGCTGCCGCGTCTGGAACAGCAGGCTGACCTCGTCCTCCTGCTCGCCGTCATCCATCACCTGATCCTCATGGAGCAGATTCCGCTGCCTGCCATCCTCGCCCTGCTGCACCGCCTCACCCGCCGCCATCTGCTGCTGGAGTGGGTGCCCGTCTCCGACCCCATGTTCCAGAGCCTGCTGCGCGGCCGCGACTCGCTCTACGGCTCGCTCACCGAGGGCGACCTGCTCGCCGCCTGCGCGGGTCTCTTCCACACTGCGCGCCGCCAAACGCTCTCCAACGGACGCATCTTATTTCTGTTGGAGCGACTGCCTGCATGAGCGTCCGCACCGGCCAAATCGTCGAGATCCGTCCCCGCCGCCGCAAGCGCGACCTCGCGAAGAAGCTCTGCCAGTCCATCGGCCTCGCCGCCATCCTGCTGGTGATGAACTACGGCGACCTGCTCGGCGGCGGCTCGGACGTCCGCATGCACGTGCCCTACGGGCTCACCGGCATCTGCCTCGCCCAGCTGGCGGACATCCTCCTGCTCGGCCTGCTGATCTTCGCCGTCCTCGCGCCGCTGGAGCGAACCCGCGTCTACCCGTTCGTGCGCCTGCTGCTGGCCATCTCCATGCCGCCCTACATCCTGTGGCGCGCACAGGAGCTCTTCCCCGGCGATGTAGTGGAGAACCTGCTGCCTTCCTTCGCCGTCGTGTGGACTGCGGTGGTCCTGCTGCTCTTCTTCCGTTTCAAGCTCTCCTATCGCCGCCTGGTGCGCCTGGGCGAAGCCATCGGCGTCTTCCTGTTCGTCTTCGCTCTCAGCAGCATCGCGCAGATCCTCTTCGTCATGCTTTGGAAGCCCGGCCCGCAGCAGCTCCACGCCGCGTGGGAGACCGCCCCGCAGCCGCCGCGCCGGCACCCGCGCATCGTCTGGATCGTCTTCGACGAGCTCTCCTACGATCAACTCTTTGAGCACCGCGCCCACGACCTCGCTCTGCCGAACTTTGACGCGCTGCGCTCGCAGAGCACGCTCTTCACCGACGTGCAGCCGGCCGGCCTCAAGACCGTCAAGATCATCCCCTCGCTGCTCACCGGCCGCGAAGTCGACGACTTCCGCTTCGGCTTCCACAACCAGTTCAAGGTCCACTACGCCGGAGTACACGGCTGGCATCCGGTCGATGGGCAGCAGACCGTCTTCGCCGACGCGGAACAGCAGGGCTGGCGCACCGCCGCCGTCGGCTGGTACAACCCCTACTGCACCCTCTACGGCGACGCCCTCGACAGTTGCTACTTCCAGAACCTCGACCGCATCGACGGCCTGATGAGCCAGCGCGACGCCCTCTGGCGCAACACCCTCTCGCCGCTGCAGCAGATGGTCCGCGAGATCAAGGCGCCCGCCCGCGCCGGTCGCGACATCTGCACCTACGACGTGCGTCAGCGCTACAAGACCCACATCGACCTCCAGTCCCACACGCTGCAACTGCTACAAGCCGACCAGGCCGACTTCATCTTTCTACACATGGCCGTCCCGCACAGCCCCAACATCTGGAGCCGCATCCTCGACGACTACACGCAGTTCTGCGACAGCTCGTATCTCGACAATCTCGCGCTCGCCGACCACATGCTGGGCGCCATGCTCGCCGAGCTGCAGGCCTCGCCGCGCTGGCAGGACACCACGCTCATCGTCGAAGGCGACCACAGCTGGCGCACCTTTCTGTGGGACTGGCTGCCCGCCTGGACCGACGAAGACGATGCCGCCTCCCACGGTGACTTTGACCCGCGGCCCGCTCTGCTGATCCACCAACCCGGCCAGACCCAGCCCGCGACGGACAGCACCGCGTGGCCGCTGCTGAACGTCCACAGCGTTGTGGAGCAGACGCTACGCGGCCAGCCGGTCAGCTACTAAGAGTTGAGCGTATCCAAACAAGCCGCCGTCATCCTGAGCAAAGCCTCGCGCGGCTTCATCGCGAGAGGCGGAGTCGAAGGATCCCTGTATTGGCCCTTGCTGTTGCCATTTCCTGTGTAACTTCCGGAGTGAATCTGCGTTAGCATTTGCTGGGCGAAGGTTCCTCGCACCTTCATCGCGATCAAATCCAGCTTACCGAGTTCAGGTAACTGTCTTCATATTTTTCTCGATATCGACATAAACGTAGGTGTCGAGAGACGATGGTGGAGTTGCGATTCGGGTTATGCAGTGGAACCAC
>Ga0302198_10004037_pt1 | contig 14382 bp, 11 predicted proteins | sample II_Bog_N2_2_FD_193521 | JGI IMG/M metagenome (GOLD analysis project Ga0302198, IMG submission 193521) | Peat permafrost microbial communities from Stordalen Mire near Abisko, Sweden - II_Bog_N2_2 | ecosystem: Environmental > Terrestrial > Soil > Wetlands > Peat | place: Sweden: Abisko... | reverse complement strand
CATGACTGTGCGCGGCGCGCTCGGTTGCAGAGGATGTGTTTCGCTTGAGGCATGAAGCTGGCCAGTGGCTAGCATCATGCAAACGGAAAAAGAGACAAAAAGGGTGGGGCGCATAATTCTCAAGTCCTTTCTGCGGGTTGTTGTTGGGGTTATTCGGACTCGCCTTGGGCGAATCGAGTGATTCCCTCCGTGAGTCCGTACTTGGCAATGAGCTTGGCCCGGCGCACGCGGTCCTTCGGCTTGGTCGAAAAGACTGCGTAGCTGCGGTTGTCGAGATTGAGCGTGACGACCTTCGTCAATCCGTCGCGGCGCATGTAGAGACCTTCGCGGTCCTGCAAGCTCTCGAAGAGCGCAAGCTGCTGCTCGTTCATCCTGAAGAGTTCCGCATACCGCTTGCGGTTGAAGGTCGCGTCTTTCAAGAACAGAAATGACGTGCAGGAGTTCACGATGCTGTCGGCGTTAGCGCCAAGGTCTTCCGCAGACTGGCCAATCATCGTAACGCCGCCTAGGTTCTTGCGCACGGTCTTGATCGAAGCGAGTGCGCCTTCGAGCAACTGCCGGTTCTTCATCGAAGAGAAAATCTCTTCGATTAGGATGTGCTTGGGCACGCCAAGATTGGCCGGGTTGTAGAGCACATCGTTGATCCGGCGCAAGAGCCACACCATCAGCGGTTCGATCAGGTCGGCGTACTGCTCGTTATTGACGCCCTGGAAGTCGAAGCATTGCAGTCGCGAAAGCGATAAGCTGTCTTCGACGTTGTCGAAGATAGCGGCATAGACGCCTTTGCCAACCCATTTCGAGAGATACCGGTCGAGCTTCTTGGGCAGGAAGAGATTCGAGAGGCGACGGTTCTCCGCGTCAAGAAGGTAAATGTCCCGCACCGCCTTGTGGATCACGTCATCGTCTTCTGGCTCCAGTTCAGCGCCGCCGTTCATCAGCAGGAGTTTGATGAACGAATAGAGAAACGTGATATTGCTCTCAGTCGGCTCCAACTGGAATGGATTGACGCGCGGCCCGTCTTTGCCGATGCGGTCCACGCGCCCGCCGTACAACTCGACGACGCTCTCATAGCTGCCGCCAATGTCGAAGATGTAGGTAAACCCGCCGTACTTCTGTTCGTGGGCGATGGACATGTTGCCATGGACGCTTTTGCCGGTTCCGGTCGGCCCGAGGATCAGCATGACGCGCACACCGTCTACATACACATCCTGAAAGAACGGAGTCCGTGAGCGGGTCTCGAAGATGTTGAGGTACTCGTTGTCGAGGTCTTCGGAATACGGATGGCCGAGATTGGGCGCAAACACGGATGACAGACGTGCATGGTGATCCTCTGCCAGCCACATCGGAAAGACGTTGAACCTTCCATTGCCGGGAAAAATCGCATAGAACGCGGAGAGGCTTCCCAAAGTCTCTTCCATGATCTGCGCCCGTGCATCGACGAAGGCGCGATGCACGGCGGGCGCAATGCCGCGCAGCTCGTCCACACTGCGCGCGGCGACAAGGAAACGAAGGGAGAACTCGCCCTGAGCCTTCTTGTCCAGCGAACGAATGACATCGCCCAAGTCATCGACCTGTGTATTGGCAGCGCGTGCGCCAGCGCCGGTCTCAAGCGAAGCCGTATCGTGCCCACTCATCACGCGCGTCAGTACGCCAACTTTGAAAAACGAGATGAACTTTTCCTGTGCATCGATCTCGCTGCGCGCAGCAGTGGTGGACTTCGGACGCCAGGTCGTCAACAGGATGCTGTCGCAATCGAGCGCCATGAGTCCCGAAAATAGGCAGGGACGTGACGCCTCGGGTGTCGTCTTCAGAGAAAACATCTGGACGTACCGGCGACCAATGGTGAGATGGTCGCTGTGCCATGAAACCGGGCTGTTCACGATCTGGCGGTCCAAGCCGTCATCGGCGGTCAACGTGTAGGCTGCTGCCCATTCTTCAAGATTGAAAAGATAACTGAAAAACTGGAAGACGGCGTTCTTTTCGAGTAGCCGCAACCCAAGAGAGCTGCTGAGATGGCCTTCGAGTAGTGTGGCTGTTTTCTCAAGGTCGGCCAGCATCCGCGTTGTGTCGGTGTCGTGCTCCTTCGGCTTCCGCGTGAAGGCCGCGGCCTTCGGCGGCTCAAGCGTCAAACACCAATGCAAGTCGATTCGGCGGAAGCCCGCCGATTTGTCCAGAAAACTCAACCGGTCATCGACGAAAACCTGGGTGACTGAATTCGAGTAGGCGGCCTTTCTCGGCAGATCATAGCCGGACATGACGCGCGTGTATTGGTAAAGGCACGCGCCTTCTGGCAATCCCCGCAATGCGCCCTCAATCGAGCGCACCTGCGCTTCAAGCCCCTGATCGGTCACGCCTTCTTCGTCGATCCCGGCGAGCGAAAAGAGGCAACCGTAGCCGCCGCTCTTCAGCGCAAAGAGCCGGTCGTTGACGAAGCGTACAATCGGGACGATGCTGCACGCGGCTCCGGCTTTGGCGAACCACGGCGTGTATTTCAACTGCTCAGTGTTTACGCGGGTCATAGTAGGACCTCTGGCTCAAACTCAAGCCCCAAAGTTCGAACATCTTCGGATGTTTGCGGACGACAAGCCACGCGCCGATGGCGAGCGACGGGAAAGCGATTAGCGCCACGACGCGGAACCCAACGAGGAAAACTGTTACGCAGACGAAGACAATCGCCATCCATGCGCTGAGGTCCAATCCGAGCTTGGCTCGTGGCCTATTGAGCGCCTGATTGATTGGTAACGGCTCTCCTCGCTTGGTCATGGCCGCCTCCTACTGCATCGTCTGCCCGGTGAGCGAGCCAATCCAGCCAGCACCCCAGCCAAGGACTCCAGCGCCGAAGAGCGCGCCGAAGAGTCCGGGGATGGCGTCCTGGAACCTGCCTGACATCATGCGAATCCCGGCGAAGATCAGGCCGCCGAAGCAGATGACCGCGCCCGCATAAATGGCGAAGGTTTTGAAGGTGGTCATCAGCGTGGTCGCGCCGGAGAAGTCCATCGTGCCCTGGGCATGGGCCACGCCGGCAATTGAGAGGGCGAACAGGGTGGGAGCCATCGTGCGGATGGCCGAGAGAAGTACGGTTTTGAGTGGGTGTTCCATCCACCGGCTGGAGAATGGAATCGGCAGTCGATTGCGACTGGCGTCGCGTCGGAAGATACGGCGGAATCGATTCACTTTGCACCTCCGCTGACTTGGCGTCAGCATTAGGGCAAAGTTATGGCGGTTTTGGGGCCGCGTCCAATGAATTCCAGGGAGACCGTTATTCCATTTGGGAATAACGACGGGGGTTTGTGGGGGAGGATTGGCCTAGAATTTGTAGTCGCGGATGGTTTCCGGTGCCCCAGCGCCACCCTTATATAAGGTTGCTTCCACGACTGGACGGACCGTGACGAAGCAGGTGAAGCTGGTTCCGTCCGTCAGCTCGATCTGGACGCTCGTTCCGTCGCCGGTGTCCCGGTGAATCCTGAGCAATTGAATTGTCTTTCCTGCCACTTCAGGGCAGTCGATGAAATCTGTGTTCACAGATTCTCCCTCCTCTCCTATTGAATCGTATTCCACCCGCCCCGATGCGAAACCAGTTTCGATGAATTTCCAGTCATCTTTGGCAGTTTCCAGCAGTGCGCGGGCGGGAGTAGCCCATCGATGAGAACTCCAATCAGGACATTATCACACTCATCGTGTGTAGACGCATAGTGGTCAGGCTTCGAGCATGGAGATGTGGCCCCACACTCCGTTAAGTCTCGATTTGGCTCTAAGTTGCGGCAACTCCGCGACGAGCGGGGCTATTCCCAGGAAGAACTGGCCGAGCGCGCCGGACTGCATCGCAACTACGTCGGTGGAGTCGAGCGCGGCGAGCGGAACGTCGCGTTGGAGAACATCGTCAAGCTGGCGAAGGCGCTCTCCGTCAAGCCTGGCGACTTGTTTGCAGATTTCGCATGATGGGCCATATTGCTGATTACCTCCTCTGTACCCATTTCAAAGCAAAACCGCAGTAACCCCTCTCAGTTTTAGCAGCCCATGGGTCCAGACATTCCTCGTGAGGGGGGCCTCCGCTACTCTTCAATGCTCAGAAATGCTACTTTGGGAGACTGGTTCAGAAACCCTAATTCCCGGTCTTCGATTTTCGGGGCTTTTTGTGGTCATTCTGCCGCCGAGCAGATGGTTCACGTGGTTTAGTCAGTGAGCCGTCCGCGTGGATTTCTTTCCTCTCCATCAGGCTGGGCATATAGTAGACGGTAAGATGCCGCTTGATCCACGCGCAGTCCACATCTACACGGACGGTTCCTGCTACCGCAATCCCGGAGGGAGTTCCGGCTGCGCTGCAATTGTTCAGTATCCTGAGCATCTCGGTCGTAGCGATGAGCAGATTGTTGATTTCGGCTGCTCTGAAAGCAGCAACAATCGAATGGAGTTGCTTGCTTGTATTCAGGCTTTGAATTGGATTCGTACGGTGCTTGGCTCAGAGCCCCCTTTGATCCAGGCGGGAACCTCGATGAAGTCCTTCGCATATCGCGATTCCACCGCAGAGCTGTAGAGCTCACCGAAAACTCCGTTCCAATACCAACGCATCAGTTTTGCACGGTTGCCTTCGTGATTGGAAAGCTCACCGAGGTCCGCGAGTATCACGGCCAAAGGGACAAGTTGCGATTGATATGGAAGATCGAATGTGCGATATAGATGCATCAGGTTTAGAAACTTGGCGGCCTTAATGAATCCGTCTTCAACGACCATTTCGTATTTCTTGTATGCCGTGAGCGGGACATTCAGCAGAGTCTGCCGAGTGCAGTTCACGGCTGGAAGCTCTTTACCCAGCTTTCCGATTGCCGCCGCCGCTTGTCTTAATTCACGGGTATGGTACAGAGCGATTGCCTGGAGGAAGTCGGTGTTTGAGACCTCCCCAATGATGCCGGCTCGTTGCCCTGGGAAGCGCAATGTCTCTCTGAACAGTCCTTGCCGGCCAGACTTTCCATCTTTCCCGTACCAATCCTTGCGTAATTCATGGCCATTCGCCGCATACGCGGCGGTCACAAGTTCGAATGCATCGAGGGGCTTCCCGCCCGTATTCACCTTTTCAAAGACGACACAAACAGCTTCCTTTGTTGTGGCCTGCCCAAGCGTAATGACGGGGATTTGGTAGAGCGCGAAGTTCTCTTGGAGGATCTTGTTCTTGAAATCTTTCCATATCTCCTTCTCAGGCTTGCCAGCCCAGCGCTCGTAGAATCCATCCTGCCAGTTGTCCCAGTTAAAGACGCATGACAAAGGGAACATAAGGCTGTCGTATTCCTTTTCTGGGCTTGACACGTCGAGAACGACAGTTTTGTTGATGTCTTTGCGAATGACACGATCCTCGGGAATTCCGATAATCGCGTCTTCTCGATCGATCGCGGGATCAAGAGCTTTAATGATGTCGATGTAGAACCAGCGCTTCACTCTCTTGTTCTTTGCTGTAACAGTATCGACAACCTTGTTCCGAAGGGTCACCTGATAAAGGGAAGTCAGGCGCTGTTGGCCATCAAGTAGAAGAGAGTGTGCTTTAGTTTGCTGCGACCAATCTGGTGCGCCCTCCACAGTTCGTGGCTTGAACTCAACAGGTCCACCCGTCTCAAGCGACATGAGCGCTCCTACTGGAAACGCTCTTGATATAGAAGCAATCAAACTCTTTATTCGTTCTTCGTCCCAAACCCAACTTCTCTGGAAGTCGGGTAGTTGTAGCTTGCCGGAATGGCAGTCCTCCAATAGTTCTTTGAGACTCACAGGATTGGTCTTGAAATACGCAGGCATCAGTCCTCGGCTCCAATGGGATGAAGAGTCAGTATACGGCCCCAACCAGAAGCGATTGCATGAAGAAGAATATGAACGGAAAATGCCGTGGACTGAGCCGGACACTGGAATTCCAAAAAGTAGTGTGGGAGAGCGATTCCGGATCGCCCAAACCTCCAGAGCGGCGAATTCAAGCGCCAATCCCCGATGCTCTTTTCGTGTTTTGTCGGTGATTTTCTATACTAGGGCGAGTGACAAGGGCGCTAAATCAGCCGTTTCCACTCCATAAGTATCAAGACTAGGTAGGGATTTCGCTTTCCCCACCCAGTCCGATACAGAAAGTCAAACCGCGATGCAAGACCCAGAAACGAGTCGCGAACCGGATTTGAGATGCGTAAATGCGGCGAGCGCCCAGACATTATGGCCTAGGCGAGAACGGGGCCGGACAGCGCCGGCCCCGTTCTGTTCAGAAACGTGCGTGGAAGTTTCGAGCAAGTCGATCGAGGATGAGCAGTGCTTCGCTCAACGTCAGGGCGCTGTGCTTGAGCAGGCCCGACACTGTTCGCGTCGAAACCAAACCAGCACAAAGCGCAAATCCTTCCATAGCGTCCTGGTGGATTCTCCGCAGCTCATTGGTCAACTGAAACCCCTTGTTGATTTCTTCCCAGGTAGGACTGGGCTGAAATGCCAGTTCATTCAGCTGACGTATGCATTGATTCTCGGCTCGCGCCAGCTCCTTACAGATACTTGCAAATGCCTTCACGTTCATTACCTTCTCCTGTCTTGCAGCGCAATCGGATGGCCTTCGCCCCGTTGCGGAATGGATTGATGCAGGCTCAGTTCCTCCTGCATAGCGCAAAGGCCCAGGACAAAACCTGGGCCATGGAGTATTCGCGATGCGAATGATTCTCCGTTGGGATCACTGAAGGGCTCGACGATTGCCTGTCGACCACCTGTGGCGTCCGAAGAGAGTCACAATCTGTTCAGTTGGGAATGGGAGGCTCAATGCTGTCGTTACGAGGATCGCGCCGCCGTTTACGGCGCTCTGCTGCTTGCATTGCGGCCTGTATTCCTTCAATCAACTGGGCACCCAGGCGCTCTGCCAGGTTCCAGACCTGATCAAGGGCGACCCCGGCAACAATCTCACCTTGATGGTGGATCGCTTCCGTGGCATTTCGTAATGCACGACTTGTGATTTCGGCTGTCTCGTCGGACGCTTCAACGATGCGGTGAATCACTCTCCGGTGGACACGCCTATTGAGGGGCTGTTCACTCATATGCTCATTTGGTTTGAGATTGGCATCGATCACCTCTGTAGACTGAAAAGCCCGCACCATGGCGGTTACTTCCTCGACGGTTTCTGCACTAAATCTGATGCCATTGATTGAGATGTGGAACATTTTCTACTCCTATAGAGCAATCAGGGAATTTGGACCGGGTGGGCTCGAACGGAAATGATTCGGACACTGGTCCACTGATTACCAGGTGTCTCCATTGCCAAAGCATTTCCCCCTCGCGCGAGGGCCCGCACTCGAAGTGGGTTTCCCTGGGATTTCAGGGAAAGTCTACGGAGCATGCGGCAAGCCGCGTTGCCCTCGTCAGACCAGGTGTCTCTCTACTTGGGAACCAAAGCGTCTCGCGCGCGTGATGAGCAGTCGCTAGCCTGTACTGCCGTCAGGCTGAGGGTCCCACGACGCTGCCGGGCGCTCATCATGTGCCGCCGAATCTTCCGCTCTACCCAGCGCTTGACCATCGAAAAGCAGCGGCTCGCATTGCCGATCCGAAAGTAGTTCACCCAGCCGCGGAGGATGGGATTGATCTCTGCGATCACGCCCTGAACCGGCTGACTTACATTCTGCCGGAACACCTCCTTTAACTTGGCAAACAGCGCCACGCGTTTCTTCTGCTTCGGAGCAACTTGCAACCGCGGCTTCCCATTACGTCCGGGAAGATAGCGGTACTCGAAGCCAAGAAATGCGAAGCTCTCGTCCTTCCTCAAATCGACAACCCGGCTCTTCTCCTCGTTGATCTCCACGCCGAGTTTCGCCAACTCCTGCCGCAGCCGTTTTTCTACTGCCGCCAACAGCCACTCTTTGCTCGGATGGGAGTCGATCAGTATCACCATATCGTCCGCTTAGCGTGCGTACTGCACGTGCGTATATGGCCCGGTCCGCGTGGTTTCAATCGCCTTCTCCAGCATCCTGTCCACCTCATTGAGATAGAGATTGCTGAGAACAGGTGAATCACCCCGCCTTGTGGAAACCCTGTTTACCTGTGGACTTCAGGATCAGCTTGAGAAGCCGCAGCACATCCGCGTCCTGCACTCTCCGCGCCACTTTCGATAGAAGCATATCGTGCCGAACACTATCGAAGTAGGCCTTGAGGTCAAGATCGATGATCCGCTTCTTCCCCTTCATGATCGCTTCATCCACACGCAACACCGCCTGATGAGCAGTTCGTTGCGGCCGGTAGCCAAACGACCCCGGTTGAAAGTCGGCCTCGAAGATCGGTTCCAGTATGAGCTTCAACGCTCCCTGGACCACGCGGTCACGAATCGCCGGAATCGAAAGCACGCGGACCTTTCCCCCGTCCTTCGGTATCTCCTTCTTTCGCACCGCCAGCGGCAGATAACGGAACGCAACTAACTCATCCCGTATCTGCAATAGAAACTCTTCCACTCCGCTCTGCTCAATGGCCGCGAACGTCACACCGTCGATACCCGGCGCTCCGTTGTTCTTTCTAGCCATCGCATAAGCTTCATGCAAGGTTTCCATCTTGCACACATGAACATACAGCCCCCAGAATCGCCATTGGGATTCTGCCTTCGCCTTGATGTATATCCTCTTTCGCAGGTCCTGCAAACCGATCGGCGCTTTTGTCATTCGCCTATTGCCTTCCTTTTTGTCAGAGTCGTTAACAACAGTGAGGCCGCTTCGCTCCACGGAAATTACTCCGCTTCAACCCTACTGCCAGCCCCTCCGCCACCCTCTCGCCTTCAGCCGACTTCCCGGTGTCGCCGGCTATACGGCCTTGATGCTCCGCGCATTTCTGCGTGGGGCTAGGAGGGCTTCTCCAGTTGCATAGTGCATCCTTGTCGCCGTGCTGTGGCTACCACCCCGCCAGTGTGTCCCGCCGCATCAGTCAGATTGCAACGAGCCATGCCGCCTTCGCCCGTCACCCGAGGGCTCGGTCACTGGAGCTCGACATTTCGAGGCCACCTCTGCCTTTACTTCCGTTACGGCCCGACGACTCGCTCCCCATCCTTCAAGATGGCTTTGTCGATGGACTCCCAGAGTTCGGTTTCCCTCCCCCTGGCCATCCAAGCTACGGGGCTTCTGACTTTTGTCCCGGTGGGCTTAACCCCACTGAATACACCTGCCTTTCGTGAACTTTCGGCGTAGCCGAAAGTTCACTTTTTCCTGGACATACGGGTGAACCTATGAAAGCGCTCTCGGACTCGGCGCAGGGTACGCTGAACGCACATAGGAGGCACCATGCAGCCAGTCATCGGATGCGACGCTCACAAACACTTCTCCGTCTTTGTTTCGGTCGATCAACACGGGAAGCCTTCACGGCCTGTGCGCGTCGATCATGACCGCGACATCTATTGCGAATATCTTCGAACCTTGCCACCTGCCAGTGAGATTGCTCTGGAGGCGACCGGTCACTGGTACTGGATTGTCGATGCCATGGAGCAGGCCGGTCATCATCCGCACCTCGCCAACCCGTTCGAGGCCAAGCGGCGCATGGCCAAGAGCAATAAGACCGATGCTCTCGATGCCAAGGGACTGGCGATTCTGCTTCGCTGCGGCACTCTGCCTGAGAGTTGGATTCCTCCCGGCGCACTGCGCGATCAGCGCGAGCTGCCGCGCACCCGCATGGCGCTGCGCGATCTGCGTACCTCGCTCAAACACCGCATCCACGCAGGCATCGACCGCTATGGATTGCAGGCCGACGCCATCAGCGACCTGTTCGGAACAAAAGGCCGCGCTTATCTGGCGAGCATCCTGAAGGCTCTGCCGCCGGAGACTGCTCAAATGATCGCAATGCAGCTTGATTCCATCGATCAACTGGAGGAGAAGATTCAGGCCATCGAACGCCGCATCGCGGAGACCTTGAAGGCCAGCCCGGAGATCCGGCTGTTGCGCACTGTACCGGGTTTGGGGCCTATCCTTGCGCCACTGGTCTGGTTGGAGGTCGGCGATGTCGAGCGATTCCCTCGCGCCGAGCACCTGGCCAGCTATGCGGGCCTGGTGCCCCGCATCATCGCCAGCGGCGGGCACATTCGCCACGGAGGCACCTGCCGCAACGTCAACCACTATCTCAAGTGGGCGTTTGTCGAAGCGGCCAACTGCGCCATTCGCATCAAGGCACACCGCGAGGACCACATCGGCCTGCTCTATCAGCGGCTCTATCCAAACAAGGGACACGGACGTGCCGTCGTTGCTGTCGCCCGCCATCTGGCGGAGGCTTCTTACTGGGTGCTGCGTAAGAAACAACACTATCGCGCCCCGCAGCCGCGCATTGCCGGCTGACACCAAGTTCGTCCAAGTTCGGGTAAACGCGAGACACGTCTGGTCAGTGCGAAGACCTCGGGGTGAATGCGGCACCCGATCCAAAATGCTCATGCCGGAACGCACGGCGAATATATGGCTCCTCGACGAAGCCGCTTGCAACGAGCGATCTGGACGGTAGGAACCACCTGAAAAGGAGAAACGAAAAACGCAACCAGGAAAGCGCCACATGCGACTGAAGTCGCGTACCCTCCGCTGCGGCGGCCATCAAGGGGCTTCGCTCGCTTCGCGACGCGCAAAAAACGCGCGCCCTTGACCGCCGTCCTCGCTACGGGGAAATCGCGGCTATGAAAAGCATTCGCTTTTCATGTTCTTAACAGAACCTGACTCGACGGACCCCGCCTCCGTCATGCCTATAGGATCGCTTGCCCCGGAAACAGCACGAAAAGAACAAAAGCAAAAGAAACGCGGCGCTTGACAGAAAGCGCTTTCATACAAGACGTGTCCTGCCACTCCCGACGCCGAAGGCGGCGTGCTCTTGCGATGCTGAATACGTCGAAGCAGGTGCCGAGCGGCTTCACGACGGCCCTACACCATCTCAACGATCTCGAAGCTGAAGCCCCTCATCTCTTCTTGTCTCATTGCATCGAACAGACGCTTAGAAACTACCAAATGCCGCCATGGACGAAACAGACCCGCTCGACCTCCCACATAAACATCGCTTCGGCAAATATCTGATCCATCCCAACTGGAGCCGATCACAGATAGCTGAGACAAGAGCATCCCACCTCTCACCTCTCCGAATGCACAACGGCAACTATCTCCAGATCCCGGCCTGAACTGCTTCTCGCCAAACAGGGTTTTGTCGGAGACGGTAAGGGGAGAAGATTGAATCGTCAGTTGAGCAAAACTTCCAACAGTGGATGCTTTAGAGCGACGGGATTGCTGCAACTCCATTTGCTCCCACAGCGCCTTACCGAGCAACGGCAACTGTGCATCCTCTTCCAGCCACGACCAAAAGGCCTTATCGGTTGGACCAAATCCCTTTTCTTTCGCACGCCTCAGCAACTCCGCCCCACTTGGCACATCCGAAATATCCAGCATCGTTTTTGGAGCAACTCCCATATTCCATATCGGTCGTACCCTTCCTCCCGTGAAGCCCCCTTGTTCAATTAGCTGCGCCAGCCGCTCCGAGATCACAAGTTCGCCGCCCCACAACGAGAAAATATCGCAGCCTTTCCGCATTTTTTGAAATGGAAATCGCAGAGGACCGACCTGATGAGAGCTCAGAGCGCATCTCTTCGTTTTCTTGGGGTTGTATATCCTCTTATTGCGCTCGAAGACGCCGCAGTTATCGTTCTGCACCCCATCCGTATACCATGTTCCATACTCTTCCCCTGATCCTCCCGCATCAAAAAGATGCAAGAGGAACAGCTGCGCCTGTTCGATTTCCGCACTTGTGTATGTGCGCTGAATATTCGATACAGCAATCAGGGATCTCTTAGCGGACTCCTCCAGAAGACGATCTGCTTCCTGAAGCTTCCGATACAGAGCGTCTCCCACAACACCCTGGGCGATAAGTAAATCGAACTTACCGACGGGTTTCAGCCCCTTCAGGTACTCCGGATCGAGAGCAGTGTGCGCATCCTCGGAATAAATCCTAAAACGATAGGTTTCCCTCATTCTAGGCACTCCTTTATGGCATCACTCAGAGGATTTTCGCGGTAGACGTTTCTGAGAATTTGCTTCAGTTCATCGGGCGTAAGCACACGGCCTCGTCCGTAGTTGTAACCGTACTCAAACGCCCCCGCGGCTGCCCGGAATGCTGGAGTAATCACATTTTGATGGAAATCCCTTGGAATAAGGGCCGTCGGACCATCTGGATCGCCGCCTAGAAACTTCGGAATGATATGGTGTTTGTCGCAGTTGCAGTTCGCATTGTGAACGAGAAAGCCGGTTTCACCGACGAAGTAATCATGGTCATTGGCGACGGTGAAGTTGTAGACGGTTTCCTGGCCTCGAATCGGCGTCGCGGCAACAACCCTGCGCCATTTGCCCTCAATGGTTTGAAGCAGGTCACCCGCCTGAATCTTACCAGCTTCGATCCACGTGCCGTCGGTGGCTTCGCCTCGTTTAACCCAGAATGGATGCCCGACGCTTGGCCGCAAAGGTGATCGCTCGCCCTCTACCCGGATCTCGAGCAGGTCGCCTTTGTGCAGCGGTGTCAGTGCGGTGACTGGCCTGGTCTCAACCTGACCGGTGGCTACATTGCGGGCGACCACATCGTCGCCGACTTCGATCTTCTCCACCGGAACATCGCCGCGGCTGGTATGAATGGGCGTGCCGGCGGCAAAACACTTCGGGCAGGTAGCGCCTTCACCTGACTCCGGCTTGGGCTGCTCACCCGGCTCGCCTTGCGCTTCTCCGGCGCACTCTTCCCACAGCGCCACGATGTTGACCGCCGACTGGCCCGAGCCCAGGAGGTCGCCCGATTCGATAGCGCTAAACGCATCAAATGCGCCGGCGGCTGCGTTCAGAATGCAATTGAGGCGTTTGCCCAGCTTGGGTAGTTCGGACTGGGCGTTGGCCTCGGAATCGAGATCGGCGCCGGCTTCTTCCTCTTCGTCCTCCTGCCCGAAAGGGTCGATCCGGTTCACCGGATCGGCGCTGGCGTAGAGATACTTGTGCAGCGTTCCAGGGATCGTGATATGGCCCGGCAACGGGTCGCGGGACAGGAACTTGCCGGTCAGTGGGTTGTAGTAGCGGGCTCGGAGATAGTACAGGCTCAGGTCCGGGTCCCACTGCTCGCCGCGATAGAGATAATTGTTGGGCGTTGTGCCGGTGTGGTTGAGTTCGTTGCCAAAGGCATCGTACTCGTAGGTATCGGTCACCGAGCCGGTTGAACTGGTGAGTTGCCGAACGCTGCCGGAACCGTCGTAGCCGTAGAAGCTCGGCGTCCACGCGCTGTTGACAACCTGGTATTCGCTGACGCGCTGCAGGCCGTAGGTGTAGACGCGCTGCACCGCGCCGCCGACGGTCTCTTCCATGACCTGCGGAAGCCCGGTCGGGTTGACGTCGTCCTCGACCAGATACTTGGTCGTGACGCCATTCGCTGTTTTGGAAACGCGATTGCCGAAGGCGTCGTAAACGATGCTGACTGCCGTCCCGCTGACGCTCATGCCGGTCAGGTGGTTTTCGGCATCGTAGGTGAAGCTCTTGCCGCCAGTGGTGAGCGTGTTGCCGTTGTTGTCGTAGGTCTCGGTTGAAACTTCATCGTCGGCGTTGTAACCGAAGGAGCCGGTGCTGATTCCCGCCAGCGAAGAGGTATCCGAAAGCCTGTTGCCCACCGGGTCGAGGCCGTAAGCGACGCTGCCGTTAACACTGTTTGGGTCATTCGTTATGGCTTCGTTGGTGAGCCTGTAGATGCCATCGTAGGTCCAGTTGAGCGTGCGGCCGTTGGATTCGCTGGCCTGAGTGCGGTTGCCCGTTGGCCCGAGCTGATACGAGTAACTGGCGGTCCCGGCGTTCATCGCCGTGAGCCGGTTCAGCGCGTCGTAAGTGAAGCTCGACTGTAATCCGTTGGGATAGGCGACCGTACCCAAGTTGCTGGCCGCGTCATAGGTGTACGTGGTGGTGTTATTCCCGGACAGGTGATTATCGACCACCGTGCTCAGCCGGTCGAGGTCGTCATAGGTGTAGCTGACGTTTGCCCCGTTCGTGTTGGAAGACTGAATCGAAGCCACATGACCCGCCGCGTCATAAGTGTAACTCAGAGTTCCCTCGGGCGTGGCCTTCGTGGTGAGCCGATCCAGCGAATCGTACGTGTAGTTGACCGTGCCGTCGCCGGCGGTTGATGTGAGGTACTTGCCGGTGGGCGTGTAGGTAAAGCTCGCCGTCGTCTCGCCGGGCGTGGCGCGGCTGAGCAGGCGGTTGAGCGAGTCGTAGGTGTAGGTGGTGGCGACTCCGTTGAAGTGCGTGAGCGAGGTGAGATTGCCCGCCGTGTCGTAGTTGCGTGTCTCGGTGAGCGTGCCGTCGGGCAGGACCTTGTGCACCGTCTCGCCGAACAGGTCGAAGCTGTTGGCGGTGACGTGCCCTCCTACATCCGATG
>Ga0302198_10004032_pt1 | contig 14393 bp, 9 predicted proteins | sample II_Bog_N2_2_FD_193521 | JGI IMG/M metagenome (GOLD analysis project Ga0302198, IMG submission 193521) | Peat permafrost microbial communities from Stordalen Mire near Abisko, Sweden - II_Bog_N2_2 | ecosystem: Environmental > Terrestrial > Soil > Wetlands > Peat | place: Sweden: Abisko, Stordalen... | reverse complement strand
GCGCTCTCGGGATGCGCCGGATCGGTGATATTCGGCCACGTCGTCGGCGAGCGTGCGGCGCCGGCGGCGCAATCGGCACCACAGCCGCCGGCTGCGAGTGCGCCTGCCGCGACGAATGCGCCCGCCGCGACGAATGCGCCCGCCCCGACGAATGCGCCCGGCGGCCGGGTGAGCGCGATTCAACTCTTGGTCACGCCGCAGGCCAAAGCGCAGACCGGCGCCGATCCGAGATTTCAGCAGGCCGGCCTGCGGGCGGCAGTGCAGGACGAGCTTCGCCGGCGCCAACTGCTCGATGAAGGCGGCGCGAATCGCACCTTGCAAATCTCCATCGCTGATTTCGGCACGCATCCGACGAGCAATGCCGTGCTGTTCGGCTACCAGCTGTCGGCAGGTACGCTGGACGCGGACGTGACGGTGCGCGGTGCCGACGGCGCGGAGCTTCAAGACTTTCGGATCCAGGCAAGTTCGCGCCTGTCGACGCGCGCCGACGAACCCGATGCGAACCCGCTGGGAGCCCTGTACCGCCGATTTGCCGTGCTCACCGCCGATCATCTGGCCGGCGTGCCGACCAAGCCCGAATCGCAGGATCAGATCCCGCGATAGGCCGGCGCGCCGCTCAGCCCACCGCGGTGCGCTTCTTCTTCTCGACGTCGTCGAACGGCAAGGTGTGGGCGATCGCCGCGCCCTTGACGTTCTTGCCGCGGATCTCGAGCTTTGTGCCTTGCACGGCGACCGGGACCTGCAGGCGCGCGATGGCCATGGACTTGCCCGTCAGCGAGGACACCATGGCGCAGGTGACCACGCCGACCTGCTTGCCGGCGGCGTATACCGGGTCGCCCATGTCGGCGGCAACCCGGCCGTCGACCAGGATGCCGAAAATCTTGAACCGCTCCTTGCCCTTCAGACGGGCGTGCGCATCGGCGCCCATGAAATCATTCTTGCCCGGGCTGACGGTGAAGTCGAGGCCGAGCTCCCACAGGCTGTCGCCGGGCGGATCTTTCTCGAAGGGATACATCTGCGACATGTCGTAGGGATAGAACAGCAGAGAGCTCTCCACCCTCAGCCAGTCGAGCGTGGTGAAGCACACGGGAATGATGCCCATGGGCTTGCCTTCGGCGAGGATCGTGTCCCAGATCAGGCCGGCGTCTTCGGCCTTGCAGAACAGCTCGTAGCCGCGCTCGCCGGTGTAGCCGGTGCGCGAGATGGTGACGGGACGGCCGAACAGCGTCGCCGGCATGTGATGAAAATACTTCAGGTCGCGGATTCCGGGAACGTGCTTGGCGAGGAAATCCACCGCCACCGGACCCTGCAGCGACAGATCGTGCAGATCGTCATCGACGATCATGGCGGCATTGCGGCCGAGGACGTAGCGGGTGAGGGTTTCGTGCCCCGCGCCGCTGCCGTGCACCACCATCCAGGTGTTCGGGCCGGTGCGATACAAAATGCAATCCTCGATGAAATGACCGGATTCATTGAGCATGCAGGCATACGCGGACTTGCCGGGATAGATCTTGGTGACGTCGCGGGTGGTGGCGTAATTGAGGATGGCCGAGGCGTGCGGCCCGACCAGATACAGCTTCTTCAGGCCCGACACGTCCATGAGTCCGGCCTTGGTGCGGATGGCGACGTGGTCCTGATTCACGTCCTTGGCGTAGGTCCACGCCGTGCCCATGCCGTTCCAGTCCTCGAGCTTCGATCCCAACGCGCGATGCCGGTCGGCGAGTGCGGAAGTGCGCCAGCTAAGTGCCATGTTGTTCTCCACGTTTCATGATTGAGGTCATTCGGGTGCGGTACCGGGCGTGGTGGGCACGCCGTCATCGTAGGGCGCCAGCCACTCGACCACGGCATCGCGGTAGCGCGCGAGGCCCTTGTAATCGACCAGCTCGGGGTGCAGGTTCTTGAGCACGCGGTGCACCCGGCGCCCCCATTTCGCAACGGTGACCAGTTCGCGCAGGCTGATCAGATAGCAGCGGATGCTGAACACCACGGCGTTGCTGCGCGGCAGGCGCCACAGGCCCTGCAGCTCGACCCGCAGGTTCACCAGGTCGCCGGCGTTGAGTGCGGTGACCGCGGCGCGGTCCGGTCCCCAGAACGGATAATTCTCCGGCGAGGTGTCGAGGCGCGGATGCACGGTCATGGTCCAGTTGAGCCGCCGCACGGGCGCGCCCAGGCGCAGATTCAGCAGGAATTTCAACGCGCGGTCGAACACGCCGAGCTCGTGGGCGATGGGCACGGGTCCGTGCCATTCCTTGAAGGTCATGCCGACATCGAAGTCGAGCGACCAGTCGGCCTGCGTGGTCACCATGCCGGCCTCGGTCCACAGATCGCCCTCGCGCTGATCCATCACCACCCAGTCGCCCTGCGCCTGACGGGTGATGAAGTCGAGCGGCTGGCGGTCCAGGCTCGAGGCCTCGCCGAACGTGAAGTGCCGGTTGATGCCGAGCGGCCGGTTGATCCAATGCCAGCGATTGCCGGCCCTGGCGAGGGCGAAGTGCTGCGGATAGTCGCGGGCGAGGGATTCCATGATGAGTTCCAGACAATCCCACTGCGCGCTCATCATGTGCGGCAGCGCCTGAAAGCGCAGCGGCTCGGCCGCCAGCACCAGGGCGCGCTCGTTGCATTCGGCCACGTAGTGCTCATCGATGTCGATGGGGAACTCCGTCACCGAACCCGGCGGTCCCGCGGTGTGCGGCTCGATGTTCACGGAATACATGTAATTGTCTTCGGGAAACGGCATCGGGAAACGGCGGATGGCCGCCTCGCTGTTGCGGAAGGTGAAGCTGTCGCGGAATGTTTCGTCGGGCTTGAATGCGGTGCTCATGCGGGGTGTCCGTGGTGGGTGGGCTGCGGCGTTACAGGTCGAGCAGCAGGCTCCGGCAGCGGGCACGCGACACGCACGGCATGATGGTCTTGCCCGAAGCGCGCTCGGCCTCCGACAGGAAATGATCGTTGTGCAGCAGTTCGCCGTCGACTTCGAGCACGCGCGTCTGGCAGAAGCCGCACACGCCGCCGCGGCACAGATACGGCACCTCGACCCCGGCGGCCTCGATGCTCTCGAGCAGGCTCTGGTCCGGCGGCACGTGCACGCTGATCCGGGAGCGCGCCAGGAACACCTCGAAAGCGTCGCCCACGGGGGGTGCGCTGAATTGTTCCCAGTGGATGTGGCTGTCGGGCCAGCCGCAATCCTTGGCGACGGCCGCCACCCGGCTGATCATGCCGCCCGGGCCGCACACGTATACATGCGTGCCGAGCGGCTGATTGCCGAGCAGCGCCTCGAAATTGATGGCCTGCTGCTCGCTGTCGCAGTACAGATGCACCCGCCCGCCCTCGCGCCGGCGCAGCCGCCCGAGAAAGGCCGCGTGCTCGGGCGAGCGCACCGAGTAGTGCAGTTCGTAGGGCACCGGGCCGCCGTACAGATCCTCGAGCATGGCGAGAAAGGGCGTGATGCCGATGCCGCCCGCAATGAGCACGTGCTTGCGCGCGATCTTGTCCAGGCCGAACAGGTTCACCGGGTGGGCGATCTGCAGGCGGCTGCCGACCCTGACCGAATCGTGCATGAAGTGCGAACCGCCGCGCGATTCCTCCATGCGCCGCACGCCGATCTCGTAGGCGTCGAGCCGGTTCGGCGGACTCAGCACCGAATAGGGGTTGCGATGCGCGCGCGCCGCGCCGTGCATCACCACGATGATGTGCGAGCCGCCGGAGAAGGCGGGCAGGGTGCCGCCGTCCACCGGTGCCAGGCGAAAGTGCTTGATCAGCGGCGTCACCTGATCGATGGCGGTGACCTCGACCTCGATGGTGGCCGCCTCGGTCATGCGAACACCTCGCGGATCGGCGGCAGTTCACCCGGCACCTCGGCGTCGGCCATGACGCCCATGTAGGCCGCCAGCCGCCGCGAATAATGATCGCGCACCAGCAAGGAGCGGGTGCAGCCGCCGCAGGTGACGATGTTCGTGCGCACGTTCTCGGTGGTGGTGCGGCAATGGATGCAATACACGCGCCGCGCCCGCGTGCCGCACTCCTCGGCGCGGATCTCGTCCTTGTTCAGATTGAATTCGAGGGCGATTTTCATCGCGAGACCGATGAAGCTTTCGGGACCGGCCACATACAGCCGCGTACCCATCAACGCCCGGCCGAGCAGGTCGCGAAACGCCTCGAGCAGGGCGGCGGTGGTCCCGAAGATCCGCACGTCGGCGACGCCGGCGCCGCCGAAGGCCGCCGCCGGCGCGGCGCCCGCGGCCGCGGCGCGCAGCGGCACATACAGCACGCGGGTTCGGGCCAGCGCCTCGGGCGAGCCGCTCATGTCGCCCAGCACCCGCAGCAGCGGCGCCTCGCCCACCTCCTGGCCGAGCATCACGTGGTAGCGGCCGCCGGCATCGTAGCGCAGCGGCGCATACACGGGCTTGCTCTTGATGCCGGTGACCAGCACGTCAATACACCGCGAGCCGGTGGGTGAGGATGACCACCGCCACGCCAAGCGCGAGCACCACGAAGGGCCAGATGCCGGCGCGCTTGAGCACGACTTCGCCGGTGGATTGCACGATGTTCTCCGACATCACCGCGGGGAAGGCGCCCCCGTCCTGCACGTAGTGGCGGAACAGGAACACCGGCAGGATCAGGGCGCAGAACACCAGGCCCGTCAGCAGCGTGCCGGAGCCGTAGACGTCGGCGCCGAATCCCATGAAGGCGAGATTCACGAAGGACAGCACCGCGCCGGTGCTGAGCACCCAGGTGGGCGCGCGCCACGGGCGCTCCTGGCGCGGACGGTCCATGCGGTGAATCCAGCCGGCGTTCAGATTCAGGAAATTGAAGATCATGTAGCCGACGTTGGCGGCACCGATGACGAACACATAGTCGGACATGAGCAACAGCAGCAGATTGAAGCACAGGTCGGTGAGCATGGCGTTCGAAGGTGCGCGATGCTGGTTGACCTTGCCCAGGTATTTCGGCAGCCAGCCGTCGACCGAGGCCTGGTACAGCGTGCGCGAGGAACCCGCCATGGAGGTGATGAGTGAGAGCACCAGCGCCAGCACCAGCATGATCACCACCACCGCACCGCCCAGCCGGCCGGCGCGCACCATCGTCGACATCACCGCGGCGACGCCCATGCCGCTGTAGATATCCGGGGCGAGCATGCCCTTCAGACCCAGAAATCCCTGGAAGGCGAACGGCACCACCGAATACACCACGAGGCACAGCAGGCCCGAGTAGAAGATCGCCTTGAAGGTGTCGGTCTTCGGATTCTTGAACTCGGCGGTGTAGCACACCGCCGTTTCGAAGCCGTAGGTGGACCAGGCCGCGAGGAACATGCCGCCGGCGAACACCGTGATGCCGGCCATGTTCCAGCTGCCGTCGATGACGGCGCCGGCGGCATCGTGGGCGAGCGGCACGATGGGGAAGAAATTCGCCCGCACCATGTCGCCGGTGAGGATGGGGACGATGCCGATGAGGATCAGCGGGATGAGCGCCGAGATGCCGAGGATCTTGGTGGCATTGGCGGAGCGCAGGATGCCGCCGTCCTGGATGGCCTTCACCGCGAACAGGATCACCGCGCCCAGGATGAAGGTCGCATTGATCCGCAGCGACAGCCCGCTCTTGAGCGCGCCGAGATCGAGCAGGGTCAGCTGCCAGGTGTTGATCAGCGAATCCGGTGCGAACAGGCCGTTCAGGATGTAGCCGGCCGCCAGCCCCGAGCCGATGGCCTGCACCGGCGACCAGGCGAACCAATTGCACCACACCGAGATGGGGGCGATGAGCTTGCTGTACCTCACCCAGGCCATGGCGCCGTACACCGAGGCGCCGCCGGATTTTTCCGGAAACAAGCCGGCGATTTCGGCGTAGACGAAGGATTGGATGAAACCGAGCCCGATCGACAGGGTCCAGACGATCCACGACAGCTTGCCGACGGTGGCGGCCACCGCGCCGATCGAGAACAGCACCAGGGGCGGCACGCCGCTCGCCACCCAGAAGGCGCCGGTCCAGTCGATGCCGCGCTCCAGGCCGCTCGCGCCGGCGCTCTCCACGGCCGCCTCCCCGGCGGCACTCGTCACGAATTCATCCACGATGGGGCTCCCGGGGGCTTGGGTTCGTTAAAAATGACGGCGTAACTCCTCGGCGATTTCAAAGATGTCCCCCACGATGCCATATTTTGCGACGCTGAATATCGAGGCCTCGGCGTCGGTGTTGACCGCGACGATGGTGGCGACATGCTTCATGCCGGCCAGGTGCTGGATGGCGCCGGACACGCCCATGGCCACATACAGTTTGCAGGCGCTTGCGGTCTTGCCGGACTGGCCGACCTGGCGGCTCTTCGGCAGCCAGCCGGCATCCGCGATCGGCCGCGAACAGCCGAGGGTGGCGCCGAGGGCCTGTGCCAGCTCGCGAAACTGCGCAACCTTGGCCTCCTCGCCGATGCCGCGGCCGATGCTCAGGATGAATTCCGCCGTGCTCATGTCGACGTCATCGCCGCCGGGCGGTTCGATGTATTCACGGCCGAGCGAGCGGCTCTCGACGGCGGGCGCCTCGAAGGCGCTCACCACGGGTGCGGCGGTGCCCTCCGGCGGCTTGAACACATTGGCGCGCAGCGCCAGGATGACGGTGTCGCGGCCAGGGAAGTCGACCTCCACATTGACCTTCTGGCCGTAGCCGCCGCGGGTGGCGATGAGCTCGCCGCCGGTGCGCTCGACCTTGAACACATCGGTGGCGAAGCCGTAGCCATGGCGCGCCGCCAGCGCCGCGGCATAGCCGAAGGAATCGACGCTGTGGGCCATCAGCACCACCGCGGGCGCGCGCGCGCGGATCAGGGCGCCGACCGCGGACTCGAAGGTGTCCGGGTCGAATTCCGAGATCGCGAGCTCGACCGTGATGACCTCCGCCACGCCGGGTACGCTGAGCGCCGGCACGAAGCGTGCCGGATTCGGCGCGAGCACGGCGACGGCCACGGGCAGGCCGCCCAAGGCCTGGGCCGCGCCGAGCAGCTCGAGCGACACCGGGCGCAGTTCGCCGCGGCGCTGCTCGGCGATGACCAGCACGCCGCTCATGCCGCCCCCGTGGATTCGCGGATGATGGCCGCGAGCCGCTTCGCCTGCTCCGCGGCGCTGCCCTCGATGAGCTCGGCGCGGCCCTTGTCCGGCACGTACATGCGCCGCACGCGCGCGCTCGAACCCGCCTCGGCGGCGTTCAGGGACAGATCCGCGAGCGTGCGCAGCTCGATCGGCTTGGCGGCGGCCTGCTTGATGCTGCGCAAGGAGGCATAGCGCGGCGTGTTGATGCCGAGCTGGATGGTGAGCACCGCCGGCGTACGGATCTCGAGCTCGTGCAGCAAGCCGCCCTCCAATTCACGGCGCAGCACGGCCGTCGCCGCTCCCGGCGTGTAGGTGAATTGGCTGACCACCGCGGCATGCGGCCAGCCGAGAAAGCCGGCGGTGGCGATGCCGGTGGCGGCGACGGCCTGATCCGAGGATTGCACACCGGCGAACAGCAGGTCGGGCGCCTCCGCGCGTGCGGCCGCCGCCAGGATGCGGGCGACGGCGATGCTGTCCGAGCCGCGCATGGCCTCATCCCAGATGCGCACCGCGCGGTCGGCGCCCTTGGCGAGGCATTTGCGCAGCGCTTCATCCACCGTCGGCGGCCCCACCGAGACGGCGACGATCTCCACCGCGCCGCCGCAGGCCTCCTTGATCTTGACGGCCTCCTCCAGGGAATAATCGTCCCATTCATTGAGATCCATCACCAAAAAGTCCCCGTCCACGTCACGGCCGTCGGCGCGGAACTCGAAATCCTCCTCGAGCGCCGCCACCTGTTTGACCGCCACCAGGATTTTCATGCGTGCGCGCCCGCCGGCGCCGCGAGCGGCAGCGCCTCGCGCACCAGCTCGATGATCTCCCGCACCACGAATTTGCCTTCGTTGCCGGTGGTCTTGAGCGCATCCTCGAACATGGTCAAATCCTTCGGGCAGCTGACGGCGTACACCTGAAGACCCGGAATCGCCGCCGCCTCTTTGATGCGATTCTGTGCCGGCTTCTCGCCGCCGGCCGGGTCCGGAATCCAGATCCTGCCGCCGCCGGCGCCGCAACAGAACGAGTTGGAGCGGCAACGGCCCATTTCCACCAGCTCGCAGCCGAGCAGCGCGAGCAGTTGGCGCGGCGCTTCGTAGCCCTGGTTGAAGCGGCCGAGATGACAGGGATCATGAAAGGTTACTCGATACCGGAGCGGTTGGGTGACTTTGAGCCGTCCGGCCGCGAATAGCCGCTCGAGCAGGGTGGTGTAGTGCTCGATCGGGTAGCGGCCGCCGAAATCCGGATACTCGTTGCGGATGGTGTTGTAGGAATGCGGGTCGGTGGTCACCACGCGGTTGAATGTCGCCGAACCCAAGGCCGCGACGTTGGCATCGGCCAGAACCTCGTACAGCCCCTCCTCGCCCACGCGGCGCACATCGTTACCGGCGTTCGATTCGCCGTCGTAGAGAATGCCGAAATCCACCCCCGCCTCGGCGAGCAGCGCGGCGAAGGTTTGGGTCACCTTCTGGTTGCGCGGATCGAAGGAGGCGTAGTCGCCCACGAACCACAGCACATCGACCGGCTCGCGGCGGGCGTCCTTGACGGGGAAGGGCAGCGCCTTGGTCCAGGCGCCGCGCCGGCGCCGGGACTCGCCGAAGGAATTGCCGGTCTTGTGGATGGTCGCGAGGGTCTTGGCGAGCAGCGGATCCATGGCGCCGTCCTCGACCAGCTTGCGGCGCAGCTGCACGATGATGGGCACGTGCTCCACCGCGACCGGACAGATCTCGACGCAGGCCATGCAGGTGCGGCAGGACCAGAGGGTTTCCTGGGCGACCTGGCCGGGCGACTTGCCGTGCACGTTAAGTTCGGCCGCCGCCGGCAGGGTGCCGGATTCCAGGGTGGCGTGGGCGAATTCGCGCAGCGAGAGGATCACGTCGCGCGGCGACAGCGGTGCGCCCACGGCGCGTGCCGGGCAGGCCTCGTGGCAGCGCCCGCAGCGGGTGCAGGCATCGAGGTTCAGCAGCTGCTTCCAGGTGAAGTCCGTGATCGCGGCCACGCCGGGCGCCGCCTGCGACTCCGGGATGCGCGCCAGGCGCTGCGCCGCCAGCGGATCGCGCACCATGAGCGAGCCCATGGCGGTGAACACGTGCTTGACCTTGGTGTAGGGGATGAGGGCGATGAAGCCGAGCGCGATCAGTCCATGAAACCACCACAGGCCGTGGCGCAGCGCGCCGCCGCCCGCAGGCCCAAGTCCGACGCCGCGCAGCGCCGCAGCCAGCAGCGCGCCCACCGGCGACCACCAGCGGGTGTCCCAGACGTCGGCGCGCCCCTGCAGCCACACCAGCCGGGCCGCCTCGAGCACGTAGCCGGTGGCGCCGATGATGAGCAGCAGCCACAGAAACGCCCAGTCCTCGCGCCGGTATTGCGGCCGGTCGAAATCCGGATCGCCCGGCGAGCGGTCGGGCCGCGCATAGTCGAGCTTGGGCGGTTTGAGCCAGCCGCGCCGGACCATCATATAGAGCAGGCCGGCGATCAGCGCCACGCCGGCGAGGTCGAGCACCAGCGAGAAGACCAGGTAGAAGCGGCCATACCAGAAGCGCACGCCGAACAGCGGCTCGAGGATGTCGTATTGCAGGGTGATGGTGGCCGTGCCGATGAACAGCAGCGTGAAGCCGTAGAAGATCAGCCGGTGTGCGCCGCCGGCGGCCGGATCGCGCCGCTCCACGGTGCGGTGATCGAGCACCCGGGCGATCATCCAGCCGAGACGCGGCCACATGCCGCCCGCGAGCGCCGCCGGCGCGCCGCGCCGGTATTTGCGGACCTGCACGTACACGCCATAGGCGAAGGCCGCACAGGCCGCGAAGCCGAGCACATAGAACAGCCGCACTTCGGCAGCCGGAAACGCCTCGAACAAGATCCGAGTAACGGCTTCGCTGCGGCTCACTGGCTACGTCTTGTATTCGATTTCAAAGCGGCTGCCGGGCAGATGAGCGACCCCCCAGACCGCGACTTCTCTCTTGTAGGGCAGCGGCAGTTGCGCATTGCTCTCTTCGATCTCACGCGCCAGACGGTGGCCCGAGAAGGTGGCGTCCGCGATCAGGCGCGGCGCCTCGGCGTCGCCGATCACATAGGCGTCCTTGACGCCGTTCTTCTCCCACTCGGCGCGCCGGTCCTTGAGCTCCTTGAACAGGCCGGCGTGCGAGTGCCGGCCGGTGACCAGCACCAGGGAATCGAATTCCACCCAGCGATGGCTGCGGTTCGCATCGCGCGGCAACACGCCCGGGCCGCGATAGGTGCGCTTGGAGCCGTCGCCGAAGATGTCGTACACCTCGAGGCGCCCCTTCTCGATGCGCGAGGCGAAGGCGTTGTGCACCTCCCGGATGTGCAGCTCGTGCAGGCGGCGCATCATGTTCGGATACTCGAGGGTGAAGTGCATGTAATTGGCCAAATGCACGCCGGTGACGAGGGTCACCTCGTGACCGGCCACCGCCAGCTTCTCGGCGAGGCTCGGCGCCATGAAATACGTGTCGGCATTCAGTATCACCACGCGCTTGCCGATCGCCTTCCGGCCCTCCAGCACCTGCTCCGGGGTGAGCTGATCCGGCCGGCCGGCATCGGCTCCGGGGATGGGGTCGTGGGAGAGGCAGTTGGTGCCGTCGGTGTTCCACGAGGAGCCGGTGGCGACCACGATCTTCTCGGCGCCGTAGCCGAGGGCGGCGTCCGCCGTCATGGGCTTTTGCGAGAGCGCCAGCTGCGAGGACTTGTTCTTCTTGATCAGCTTGTTGATCTGCAGCTCGCGATAGTCGCGGTGATAACCCCATTCGCCGAGGCCGGGCAGCGTGGCGACCGAATTCAAGTGGCCGCCGATCTTCGCGGCGGTGTCATACAGATGCACGGCATAGCCGCGCTCGAGCAGCACCCGCGCGCATTCCGCGCCGGAGGGACCCGCGCCGATCACCAGCACGGAATCCTCCGAGCCGCGCTTCGGAAATTTCTCCGGATGCCAGCCGCGGCGGTATTCCTCGCCGGCGGTGGCGTTCTGGGTGCAGATCATGGGAGGACCGCCGATTTCCCAGCGCGAAATGCACACATTGCAGCCGATGCACACGCGGATGTCGTCGTAGCGGCCCTCCTCGATCTTCTTCGGCAGCCAGGGATCGGAAATCGACGGCCGTGCCGCGCCGATGATGTCGGCGATGCCCTTGGTGACGATCTCGGTCATCTTCTCCGGATCGGTGAAGCGGCCGACGCCGAGCACGGGCTTCTTGGCGATCTGCTTGATGAAGCGGGTCCACGGGACCTGGTGGCCCTGCAGATAGAAGCGCGAGGGACCCGCATCCTCGCCCCACTCGGCGATGTCGCCGACGTCCACGTCCCACAGGTCGACCAGCGGATCGGCGAGCTCGACGAATTTCACGCCGTCGCGCTCGACCTCCACGCCCGCATCGCCGTACAGGGTGTCGACCGCGAAGCGCGTCGCGATGGCGCAGTCGGCGCCCACCGCATGGCGCACCTTCTCCAGGGTCTCGAGCCAGAAGCGTGCGCGGTTCTCGAGCGAGCCGCCGTACTTGTCCTTGCGCTTGTTGTAATACGGCGAGAGAAATTGCAGCGGCAGGTAGGAGTGCGCGCCGTAGACGTAGACGATGTCGAAGCCGGCATCGCGCGAGCGCTTGGCCGCATCGACGTAGTACTGCTGCACGCAGGCAATGTCGTCGAGGTCCATCTCCTTGCAGTAGGTGAGCGTCTCGAACTCCGAAGCGTACTGGCTCGGGCCGCGCGGCGTGGCGCGCGATTCCATGCACGGCGCATGCGAGGCGCCGTACCACAGTTCGACGCCGGCGAGGGCGCCGAACTGGTGGATGTGATCGGTCATGGCGCGCAGATTGCGCACGTCGCCCGCATCCCAGATGCGCGCGGAAAGCCGGTGGGTGTCGTCCGATTCCGGATGAATGGAGCAGTATTCGGTGTTGATGCCGGCCCAGCCGCCCTCGGCCTTGATGGAGCGGTTGGCCGCCTGGAAGCCGGGCTTGTCGGATCCCGCGCCGATGCAATGCGGCACCTGATAGAAGCGGTTGCGCAGGGTCTTAGGGCCGATTTTGATGGGCCGGAACAAGACATCGTGCTTGGGATCGCGCGCCATGTTTTTATCCTCTATTGTGCGTTGTGAAATATCACGCCAGTAACTGTAGTGCAAATTAATTGCGTGCAGTGTAACTGGAAATCCGCGCCTCCGGCATCGCCGCGGCCGCGCCGAATGTTCACGCAGGCTCCTACGGCTTGCGTGTTTCCTCCTGGGCCCGCCAAGCAGCCCAGCTCTGATCGATCAGATAGGCGTGCACGTCCTCGGCATCCTGCTCGGAGAGCAGATCGTCGAAGCGTTCCATGCCGGCCGGCGCGAGCGCGCCGCGCAGCACGATGTCCTTGAAGGCCGCGTGCAGCCCGGAATTCAGGCGCCTGAGATCCGGCGTGCTGCTGGCCCCCAGCACGTGGCAGCGCGAGCATTGTTCGATGAACTTGATTTCGCCGGCCGCGATGCTCGCCTGACTTGCTCTTTTCGGCGGCGGCGCGGGTATCGGTCCGTCCACGCGCGGCGCGGGCCGCGGCACCGGACCGCCGTCCAGTGCGAAGGCGATGATGCGGTTGGTGTTCTGGAATTTCAGGGCGGCGCTCGAGGGCGGAATGGGTCCGACGGTGATGGCGGCGCCGCCGTAGCCGACCTGCACGGCGACGAATTGCCGGCCGTCCACCGCATAGGTGATGGGCGCCGCCATGATATGGCTGCCGGTTTCCACGGTCTTCAGCACCTTGCCGGTGTCGGCCGCATACACCCACAACGCGCCGCTGCCACGGCCCTGGAACACGAGATTGCCCGCCGTGGACATGATGCCGCCGTCGTAGCCGCGGGTGCCGCTCGAGGTCTCATGCTCCCACACGGTCTTCTGTGCGATCGGATCCCAGGCGCGGATGAGTTCGCGCACCGGATCGACCTTGCGCTCGGCCTTGATCGACTTGAGGTCCGGCAACGGACCGTACAGGCGTTTCAATTCGGCGGCATCGTAGCTCGTGTCCGGAAAGATGCCGTTGACGGTGAAGAAGCCCTCGATGTATTTCACCGTGCCGCCGTTGTGCAACAGATCCACCCACACGGCCGGCATGTCCACCACCGGGATGTAGACCAGGCGGCTCTGCGCGCTGTAGGACATGGGATTCCAGGTGTGGCCGCCCGCCCAGGACGGATAGACGCTTTTCGGCGAGGCATACCAATCCGATTGCCGACTCGGCACGGGACGCCCGGTCTTCAGGTCGATCCCGGTGGTCCAATTGACGTAGGTGTAGTTGCGGGCCGACAGCAGCGCGCCGCTGCGCCGGTCGAGCACGTAGAAAAAGCCGTTCTTCGAGGCCTGCATGATCACCGGGTGCGGCGCGCCGTCGATGGTGAGGTCGGCGAGGATCAGTTTTTGCACCGCGTCGTAGTCCCAGCTGTCATGCGGCGTGGTCTGGTAGTACCAGGCCAGGCGGCCGCTAGCGGCGTGCAGGGCGATGATCGAGGCCGTGTACAGCGCGTCGAGCTTGGTCGGCCCCACCTGGCGCAGATCATAGGGCGCCGCATTGGCGGTGCCGAAGTACACAAGATCGGCCTGCGCGTCGTAGGCGAAGCCGTCCCAGGCGGTGCCGCCGCCCTTGTACTCGGGCTTGCGGCTGGCGTCCCAGGTCTTGTCGGCCGCCGCGAGTTCCGGATTCTCATAGGGCTTGCCCGGCGCGCCCGGCACGGTATAGAAGCGCCAGCGCAAGGCGCCGCTGTCGAGGTCATAGGCCGAGACATAGCCGCGCACGCCGCCGCGCCCCATGTCCGAGCCGCTATTGCCGATCACCACCACCGAGCCTGCGATCTGCGGTGCGCCCGTGCTCGAGTAGGGCAGCGAGTGATCGGTGATGGTGTCCGCCTCCCAGAGCTTGTGGCCGTTGGCGGCATTCAGGGCATGCAGCCGTCCGTCGACCGAGGCCACGTACACCTTGCCGCGCCACACGGCGACGCCGCGGTTGACCAGGTCGCAGCAGGGGTTGCGCGCCGCCTGGTAGGCGGCCTTCGGGTCGTAGCGCCACAGCTCGCGGCCGGTGGCCGCATCGAGGGCGTACACATAGCCCCAGGTCCCCGAGGTGTAGAGCACGCCGTCGATGACGATGGGGGTCGCCTCCTGGCCGCGCTGCGGCGCGCCGAGATCGTGGCTCCAGGCGAAACCCAGGCGCCCGACGTTCTTGTCGTTGATGTCCTTCAGGGGCGAGTAATAGCTGCCGTTCTTGTCGCGCCCCAGGGTGAACCAGTTCTGCGGCTCGCGGTCGGCGCCCTGCAGGCGTGCGGCATCGAGGTCGCCGGGGCGACGCGCCGCGGTGGTG